>Ga0304730_1000008_pt1 | contig 335035 bp, 364 predicted proteins | sample M_130628_MF_Meta_FD_190474 | JGI IMG/M metagenome (GOLD analysis project Ga0304730, IMG submission 190474) | Freshwater microbial communities from Lake Montjoie, Canada to study carbon cycling - M_130628_MF_MetaG (v2) (version 2) | ecosystem: Environmental > Aquatic > Freshwater > Lake...
CAGGGGATCAAGAAGCAATAGAAAATGAATCAAACAAAAAATTACGCTGGTATAATATATCCAGTGTATTGACCGAAGCAGCATGGGATCCTTTATTAAAAGATTTTGCATATAAAATTACATATATCATTGTTCCTTATGAAATACCCATTATACTTTCTGCATATGCTGATAGAACTACTCCGTATTATGGCCCAGTGAAAAGATATGATTATTGGTATACTGGTAAAAATACTGAAGTAATAAAATATGAACAAACACTTAACAATGCTTATTTTACAGTAAGCTTGGGTTCAGATGGTATTAGTTCAAAGTCTACTGGCGGCGGCGCAGATGTTCCAATTAATACACAAGGTAAACGTCAATCTACTGCTAGACAAGGTAAATTAGATGTAGGATATGAAGCACAAAATAGCGTTACTACTAGTTTATATGAACCCGGAGCTTGGGCAAGTGCTAAGATTGAAATTTTAGGCGACCCTGATTGGTTAGCAGGTGAGCCTCCAGGTGATCCAGCTTTATACACGCCCTTTCAGGGAACAGATTTTAGAGTAGATTTTAATGCAGGACAGGTATTTATTGAAATAGATTTCAAAGAAGCATTAGACTATGTCCATAGTACTGGAACGCTGCGTATTAACGAAGATTTGTTATTGTGGGATTATCCACCTGAAATTAAAAAGAAAGTTACGGGAATTAGTTTCAGAGTGATTGATATAACACATATGTTTAGAAATGGCAAATTTACTCAAGAATTAAATTGTGCTATTAATACTTTTGGATTTGATCAAGGATATGAAGGCTCTAAACGAGAAACAGATGATAGAGCTAGATCACAAGAAAATCAAAGTGATGCTGAAACAAAGAGGTTAGCTTCAAAAGCTCCAGTTGGATTAGTATCGGATTCTCCCCCGCCTAATAGGGATACAAATGGCAATCTAAATAATCCTACAAGAAATACTGTAGTTAATAACCAAGAAACTATTAACACTAAAAATGGACCAGTAGCTAATGATGATAGTGGTCTAGAACAACTATCATCGGGTACTACTCCAACTACAGGCGCCGGCAGGGAAAATTAATATGGAAAATGGATTTAAACCACTAGGGCCTACAAAATCAAGTAAACCAAATTCTGGTGGAGGTGTAACCAGAGAAGTTCCTGTACTTGGCGTAGTTAAAAATAATATAGACCCTACTAGGTCTGGTAGACTACAAGTCTATATAAGTGATTTGGGAGATGACAACCCTGATGAATCTGAAAGTTGGGTAACAGTTTCGTACATGACGCCTTTTTACGGGTTTGTAACACCCAAAGCCCCTACTGAAGGGTTCGGAGATTATAAAGCGAATCCAAGTTCATATGGTATGTGGTATAGTCCACCTGACTTAGGCACAACCGTTATATGTATCTTTATCAACGGTGACCCTAACTATGGATATTGGATTGGATGTGTGCCCAAGCCTGAAGCATTATATATGGTGCCCGCAATTGGAGCCAGTCAAAATATTATTGCTAACACCGAGGGTGAAGCAGAAGGCTATGGTGGTGCAACTAGATTGCCCGTCACTAACATTAATACCAATAATGAATCAATTTCAGATACCGCAGATTTCTTAACGCAACCCAAGCCAGTTCATAGCTATAGTGCTATGATTCTTAACCAACAGGGTTTAATTAGAGACCCTGTTAGAGGAGCTATTAGTAGCAGCGCACAACGTGAAAGTCCAAGTAGAGTTGGTTGGGGAGTAAGTACTCCCGGACGTCCTATTTATGACGGTGGTTATGATGATGCGACTATTGTAGATGCAGCCACTAGTGGTGCAGCAGATGAAGGATTGGTAGTAGTAGCAAGGCGTGGCGGTCATTCTATAGTTTTAGATGACGGTGACATTTTAGGACAGGACCAACTTATAAGAATTCGCAGTGCTGCTGGTCATCAAATTTTAATGAGTGATGATGCACAGACACTTTTCATCATTCATAGCAATGGACAAAGTTATATTGAATTAGGCAAAGAGGGTACAATAGACATGTACTCTACCAACAGTGTGAATATTAGAACTCAAGGAGATTTAAATTTACACGCAGATAATAATATCAACATTAATGCTAAGAAAAAATTAAACATTAAAGCTGAAGATATTAATATTGAATCTGAGAAAACTACTTCTCAAAAAGTAGGCACAAATAATAGTGTTTATACTATGGGCACGTTTACACACAAAGTAGATGGTGCAATGAGTATGGCAGCAGGCGGCGAAGGCTCATATGCTAGTGGCGGCGTAATGTATGTCAATGGCGATAAGGTAAATTTAAATACAGGAGCTACTTCAACTACCCCACAGGTTGTCCCTGCGATACCTATTTTAGCACAGACTGACACATTATATGATTCATCAAAAGGATATGTTGCCGCACCTGGTAAATTACAAACTATTGTGTCCAGAGCACCTGCACACTCTCCGTGGGCAAACGCAGGACAAGGTGTTGATGTTAAAACTAGTAGTAGTGCAAGTTCTGAATTACCTCCTGCTCCTAGTCCAGCTGTAGAAGCAACTAATACCGCAGCGGCTGCATCCACTACTGCTGCACCCGCAACACCGGCGACTATTGCTACAGTTCCTCCCGTAACTGCTGCCAGTGGTACGATGGATTCAAATACTACTGGAGCAATGGTTAGCGCATCGGCAACAACTGTGGCTGAAGGGCCGGCTAGTAGAGCGATTCAAGCAGGCGCAGGCGTTGTATCTTCTTCACAAGGACCGGTTGCGGCAGTGGGTGCATTGGCGCAAACTCCTGCACAATTAGAATCTGCTGGCATATTAAAACCAGGATCAGCAACTTTAGTTAACAGTTTAGTACAAGGTGGATCCAATGTACAGGCTGCAATGACTAACAATTTATTCACAGGTGTTCCTGGCGCAGAAAATTTAAAGGCATTGACTAGTAATATCCCTGCTCAAGTCAACGCTAAAGTAACTACTTTCCAACAAGCTCAAACTGCCTTAACAGGTGCAGGTGTAATTACAGGAAAAGAAAGTCCGGTCGCTACAGCAGGATTAATAATGGCAGGTGCTTCGGCGGGTGTAGGGGCTACACTTAACACAATGAGTTCTTTAGTTAGCTCTAGCACTATAAATTCTTTAGGAAAAACATTAGGAGCTGCTGCTAATTTATCAAATGCATTGGGTGCAGGTGGTTCAGCAAAAGCACTACTTAGCACTTCTAGTGCTATTACTAGCACATTAAAGGCAGGCAACTTAGCGGCTGGATTGGCTCAAACAGTTTCAGGCGGCCTTGGGTCAATTGCTGAAGCGTCTAAAGCGTTGAATCAATTACAGGGATTAAACAATGCAATAATAAGTGCATCTAGAGGACCCGCAGCACAGGCGTTTGGGGCGATATTAGGTACTCTTAAACCATTAAAAGTAGGTATCCCACAAAACTTATTCAGCATTGCAAGAAACGCATTAAAAACTGCTGATGCAGTTTCTAAAGGTGATTTAATTAAATCTGCTACTGGGGCATTGTCAACTATCGGGGCAATAGGGGGTCCAGGTACTAGTAAAATCACTGGTGCATTGTCTGGTACGGTAAATGCTATAGGTGTGCTTTCTTCTGCTACTACACCGGCTGCTGCATTCCGTGGGTTAACGGGCATAATAGGTGGTATAGGTAGCGTAGGATCTGCGACTGGCAATAAAAATGTTTCTCAAATTTCAAAACAAGTTAACTCTGCACTATCAGGTGCTAACAGAATATTACAGGCAGGAACACAATTATCAAAAGCTACTGATATTGCTGGCTCACTAAATGCAACTGCAAATGCGGTGCGTGGAGCTAGTCAATTGAACACAGCATTAGGCGGAATATCCGCACTAGCTAGTGGAATCTCCAATCTACCCGGTGGACAAAAATCTATTTCTAGTGTAGTAAATAAATCAGCTAATTCATTGACCGCTGCATTACCTGCTGCATTAGCCGTAGGAGCATTAGTGTCTACTACATTGTCTGCTGCAAAAAATAATATATCACCTCAGTTAAGTTTGCAAGGTGCTACTGCGGGAATACAAGGAATAGCCGGCGGCGTGACAAATGCAATAGCATCTAGTCCAATTGGAAAATTAGCATCTGCTATAGGTGGTACAGGATTGTCTAGTTTAACAGGCGGCGCCACTAGTGTTGCTAGTGCAGTAGGATTAAGTAATCCTGCATCAGCATTATCTACTGTGGCTAGTCTTGCCGGCACAGCAGCAGCATTTAGTAATCCTCTAACAGCATTAACAGCAGGCATACCCGGCGGATTAACTGGAGGTATACCTGATATTGCTGGTCAACTCGGTGGTGCATTAGACAAGCTTAAATCAGGTTCTAGTAGTCTTTCATCATTGGCACTAAGTGGCCTACCCCCGGGTGCTGCGGCTGAGATAAATGCAGCAATGTCATCACTTGCGTCAGTTGGTGCTTCTCCTGTTAAACTCCCAACAGTAGCATCAAACACTTTTGATAGAAGTGAAATTACCGCACAAATAGGTTCACTATTAGGTGATCCAAAAATACCTAAACCAAACTTTACCGGCGAAATTCCAAGTGCAGCAAAAGCAGCACTACAAGCAGCGCAGGAAAAAGTTACAAAATCTACTATGGTAAGTTCAGAGGTAGCTACACTTTCTATAGACTTAAAACAAGCTCAATCACAATTAGAAGCGGCCGAACAATCATTACCACCAGGCGATCCTCAACTAGAAACTACTAAAGAAAAGGTACTAGATTTAGTTGCTAAACTTGAAGCCAAGAGCCAAGAGCTATCTTCGTTGACATAAATACATTATGCCACAATATATAGGATTCAGCACTTTAGGTGCCAATTTACCTAAAACTACTAATGCCCCTACCGGCAATGATGGCGGAACAGGTAATATTGTTCGGCAAAATACTGTAGGTAAAAAGTTTAGACTAGTAGACGAACCTTTAGTAATACAAGATTTTGTAAACGCATTAAATATTAGGCAAGGACAAAAAGTAGGTCAGCCTGGATATGGAACTACTCTTTGGTCATTTATTTTTGAACCCAATACTAATGATACACAATTTAAATTACAGACTGAAATCCAACGTGTGGCTAGTTTAGACCCTAGACTAATAGTAAACAGTGTGATAGCTTTCCCGCAAGAGCTTGGTATATTAATTGAAGTTGAAATAGCAGTGGCCCCGTTCAATGAAGCTCAAGTTCTTAGTTTATTTGCAGATACCAATCTTTCGCAGATTTTAATTCAATAATTCTTAAAAACCCGAGGTTTTAGGTATGATAAATACTTAAAAGAGAAAACATATGGCTACCAGCTCACGGCAATCAGCATTATTTGGAGTAAATGATTGGCAAGCAATTTACCAAACATTTAGAGAAGCAGACTTTCGTAGTTATGACTATGAAACTTTGCGTAAAAGCTTTATTGACTATTTGCGTCTATACTACCCTGAAACTTTTAACGACTATATTGAAAGTTCAGAATTCATTGCTCTATTAGACGTTGTTGCTTTTATGGGGCAAGGTCTTGCGTTCCGCAATGACTTAAATACCCGTGAAAATTTTATTGATACAGCAGAACGCAGAGATAGCGTTATCAAGTTAGCCAATTTGGTTAGCTATAATCCAAAGCGCAATTTAGCCGGACAGGGTTTTCTAAAAGTTATAAGCATACAAACTACACAGAACATCAACGACCTTAATGGAATCAATTTAGGAAATCTTCCTATACTATGGAATGACCCTGCTAACCCAAATTGGTTAGAACAATTCAACACAATTATAAATGCAGCATTAGTTAATACTCAAAGAGTAGGTCGCCCGGGTAACGTAGCAGACTTGTTGGGTGTACTTACAAGTGAATACGCATTAAAAATTCCTCAGGATACCTTGCCAATCGTGCCATTCACTAGCACGATAGATGGTATTACTATGAATTTTGAATTAGTAAGTGTTACCAGTGTAGATGAAGATTATGTTTACGAAATACCACCTGCACCAACAGGTACATTTAATATGGTATATCGTAATGACAAGTTAGGCTATGGTAGTCCTAACACCGGATATTTCTTTTATTTTAAGCAAGGGACATTACAAAATTACGATTTTATATTAGAACAACAAATTTCTAATCAAGTTGTTAACATTGGGGATATCCAAGGTGTTAATAATACAGACACTTGGTTATATCAATTAAATGAAAACAATGGTACAAGATTAGCTTGGAGAAAAGTAGACAATGTATACGCAGATGCTTACCTTCAAACTGAAACAAGTCAACGTAAAATCTTTGCGGTAGCTTCTAGATTCAATGACCAAGTAGCATATACGTTCGGCGACGGCGTATTCAGTCAAATACCTGTAGGAACTTATAGAGCATATGTTCGTGCAGGGAATGCATTAACATATACTATTGATCCAAATGAAATGCAAGGCATTTCAGTATCATTTAATTATGTTGATAGATTTGGAAAAACACAAATACTAACGGTAGCATTAGCTCTACAGTTACCTGTATCAAATGCTCAAGTTCGTGAACCATTAGCTCAAATTAAACAAAGAGCTCCTACTAGGTATTACACACAGAACCGTATGGTAAATGGTGAAGATTATAATAACTTTCCGTATACCTTATATAGTTCTATTATAAAATCTAAAGCTATCAACAGAAGTTCAGTAGGTGTAAGTAAAAATTTAGACTTACTTGATCCTACAGGAAAATATTCAAGCATTAATTCATTTGCTACAGATGGCGCAATGTGGCAAGATGATGCCAATGGTTATCTATCGTTAACTATAAACAACACCGGTAATATTATTACCTTTTTAACAGACACTCTTGGTTCGGTACTATCAAGCAATAGAACTACTCAATACTACACACAAAATTATACTCAATACACTATTAACCAAGCATCTGGAGATGGAGTAGTTTATTGGCAAACTAGTTCAGTGGATGCGAATTCATTAACTGGATATTTTTACAACTTAGTTTCTAATACTGAAACGTCAATTCCAATTGGTACGTATTCTACTAACAACGTTAAGTATATTACACCTGGTGCATTGATTAAATTTGTTGCGCCGAGTGGATATTACTTTGATGCTAATAATCGTCTAGTAGCCGGTATCCCTGGACCAAGCGAACAAACTTTTATTTGGACAACTGTACTAAGTGTTATCGGTGATGGATATAATAATGGTCAGGGTTCTTTTAGTAATGGATCAGGACCAGTTACATTGAATGGTTATGTTCCAGCTGGAGCACAAATAACTACTGTACTGCCTGCATTTGACAATTCATTATCTAATGCTATTATCCAAGAATGTATTATTAGAATGGAGTTACAACAAAATTTTAGTCTTGTTTTTAATAATGCATTGACTATTGCAGAAGATCGCTGGAGTATTAGACAGTATAATGATGCTAATTACTTTATCAATTTTTTAAGTTTAGGTAATACAAGATATACAATAAGTTATAGATCATTAAAGTATTACTTTGGTAGTGTACAAGATACTAGATTTACTTTTGACCGAGACAAGTTAGTTTATGATCCTTTTAGTGGAAAAATTTTACAAGATTTTGTAAAGGTATTAGCCACTAATACCCAGCCAAGTAATAACTATCCTTTAGCTAAAGATATTCAAGTAAATATTATTGGTCAAACAGTTGAGAGTGATGGATATATTAATGATTTTGAAGTTGAAGTTGCTAGTACAGATATTAATAATCGTGGATTAATAATAAATCCTACATTTTTCCAAACGGTTACTGGTTATACAACCGGCGGAGCAAATACTGGGATCTATGTATTTTTTGAATTAGTAGAAGATGCAATTAATCTTTCACGCTATCAACTTGTTCCTAGCTCAGAAGTAGTGCAATATCAAACTAAAACTCAGATTGAAGTTGTAAAATATGATTATCCATTAGGTCAATTATTCTATGCATATGGGGACAACTTATTCTATACTTCGGTGCAGGATACTACAGTAACCACTCCATACTACTTACTAGTAGAGCAACCACAATATTCAATCAGACCAGGTAGACAGGGTTTACAGTTTCAATATAGACATAATAGTAACAATACAACTCGTATTGATCCTGCAACTACCAATATTATTGATTTATATGTAGTTACACAAGCATATTACACTAACTATCAAAAATATATTCAAGATACGACGAACACAGTGCCCATGCCACCTAAACCAACTATCAGTGAACTAACGCAGGACTATGGGCAAGTAAATGATTATAAAATGTTAACTGACAGCGTAATATTAAACAGTGTAATATTCAAGCCATTATTTGGACCTAAGGCGGCTGCTAACCTTAGAGGTACTATTAAAGTTATAAAAAATAATAACGTAAATGCTAGTAATAGTGAGATTCGTACAGCAGTTCTTACTGCCATGAATGCTTATTTTAATATTAATAATTGGAATTTTGGAGATACTTTTTACTTCTCTGAATTGAGTGCTTATCTGCATGATCAGGTTGGAGAATTAATTAGTTCTGCTGTATTAGTTCCAAACGATCCTACAATGTCATTTGGCGATCTATATGAAATTAAATGTGCGCCATATGAGATTTTCGTCAATGCTGCTACTGCCGATGATGTATTGGTTATTGCAGCGCTCACTCCCGCCGAGTTACAAATTAGATAATTATATATATGGCAACTAGAATCCGCACCCTAAACTTTCTACCAGAAATATTTCAAACTCCAACTAATGCTCAATTTTTAGCGGCTACTTTGGACCAACTTGTAGCTCAACCGCTGACTAAAACGATTGAAGGTTATGTAGGTAGTAGGTTTGGATATGGGGTTAATGCCAAAGATTATTATGTAACTGAACCAACGAAAGTAAGAACAGATTATCAATTAGATCCAGGTGTAGTATTCACTAAAACTAATCAATCTACAGCACAAGATTTTATTAGTTACCCAGGTATACTTGATGCTCTTAAACTTGAAGGAGCATTAACTGACAATAATAGTAGACTTTTTAATAGTCAATTTTACTCATGGGATTCGTTTACTAATTTAGATAAGATTATTAATTTTAATCAATACTATTGGATTCCTGAAGGCCCTGAACAAGTAGTAGTATCGTCTGATACAGTATTTGCTACTAACGATTACTTAGTAACTGATGTTATCAATGGGTATAATATTACACCTATTACTTCAACTGAGATAGGAACTACTAACCCAACATTAACATTGTTAAGAGGTGGTACATATACTTTTGCAGTTAATCAATCAGGTCAATTTTGGATTCAAGGTGCACCTGGTGTAACAGGGTATAGTCCAACTCAACCTAATTTACAAACTAGAGATGTATACGGTGTAGATAATAATGGTGCAACTATAGGAACAGTTACATTCACAGTTCCTCCAAAAGACGCTCAAAATAATTATAATTTTCCTGGCAACAACTTAGTTGATGTAGTAAGCGATATTCCCTTCAATCAAGTCAACGGTGCTAGACTAAGTGATCTAGGTGGTATTGACGGTGTTACTGCGTTAAACGGCTTAACAGTGTTATTTTATAATACAGGCATATCTAATGAAATTGGATTTACTTCAAATTTCTTTGACTACACAAATTATGATTACAATAATGATTTAGTAGCTACTGAAACTATTAATGTAACCGCAACATCATCGACCGGCAATCTTATTACATGTGATTCAACTAGCAATTTAATAGTTGGAAATTCAATAGTATTCTCAGGAGTCGGTTTTGGTGGATTGTCTATCTATTCTGAAACTTTACCTGATACATTATATTTCGTAGAAAGTATTTCAAGTCCTACTGAATTTTCAGTGTCATTATCAGTTGGTGGAGCGCAAGTACCTTTATCAAATGCTGCAGGTACATTAGTAGGTACAACTAATCAAGGACTGTTAGAAGAAGGTTTTTACACAACTGTTAACCAAAATTTCTATACAATAGAATATATAGGAGATTTAACAGATCCTGTAATCAGATTAATACCTAGTTCTCTTATTCCTACTAATCAGAAAATAACAGCAAGTTTTGGTACACAATGGATAAGCAGAGTTTTTTATAAAACTGCTTTTGGTATTATAAACATTGTTCCGTTTATAAGTGCCCCATTAGATACTCTATACTATCAAGATGGTACTAGTGCAAACAAAGTTGGTATAATTCGTATTATTGATAGTAATATAACGAATACGCTAGATGTAGAAACTGATATTTTAGGTCAGCCGCAATTCACTGCAACAAATGGTGTAGTGTTTACTAATGGATTAAAAGTAGTATTTCAGGGCGATGTAATTCCTGCAAGTTATAAAACTGGCGCATATTATGTTGAGGGCGTTGGTAGTAGCATAGAATTAATTCCAGTGAGTAATCTTATATCACCGGACCCCTTCACATCAAGTACATATGTACCATGGGATACTACAGCATGGGATATTGGTAATTGGGAAGGAACTTCATATATTCCTGTAACTCCTGATTACATTACTATTGCAAGAAATAGTATTGACCGTAATGCTTGGTCAAGAAGTAATAGATGGTTCCATATTGACGTAATTAATGCTACGGCTGAATATAACAATGATCCTACATTAGTTACATTGTATGCTACATCAGAATATAAGGCTAAACGACCTATAATTGAATTTTATCCTAACTTGCGGTTATTTAATACCGGCATTGAAGGTAAAGCACCAGTAGACTTCATTGATTTTAGAACAACTGATGCATTTTCCCAAGTTGCAGGGCAGGAAAATTATTACCCTGATGTAACAGCATATACTGGGTATGACGCAGTTATTGGCACAGTAGCATCAAATACTACTACCACTATAGTTATTCCTATTGAAAGTGTTCAGGGTACATTTGAAATAGGGCAATATGTTGCAGACTCTACAAATTTATTGCCTACTAATTCATATATTACCAATATCGTAACCACAACTACGACCGTTACTTTAACTATAGAATGGGAATTCTCTACATCATTTACCGGTACTAGCGTAGCATCAGTGATAGGTACTGACACTACTGTAGATAATTATGCTCTATTTGATGGATCACGCATAATATTTGCAGCCGATACTGACATAAATGTTAAAAACAAAATTTATGTATCTAGATTTTCTTCTATAAGTGGCTCTACTCCAGTTATTACGTTAACTGAAGCAACTGATGGAGAAGTATTAGTTAATCAAGGAACAGTAATATTAAGAGGCTATGTTAATCAAGGTTTTGATTTTTATTTTGATGGCTTAGAATGGATTGAGTCGCAAGAGAAAATAACGGTAAATCAACCCCCACTGTTTGATGTATTTGATGATAATGGAATTAGCTTTGGTAATACTGATTTATATGTTGGTACTTCTTTCATAGGTAATAAATTATTTGCGTATGGTATTGGTGCAGGCATAAACGACATTGTATTAGGATTTCCAATAAGATATAGTTCTGTAGATAATGTGGGTGATATATCATTTGACGTATCATTAAATTTAGATAAATTTAACTATGTGCAAGGTTCAACTCCTATTACGCAAAATGTTAATACTGGTTATGTGCATCAAGCAGTCAGCCGAACTGAATATATAAGACAAATTGGGTGGCAGACAGCAGTATCACCGAGTATTCAATATCAAATATTTGAATTTGAGTATGATGTATTAAATCCCACAACTACATTCACTTGCGATATCGCAATGATGAATACTATAGATACACAATGGCCTACTATTGAAGTTTATATTAATAATATTATACAAGATAATACTACCTATACTGTAACTGTAAATAGTAATTCTACGGTAGTGACTCTAAATGATACGATTATTGATAACACTGTAATACAAATATTATTATTAAGTGACCAAGTAAGCAAAACGGCATATTATAGTATACCTATTAATTTAAATAATAATCCTTTTAATCAAGATATAACTGTAGCTAACGTTGGAGATATTCGCGGGCAATATAGAAGTATGTTCTATAACAACCCAAATACTACAGGACAAGTGTTTGGTTCAAACAACTTTAGAGATTTAGGTAATTTAGTTCCATGGGGCAACCGCATTATTCAAAATAGTGCATCATTGGTATTGCCTAGCGTATTTTTACGCAAACAAAATCACAATTTGTTTAACTCATTATTGTTTAACAGCCGTGAATATATCAAATTTAAAACACTTTTAGTAGACACAGTTAATAATACAGATTATGTTCAACGTTATTCACCATCTGAAATTTTAGATAATGCACTAGATCAAATTACTTTTAGCAAAACGGATAATCAGCCCTTCTTTTGGAGCGATATGCTACCTAGTAAGGCAGCATATATTACTAACACATACACATTTGCTAATAGTTTAGATGTAAGTATATATCCATTAAGTAGAATTTATGATTTTACTTCAGCAAATTATTACGGAGTACTTGTTTACTTAACTAGGACAGTTAATAATATTACAGTAACTAGACAGTTAATAATTAATCAAGATTACACGGTAAGTACAGATTCGCCGTCGTTGACAATAACTTTAGATTTGTTGCCCGGTGATATTATTACTATTAAAGAATATAATCAAACATATGGTTCATATGTACCCAATACACCAACTAAGTTGGGATTATACCCTGCATATATTCCTAGTGTAGCATTAGACATAAATTATTCACAATCTACTTATTTTATATTAGGGCATGATGGTTCGTATAACAAATTATACGGAGATTATTTTCCTGAAACAAATATTTTGGTAGATTTTAGAGATCAGGCTCTACTAGAATATGAAACTCGTGTTTATAATAATTTAAAATTAAGTAGTGCTGTACCTGTACAAGAATATGAAGTATTGCCTGGTTTCTTCAGAGATACTGATTATTCATTTGACGAGTGGTTAGAGATATATAGTCCGGGGTTTTTAAATTGGGTAGGACAAAATCGTTTAGATTATAAGAGACAGATATATCAAACTAATAACGAATTTACTTACAATTATTGGCAGAGTGGTAACGCAATCAATAGAGAATCTATCTACCAAGGATATTGGAGAGGTATGTATCAATATTATTACGATACTTCAACTCCGAATACTAGTCCATGGGAGATGTTAGGATTTGTTAATAAGCCAAGTTGGTGGGAAACTAGATATGGTCCTGCACCCTATACCAGTGACAACTTAGTATTATGGACAGATTTATCAGAAGGTATAGATTGGAATGATGGTAACCCAGTTGTAATTCCTGCTGCGGTTAGACCTGAATTGTTGCAAGTGATTCCTGTAGATAGTGAAGGAAATTTATTATCACCGTTAAGAAATATAGTTGGTAACTATAATTCAAACATTTTCCAACGTGATTGGAAAGTTGGTGATGAGGCTCCAGTTGAATTCAGCTACCGTAGAAGCAGTTCATACCCGTTTGATTTAATGCGTATATTAGCATTAACTAAGCCTGCTGAATTCTTCAACCTAGGGGTAGACTTAGACAATTACAAATATAGCGAAGAATTTGGACAATATCTTGTTAATAACAGAAGTCACTTAGTAATAAGCAACGTTGAAATTTATGGTTCAGGCACTGCTAAAACTAGTTATATTAACTGGATAATTGATTATGAAAAACAAGTAGGAGTAGATGCTACCGCTAATATAACAACACTATTAGATAATTTAGATGTACGGTTAGTGTATCGCCTTGCAGGGTTTAGCGATAAAGCTTTACTAAAATTTTATGTTGAAAAAGGCACACCAAACAGTAGAAACGCATCGTTATTAATTCCTGATGAAAGTTATAGTGTTTTATTATATGATAATCAACCATTTAACCGTGTAATATATAGCGGGGTAATAGTACAAATAACACAATACGGGTTTTCAGTATTTGGTAATTCACAAACGCAAACATATTTCAGAACATTAAAACCATATTATAATGGTAAGTATGACCGTATTACTATAGATAATTTAAATGTTAAAGTGTCACAGGATCACAGTGATGTTGAGGTAATTGTTCCATATAATACCGTGTTTGGTACTGTGCAGGAAGTAGCAACATTTTTATCTAACTATGGAGCATGGTTAACAAGCTTAGGGGTAACCTTTGAGCAACAAGAAAATGAATTAGAAATTAACTGGAATCAAATGATTGCCGAGTTCTTATATTGGGCGCAGACTGGTTGGGATGAAGGTAGTATCGTAACATTAAATCCTTCTGCAAGAACAATTTCATTTAATAAAGATAGTAATATTGTACAACCATTAACTATTCAGCAAACTAATTTTATTTTAAATCAGAATTTATATCCAATTCAGAATAGAGATTTGGCTATTATTCGTGAAGAAACATTGTTTACTGCTACCGCATTAAATGATGGTGATACTATTTCTTATGCACAATTTAATATCAGTAATTTTGAACATGGTATTGTTTTTGACAATGTGACATTATTCAATGATATAATATATAACCTAATTACTGGATTAAGACAAACTCGTATTACGGTCAGAGGTACTAAGAGTGCAGATTGGAACGGCACAGTTGATGCTCAAGGATTTATTTATAATCAAGACAATATTAAAGAATGGAACAATACTGTTACCTATACAAAAGGTGAAATAATATTGTACAAAAACAAGTATTGGGTAGCATTAAAAATAGTTCAACCAAAACTTATATTTGATGAATTAGAATGGAAGCGTACAGATTACGATGAAATTCAAAAAGGATTGTTACCTAATAGTAGCACAAGAAGTTATGAAAGTACATTGTATTACGATGTAAATAAGGCTAATTTAGAAAATGATGCTGACTTATTAAGTTTCTCGTTGATCGGGTATCGTCCAAGAGACTATTTAGCACTTGCTGATTTAACTGATATTACACAGGTAAATGTTTATAAAAACTTTATTAAGAATAAAGGAACACGAAATGCAACCGATGCATTTAAGGGAGCAAATCTTCCTCAAGGTGGCATTGACTATGACATTTACGAAAATTGGGCTATTAAGTCAGGTGAATTCGGTGGAGTTTTAAACAGTAATTTTGTTCAATTTAAAATTAATCAAAATTACATGACTGGAAATCCAAGTATAGTTGGACTTACAAATGGAGTATATAACGAAGGTGTTCAACAAGAAGTTCCTATATACTCATTGTTTAATTATGGTAGACCTATAAACACAGTAAACATATTACCTACTATATCATCACAAGAGCCATCTACAGTTTATCCTACAGCAGGCTATGTTAACTTCAATGATGTCAAGATGTCATCTTATTTTTATTCACAGCTTCCTTTAGCAGTGGATAGTAATAATTTGGTAGTGTTGTTATCACAATTTTATGTTCGTGATTATGTTTGGTTAGCAAATTACTTACAGCGTTGGGAAGTGTTTACTCCTAAGTCAATGGGTATAATATTAAATGTAAGTAACAACTTAAATGATACTGCAACCGTTACATTTAAAACTCCTCACAATTTAACAAGATATGAACCTTTTGCAATTGTTAATTTTTCTGATGCAGTGAATGGGTACTATATCAGTACAGTAATTGTAGACCAGTACAGAGTATTAATTACATTAAGTATTGACCCTTCTATTACTAATATTACTGGTCAAGGGGTAGGATTTAAATTCCAATCACAGCGTGTTGCTCAACCTAGTAACATTATAGATTTGCCATTATTAGATTCAGAATTTTTCAAAAATACCGTATGGGTAGATGAAAACACCGATGGCGGTTGGGCTGTTTATAGAAAAGGTATCAACTATCAATATCAAAATGAATTCACTAAATCTTCTTCAGTGACGTTTGGTAGTGCGGTAGCCACTAGTAGCCAACTAGGATATTTAATAGGTGATGCTACTGCCGGTGCTGTGTACCGCTATACATTCAATGACTTAACACAAGCTTATGATTTAGGACAAACGTTAACTTCAGGTACTTCATTTGGTTCTACTATCTCTCATAATAGTGACATATATGTAATTTCTGAACCTACAACTACCCCGAGAATTTACATATACCAACTTCAAAGTAGTACTTTATCTGACGATTTAATTTTGTACCAAGCAGCAATTGCCGCACCAGGTGGAGTTACAAATTGGGGTAGTGCAGTAGCAATATCAGGCAATACAAATTGGATTTATGTTTCTGATGTTGATAATAATACTGTACATGTATATAGAAAGTCAAACGTTGTTACTCCAGTAACCAATCTTACTGCAGGACAAACTTATATTATTACAACAGTGGGCACTACTGATTTTACTACAGTGGGTGCTACATCAGATGATATAGGAACAGCATTCGTAGCCACTGGGGTAGGCACTGGTACAGGTACAGCAACAAAGAGTACATATCAAAAAGTAACAACTATAGACGGCGATGCATTGTCATTGACTGTAGCAGGAGATAATTTTGGTTATTCTTTAGCGACAGACTATTATGGTGATACTTTAATTATTGGTACTCCTAATAAAGATTATAGCGTTACTATAGATAATTGGGGCTATGTATATGTGTTTGATCGTGCTGTACAAAATATCCAAGTACAAACTAATAGTGTCCCATTAACTCCGCAAATATTTAATTTAGCATGGACACCAACTTCATTATCAAAAACATTAACTGATACTAATAGCACTGGTAATTTATTAACATTGAATAGTACATCAGGTATTACTGTTAATGATCCTATTATCTTTACAGGATCAGGCTTAGCAGGAACAGAAATTGTTTCAGATCAAGTATATTATGTACGTTCAATTAGTGGAAGTGATATTACTATTAAAACTAGTAGATTTGCTACAGCGGCTGTAACTGTTGCTACCGTTTCTGCAATTACAGTTACTACTATAGTACAAAATACTCCAATTTATGTTTCAGTAAATGGAAATTTAGTAGACGATAGTAACTATGCTATCATTTCTAATACTTTGGTATATACTAGTACATTAAATGCAGGCGACATTATTAATGTAAGTGGTCAAGAATTTACATTGATGCAAACACTTACTACTGAAAATACTCCAAAAGTTGGTGTACATTTTGGTAACAGTGTAGATACAACTATCTATGCAAGTGAAATTATTGTCGGCGCGCCATATGAATTAGTTACACAAATTAAAGAAGGTGCGGTATATCGTTACACCAACGGCGGTGGCAAATACGGTATGATAATTGGCACTAGTACTGTCAATGTAACTAGCGCTAGAAATTTATTAATTAATGGCTTCTTAGTCACTGTTCCAATTGGCAATGCAACTACTGTAGCTAACGCTATTAATGCAGTGGCGATACCTAACATTGTTGCAACTGCAATTGATGGCAAGTTAATGTTATCATTAGTTGATAATAATCTAGCACAGGTAAATGAAAAGATATTATTAAGTTCAACTAATAGTGCAACACTAGGTGAATTAGGTATAAACATATTCACTCAAACACAGACAATAGAATGCCCGCATACTAATAGTCGCACACAGTTTGGTACTGTAGTTAAATTTAATGAGTACGGTAGCTTTGTTGCTAGTGCACCAGTTGGAACAAGATTTAGCAGTACTACTTTTGATTTTATAGATGATGAAAATCAAGATAATGACACTGTGTTTGATAACAATACCACTACATGGTTAGATACCTTCCCTAATGCAGGTGCGGTATACATGTTTGATTATTTGTCTAACTACAATGAGACTTTAATAAATTGTGGTAAGTTTGTTTATGCTCAAAACGTAAACAGTCAAGATTTAGAATATGGTCTACAACCAAACTATGGTACTGCTTTAGACTTTTATAATTATTCCGTAATTATAGGAACACCTGGATTTAGTCCTAGTAACGGTCAAGCAATAACATATACTAATACATTAAATCAGAAAGATTGGTCTGTTTATAGAAGCTCTTCTCCTGTAGTTGATATTACTAGTATTGGGAACATTCAATTGTTTAGTGCTCAAACTAATGAAACTCTAATTAACATGGATTACATTGATCCATTGCAGGGTAAGATATTAGGTGCAGCCAGAGAAAATATTGATTATGTAGCTAATACCGATCCTGCTACTTATAATAATGGGGATCTTGTTCCGAGTAATTTGGTATGGGGCGTAACACAAGTTGGTCAAGTTTGGTTTAACACAACTAATATTCGTTATGTTAACTATCACCAAAACAGTAATACTTATAACTGTAAATATTGGGGCACATTGTTCCCTAATAGTGATGTTGCAGTTTATACTTGGATAACATCTGAAGTACTACCTATTAATTATATTGGTTCAGGTACTGTTTACGATCCAACAAAATATTCAATACAATATATTATTAATCCAGCTGGTGCTCTAACTCCGATATATTTCTATTGGGTAAGAGATACAGGTATTATATCTCCTAATTTAGGCAAAACATTAGCAGATAGTATCATTGCTGCCTATATAGCTAATCCAAGAAATTCAGGGATAAGTTACTTTGCCCCGTTGTTACCTAGCGTATATGCTCTATATAATGCTGGAGATTACATAAACGCAAACGACTCAGTATTAAATATTGGGTTTGGCACTGGAACAAGTACTGATGTTGTTCATAACCAATACGATCTAATTAGAGCAAATTTTGCCGATGACTATTTGCCAGGACTGCCAAATACATATTTAGGTGAAACAGAACCTTACTCATTATATGCTAGATTATTAGACAGTTTATCGGGAACTGACACTTCAGGGCAAGTTGTACCTGATCCATTCTTACCACTAGCGGTGCAGACTGGTGTTCTTGTTAGACCCAGACAAAGTTTCTTCTACAATAGATTAGGTGCTGTTAAAAACTTCTTTGAAACATTAAACGAAATAGTAAAACAGTATCCACTTTTTGAAATTTCTGATGCAACATTTACATATGCTTCAGGTGAGTTTTTTGACACTACCAATTATTGGGAAACAATTAATTGGTGGGCTCCGAGGTATAATGACAATACTAAATCTACAATTCAGGTTGCTATCTATTCTGATTTAGCCACACTAAGTGTTACAGAAGGTACAATTGTAACCGTCGCAACAAATGGTATAGGTTTAGCTGAAACTTACATATTTACTAATAGTGAATGGATAAGAATAGGACTTACTAACGGGACAATACAATTTAAGAGTTCACTTTGGGATTATGCTTCAGCAAGAATAGGATTTGGTGATAACTTTTTTGACACTACCCCATACGATTCATATCCTAGCGAAGAAACTCGTTACTTAGTAAGAGCATTAACTGAGCAACTACCTTCTGAATTATTAATATATAGAAATAGAATATTGATTCTTCTCTTTGAATATATCGTTAGTGAAACAATTGAAACTCAAAATTATCTCCCGTGGTTAAATAAAACATCATTTGTTGATGTTGGGCATACTATACGAGAATTGTTACCTATTGAAGTTTTCCAAAGTGATAATCAAAACTTCTTAGAGGGTTATTTAAACGAAGTTAAACCTTATCATGTAGTCATTAAAGATTTCTTATTTAAATATACCGGTATTAATGTTTATCAGGGCAACATAACTGATTTTGATGTGCCCGCACAGTATAATACAAGTATACAGCGTTGGGTATCTCCTCAACTAGTGTATAGTAATCCTAGTGATGTTAATCAATATTTACCAACTGATCCGATATGGCAAGAACCTGAATATATTAATTGGTTTGAGAATTACGGCGTAAGTTTAACTGGTCAAGATGGTGTACAAATAACAACATTGACTTCTTATTTGGCACTTAACTCAGGTGAAATGTCAGTAAACAATGCACAAGGCTTTCCAATTAATGGTATAGTGCAAATTGGTACTGAACAAATTGGATTCTCCTCAGTAGATAGAAATCTAAATGTTTTAGTTGGCTTAACTAGGGGTGTTAACGGTACACCAATAACTAATCATATTCCTGGTGAACTAATTTATATTAATCTCCCTGCGGTATTGGTATTAGATGGTGGTAGAGGTTATACTGAACCTCCTAAAGTTGTAGCATATATTGATCCTACATTATATCCTGCACCAACTGTACCTGCTGTACTAACCGCAGTAATGAGTTTAGACTCAGTGCTGCGTGTTGATGTAATTAACCCTGGACAAGGATATGCTGTATTACCTAAGATAATCATTGATCCTTCTACTGTAATCTTTTTTGAAGGTAGCGCCGTAAGTACAACATATAATACAATTATATTGTATGCGCCGTTATTACAAACTGGAGATTTAGTGCAGTATAACGTTGCTCCCGGTGGAACTCAAATCGGTGGATTAGAAAGTAATCAATGGTATTATGTTAATTTATTAGAGACAGTGCCTACAGTTGTTGTAGCATTATATTCTAATTATACTGATGCAATTTATGATGTTAACCGTGTTAAATTATTAAGTACAGGATCAGGGGACCAATCATTAAGCGTAGGAGCAAAAGCATCGGCTATTTCTTCTGCTGCTCCAGCAAGAGAAAATAATATTACTTTAAGATTTGATAGAACTACTTACAATTCACAGGTTATAGATTGGCAAGCAGGTGCATACTACGGAGCGTTCTATGCAGGCGATTACTTCAATAGCGAAGCCGTATCAAGTTCATCAATTAAATTACAAAGCACTCAACCACTAATAAGTTCTATTTTAGCTAGTGCTCAAGGAGTAGCTTTTGAAATTGAAGATGTCAGAAATGACAGAGTAGTAACTTATTCGTCATTGATTCGTCAAGTAGCAAGTACACAAGCATCAGATGATTCAATTACTTTAACTACTTTCAGTAACAATCCATCGGATGTAAACGCATCAGGTTCTACAATTGGTTTTTATATTGGCATGCCAATTAAATTTAATGGTGCTGTAGTGGGAGGATTAGTAAACGGTACTGTATATTATGTAAACAGCATAATTGATGATACTAATTTTACAATATCAGAAAATAGCACTGGCAGTCCTATTAAAGCTCTATCAGACGGAACTGTTAGTGTTGCAGGGCTAGAATGTTTTGTAGGTGAAGTAACTGATACTGCAATATTATCAGTAATATATCCGGGTATTACAAATGTCACTGCTACTCATGCAGATACAAATACACTTACCATACCATTGAATCCAACTGGTACTGGTGGTACTATTGGATTTTATATTAACTTGCCTGTATTTTTTACAGGAACAATGTTAGATGGTGTAGTAGAAAATCAAGTATATTATATAACAACCGTTGTAGACAATCAGACATTTACAATGTCCGAAGAACAGAACCCAACAACATTAAACATTGTTTCTACAGATGGATCATCTGATTATATTACTACTAGCGATGATACTTCAGTACTGTCAATTAACGAACCGGTAATTTTTAATACCATGGTAATTGCTGGAGCAGAGTCTACTTCGTTTGGTGGATTAGTATCAGGAACAACCTACTATATTTCAAACATCGTGAATGCTAGTACATTCCAAGTATCTTCTAATATTAACGGGGCTTCACTAAATTTATCCACTGTAGCTGCATCTACAACTACTAGCGCATTGTTAACTAGTCAGAAAAATGTGGTTCAGTTATCTGACGATACTGGCAATGATATGATTATTAATATTAATTTACCAGTGAGCCCAGGTCAAGTAAATGGTCAAAGATTCACTCTATATCAAACTTCTGAACAATATGTTGGATTAACAGGCACAGACGGGGCATTAATAGATAGAACGATCGGCGCAGTAATAGGTACACCTGATATTATTGCGTTGACTACTTTAAGTGGCGGATTGACTGACATATACATTAATATGCCATTAGAGATATCTCAGGATATTGGATCATTAACAACTGGAACAACCTATTATGTAATTGATACTGGCACTATAGAAATTGAATGTACTTCAACTTCATCATCAACAAATGAAATAACATGTGATACTACAGAATCATTATATGTTGATATGCCTATCGTATTCAATGGAGTGGGTTTAGGTGGTATTCAAATTAATGTTGAGTACTATGTACATACTATAGTTGATGGGACACATTTCAAAATTTCTGAGTCTATAAATGGGACGGTAAAAACTCTACAAAATAGTAATGGCACAATGAATGGTGTGGGGGAACCATATATCCAAGTATCTACAACACTTAGTGGGTCGGTTGAACCAACAGGTGATTCACAACAGGCTGCATCAATTTCAGTTGCAAGCCCGGCTGTAATTACTGTAGCTGTAGCGCCTGCTGATGGTACAAAAGTTGAATTCAGAAGTACTGGAGCACTACCTACAGGACTATTAGAAGACACTACATATTATGTAGTAAATTCATCTGGCACTACTTTTGAAGTAGCATATTTACCTAGCGGATCACCTATTGATACTACCGCTAGCGGTTCAGGTACTAATATTGTCATTGTGACTGATACAATAACCATCAATCAAACTATATTGACTACTCCTGTATTTGATGTAAGTTATATTTTGGGAGGATACCGAGTTATAATAACTGATCCAGGGTTAGGATATGCTGTTAATAATACTATTACTATAGTGGGAACAGATATGGGCGGTGCTACTACATTGAATGATTTAACATTAACAGTTGAGTCAGTCAATAGCACAGGAGAAATCACAAGTGTGATTTGTTATGGTACCCCTCCCGGTGCAACAGAAAATTATTACTTAAAAGTTATATCACCAAACGAGTTTGCCGTATATTCAAATCCATTATTGACCGTGCCAGTAAGTGGTATTGGATTCTCTTATACAGGAATAGTTACAACAACTGTTACTGCTACTAATTTAAGCACTGATATTATAACAGTAGATGACACCAGTGAGTTCTCAGTTAATGATCCGATTGTATTTACAGGAACAGTAGTTGGCGGATTGGTAGTAGGACAAACTTATTATATCTTAGACAATGTAAATTTCACACCTACTACACTTCAAGTAAGTGAAACTCCAAATGGTTCAGTATTTAACCTAACAGTTACTACTTCACTTCAAGACTTTACTATGGCTAAGGTTGGAGATTTTGCTTTATTACCTGAGCCCTTTGTCTTTAGTCAAAGTATAGTTAAGTATAATAACCGTGTATATGTTTGTGTTGTGAGTAATAGTGATCAAGAATTTATTTTTGGTAAGTGGGAACTGTTAACTAGTGGTGATCGCAGATTAAATGCATTAGACAGAATCATTGGATATTATCAGCCTACTATAAACATGCCTGGGATAGACCTTACTCAATTAGTAGATGGCATAATATATCCTAATAGTACATATTTAGGCAATGCATTTGCACCTGATCAACAGTTTGAAATTGATACCTATTTACAAGATCAGCTTTTCTATCCTACTGAAGTGCAATCTAAATCTGTAGTTTGGAATGGCACTAATTATTTTGTAGTAGCAGATACTTCTTCGTATTCTACTATATTATACAGTACAACCGGCGATGATTGGGCATTTAATAAATTAGCTAATTCTAACCTAACAACCACTGATTTAACCTATGTTAATGAAAAATATTTAATCACTACTAATAATCCGGCTACTCCAATATTACTAAGTGAAGATGGCGTTGAATGGACAGCTTCAGAAAATTATATTGGTTTAGGTGAAGTTACTGCAAAACCAATTTCTGATGGACAGTTAATATTAAATTCTATCAATTACTTTAATGGGGTCTATGTAGCAGTTGGTCAAAATATTAACACAAGTACCAATGGTGTATTATGGAGAGAAAGATTTAAGTTTACTAATGGATTAACAAACGAATTATACTCAGTATTCGGATCAACTATTACGCTAAGTGCTCCGTATATTGCAGTTGGTAAAGGTCAATTTATTGATTATTCTACTGGTTTACAAACAATTAGAGATATTAACCTAGTATATACCTCATATGATAGTATAAACTGGAATCAGGCTACTCCGGTAACTAATAAAGGTTTTTATGGTATTACATATGACACTAATATTTTTATTGCTGTGGGTGAAGATGGGGTCATATACACTTCTCAGAACGGTGATTCTTGGTTTGGTATTAATGAAACAACTATTACCAGTGTAAACTCCTCTAGTAATATATTGAATGTGGCTGCGACTGCAGGATTTAATGTAAATGATATAGTAAGATTTACTGAATCATTTAACGTTATTTCTTCATCTACAACTTATTATATTGTTAGTATACCATCATTAACTCAGGTACAAGTTAGTACAACATTAGGTGGATCACCTATCACTCTAACTTCAGTCGATCCAACTACTACTACATATATGTATCTATATCCTAGAACACAGGATCTTAATGATGTACATTATGCTAACGGTAAATTTATAGCAGTAGGTAATGTAGGAACAATAAAAACTTCTACAACAGGTTATGCATGGACATCAGTTGCGTCAGGTGTAACTGAAAATTTACTCGGTATTAATTATAATGCAGATGATGGTGTTTGGATAGCAGTAGGAGACAATAATACTATTATCACCAGTGACAACAACGGTGCATCATGGACTAATAGTTCAGTGTTAATCGTAGATCCTACAGTTTACAATGTGCAGGGTGCTGAATTCTCATATGGATATGGTCCTGAAGAATTAGTTCCAGGTGTAGTTACTGATAATATAATGTTAACCGTAGCTACTCGTCCGGGTACTAATTGGCCAGCAGTAGAATATCAACATGTGGGATACAATGTAGTAACGGTTGAACTTACCCCTGAATCAGAACAACAAAGATATTATAGTTTCCTTTATGCAGTTACTACTCCCGCACAATTAACAGTTTCAGTCATTGATGGCACTACAGGCGTAAGCACTACAATATATCCTGATGCAAGTTATTATGTAGATTGGGTTAACAGTGTTGTAGTATTAAATAATCCATTGACTTTCTCTCCTGTTGCAGACAGATTAAGAATTGATGTGTATGAAGTTGGTAATGGTAATCAGTTAGTAAAATCTAGCACAAAATCTGATCCAATTATAACTAATACAACTACTGGATGGAATGAGATTAACTTAAATTGTAATTACTCTGCTACCATATTCACCGGCAGCGGTGTAATTAGCCCAGGCACAGTACCTAAAGAAACTGTAGCGATTGCTACAACCAGTGGCACAAACACTATTTCTTGTGAAAGTGTTAGAGACTTTGTGCTAAATAGTCCTATCACTTTCCAAGGAACAACGTTTGGCGGAATATTAGAAGACACAATATATTATGTAAAAACCATTAGTTATATAACTAATAGTATTACTGTTTCTACGACATATAATATAGGTACTGGCACAGCAGGCCCTACACTAGTGCTTTCAAGTGATACAGGTTCAATGGTGGTCATTATTCAAGTTGGTTCGGGTGCAGAGTGGACTCCTCCAATATGCTATTTAAATGGAAATAAATTAGTCTTTGGAACTACAGAAACAGTAACTAAAACCAATGGTATTACTAATACAGTTACGTGCCATACAACTGGCACATTGATACCGGGGCAAAATATTACCTTTAGCGATACAATGTTTGGGGGAGTTATAATACCACAAACTGTGTATAATATATTAAGTATCAGTGATGCTAATGAATTTATATTAGAAGATCCTGATAATCCGGGTAATCCATTAGCATTAACTACAGCAACCGGAGGAGCCGAATTAATTACAAATGATTATGCTTTTGGAATCTCAGAAAATGGCATAACAGCAAAAATAATATTTGCAGTTGGTACTTATAACACTCAAAGTGATTATTTGTCATATGCAGTATTTGGAGAAACAGTTCCAACTCAATACGGATATACTATACCTGAAACTCAAATTATATTGAGTGACGGCACTAGTACTTATGAATTAACTAATTTTGTAGGTAATGATAATGTTACTAATGCAATTGTTGAAGTTAATGGTTTAAGGGTCTTAGATACAGATTATACCATTGATTCTAATTTAAATGAAATTACTTTTGTGTCTAGTCCAAGTTTAGGTGATACTATTGCGGTTACTTCTTATAATTTAACTGATAGACAATATCTAAGCACAATGTACGATGTAAACTCGGCGTCAAGTACAGTAGCAAATATTATATCTGTTAACAATACTATTAGTCCTTATCTTGCTATAACTAATGTAACATCATGTACTTCAGTTGGTAATTTAATTACATGTGTTAGTACTACTGGATTTGTAATAGGACAAACCATTATATTTAAGGGCACTGGATTTGGTAATATTCTTACTGACGGAACAGTGTATTATATTGATTCTATACCTGGCTTAACTACATTTACCATCAGTCAGACTAATGGAGGAGGTATTTTTGATCCAGGAACAGGCTCGGGATTAATGATATCATATATAGGAGGCACGCCGACTGTTCGTGTTACCACTGGTGTCCCCCATGATTTAACTACTAATGATATCGTAAGAATTGATGGTACTTTAGGTTCTACCCAACTTAATAATGTTACTTTTTATGTACATGTGATAAACGATACTCAAATTGATTTATATTCACAAGCATATGATCCTGCTTTTACTGCAACTAATTATCCGATAACTACTGTTTCTACTTATATAAGTGGCGGATATGTATGGATTGATACTATTTTCACACTGGTTACTGTAGATGCAACTGCAACCTCAACTGATCCAATAGATGGAAATAGAATTACGGTATCATCTACTGATAATTTAGTATTAGAAACCCCTGTAATATTTACTGACTTTGGGGTAGATTTAGGCGATCCTGTACTAGGTGGCTTGATCGCAGGAACTACATATTATATTAAAGATATTTTTAATTCAACTGAATTTTCAGTATCAAGTGAAAGAAACGGTGACGAATTTGTTTTAACTAATGATTCAGGAACAATGAACGTAACACAGTGGGAACAGGTTAATGTTGATCGTTTATGGGTAACTGTTAATGGTTATCGTGTACCATCAAGTTCATTACGCATAAATCCTGCTAATAATTTAAGCATACTAGCTACAATTCAAGCTGGTGACGTTGTAATCATTACTAGCATGATGCCTTCTCCGACTCCAAATGAACAAGTATTCTTACTCAATGTTAATACAATTAATCAGGGTACAGTGTATAGAGCAAATACACAAACTAGAACTTGGTTAGTAGAGCCATTATATAATATACATGATACGATATATGTTAATGATGTAACTAGATTGACCGATACTGTAATACAAAATGTTACAGCACCTGCTCCGGTCGATGGAATTTATAGTATTGGATTAACCGCTGATAAAAATCTGATTTCTAATATTACTGTATTCAATGTGAGTACTAATAGTATTATTAGCAGTGATTACTACTACATTTTAGTGGAGAATTTATCTCCCATACTTAAGATTACATCAGGTGTTACTACAGGAAACAGTTTATTAATTACAGTGTTAGAAGGTAATACATTGTTTATTAATGGGGAACAGATTAAATTTACTACAGTAGATATTGATCTTAACAGCATAACAGGGCTACAGCGTGGAGCAAATGGCACAGGCGAGCAGGTCTATATTCCGCAATATACTGAAGTATTTGGGTTGTTATCGTCTAATAGAATGACTAATATACTATATAATCAGACTTGGAACTCATATGATTATAATGAAACTTTAGGAGATCCGTTGCAAATAAGTAATACACAAGCAGCAGTTTTCTTAAATGGCGATGTTAATTAAATGATAAATAAATATTATGAAAGAAAAATCTTCAGAAAGTCAAGAAAATAAGGTGACAGCACCCGAAAAAAAACCCAATGAAAATGGTGGTTTCTATTTTTCCTCGCACCTCAAAATTTCAGATCCAAATACTAAACAAGTTCTAGTGCAAAAAAGAGGCGATAACTAATGTCGGTGATTACATTATCCTATAAAATAGAAGGTTTTTTGAAAATCTACGATCCAAATAATGGTCAAATATTTGTAGATAAGAAAAACGCTATTAATTATGAAAACATGTCAGAAGCTATTGCTAACACACTAAGCAGTCGTGGGTATGGTGAAATTTATGAAATGGCATTTGGTAATGGCGGCGCAAGCGTAGACGAAACCGGGGTGATTACATATCTACCTCCAAATACTACTGGAATAAATGCAGCATTATATAATCAAACTTATGCTAAAATTGTAGATGATACTAGCGTTTTTAACTTAGATCCTACAAGAAATAAAATGACTGTTACACATGTAACTGGTAAGGTTTATACTGACATTTTAGTTCAATGCTTACTAGACTACGGCGAGCCTGCAGGACAAGATGCATTTGATAATAGTACACAAACGGATGGACAATATGTATTTGATGAATTGGGATTATTGGCTAATTATGGAACGGATAATAATGGGCAAGTAATAACACGATTATTAACTCATGTCATTTTTCATCCAGTTCAAAAAAGTTTAAATAGACAAATCCAAATAGATTACACTGTAAGAATACAAAGTCTTACAAACTTGGTAACTATTTAAGATAAATAAAAAGATATCGGAGTAATTGAAAAATGGCATATACAATTGTTAAAAGTGATGGTACAGTATTAACGACCATTCCTGATGGTACAATTAATACAACTAGCACTTCTATTGGACTGCCGGGTAGAAACTACGCAGGATACGGTCAAACACTAGATACAAATTTTGTACATCAACTAGAAAATTTTGCCGATACTACTCCTCCAGCAAATCCGTTAAGAGGTCAACTTTGGTATAATACTAACAATCAGACTCTATATGTCTGTCCAACTGACGGGGAGGCTAATTCATTAGCATGGTTGGCACTAACATCTACTTCTAGCGGTGGAACAACAACCTTCGGCGCAGTAACCGTAACTGGAAATTTACAAGCAAATAATATTTCTGCTACTAATAACAGCAATGCAAATGCTGCTACATTTAGCTATCTTACTGTTTCTGCAAATGCTAATATTGCGGACGCTAACATTACTACTAGTAACATTGGCGGGTTAATAACAACTACTATATCTACTGGTTCAGCAACTACAGCCGGTACATTAACAGGAGTTTGGACAGTTTCAGGCGGTGCAGGTGGTTCTGGCGCAAACGCTGTAATTTTTAACAGTGGTGGAATTTATATTAGTAATTCTGCCGGCGCTAACTTATACGGTATTAAAACAGACAAGTACATGTACGCAAACGGAGACCCTATCTCTTTTGCAGGAACTTATAGCAATTCAAATGTTTCTAGCTTTTTACCTACTTATAATGGTAATATTCTTGCTGCAAATGTGCAAACTCCTATACTTACTACAGGAGCGAACTCTACTGCGGGTACGATAACAGGTAATTGGACATTAACAACTGGCTCAAGATTTAATGCAACATATGCTGATTTGGCTGAAAGATTTGAAGCTGATGCGCCATATGATGCAGGTACTGTGGTTGAATTGGGCGGGGAAAGAGAAATAACCGCAGTTAAGTATGAACTAAGTGAAGATGTATTTGGAGTAATATCAAATAGTGTTGCGTACTTAATGAATTCAGGCGCAGGTTCAGATTCTACACACCCTGCTGTAGCAGTAGGTGGGCGTGTGCATGTTAAAGTCATTGGTAAAATACATAAAGGTCAACGATTAGTAAGTGCTGGTCAAGGTATTGCTAGAGGTGCCCTAGAGGGAGAAGCGACTGCATTTAACACAATTGGTCGTGCATTAGCTGACAAAGAATCGTCTGGTGTAGGTACTGTAGAAGCTATTGTTATCATACGATAAGGATAAAAAATGACTTACGCACAATATGGAACGGTACAAGCATCTGATTTTAACACGCTAGTTGGTGGTAATCCCACTACAACTTCAGGAACTTTAAATGCAGTTTGGGCAACAGGTGGCACAAATGCAGGGTATGGTCAAACAGCGGTAGCCAATGTGGCAGCCGGCGGGTCCATAGCCGCATCTAGTCAATGGGCTAGTTTAGTAAGCAATACTGCGAACGCTGCCTCGCATCAAGGCACCTCTATTACTTCAGTTGCTACTCCTGTATCAGGTGGCACAATTACATATCTTTCCGCTATCCCTACAAATTTAACAACAATTTATACTAGTAGACTAAATGCTGCAACACAAGGTTCTACTACATCAAACACTGCTACATATGGTAGTACATGGTCAACGGCTATAACATTTACTCATACTGTTACTTTTAGTTCAGGTGACGCGGCCCGTTACTTTTTTAACGCTGGTGGTCAGTTAAAAGTTACATGTGCTCATGCGAACAATACTGCAGGTATTAACTTATTGTTAAATGATTTAGCAAGTAATGTGGGAACCGTTGCACTAAGTTCTCCAATAACAGGTTCTGTTACTATTGCAGGTACTTCATATAACGGGGTGACTAAGGTAGGTGGAGGTGGCAATGCGCCAACTATTTCTACAAATTCAGGCTATTATGCATTGGGTGTAGCTAATACTACATTGTTTACACAAACAGCCAGCACAGGCCCAGCTGGTTATCTAGCTACATTTATTAGAGTAATTGCTAAAACAAATGGTACTCAGGGCTCAAATGGTGATGTAGGCAACGTCATTACTCTTTATACAATTTGGGACGAAGTTCCAGATGGTTTAACTGCTGGTACAGGTTCTGCAACTACTGTTACTATAGTACCACCCGAAAATGTTTATTTACCAACTGCTAGCTGGGGAACACCCACAGTTACTGGCACCGTAGTATAATTTTATACCACTGACTCGTATCCATCTAAATACTCGTAGGAGAGTATTATGGATACTAAAACACTAATTGCAGATGCTAAAGCTAGATTTAGTCATAATGCAGCCAAATCTTATTTGAAAGACAAGTATGACAGCAAATTTATTGTTGCTGATCAAGGTGGACTTTGGCGCGCCAATTTAGAAACGATTAATTTTTTAAATTCTGTAACCGATGAAACGGTTATTTTAATTGATACATTTAATAATCCTGTACAAGTAAATAGACAGGAATTGAAAGATAAATTGTATGCTACATACAATGATGGTATGTCTAGTTGGTATCAAGAATGGGTTGAATTAGAGAATAAACGATGAGAGGTGTTCTCTTATTTGCGTTTAACAGCCCAAAATTTAATTACTATGATATGGCTGTGGCTACGGCTAAACGTGCTAATCACTTTTTAAATTTACCAGTAACATTAGTTACGGATAATGAATCATTGCCTGAGAATCCTACTTACACTTTTGATAAGGTTATAATCACCGAGCCTGACAGAAATAATAAGCGTGATTGGGGAGTATGGATAAACAAGGGAAGATATCGTGCATATGAGTTCAGTCCTTATGATGAGACTATACTCTTAGATGCAGATTATGTTATTAATTCTAATAAATTATTAGATACTTTTAATTTACCTACAGATTTCTGTTGCCACGATACTACAAGTTTTTTAATGAATCCTGACGCTACCCAAGAGGTATTGAGTGGATATAGTTTTAAAACTCTATGGGCTACTGTTATTACTTTTAAAAAAGATATTAGGGCCCGTCAAGTTTTTGATTGCCTTAAAATGGTTCAGGATAATTTTGACCATTACTCAAATATACATGGGTTTATCGCAAATACTTTTAGAAACGATTACGCATTGACACTAGCACTAAGAATAGTTAATGGACATTTAGATAAAAAGGAAGATATTATACCATGGAATTTAGTACACATTGGAAAGAATACGACTATCTATCCTGATACCGATGATGAATTTAATGTAGAATACACTGTCATGTTTGATAATTGGAAAAGAGGAAAAATTCGTAAAGAATTTATTACAATTAAAGATACTGACTTCCATGTCATGAATAAAGAAAACATGTTGGGGTTAATTAAATGAGTCAAGGGTTTGTTATAATGGCACAGAATACCAGTGAAGTAGATTATGTGAAGTGTGCCGAAACATTAGCAATAAGTATTCATAAAGTAATGCCATATGCGAATGTTTCTATTGTAACCAATGATTCTGTGAATTATTCTAAATTTGATCAGGTTATCCCATTACCACATGGTGACTTAGATATAAATGGTAAATGGAAACTAATCAATGATTGGCAAGTGTATGAAGCTAGTCCATATGATGAGACCATTAAATTAGAATCAGATATGATTATTCCCCGTAATATCATGCATTGGTTTGATGTGTGTGGACAACAGGATATGGTTCTGTGTACTACTATTAGAAATTTAAAACAAGAAATTTCAAAAGTGCGAGGGTATCGTAGGTTCATTGATGAAAATAAATTACCTGACGTTTATAATGCTATTACCTATTTCAAAAAATCTACTACTGCTAAAACTTTTTTTGAAATTGTAAGAGATATTTTTGAAAATTGGGAAGATTATAAAAGTACGTTGAAGTGTAACCCGCAAGAGCCAGTTAGCACTGATTGGGTGTACAGCATAGCGGCACACATAATCGGTAAAGAAAAAACTACTATACCTTCATTTACTGAAATGAGTATGATACATATGAAACAATTTATAAATGGTAACCCAACTGAAAATTGGACAGATACTTTTGTATATGAATGCTTACCTAATCAAATAAGAATACAAACAGTGCCACAAGTTTATCCACTTCATTATCATGTTAAGAACTTTTGTGATAAAATTATGCGAGGATATGAATGAGCGACGATGTAGTTATTATTTGGGAAGCACCCAAAATCATACCTCCTGAATTTCGGTTATATTACGACGAAAAGGGTAATGTTATTTGCTATAGTTGTCAACAGTTAGAAGGCAATTATATTGTAATTGATGCATTAACTTATGCTATAGCAAGACCTGATGTAAGAATCATTGATGGAAAAATTTCAACAGTAGCACCTGATGCAGTAGTATATAAATTAATGCCATCAGATGATGGTACTGCTTGTGCTTCAGAAGATATTAGCATTATTTCAGACGGGTCAATAGAAACAACTAAGTGGAAATTAAGAATTTATGAGTTATGATATAGTTGATGTAGCTGATTTAGATTGCGTATATCTTAGCTATGATGAGCCACAGAAAGAAGAATTTTGGCTCAAAATTAAAAATATGATTCCATGGGCTAAAAGAGTTGACGGAGTAAAAGGTAGTGATGCAGCACATAAAGCAGCAGGCGAGGCTAGTGATACTGAAAGATTCATTCTAATCGACGGGGATAATATGCCTGATGAATCATTTTTTAATCTTCAATTAGACTTTACTGACAAAGATCCTAAATATCATCAAGCACAGTTTCGTTGGAAAGCAATTAACGCTGTCAATGGATTACGGTATGGCAATGGTGGTATGAGCAGTTGGACAAAAACTTATGTCAGGGACATGCAAACACATGAACACCAAAAAAACGGTGATCTATCTCGTGTTGCTGATTTTTGTTTAGATAGTGCTGACAATTTGTATTGGGCTATGTATGATTGCTATAGTACTACATACCCTAACTATACTCCTTTCCAAGCATGGCGTGCTGGTTTCCGCGAAGGTGTTAAGATGTGCTTGAATCGGGGTGCAGTCCCAACTATAGATGAGTTTAAAGAAACAGTAGCAAGTAGAAATTTAAACAATCTTACTATATGGCACAATGTTGGTGCAGACGTTGATAATGGTATGTGGGCAATATATGGCGCAAGACTTGGTACATATATGACTATGCTAACTGCTTGGGAACATATTAATGTGCAGTGGTTTGACAACTACCCAGTACTATGGGAAGAACATAAAGATAAAGACCCAGAGCGTGAATCAACGTTACTAGGAGTTGCTCTACACGATAAACTTGGATTGCCTATGTGTACTCTAGGAAAAGAGCAAAGCAAATTTTTCAAACGTCATTATAACGCAGATAAACATAATTTAGGTCCTTTGATTACTGAAATGGATGTGATTCGTAGAATCGAAGGATGGTGATGAGTAACGAACAAAAACGAATAAAAGACATTAAAATTAAAATAGAAAATGAAGTAGGTCCTACTTTTTGTCTAGCCAAATGGCATCATGTCACAATGTATCTACAATCAGGTGAAACACACAGTTGTTATCACCCTCAACCACACAAAATTCCATTAAGCGAAATAATTGATAACCCTTCAGCACTTCATAATACTAGTGAAAAAAAAGAAGAACGCAAGTTAATGTTAGATGGTGGTAAACCCAGTGGTTGCCAATATTGTTGGAACATTGAAGCAATGGGTCCTGACTATATTAGCGACAGGCATATTCGTAATGCCAGTATTTTTACTGAAGAAAGATATGAGCAGACTACCAAAGGTCTTTGGAATCAAAACATAAACCCAGAATACATTGAAATTAACTTTGGAAACGAATGTAATTTTAAATGTGGTTACTGTCATCCAAAATATAGTACTAGTTTTTATAAAGAGATTGAAAAGTATGGTCCTGTGACCACAGTGCAAAATCATCGTTGTGATGTAGATTGGATGAAACTTTATCAACGTGAAGATGACAATCCATATGTTGACGCATTTTGGAAATGGTGGCCCGAACTTCGCAAAACACTAACCATTATGCGTATTACAGGTGGTGAGCCAACTCTACACAAGTCTACATGGCAATTGTTAGATTCAATTGAACAGGACCCTATGCCATGGTTAGAATTAAACATTAATAGTAACTTAGGAACCAAACCACTACTTATAGAAAGACTATCTGAAAAAGTTAAAAATCTTACTGACAGTGGTAAAATTAAAAGTTTTAAGTTGTTCACCAGCATGGATACTTGGGGCAAGCGAGCCGAGTATATTCGTACTGGGTTAGACTTAGAGTTATGGGAACAAAACTTTCATACCTACCTTAAAAACACTGATAGTCCTATTACTTTTATGATTACATTTAATATCTTTAGTGTAACTACTTTTAAAAGTTTCCTTGAAAAATTTATTGAATGGCGTAAAATTTATGGTTGGTATGATGATCCGGCTAACCCACAACACCGTGTAAGATTTGATACCCCTTATCTCAGAGATCCTATTCAGTATGATATGAATATTTTACCTAAAGAAGAGTTTATGCCATATATGCATGAAGCATTATCTTATATGAAAGATAATACCGATGACACTAGAGCAGATGCGTTTAGTACGATTGAATATGAAAAATTCAAACGTGTAGTAGATTATATGGCTGAAACAGCCTATTCAGAGGAAAAATTGTTACAAGGACGTAGAGACTTTTATAATTGGTTCAATGAGTTAGATGAGCGTAGAGAAACGGATATGCTATCTATCTTCCCTGAATACTTGGGTTTCTATCGCATGTGTCAAGAAATAAATTCACTTAATCCACTATGAATAAAGAACATTTACTAAAAGAAAGCAAATCATTTTGCATGTTACCTTGGGTTCATTTCACTACTAGTCCTAGTGGTGATGCACTACCGTGTTGTATAGCAAAAACACCTATTGATGAGTTTGGATTTCATCGTCCGTTGGGTAATACTACTAGAGAAAGTATGATAGAAATTGTCAATTCTAAAGGAATGAACCAACTTAGACTTGACATGCTATCAGATGTTAAGAATCCTATGTGTTCGACCTGTCACGCACATGATGATTTATTATTGGGAAGTTTTCGTTCTAGTTCAAATAAACAATACAGTAAACATTTTGATAATGTAATTGCTTCTACAAACGAAGATGGTTCTTTATCTGAATTTAAGATGAGATATTTTGATATTAGGTTTAGTAACATATGTAACTTTAAATGTAGAACATGTGGACCTGACTGGAGTAGTCAATGGGAACAAGAAAACATTAAAAATAATATTTACCAACATAATATTATTAAAAATAATAAAAAAGAATTTTTAGAAGAAGTAATCAATCAAATCCCTAATATTGAAGAAGCATACTTTGCAGGAGGTGAACCTCTTATTACAGAAGAGCACTATATTCTGTTAGAAGAAATGATTAGGCAAGGTAGAACGGACACCGTGTTAAGGTATAATACAAATCTAAGTAATTTAAAATTTAAAAACAAAGACTTAATGAGTCTTTGGAAACAGTTTACAAATAATATACAAATTTACGCCAGTGTAGATCATTATGGGGAACGTGCTGAATATATACGACATGGGACAGATTGGACTGTAATAGAAGAAAACTTTTTATTAGCTAAAAAATCACCATATATTCAGTTACAAATGAATACAGTGTTAAGTTTGTATAATTATAAAACTTTTTTAGAATTTTATCAGTATTTGTTTGATAAAGGGCTATATTCATCAACAGACAATACATATTCAATATATACTATGAGTTCACCTGAATTTCTTACTTCGAATATTTTACCACAGCACCATAAAGAAGAGGGTAAAATTAAAATATTAAAGTTGATAGATATTATGAAGTCTATGGGATTTACAAAAAAACCCAACACTCTACATTTAGTGCAGGGCATCATTGATTGGACTATAGCACCTAGCCAAAATACATGGGAAAAATATAAAGAAGAGTTTCAAGTTAATACTGAACAACGAGATTCTCTTAGAGGGGAAAGTTTTGTTAAAACTTTCCCAGAACTTGCTGATTTAATGGGGGATTAAATGGCACACGATACTGAATACTTATTAAAGAAAAGTGAAACATTTTGCATGTTTCCGTGGGTTCATTTTATGACTACACCAAAAGGCGATGTATTTCCTTGTTGTGTTGGTGTAACCGAAACTCCTATGACTACCCTTACACCTAGCTCTACATTTGAAACTATTATTAATAGCGATAATTTTAAAAAATTACGCAGAGATATGTTATCAGAAACAAAAAATTCAACCTGCACTCATTGCTATAACACAGAAAAATACACTGAAGGCAGTTGGCGATCTTTTGGAAATTCTAATTTTGGTTCAAATATTGATGAGGTATTATTGAATACCAAAGAGGATGGAACTGTTAACAACTTTAAAATGAAATATTACGATATTAGATTTAATAATATTTGTAATTTTAAGTGTAGAATGTGCGGCCCAGACTACAGCACATTGTGGGCTCAAGAAGAAAATAATAGGCTAAAACCATATCATCAAATACCTGTTTATAATTTATCCAAAACTACAAAATTATTATCAGAATTTTTGTCACATGTTGATGATGTAGAATTTGTTTATTTTGCAGGTGGTGAACCATTAATTACTGAAGAACATTATATTATTTTAGAAGAGTTAATTAGGAAAAATAAAACTCATGTTAAAATAAGATATAATACCAACTGTAGTGTATTATCATATAAAGATAAAAATATATTTGATTTGTGGAAGCATTTTGATCATATTGATATATCGGCAAGCATAGACCATATAGGTGAACGTGCGGAATATATTAGAACTGGTACTGATTGGGGAACAGTTGAGACCAATTTAAAAAAGTTTAATAGCACGGAAAATGTGTCATTGTCTATTAACACTGTACTCAGTATCTATAACTATACTACATTACCTTTATTATATGAGTATTTTATTGATTTTGGAATAATTAACAATAAATCAAGTAACAGTTTAATATGTACAACAACACCTGAATATTTTGCTTCTACGGTATTGCCTAAAATACTAAAAGAACGGGCTTTGCCAAATATTCTGAAGTTGGTTGAGAAAATGACAACCTTAAATTCGGGATACTTAATTGAACCGGCTATTAATTTTACACATTCAAGCAATGATTGGGAAGCACAAAAAGAAAACTTTTTGAAAGAAACATTAATGCGAGATGAACTTAGAAACGACTCTTTTGAAAAAACTTTTCCTGAATTGATTACTATGATAGACGGTTCTATATGATTATGGACAAAAATTATTTACTAAATGAAAGTAAAGTGTTTTGTATGTTTCCGTGGATGCATTTAAATGTTACTCCTAAGGGAGATATATATCCTTGTTGTAGTAATGACTACACAGTCCCGTTTGGTAATACAAAGCAATCTACTCTAAAAGATGCATTCAATAGCAGTCAAATGAAGCAATTACGACTAGACATGTTGGCTGACAAACCAAACAAGATATGTAACTTTTGCTATAAACATGAAGAAGCAGGGCCGCATAGTTTCAGAAACTATAGTAAAGAACAGTTTGGTAAGCATTTTGATGAGATTATACCCACTACCCTTGAAGATGGTACTGTTCCTGAATTCAAAATGCATTACTTTGATATTAGGTTTAGTAATATATGTAATTTCAAATGCAGAACATGTGGAAGTGAATTTAGTAGCCAATGGGGAGCAGAAATGCGAGCCAATCATGATCCTAAACATCCCATAGTTATTCATGCTGATGAGAAAGGCAATTTACTGCGTGAAGTATTGGATCAGGTAGAACATATTGACTTGGCATATTTTGCAGGTGGCGAGCCTACTCTGACTGAAGAACACTATATTATGCTGGAGGAAATGATTCGCAAAAAGCGTACGGATATTACACTTAGGTATAATACTAATGCTAGTAATATTAAGTTCAAAGACTATGATTTGTTAGACATGTGGAAACACTTTAAAAAGATTGAACTAAGTTGTAGCATAGATCATTATGGAGAACGAGCAGAATGGTTACGCCATGGCACTGATTGGGGTCTAGTTGAAAGTAACTTATTAAAATTTAGAGAATTAGATTATATTTCATTCCAATTGAACACTGTTTTTTCATTGTTTAACTACTTGACTATTGGAGAATTCTACTCATACCTAAAAAGTAAAGGATTGGTTCGTACTCATGATTGGTATCATAGTTTATACTTAGCAGTGCATCCTAGTCACTATAGTGGTAAGAGTTTGCCCAAAGAATTAAAAATTGAGGCTGCAAATAAAGCATTGGCTTGGGCAAATCAACACCATGATGATGGGACATCGTTATCACGTTTAGTAACGGATTCAGTTAACTTTGCAAAAGATTCTGATACTTGGGCTGCTAATAAAGAAACGTTTATGATGCACACTGGATCAGGGGATAAGATACGAGGCGAAAATTTTTGGAAAACATTCCCTGAATTAAATAAACTACAAGATTTGACGGAGTAAAAATGCAAAACCCACTAGTAATAGAAAATTTAGTTAAGTTTGGCAAACACTTTTGTGTATTACCTTGGGTGCATTTTCATTCATGGCCAGACGGTAAAGTAATGCCTTGCTGTGTTGCTGACAGTGATATGCCAGTTGCAAACATTAATAATGGCGAATCTATTATTCAGATGATGAATAGTGATGACTATAAAAAAATGCGTGAAGCAATGTTAGTTGATGAACCTGTTGAAGCATGTAGAAGATGCTATGATTTAGAATTATTAGGCACGTGGACTATGCGTAAAAGTCATAATAAGCGCAGAGGTCTTGAATATGTTGACATGATTGCAAAGACTACCGATAATGATGGAACTATTTCTGAATTTCAAATGAAGTATATGGATTTGCGTTTCAGTAATATGTGCAACATGAAATGTCGCAGTTGCGGTCCAGGGTGTAGTAGTCTTTGGGCACAAGAATATATTGAAGAAAAAGGCTCGGTTGAATATGAAAAGCATTTTAAAACTAAAAAGATAGTAGTCAATACCGCAGAAGAAATGAGTTTTATGAATAAATTAAAACCATATCTCGCGGATGTATTAGAAGTTTATTTCGCAGGTGGAGAAATTATTATTACTCCTGAACACTATGAGTGTTTAGATTATTGGGTTGAGAATGGGTTGACTGATCAGGTTGAATTAACTTACACAACCAATTTTAGTGCTATGAAATATAAAGATAAAGACTTACTTGGTTATTGGAAGAAGTTCCCGCAATTAAAAATTTGGGCTAGCCTAGATGCTCACGGAGACGTAGCGGAAGTTATACGCAAGGGCACAGATTGGGAAAGAATTGTAAAAAACATTAGAACATTAAAAGAACAAGTACCTCATGCACAATTTCAAATCACACCAACCCTTAGTATTTGGAATATATTTGATTTTCCTGATTTTTTTGATTATCTGATTAAAGAAAATCTAATAGATGATAAGACAACTAGCCCTAGATTTAATCTAGCAACTAACCCATGGTACGCAAACATTATGATATTGCCTGTGTCTGTTAAACACAGATTGATAGAACTGTACCGTGTGTATGCAGATAGATATGAAAATGTGAACATTGAACTACACAATGGCTTTAAAATGATAATTTATAATCTAAGTGTAGGTGAAGAAAACAAGGGTGGCATTTTAGAGTTTAAAAAGTTCAATGATGAATTAGATCAATTTAGAAATGAAAAGATAGAAGATATTATTCCTGAACTCAAAGAGATTTATCAGTGGGCCGAAAGTTAATCGCTATAGAGGCTCCCCAGCCTTACTTGGCCGTTACTTGGCAAGTTAATAACTATTGTAACTTTAGGTGTAGTTATTGTAACCCGGGCAATTGGGGAGGCACTGACATCAATGATGGCAATCTAGACTTATACATCAACAATCTAGATATTATCATTAATCGTTATAGAGAGATAGGTTATAAGAATTTTAAATTTTTCTTTAGTGGTGGTGAGCCCACTGCTTGGCGTAACTTTATTCCAATATGTGAATGGTTGTACAAAGAACTACCCCATGCTACATTAGCAGTCAATACTAATTTAAGTCGCCCGTTAAAATGGTGGGAGAAAAATCATTATTTATTTGATGATGTAGTTGCTAGTTTTCATGTAGAGTTTGCTGATAAAAAACGGTATGAAGAAAATAGTATATTCTTATGCGATAAGGTAAACTATTTGGCTACTAAGATGTTACTACATGAGGAAAGATTTTGGGAAGTAGTAGAGTTTGGTAAGCATTTGAAAACTGTAATGCCAAACTACTTCTTAGAATGGACTCCGCTATTTGATGAAATGACAGTCAATGCTGGCCCTTGGGAATACAAAGATCCTGCAAAAACTCAGTTCATTAATGATTGTACATCAGAGCATCAACAAATCAAGCCAAAGCCTGATAAAAGATCAAACTACAATGTTAGTTATAATAGATATGATGATAATCATACAGAAGTGTGTAACAGTAATGAGGTAATTGTTGCAGGTAATAATTACTTCAGTAGTTGGCGCTGCAATGTAGGTGATGCTATCTTTATCAATCCAGTGGGCGAGATTAGTTTAGCAAGTTGTGGTATGGGTGGCAATGCGGGTCATATATTAAAGGATATTTCTCGTGTTGGACCTAAACAAATCATTTGCAAAAAAGAACATTGCCACTGTGGCACAGATATTATAATCCCTAAATTTATAAACAATGGCAATCCTTAATAGAGACTCTTATCCTAAGATTAATACTAGTTTTGAAAAAGTAGGTACACCGCATTGGACAGCACCTGTTAACAAGACTGTTACAGAAGGAAATGTAACTTTTCAAGTATATTACTTTGATGAAAATAAAGATTATTGGTTCATTGACATATATAACGGAAATGCATTTGAATGTTACCCTATAGAAACTATTCTTCCTGAAGAAATATTAAGAAAAGTTTACAATAAGGAAGTAATATTATTAATTTCAAATACTCATGAAACTTATCACAGTTGTATTACTGGAATATATAGAGATTTGGTAGTTAGGGCTAATATCCCTATAGAGCAGATAATATTTCTAACCGAGTCTGCTGATATAATAGAAGAAGTAGACATTGTAAGACAAAAATATAATTTAGAACGAATCAATGTTGAATGGATAAGAACATTTGAGTTCAACGCAAAAAGTCAATTTTTACATATGTTTACTAATCCACCGTTGACGCTAGAAAATAAACAGTATGATAAAAAGTTTTTAAGTTTTAATCGGCATATGATGACTCATGGTAGATTGCACCGCGGAGGACTTATAGCATTGCTATGCTCAATGAATTTATTAGACAAGGGGTTTGTCAGCGCAGGGATGTTTTATGAATACCCAACTTGGAATGACATTTTAACCGAGTTAAAAAGTTACCATCGTGACAATGAAGAGTTCATTCAATTATTAACGACTAATGAACAACGAATTTTAAATATCGGTGATCTCTCTGTAGATGTAGATAGCACAATGTTAAAAGAACGAGACAATGCTTATCTCTTACCTTCTATTTCTAAATTTTATGCGGATTCTTACTTTAGTGTAGTAACCGAAACAAACTGTTTTGCTAAAGGAATAATGCAGGGTGATATAACTCCACCTGGCAGACTCCTAAGTGAAAAAACTTTTAAAACTATTGCGGTTAAGCATCCATTTATTATAGTAGCCAAAGCCAAAACACTTGAATTGCTTAGAGAGATAGGATATAGAACATTTAGTCCATGGATAGACGAAAGTTATGACAATGAATTAAATGAATCAACTAGAATGTTGATGATAGTTAAAGAAATAAAAAGATTATGTGAACTATCTCCTAATCAATTAACTGATTTTTTAAACAATGTTAGAGAGATTTGCGAGCACAACCATCAAATATTATTGAGTAAAAATAAATGGACAACACAGCTAAATTAAAATATGATATAATATATTTTGTAGGTGACAGTGTAACATTTGCGGTGAATCAAGGGGATGACCTATATAGAACAGTCAATGAACAAAATAGATTTAGTACATTAATTGGTAATTATTATAATTTACCTGTTATTAATAATGCTCTTCCCGGCTGTTCAAATGAGTATATATTAAGAACCGTATATACTGATATAAGGGAGTTTCGACGTAATGGGATTAACCCATTAGTATTTTGCAGTTATACCGACATAAATAGGAAAGAATTTTTCTGTGAAGGAGTCAAAAAGCAGGTTTCAACTATTGATGATGGTAACCGAGTTTTTGATTCAGAATTTGTTAAAGAATATTTTACAAAGCATTTCAATTGGGCGTTTGCACATCATGTGTCATGTATTCAAGTAGACGCTTGCAAAACATTATTTAAATACCTAAAAATTGATTTTATTGATGTATTTTCTAATGTAATTCTTGATTATGATTTTGTTACTTCTCGTGAGTGCTTAGGTAGTATTAATAAATTTGTTGGTCCAACTAACATGTTTAATGGTTGTGGTCATTTAACTGTTAATGGTAACAAAGTAGTTGCTGATTGGGCTATTGCTAAATTCAATGAACTATATTTTAAATGAAAACACTTTATGTATGTGGTGATAGTTTTTTAACACCCAGTGCATTATATCCCAACACGCATTTTACAGAAATTATTTCAAAAAAATTAGGGTATGATTTAAAAGTATTGGCTCATGGGGGAATGAGTAATAACGGAATATGTCTTCAAATTGAAGCAGCAATTGCTAATAATGCATCATTTGTAATAGCATCTCCTACCTATTACGATAGAACTGAAATTCCAATAATAGACAAATTAACAAATTATAATGCTACCGATTTATTTTATTATGGTAATACTTACAGTAATTATGATAATAAAGTTGATCATTCTCTATTTTCTGACTCAATTAATTCACTATTATCTGCCGATAATAAGGAAAGGTTTAAAAAAATACCAAATATGATAGAAAAAGTTAACACATTGAAAGATTATCTAGTTAATTTATATAATATAAATTGGAAGCAGCAACAAGATATATGGGCTTTATATGCAACATTTCATAAATTGCATATGTCTAATATACCCTATATCATGGTATTAGACAGAATGAATATCGCATCAGAATTTAATTGGTTAACTGAAAAAAATAATACTTTACCATATGGTGATATTGCACACTTAGTTAACGATGGTACTATTAAAGTAGATCCTGGGTATCATACATTTCCCGAGGATCAACTTTATATAGCAGATAAAATTTTAGAACATATTGAAAAATTTAATATATTAAATTAACCATACTTCTTCATTTCTCTTACTGGGTCATTTAGTTTTTCTGCCATACTATTTTTTAAATCGTACCGTTTATGCATTACATCTCTGACATGCAATGCTCTACGACCCACTTCTGCTAAATCGTATAAATGTTCAATACGGAATTTTTTAAAATCATCTTCTAAATCCCACACTTCCGCGTGTACTTCATATAATTGATCAAGTTCGTCCTTTATTAGTTCAAAATCAATGTCATGTAATTGTTCAGTGTAGAAGTCTAGTTCTTCTTTATTATTGCCTAATTTTGCAAATTTTAATTTGGCAATGCAATAACGGTCTACTAATTCAATAACGGGAAATTTATACATTTATTATTTCTACCTTTGGAAAATATTTTAAGAAAATGTCTTGCTCAATATTACGCACTGTTTTAATTCTTTTACTAATCTCTGTAAAAAAGTTCCAAGCCAATGGCATAAACACAAGCCGATCATTTGAACTAAACTCTTTGATAGCATCAGGTCCTTTTATAAGAATATTTGTTCCTGGCGTATACAAATTATGCTTTAATGGGTTGTCATCTATAATCAAATCTAACTTCATATCTAAGAAATTCAATAGTGTATTACCTTTTGCGGCTGCACCGTAGCCAATTATTTTATAGCCGTTAAACTTATAGGACTCTATAGTACGCTTTAACTCGTCCATATTACTTTTGACATTTTTTTCCCATATAGTATACGTTTTTATGTTTAGTAAGGCTTTCTCTGTTTTGATTTTGTCATCGATGGTCGATGAATCATCCTTAGTACTTAATATGAATAAGTAACTGTTACCGTGTACAGGAGTTTTGATAGCGTCAATCAAGTATAGCCCTGCTCTTTTGGCTAACTCATACAGACTGTTGATATTAAAGAAATTAATATGCTCATGGTATATAGTATCAAACTCATTATTCAGAACCATATCTGCTTGACTAGTCTGAATGAATAATAGTGTATGGTTACTCATCAACTTTTTACAAGTTTGTAAGAATTCTAGTGGGTTAGGATTATGTGCAAAAACATTTTGGGCAGTTATAGCATCAAATTCATATTTAATTTTATCTACCACATCAGGACCAAAAAAGTCACATATGACATTATGTTTTGCTGAACTAGTAGGATAGATATTTTCTGCTGGATCTACGCCAAACGTGTTAAACCCTCTAGACTTGAAAGAATCTAATTGAGTTCCGTCATTGCATCCAATATCTAATACATTGGATGTTTGTTTGTTTAGTTTTTCAATGACATAATTAGCAAACCATTCGCTATAATCTTTTAGGGTTTTGCTAGTACCGCTTACATACAAGTAGTTTTTATAGATTGTTTTTGGATCAACCGTATGAGTTAATTGAAGATGATAGCAGATTCTGCATAAATTTACTGCTAGAGGATACCGATCTTCAATCCCATCTTTAAGATTGAGATAACTGTTAGCCAATGGTTGAATACCTAGGTCAAGCGCCAATGACAAATTTTTATTACCACACGCTAAACACGCATGATTGTATTCTATTTTACTCATATGGTATGAACTGGTTTCTATTGCTAAAGGTTGTCTGATCTATCTTAGATACAATATCATTGACAATTGAGTCAATAGTCTCTTTAAACTGAAAGTTATAAGTATGCTTAAATTTTTGAGTGTTCATAATAAAATCATAAACGCCTGTTACGCTAGGTTGTATTTTTATATTTGAAGTAGTTAAACTACTAACCATTAGGCTAATGTTATCAACAGTGTCATAGAAGCTAGCCAAGTTGTATATTCCAACTTTTGGATTCTGTAGTACACTATTAACTGCAAGACCAATATCAGCGATACCCAATATTGGTCTTGTTATTTCTTTATTATTAATAAAAATGGTACCCAACTCAATTGATTTTTTAGTCATTGAATTAATCATTAGGTCTTCCCGCATGTTTGGACTCCATCCATTCACTGTTCCAAATCTAAATCCAATTATATTATACCCATCTTGAATAAACTTTAGTGCATGTGTATCAAGCGTGTATTTGGTTAGATCATAGTTGTTTATGGGTTTAAATAGCAAATTACTATCTTCGCTCGTTTCTTTGGCAGAGTTACCGTACACACTTCCGCTGCTTGCATAAATCAATGTTTGTTTTTTGTCAATCATTGATACCAAATTGACAAAGTTATTAACATTGTTGTTAAAACTTGAAGTAATATCGCCGTTACACATATTCACTGAACTATGACCGGCAAGTAGAATTATGGCATCAAACTTACCTAGGAATTCTTTGGAAAGAGTATTGTAATCCTGTGTAATACTAGTACCTAGATTTCTTTCAAACCAACAAAGGTCAACACTCTGCATTTGGTATTGATATTGAAGGTCATGTATTAGTCTAGATCCTATATATCCATTGCCTCCCAAAATTAAGACTGTTTTAGCCATTGTGATTTATTTATATGGTAATATAGTCTACAATAAATAATGCAATGATTGTGAATAATCTTAAATTCTATTATATAGATACTGTATCTGCCTCAGATAATGAAGTCCCTTCAATTAGGTACGCCAGTGCTTATCAATCGTTGCCGATATATTCTAACCATAATTATTATTACATAGAATTTAAACGGTCTCTTTCTAGTTTATCTGAATGTTTGATTAAGGACAATGTATTACATCAGCTAGTACACGGTGACTTATACCTTGCGCTATGTAATAGTCATGAAGCCTTTCATTCTGTAGTTGATGAAGTATATGAACACGCTGTAATAGAATTAGCCATTCCTGAACATAAGATTATATTAATAAGCGAATCAGCGGATATAGTCACTGAAGTTAACGATGTGGCATTACAATTGGGTAAACATCCTATTAAAACTCTTTGGGCTAGAATTTTTGAATGGGCAGGTAATAGATATATTAATTCCGTTTTAAACGGTAAAACTAATCCCAAATTAATAGACAAATCTTTTGGTAAAGCTTTTTTAAATTTTAATAGGAGATGGAGAACACACAGACCTGCTTTAGTAGCATTATTATTTGCTAATAATTTATTAGATAGGGGTTATGTAAGTTTGGCTCCGGTAGAGGGAACGAATTGGGAACTGATTTGGTGGTCATTAGTATCGTATCATAATGAAGAGATATCTACATTGTTAACAATGTACAAAGACGATATATGCAACATACCTCCTTTATTTTTAGACGCCGAAAATATGGAAGTCAACCGAGTTGAACATAGTGAGTCAGTAGCATATTTGTATAATGACAGTTATTTTAGCATAGTGACTGAAACAAATTATTATGCCAATCAACCGGGACGATTCTTCAGTGAAAAAGTTTTTAAACCAGTTGTTATGGAACATCCATTTATAATAGTATCTAGGCCACATTCACTAGCAAAATTTAAAGAATTGGGCTATAAATCATTTAGTCCATATATTGATGAATCATACGATGAAGTAGAAGATGACTCGGAAAGATTACTAGCGATAGTAAACGAAATAAAAAGATTGTCTCTTTTATCCCCTACAGAATTGTCAGAATTTTTAATCAATGTAAAGCCTATATGCGATTATAATTTTAAAATTTTGTTAACTAAAAAAAATTTTATTACCCATTTAAATTAACTATGACAGATTTATCTAACATTGATTTTGGTAAATATAAACGCTTCTTTGCGTTTGGATGCAGTTTTACTTCATATCATTGGCCTACTTGGGCTGATGTATTAGCATCTGAAATGCCTAATGCTGAATTTTACAATTTTGGACATTGCGGTGGTGGTAATTCAATGATATCTAATCGCATTGCTGAAGCAAATTGTAGATATAAATTTACCGATACTGATTTAGTTGTGCCGATGTGGACTACATTTTGTAGAGAAGATAGGTATAGAACTGGTCAATGGATGAGTACTGGTAATATGTTTAGCCAAAATGAATTTGATGAAGAATTTGTGAGAAAATATTGCGACCCAATTGGATATTTGTTAAGAGATTTAGCAATAATTACTGTTACAAGTACCTATCTTAAATCCTTGCCTTCTGATTCATTCATGTTAAATGGAGTACCTTATACTTATCAAATGGATATTGAAACCGCACCATATCCAAAATTAAAAGAAATTTTGGAATTATATAAAGACACTATTAGCTTAACTCCACCTGCATTAGTTGATTTAGAATTAGGAGGTGAATTTAAACACGGTCATGAATACTCAAGGACGCATAATGGTGATTGGTACTTAGACTATCATCCAAACACATTGCATTATAATGGATACCTTAAAAAAATAGGTCTACCGTTAACATCTAAATCTTCAATGTATACAGAACATTCAATGACATTGTTAAAATCAACTAAAACAGAAGCACAATTGATCATCGCCTTTAATAAAATGGTTGACGATAGAAATACAAAATTAAAAAATCTTTTTTGAACTTAGGAATATTAATGAAAAAAGTAACAATGATTGGAGTAGGCAAATTAGGACAAGACTGTGCTGAGGTAATGGCAGACGCGGGCTATGATGTAATCGGTTATGATATAGAACCTAGGTCACCTAAGTTTCCTATGATGAATACTATTAAAGAAGCAGTCATTGACCGTGATATTATTTTTATTGCTGCACCAACACCACATGATCCTATATACGGCGGTGAAACTCCTACTAGTCATTTACCTAATAAAGACTTTAATTATAATATAGTAATCAATATACTCAATGAGGTAAACATATTCGTTAATAAAAAGCAACTAGTTGTACTTATAAGCACCGTGTTACCCGGGACAGTTCGTAATCATTTAGAACCTTGTATTACTAACGCTAGATTCATTTACAACCCATACTTGATTGCAATGGGCACGGTCAAATGGGACATGGTAAACCCTGAAATGATTATCATTGGAACAGAAGATGGTAGTATTACAGGTGATGCACAAGAGTTGATTGATTTTTATAATGTGTTTATGAATAATAATCCTAGGTACGAAGTAGGTACTTGGGATGAAGCAGAATCAATAAAGATTTTTTATAATACTTTTATTAGTACTAAGTTAGCACTAGTGAATATGGTTCAAGACGTAGCCGAAACAAACGGCAACATTAATGTAGACATTGTTACCAAAGCATTAGCAAATAGTACACAGCGTATTATGGGCCCTGCATATATGCAAGCTGGCTTAGGAGATGCAGGAGCGTGTCATCCTAGAGATAATATTGCATTAAGGTATTTAGCCGATAGATTAGACTTGGGCTATGATCTGTTTGATTGCATAATGACCGCTAGAGAAGTACAAGCAGAGCGTATGGCACTCAGATGTTTAAAGAATGGTAAGAACGTCACTATTATCGGTAAAGCATATAAACCTAAAGTACCTTACACAAATGGTAGCGCTAGCATGTTGGTCGGTTATTATATTGAAAAACATGGAGGCTATATTAATTATTACGATGAAAATACAGGTGATTTAGATTTAAAAACAGAATGGACTGAAGTATATTTAATTGGATATTGGGAAGATTGGGTGCATCATGCATTAAATAATATTCCATGTGATTATAGGTCAGTAGTTATAATTGATCCATGGAGGAAGATTTCTGACCATAATGCATCTTATAAGTTTGAAACTATCGAATACGGTAATACTAGACCAAAAAATATATATGGTGTAGAAAACTCTCAATATCTAATTTATCAAACCGGTCATTTAAAGAATTTGTTTGGGTTATGGCCTGAAATGGAAAAACATAAAGATATTATTCATCTCATTGATGCTGAATCAGGTCCAACAAAATTTCATTTGAGACCCACGGAATTGATTGTAGAAGAAATATTAGAGGCTTCTAAGAATGGAAAAATTAAATTTTTATTTAATAATTTAGCTGAAGGATATCAAATTCCAGCAGTAGACAAAATTCACCGCATTGCAAATATATTAGAAAATCAAATTGATTCCAAGAATCTTATATATTTGACATCTTCGCCCGGAGTAGAACAAATATATGAAGATTTGTTTTCCAGTAAAAAGAATAAAAATTGGAAAAATAAAATTTCAATATTGTCTGCCCATGCTTTTCATTTATATACTCAGTGGAGTATGTTAGAGCTTAAAGAGTTAACTAATTATATAATTAAAGAAAAATCTAAAGATTTTTTATGTTTCAACAAAGTTCCTCGTGAGCATCGAATCAGACTACTTAATAGAGTGCTAGAGCATAATATGCTAGATAAAGGTTATTATTCGTTTGAAGGGTTACCAAATTGGTTAGAATTCTTACCATACGAATTTACTAGTATTAAATTAAATAAACATAAATTTCCAATAAAATTAAATATAACCCCTGAAAGACCAAATCCGTTAATGGTAGAAGTTCAGGATCTTAAATATTTTGATGATAGTTATTTTAGTATAGTTACCGAAACAACTTTTTATAATAATGACCATCCGCGTATTGTTAGATATGGGACCTTAGATAATATTTTTATTACTGAAAAGACTTTTAAATGTTTTCCTGCAATGCACCCGTTCATTGTATTTGCTTATCCTAATTTATTATCTGAATTAAGAAAACTTGGGTATAAAACGTTTGCACCCTTTATAGATGAATCATATGATACTATTATCAATGATGATGATAGATTTGAAGCAATATGGAAAGAAATAACTAGATTATTACATAAAACACCTGAAGAATGGATTCAATGGCAATCTGGCATCAAAGAAATCGTTGAATTTAATAAAAATCATTTTTATTCAAATACAAATTATTCTTCTACCCCTATTGACGATATTTTTGGAGACTAATAATTGGATTTTAACCTAACGTCATTAGCAGTAGATAAGTTAGTTCCTAAAGAACGGCCTACAGAAGATATTGCCGATGCCCGACATCGTAATATGATGGAGGCTATAGCGCCCTATGCAAAGAAAACAGAACAAAAAAATCTAACACCTGTATATGTTAATTATAAAACCCGCAATACTAAATTAGTATTGGTATTATGTCCTGAATGGAGTCCGTATATGCCGCCCTTTAGTCTAGCTAGACTAAGTGGTATAGCAAAAAGTGCAGGATATGAAACTACTATTATGGATTTGAATGTTAGAGCCTATAACGAATATCGTAACGATTGGCAACCTAATAAAAAACTCCCATTCAGACTATGGGATCCTAGTAGCAGTTGGCACTGGCTAGGCGAGACTTATATGAATGATATTCATCCCGTATTAGAGCCTGTACTTAGTAAAGCAATAGATGATATAGTTGAACTAAATCCTGAAGTAGTTGGCTTTAGTATATATTATATTAGTGAAGAGCCAACTAAGTGGATGTGTAAAGAACTCAAACGTAGACTGCCCAATGTAAAAATTGCAGTAGGTGGACCCAACGTACACAAGAGTTGGTTTAAAGTAGAACCATATTATGATTATGCAGTTGTGGGTGAAGGTGAGGCAAACTTATTAGTATTACTTGAAGAAGTAGAAAACGGTATCAACCACAGTGAACCTAAGATTCTAGATCAACCCGAAGAGCAGCGTATCAACATAAATGGCTTGCCTATGCCAGACTATGAGTCTATAGATTTTAGTCAATATGAATTGCCTAACGGAGTAAACACAGAAATTAGTAGGGGCTGTACAGCAAAATGTACTTTTTGCGAAGAGACACATTTTTGGCGATATCGTCAGCGTCAATCTGTTGATTTGATTACGGAAATCGAATGGCTATACTATAATAAGGGTACAGATGTTGTTTGGTTCATTGATAGTTTAGTCAATGGCAACTTAAAAGAGTTGAGGGCTTTTGTCAAAGGAGTCGCCGCTAAAGGTCTTAAGATTAAGTGGACAGGATATGCCCGCTGTGACGGCCGAATGGATCTAGAATACATGAAAGATTTAGCTGCCGGTGGTTGTATCATGTTTAACTATGGGATAGAATCCGGTAGTCAAAAAGTATTGGACGATATGGCTAAAGGCGTCACGATTGCAGAGATGGAACAAAACTTCATCGATGGTAAAAAGGTGGGTATATGGGCTGCTACAAACTGGATTGTAGGATTCCCCACTGAAAATTTTCAAGACTATGCCGATAGCATGACACTACTATGGCGTATGCGTAATAATAATATTAATAACGCCGGCTTGGGAGTAGGTTATGGCTTGGGCCCTGAAACTATAGTAGGTCAAAATCCGCATAAATTTAATATTAGTTGGCACAAGTATCAAGGACATTGGATTACAAAAGACTTGACAATGGGCGGTACTCATGTCATGACTAGAGTAAAAACGTTTCATATGTTTGCCGATTTTATACAGGGGTGTAGTGAAGTTCCAATTGGTTATCCAGTGAGACACAGTTTAGCAAGAGAACATTATAAAATAGAATTGAATGATCCTAAGTGTATCAAAGAAATTGAATATGAAAAATTTGATTATAATATTATTAAAGTAGATATTAATCCATTTGCTAATACATTAGTAAATGAAATGTGGCCATTCTTTCGAATGCTTTGGAAAACTAGAGGTGGATATAAAGCTGTAGTGAAATTTCATCCTGACATTGATTTAAAAGAGTTTGGCAGTCAGTTTGGACCCGGCATGTATTATGCTACTTATAAGTTTGATATCACGGATGACGGCAAGTGGGATGCCGATTTTGATATTATTTTTAATCAAGTAGATAATATATTTGACGATAGAGAACGTCCGCCTCTAGGTAGAAAAGGTCCTTTTTACGCACAAGACTATAGTAGAATTCAAGCTAATACAGCCAAACGTGCCCGTAAATTAGCAAAGCCAACATGGAGCGATGAAGAAGGTAGAGATGGACAAGATTTTACAGACTTGTTAAATGAAGAACAAATGTTAAATGAAACTATTGATTTCTCATTTAAGCTACATTGGGTTGAGTCAGGTGATTGGGGCAACTATGCCGACTATGAAGTTAAAGTTTCTGATACTACTACCGTTGTGATTCCTGAAAAGAAAGCAATGTCGGCTACAGAATTTGCTACAATTGACGTAACATCTATTAAAAAACGTGAACCCAATACTTGAGTTTGAAACGGTTATAAAAGAATATTATAACAGCCCATATGCGGTTACAACTGATTGTTGTACCCACGCTATTGAACTATGTATTAGGTTATTAAAGCCAACTGAGGTATCATGTCCAAAACACACCTACCTAAGTGTTCCAATGACATTTGAAAAATTAAATCTAGATTGGAGATTTAAAAATTTTAAATGGAATGATTATTATTATATAACTAATAATATTATTGATGCGGCAGTATATTGGAAGCCCGATGGATATATCCCTAATACATATATGTGCTTGTCATTTCAATTTAAAAAGCATTTAAATGTGGGTAGAGGTGGCATGATATTAACCGACGATTATGAATCTTATAAAAAATTAAAAAAGATGAGTTATGATGGTAGGCTTCCCGATATTGCATGGGCTGAACAAGACGTAGACACATTGGGTTATCATTATTATATGACACCTGAAACTGCTGAGTTGGGTTTAGATAGATTTCACGAAGTAAAGGACATTGAACCTAGACAATGGTCTTGGAAAGACTATCCCGACTTAACAACAATGAGTGTATTCAAATGCTAAGTAAAAACGAGTGGGATCCACTTAAAACCGTGATTGTTGGTATAGCAGATAATGCTACTAGACCAATTATATCTACAAGCGTTAGGACTGTTAACTATGCTGATGTAAAAGATGTGAGTACGATTGAATGTGGTCCATATCCTGTACAAGTCATAGAAGAAGCGAATCAGGATTTAGAAACACTATGTGATTTTCTTAAGAAAGAAAACATTAAGGTATTACGCCCTGAAGCAAATCATCCTAGGTATTATAACTATTGCCCAAGAGATACGGTATTAATACATGATGAATTAGTATTGGCTACACCAACTGCACTAAGTGAACGACGCCATGAATGGACTAGTTCTGCGAAGCATTTAAATATAGTTACAGTAGCACCTATACCAAATGATGATATAATTTATAATACTGAATGTATAGGTAATCCTGATATTTTAGCATTAAATGAAATAGATCCTTGTTTTGATGCTGCTAATATTATTAGAGCAAATGAAGACCTTTATTATCTAGTTAGTAATACTGGTAATAAAAAAGGTGCAGAATACTTAAGGTCATTGGGCAAAACTGTACATACTATTGAAAACGTATATAGTTATATTCATATTGATAGTACTATTGCATTTTTGCGTGAGGGTTTAATGTTGTTAAACCCAAAAAGAATTACGAATGTCAAAGAACAATTACCCAAATCATTGCATAATTGGGATATAATATGGGCTACTGAGCCAATAGATATTGGACATTACCCCGGTATATGCAATGCTAGTGTTTGGATAAATGTAAATTTGTTATCTATCAATCCTAACTTAGTAGTTCTAGAAGAACACCAACACAATTTACGAATAGAATTAGAAAAATACGGTATTGAATCAGCAATGTTACCAATGCGTCATGCTAGAACATTAGGTGGTTGTTTTCACTGTGTGACATTAGATTTAGTTAGAGATGATAAATGAGTAAATGGCGTCGAGGACATGTTGGTAGATTTTGGTATACTGAAGAGGTTAAAAATCTTACATATATTAAACAACCGATAACTCAAGATGAAGTTGACCAATGGGTATCTAAAGGTTATGATTACGTAAAGAGCTTTACGGGCAGCATGTATGATAATAAAAACCCAATGCCTGAATTTATTAATAGACTTAAAGATATCTTTTACAACTATAAAAATCTTACGTTTACTTTTTATAAAATGAGTACATTGGAAATTATGCCTGAGCATTCTGATCACTATAATACATATATGAAATTATATGGGGCAGATTACAAAAATGTACACCGCATCTTATTAATGTTAGAAGATTGGAAACCCGGACATTATTTAGAAATAGATGGCACTGGTATTATTAATTGGGTAGCAGGTGATTACTTTATTTGGGAAAATGATTGCAAACATGCTGCTGCTAATATAGGTGTAGAAGATAGATATACTTTACAGATTACGGCTGAAATACTTAGCGACAACTCAACTGACTATAAACTACATTGGTATAATATTCCTGATAGAGAATCAAAAACCGAATCATCTCAATACTATATGAATAGGGTACTAAACGGAGTAACTGATAATATAAGAAATGAACCATTGTATATTTACATGCTTAATCAACAAATTGTTGAACTAGAAACAATAATACATGATCAAAGTACAGTACAGTATTTAAATGAAAAGGGTATTACATTTTATCTAACAGAACCATTATGCGGCTATACAAGATTACCTAGGAAACATACACTATCAATTTATTCAGAATTTAAAGGTGATGAAGATTCTTCTGCTTTACGGGCAGACGAGTTAGATAGCATTAAAGAATATGTTATCAGAAATAAATTAACTAATGTTAATGTTTATACATGTGATTATGACGCTAAAACATATTATCCTTACTATAAATCTTTTATGAATATAGAAACAGATGATTTGTTTATTAGAACCATACCACAAAAAACAGTATTCCATACCAATGTCAAAGCTGCTTTTAATAAAAAATTTATTTGTTTAAATTGGAGATTTACTCCTCATAGGCAATTATTAGCCGCATACTTGTCTCAAAAATCTAGCACTATTAGTTGGTATTTTAGGGGAGATTTGCCTGTTGTAGGGCACTATAATTGGATTAGTATTTTTTCACTTAGAGACCCTAAATATTTTAATACTTTAATAGATGGCATCACATATCTAAATGCTAACGCACCTCTGAGTGTTGACTTACCTGATGTAGAATCTATCTCTTTATATGATACTGCTCATGGCGAATTTATTCCTAATAGTCAAATACTGAATAATAGTTCCAATGAGATAATAGAAAATGCTTATTTGAATGTGTTTTGTGATATAGTTACTGAGTCTAGATTCGCTCAGCCAACTGGTAACTTTAGCGAAAAGGTATTTCACCCTATATGGTATAAAAAGCCTTTCGTATTGGCAGCGCCTCCTCATACACTAAAATATTTAAAAGAAGAAGGGTATAAAACCTTCAATGAATTTTGGGATGAAAGTTATGATGACTGTGAAAATCATGAAGAAAGATTAATGAAAATATTTGATGTAATAGATTTCATTGATAGTAAATCTATAGACGAATTGCGTGAAATGTATGAGCAAATGAAGCCAATACTAAAACATAATTATGATTTAATAAAGCAAAAACTGCCCACAGTAGAAAAGTAAATACTTATAAGGAGCACATTTATGTTTATATTTAAATGGATTAAGAATATTATCCGAGAATACAAATACCGTAAAAGAATTAAAGAATTACGCAAACGGGATCCTTTCATATACAAATGAACTATATAGGAATATCAGCAGGATTCCATGACGCTGCTATTAGTGTGGTAGACAATTCAGGCGACATACTATTTGCTGGGCATAGTGAACGGTATAGTAAGAAAAAACATGATAAAGACTTATGCCAAAAGTTACTTACGGACGCATTAAGTTACTGTAATTCAGAATCAATAGAGTATCATTACTACGAAAGACCATGGTTAAAAGCACTTAGACAGTTACGTAGTGGTGAGGGTTTTGTTTGGCCAAGTTGGAAAAACTTATTAGGTCCCATCTATAATCAAATGGGTAAACCAAAGATACATGTACATGGTCATCATCTATGCCATGCAGCAGCAGGATTTCAAACCAGTCCTTATAGTGACGCCACAGTTGTAATAATTGACGCTATAGGTGAGTTTGACACTATGACGATTTGGGATGCTAGATATGACCTTATAACTGGCAAGGCTGCCTATGAGAAACTATGGAGTATGCAATATCCAAACAGTGTTGGCTTGTTCTATTCGGCCATGACTGAGCGAGTCGGATTGCGTCCACTAGATGAAGAATATATTCTTATGGGCATGGCTGCATATGGTCATCCTCATCATGTTGATAATATGTTTGATGCGTTAATAGATGACGATGACATATTGACCTTTAAACAGAACCTACATGTTGGGGTGAGCAAAGAATTTTTGAAAGATGCTAAAGAAACAGACATTGCTAGTAGTAGTCAACAGATAGCAGAGTATATGATAACTCTAGTTGTAAGCAAGGCTAAACGTTTAGGTAGAAGTAGAAATCTAGTATACGGTGGCGGTGTAGCATTGAACTGTTTAGCCAACAGATTATTAGGAAATATATATGAAAATATTTGGATTATGCCGAACCCTGGTGATGCAGGTAATAGCCTTGGTGCAGCATGTCTTGGCTATGGCACTAAACTTAATTGGAGTAATGCTTTTCTTGGCTATGATATCACTGGGGATTATCCTGTTCACAGGTTACTTGATAGTTTACTTACTGATAGGATGGTTGGTGTTGCGTCCGGTAGGGCAGAATTTGGACCGAGGGCCTTAGGTAATCGTAGTTTGTTGGCAGATCCTCGAGGTGATGATATCAAAGATAGAGTAAATGAAATTAAGCGTAGACAAAAGTTTAGACCATTCGCCCCTATCATTCTTGAGGAATATGTACATGATTACTTTGACATGCCAAAGTCTTGGGGGAATAGTAGGTATATGCAAGTGATTGCTAACTGTAAATACCCTGATCAATTTCCTGCTATCGCACATGCCGACAATACTAGTAGGGTACAAACAGTGCCCAAAGATGGATCGGGTATTAGAGAGTTATTAGAGAAATGGTACGTTATAACTGAATGTCCAATGTTGTTGAATACTAGTCTGAACATTCGTGGTGAGCCAATGGTCAATGACAGGACCGATGCTGACAGATTTGAAAAACTGTATGGGGTCAAAGTTCTGTCATAAGTAATTACATCATGAGAGATGTATTTTATTACGGCGAAAAACCCAACGTTCATCCAAAAGAAAAATTTGCAACTTCAATAGAAGATGCTAGGCGTCAATCAACGACAGAACATTTTTGGATAATCAATGAATTCTGTGACTATCGCAATTTTGATTGGGATTTTGATTTTGAATTCCTGCCCGATGAAGATGTATGGGCAGAAGACCATAACAATGTATGGCCTAGTCAACATCAAAAAGACAGTGGCACTTGGCTATGTTCAAAGAAAAACAGTGATATAATTATCTATCGTGCTGATGTTGACCCTGTTATTCGTAAGAATATAAAGAACGATCACTGGGTATTATTAGATTTAATTGATGAAAATAAATTTGATTTTAGTTGGCACCCTGATCCAACTGATCCTCCTTATAATTATAAATGGGGATGTAAGTTTTTTCCAGTAGAATTACAGGCATGTTTAGAATATCGTATTGATGGTGCGTTCAAAACAAAATACATGAAAGAAATTGTAGAATTGTTACCACAGTATGATAGATGGGTAGAAGTACAAGAGATAGATAAATTAGCATTTGATATGTCATGGAGACCCAATCCATTGGATCCCCCTATGAATTATATATGGGGTAACAAATATATTGATGGTAATCTACGTTCAACTCTAGAATACCGTATACCAGGTGCAATTGATACAAAATACATGCCTGATTTAATTTCGGTAGTACCTGAATGGGATAAGTGGGTAGAAGTACAAAAAGTAAATAAGTCTACATTTGATTTTACATGGAGACCTGATCCACGTGAACCTGCGTATATCTATACTTGGGGTAACAAATATATCGATTCTGAGCTAAGGCCAACACTTGAATACCATTGTGAAGGGGCTACTGAACGCAAGTATATGTCTAATGATGTAGAGGTATTACCTGAATGGGATAAGTGGGAAATACTTCATCCTATAGATAAATCTACATTTAATTTTACATGGAGACCTGACCCTAGAGAACCAAATTTAAATTATGTATTTGGTAATAATCAGTATGACAGTACAAAAATGCCTACCATTATTTACAAAATGGAAGGTGCTACCGATGAAAAGCATATGCCGAGTAATGCTAAATTGTTACCACAGCCTAACAGGTTTCAACATTTAGAAGATAGTTATGGCATAGATTATTCTTGGGTTCCTGATCCTACTAGTCCTCCTTATATATATGTTTGGGGTAATCAATGGAATAACCCTCAAGATAAAATATCTATTCAATATGTAGTTGAAGGAGCAACAGAATACAATTATATGGCAGAACGTGCTATTCGTAAGCCATGTAAAGATAATTGGGAAATACCTAACAATGTGGATATTACTGGGTTTGATTTTAGTTGGGAACCTAGTCCAGCAGATCAACCTTATATCTATCAATTTGGCACTCAATGGCAAAAGACAGGTGGACCAAGATATCTAACACCTGGCGTACATAAAAATAGTGATGTTAAGTATGTTGATTTACAAAAAGTAAAAATGTTACCTAGTAAAGATAACTTCATTATCTTAGACAATGTTGTTGTAGATGATTTTGATTATAGTTGGCATTCCGATGAAACAGAAGAGCCATACATATATGTATTTGGTAATAATTTATACTCTGCTGAAATTATGCCAACTATTCAGTATGTACCTAAAAATGCAGTCAGAGCAGCATCAGGCAAATCAATTGGACAAATAAAATATGTCAATGATATTATCGCTACGTTAGGAGAGAATAGAAATAATTGGGTAATTAATCAACCAATAGATGAAACTAAATTTGATTTTAGTTGGGTACCCAACCCCAAAGACCCAGCTTACATATACCGTTGGGGTAACAAATATATTTCTAATGTATATAAACCAACTATTGAATATATAGTTGAAGGTGCAACTGAAATAAAATACATGGACGACAGTGTTGCTGTATTACCCGAGTTTGATCGTTGGTATATCCCATCTAATATTGATGATACTGGTTTTGATTATACATGGAGACCTGATCCACTAGAACCTGTATTAATTTGGCAATTTGGTACACAATGGCAAAAGACGGGCGGACCTAGATATACCATGCCTGGTGCCATTGAAGTCAAATATGTTAGTATACACAAGGTAAAAGCATTGCCTAATAAAGACAATTGGACTATACCTAAAAATATAGATATATCTAATTTTGATTTCAGTTGGCATCCTGATGATACTTCACCTCCTTACATATATAGGTTTCCCACTCAGTGGGCAATGAGTGGTGGTCCTATTTACACTGTAGTTGGAGCAACAGAAGTAAAGTATATAGATACCTTTAGGGCTAAAGCACTACCTAGTATAGATAATTGGGAATTCGATTCTAATAATATTGATTTGTCTAACTTTGACTTTAGTTGGCATCCATACGCAGAAGACGAGCCGTTCATATACCAATTTGGTACTCAATGGCAAAAGACAGGTGGTCCTAGATATTTAACTCCAGGAGTTCATAAAAATAGTCCTGTAAAATATATTGATACACGCATTATAAAAGCAAAAAGATTACCTAATAAAAATAATTTTATAATCATTGATAATAATGTAATTGACAATTTTGACTACTCATGGCATCCTGATGAAACAGAGGAGCCATTTGTTTATATATTTGGTAACACTCAATATCCAGCCGAGATAATGCCTACAATAAAATATGTTGTAGAAGGTGCTACTCAAATAAAATATATTAATGATGTAGTTGCTGTACTAGGTGAAAATAAGAAAGTTTGGCATATCCCTGATAATATTGATGATAGTTCATTTGATTATACTTGGGTGCCTAATCCCAAGGACCCGCCGTATATATACGAATTTGGTACGCACTGGCAAAAAACTGGTGGTCCAATCTATGCTGTTAAAGATGCCACTGAAGTCAAATATATTGATTATCAAAAAGTAACCGCATTGCCTAATAAAGATAATTGGACTATACCTGGTAACGTGGATATATCTGAATTTGATTTTAGTTGGCATCCAGATTCTACAAGTCCACCATATATCTATAGATTTCCCACTCAGTGGGCAATCAGTGGTGGTCCAACATATACTATAATTGGTGCAACAGAGATAAAATATTTGGATACGATTAAGGTCAAAGCGCTACCTTGCAAAGATAATTGGGAATTTGATTCCAATATTATTGACAATGAAAACTTTGACTTTAGTTGGCATCCATATGCGGAAGACGAACCTTTTATATACCAATTTGGAACCCAGTGGCAAAAAACAGGTGGACCAAGGTATTTAACACCTGGTATACATAAAAATAGCCCTGTAAAATATATTGACACTAGAATTATAAAAGCAAATAGATTACCTAATAAAGATAATTTTATCATCATTGATAATAATGTAATTGATAGCTTTGATTACTCATGGCACCCTGATGAAACCGAAGAGCCATTTGTGTATATATTTGGTAACAATCAGTATCCAGCTGAGATAATGCCTACACTAAAATATGTTGTAGAAGGTGCTACAAAAATAAAGTATGTTAATGATATAGTTGCTATACTAGGTGAAAACAAAACTTATTGGGAAATACCTGAAGGTGTAGATGTAATTGAGTTTGATTTTAGTTGGGTACCTAATCCTAAAGATCCTGCATACATTTATGAATTTGGTACACAATGGAATGATAGGGGAGGTCCAAAATATGTTCCACCTAATAAAGGGCTTAGATTGGGTTCGGGTAAGATCATTGGTCAATATAAGTATGTCAGTGATCAAATTGCTACCTTGGGGGAAAATAAAACAAATTGGATTATACCTGATAATATTGATATTACGGATTTTGATTTTAGTTGGGTTCCGCATCCCGATGACCCACCGTATATATATGAGTTTGGTACACAGTGGCAAAAAACAGGTGGTCCAAAGTATGTAGTTTCAGGTTATACTGAAGTTAAATATGTTGCTACCCTTAAAGCTAGAATATTACCTAACAAAGATAATTGGGAAGTACCTGAAAATATTGACAGTGCGAGTTTTGATTTTAGTTGGCATCCAGATGCAACTGAAGAACCCTATGTATATAAATTTGGAACCCAGTGGCAAAAAACAGGTGGACCAAGGTATTTAACACCTGGTATACATAAAAATAGCCCTGTAAAATATATTGATCCTAAAGTTCTTAGTAGTAAGAGATTGCCTAATAAAGAAAATTTTACTATAATAGATAATATTATTGTTGCTCATTTTGACTATAGTTGGCATCCTGACGAAACCGAAGAACTATATGTATATGTATTTGGTAATAATTATTATCCAGCAGAGATAATGCCAACTGTTCAATACATACCTAAAGGTGCGATAATATCGGCATCAGGTAACCCCATTGAACAAATAAAATATGTTAGTGGTGTGGTCGCTATACTAGGTGAAAATAAAACCAATTGGATAATACCTAAAGATATTGATCAACCCTCTTTTGATTTTAGTTGGGTTCCGCACCCAAACGATGAACCTTACATATATCAATTTGGTACACAACATCAAAAAACAGGTGGGCCGCAGTATGTACCAACTGCTATACCTAGGTTAGCATCAGGTTCTGCAATTGGTCAGGTTAAATATGTTGATGGTATAAAGGCTAAAAAGCTACCTAATAAAACTAATTGGACTAATCCTAGCAAAGTGGACGTTAGTACATTTGATTTCAGTTGGCACCCGGATGATACGTCACCTCCTTACATATATCAATTTGGTACATTATTAGATAGAGAAGATGGACCTAGGTATATGACTCCAAAGACTAATGGAGTGATTGTTTATTTGGAAAAAGTTGAAAAGGAAATTGAGGAAGTAGTAGAAGAAATTGTAAAAGACACTTTTCCCAAATATTATATTACTACTACACTTGATGATTTAGTAAAACAACATCCAAATGAAATGTTTTGGGCATTAAACCCTGATTTGGATTATAGTGAATTTGATTTTGATTGGAGACCCAATATTGACAGATCACAATATGAGTCTGAATACGTTCATGCATTTGGTTCGAGTGAAAGTGAAAAAACACAAACTTATCTAGTTAATAGTACAATGTGGGAGAAAGGTCTTAGAGAATTAAATTGGGTTGTTGATAAAAAACTTGATGATGAAACCTTGTTTAAAATGTTCAAAAAGCCTGACATATTCTTCGTAGATAAAAGCAACCTAGAATCTCAAGCAAGGTACGAACAACTTAAAACTAAGTTTCCCAACATACAAAAAACACGTTACCTAAACAGTTGGGTCGATACTATCAATCGTTGCATCAACAGGGCAAGTAATAACTTGTGTTGGATATTAAACAGCGAGCTAGACTATACTAATTTTGATTTTGATTATTATCCTAATCCATGGCAAATGAAAATGGTCCATGTATTTGGAACACAATGGAGTCATTGGGGAACTACATTCATGATCAACCGTGAGACATTTGCTGAAGATACCAAGTGGATTAAAATAATAGAGCATTTGAATAATCTTAATTTCGTAAAAGATAGAACTGCAATTGCTACTGATAATATATATGACATATATGTAGTAGACCATGGTAATAAAGAAACTGCAAAAGTTGTTCAACAATTAACCAATAAAGCATCAGGTAAATTAGTTAATACTATACCATACTCTGAAAATTATCTACTGACCTTTAAGAAATTATTAAAACAACTTCTAGAAAAGAAAGAACACTATATTTGGATATGCAGTAGCATATGTGATTATAGCGATTTTGATTTTAGTTATGTTTGTGATCCTTTTGCCCGTGAGCAATTACATGTATTTCCTAGCGATAAACAAAAGTTAGGTGATACCTTTTTAGTTAATATTAATAAGTTTCGTGAATTAATTGATAATATGACTTTATTAAATGAGTATAATAAAATCAATTATAACCAACATCAAACCGTTAAAAGATTAGATTCACCTACTATAATTACTAATTACGATTCGCATGTATTAAGTGTAATGGAAGACTTTGACTTCCCGTATGCTGTATTCTTATCAGAAGATAATAAAGATTTAAAAGTTACCGATGAAGAACCAATTAGTTTATGGAGTAGTGATACTAAGAACATTGTTATTACTAGTACTGGTGGAACAAGAATAGTAGTTCCTAAAGAAGCTAAAAATTATGTAGACACACAATTGTATGATTATCCCTACATTAAAAAGGCTAGCAGACTTGTGCCAAGTAACACACTAGACATTGTATTTTTAAGTAATGGAGAGCCTAATGCTGATGAAAACTATGAAAACTTATTAAAACTAACTCGTGGTTTACCGAATAAAGTTACTAGAATAGAAGGGATAAATGGTAGAGTAGCCGCTTATCATAAAACAGCAGAGGCTAGCCAAACTAATTGGTATTTTGTTGTTTGGGGTAAACTATTTGTTAATCCAAAATTTGATTGGTCATGGCAACCTGATAGATTACAAATTCCTAAGAATTATATATTCCATGCTAAAAATCCATTAAATGGGTTAGTATATGGACATCAATCAGTTGTTGCATATAATAAAAAATTGGCATTATCTACTAAAGGTAATCAATTAGACTTTACTATGGAAAGCCCACATCAGGTAGTACCTATATTATCAGGGACAGCCAATTATAATAGTGATGCATGGACTACATGGAGAACTGCATTTAGAGAGTGTATTAAACTTAGATATGATAATACTGAAGAAAGTAAAAATAGATTAAAAATATGGTTAACTACCGCTAATGGAAATTTTGCAGACTTTAGTATTCAGGGTGCTAATGACGCTATAGAATACTTTGATAGTGTGGATGGTGAGTATTCTAAACTCAAATTGAGTTATGAATGGGATTGGCTGAGAGAAAAGTTCCAAAAATTTGACTAAATATACAGAAGGTGATATACTGTATTCATCGGTAACACAACGGAGTTCAACATGAAACGAGTTCTTGGTCTTGTCGTAGCGTTAGGTCTTGGTGCAAGTGCTACTGGTTGCGCCAGTCATCAGGTTGCCCCCGCCCTCGTAGGAGCGGTGGTTGGAGTAGCGGTTGCAGATGCGGCTTACCGTCGTCCTGTAGTGGTTCAAGGTCCTGTTATTATTCAACAACGTCCGTATCCTACAAATTATAATCGTCAGCCAATTTATGTGTGTGACTACTACAGTATCCCCAATCGTTGTTTTTGGCAATAATAGGAGGTCGTACAATGAAAACAAAAATTCTAGCCGCTGTGCTAGCCATGTCTCCACTAAGTGGCATGGCTCAACACCATCATGGTATGAGACATTTTGACCATCATCAACACCATAGAGGTGGATGGGGTTGGGTAGCACCAGCCGTAATTGGTGGTGCTGTAGTATATGGACTAACCCGCCCTGCACCAGTAATCGTTCAACAACCGCCAGTTTATATTCAACAATCTACTATAGTAGACTCATCACAGGTTGTAATCATTGATGGGGTATCTTACATTAAACAAGCCATGGTTATCAATGGAGTAACACAAGAGGTATTGGTACGCCAATAATAAACAATGCTTAAATTTCAATTGTGGGTTAGAATTAACGACTATCAAACTGTTCATACTGTAGTTTGGGCTAGTAATGCATGGGAAGCCAAACTGTTAGGTGAAGCGCAGTATGGTGCGGGTAATGTGTTGAATTATACGCAGATAGATGAATAACCTATAATGAATAATTTTATAGTTTATAACCCATCAACTTTGGATGGGACAGTATACAATATATTTTTTAATATTTTTGGTAGATATACAGATATCGTAGAAGATGTTAAACTGTTTAGTGGTATTTCAGTCTTAACATTAAGAGAAGATTTATTGTTAACAAAAAATCCACTAATGTTTAATTATTATGAAATTTACATGTACAGAAAATCTAAAGGGTTACCTACAAAAATTATCATTGATTGGTCATTAGAGGGTCAATGTCATAATTCAAGTTTATCAACTTTATTCAAGGAAAACGAACTTAATATTGATAAAGATATATTATTTGTACATAATGATTCTTCTAATAGAATTTGGGTTCCGTTTAATATTGGACAACAGTTAACTATTGATTACCATGCATTAGATGCATATAAAAGGTGTATTATTACCTCTAGCAATTTGACCGATACTACTTTAATTAAAGATAGAAAAAATGGATTAAATTTATTAATAGGTAAACTTAAAACAAAACACGCTAGATTTTTAGCGGCGTATTATTTTTACAAACATGATCTACTTGATAATACTATTTTAGGTTTACATGTACTACCAGAAGATATTTTAGCAAGAATGAAACAATATCCTAAGTACGATGATATAGATTTTTATAACAAAATTATACCATTAATAGGACCAGCGGATTCAGTTTCTAAAATACACGATACGGATGAAGGTTGTACAGCAGAAGATGGCGGGTGGCCATTTGATCCAAACATATTTAAAAATTCTAGTATAAGCTATGTTTGTGAAACCTATGATATTGACAAAGGAATTTTTCCATACTTAGTGACAGAAAAATTTTATAGGTCTATTATTAATAAACATCCGTTTGTAGTGCAAGCCGGTTCAGGTCAATTAAACACTGTTAAATCTTTGGGGTTTGAAACCTTTTCATCTATCATTGATGAAAGTTATAATTATTATGATGTTCTTGATTATTCACATGTTGAAAAAACTGTATTAGCCGCAAAGGATTTTTTATCAAAACTACCTAATAATGCTGATAAAATACAAGAAATTGTAGACTATAATTATAATCGTTGGCTATCAAGAAGTAAGGATGAATATGATAAGACTACTGATTTTTTTATCAGATTTATAAATAATCAGTAAATAAAAGTATTGTTGTAAAAGCCGTGAGGAAAGAAGCAAGTCAAAAGACGGGCAAGACGGGGGTGCGAATCCCCCCACCTCCACCAAAAGCATACTAGAGTGACGCTGGGGAAGAGTAATAGGCAGCGGTTAATAAATCTTCCAAGTATGCTTCTGATGGGGGTGACTAGAATCGATTGACGGATGAGTAGATGAGTGGACAACACGAGAGGCGATGGACGTAATCCAAGCAAAATCTATAAATGCCAACGATGAGGTATTTTCTTTAGCCGCATGAGGCTGAGACGGAGTAGGACAGACTCTGTAAAATAACCAACCTGTAATAGGCCCGCAAGGGCCTATTATTTTGTTGTTTTTTCGCAACAAACCCAAAATTTGACATTAATTCGGCATAAGCGTATACTATATCTATAGTGAGAAACAAGGAGAGCGAAATGAGCGAACTGACTTACAAGACTTGGGAAGAGTACACTCCGCTTGAGCAGGCCGCAATGACCTACTGGGACATGTACAAGGACGCTTACAATTTCCGCCCCCGTAGTGTAGACACGTCCACATGGACGCTGGCCGACTTCCAAAAGGAGTTCGAAACCCTTCAGTTTATCATCGACCGTGATGAGGCCCAGCGTATCGAGGACGAGGCTGCGGCTGTGACTCGGTTCGAAGCCCGTATTGCTAGCATCATCCAACTTGGTGCTCGGGACCGTGCAATGGCTCTGCGTTGGATTCACGAGGCTGAGGACACCGGCGGCGACGATGAGTACCTCTGCTACACGGTTGGCATCCCTTATGGATACTTCAAATGACATTCACTTTAACTACCCCAACCGGTAAGGTCATGCGGTTCTATTTGCAGGCTATGGCCGAGTTGTATCAGGAAATTTATCAAAGCACAATCACTAAGGTTTCTGCTTGACATTAATTCAGGCAGTTGCTATAATCTTTTTATCGTAGTTTTTTCAACAGGAGTAAGAAATGGCTCAAGTATCTGACAATCTCACCGTTACTAGTGTTCAGGCCCGTAAAGCAATTCTCAAGGCTTTCAAGGTCAAGCGTCCCGTGTTTCTCTGGGGCCCTCCCGGAATCGGTAAGTCTGAGGTTGTTTCCGAAATCACCGAGGAGCTTGGTGGTTTTATGATTGATTTGCGTATGGCGCAAATGGAACCCACTGACATTCGTGGTATTCCCTTCTTCAACAAAGACATTGGCAAGATGGACTGGGCGCCCCCGGTTGATCTTCCTGACGAGGAACTTGCTAGTCAGTATCCTATCGTCTGTCTATTCTTGGACGAGATGAACTCGGCTGCGCCTGCTGTACAGGCTGCAGGCTATCAGTTGATTCTCAATCGCCGTGTTGGTAAGTACAAACTTCCTGACAACGTGGTTATTGTTGCGGCAGGTAACCGTGACAGTGACAAGGGTGTTACTTATCGTATGCCGATGCCCCTTGCTAATCGGTTCTTGCATATTGAAATGCGTCCTGATTTCACTTCGTGGCAGAACTGGGCAGTTAACAAAGGCATCCACAAGGATGTGGTTGGTTATCTGTCATTCGCTAAACAGGATCTCTATGACTTTGATTCAAAGTCCTCTAGCCGCGCATTTGCTACTCCCCGTAGTTGGTGCTTTGTCAGCGATTTGCTGAATGATGAAGAGGACACGGACTCTGATACCCTGTTCAACTTGGTTGCAGGTTCTGTTGGTGAAGGTCTTGCTGTTAAGTTTATGGCACACCGTAAGGTTGCAGGTCAGATGCCCGAGCCTAGCGACATTCTCGCAGGTAAGGTCAAGGAACTCCGTGTCAAGGAAGTGTCGGCAATGTACTCCCTCACGATTAGCCTGTGCTATGAATTGAAGGATGCGCTTGACAACAAGCGTGTATCTAACAAACAGTTCCATGAAATGGCTGATAATTTCTTCAGTTACATCATGGCTAACTTTGAAACTGAGTTGGTCGTAATGGGTGCAAAGGTCGCTCTGAAAACTTATCGTCTTCCGATCGAACCCAGTCAGTTGAAGCATTTTGATGACTTCCACAAGAAATACGGCAAGTACATTGTAGAAGCAGGTAACTGATCAAAGGGGAGGCAACTCCCCTTTTTTCATTTGCAATTAAATACGGTATATGTTACAATATAGCATATATACGATAAAGGAGTAGGTATGAGCGAAGTAATTGCCCCGACTAAAAAGCGTAAACGCAGTAAAAAATTTGAGAACTTGGTCGGTCCTACCGACGCTAAAGTAGACTTCAATGCCCGTGAGCGGTTGGTAACTGCCCGCATTGGTCTGCTTCTCCGTCATTCATTCTTTGGTAACCTTGCGACCCGTATGCAACTGGTTAACGCCGATGAATGGTGTAGTACAGCCGCTACCGACGGCTTGAAATTCTATTACAATTCTCGGTTCATTATGATGCTCAAGCCTAAAGAAGTTGAATTCTTGGTTGGGCATGAAGTACTACATGTGGTCTACGATCATATCGGTCGTCGAGGCACCCGCGATCCCCAGCTTTGGAATATTGCTGATGACTACGCCGTTAATGCCGACCTGAAACGGCACAAGGTCGGTGAGTTTATCAAAACAGTTCCTTGTTTGTATGAAGCAAAGTACGACGGTAAGTCTGCCGAAGAAATCTATGATGACCTTTATGAGAAGGCAGAAAAGATTAACGTCGAGGATCTTATCGACCAAATGATTGATGATCATATGGAAGGTGAAAGTCAAGGCGAGAGTGACGGCGAAGAGGTTGACGGTAGTGGTAAGGTTAAAGGTCGTCCTAAGATGAGCCCTGAGGAGCGTGAGCGTGTCCGTCAGGAAGTCAAGCAGGCTATCATCAATGCCGCACAAGGTGCAGAAGCAGGTTCTGTTCCTAAAGGTGTTGAGCGGTTGATCAAGCATCATACTAACCCAGTTATGCCTTGGCGTGAATTGATTCAAACTAATTTGACAAGTGCTATTCGTACCGACTTTAGTTTCATGCGTCCTAATCGTCGCGGTTGGCACATGGATGCTATCATGCCTGGTATGACCCCGGGTGAAGAAATTGATGTTGTAGTTAGTCTTGATATGTCAGGGTCTATCACTGATAAACAAGGACAGGCATTCTTGGGTGAGATTGCAGGTATGATGGATGCCTTTGACGGATACAAAGTACATGTATTCTGCTTTGATACAGAGACTTATAATCCGCAAGACTTCACTAGCGAGAACATGGACACAATTGATTCATATGAACCAGTTGGTGGAGGTGGTACTGACTTTGATTGTGTCTTTGGTTATCTTAAAGAAAATGCAATTGTACCCAAACGTTTGATTGTGTTCACGGATGGCTACCCTTGTGGTAGTTGGGGAGATCCTGATTATTGTGATACGACATGGATCATTCACGGTGATAAGGATCCTAATCCCCCGTTTGGTACATTCGCAATTTATGACGAGAAGTGACCTGATATATGAATCCCCCGATAAGGGGGAAACTATATATGCTAGAAAAGCGGGATCTACAGAAAGGGTGTTAATATCAATGAGTGAAAAGGCTTGGTCTCGTATCAATGAACAAGAGCAAGCCGAAGTTTGGAAAGATATTAGAGGATTGGCAAAAACCAATCCATCATTGAATGATGTATTGGATAGGTTGTTAGTAGTTTATAATCTTATTAAAAAAGAAAATTCACTATGATGTATATTGGTGGTAGTTTGGGCGGCTGCTTACAGAGTATCCTAAGGGGCGAAGTGTCCGAGGACCAAGTTTTGATGATTATTACTAGGACTAAGTGTGAAACCTATGAGCAATATGTTGGGGTAATTAAGTTATATTATGATGACGGTAATCAATACGCTAGGAATTCTCAAAGGTACGACTTCTCAAGATTTGATTTTGAAACCGTTATGGAATTGGCTTCCAAACTTTACAATTCAGGCAGGATTCATCAACCTAGATTATACTCAGAGGGTGAGTATTTACCTATTACCTTTGCTTTTCGAGACCTTTGGTTAGAAGTAGTGCCAACCAATACAAATTCTTCACCTGCAGTAGTAGAGGCGTATGAAAAATATAAAATGCTAGATACACTAACACGATAATGGGTATTGATCCTATCACTTGGTTTTCTTATAGGCAATTAAATTTTAAGCCAACGCATTTTGTATTGGCTAAAACTGCGATAACCGCTAAATCTATAGCATGGATCGCTACCACTCTTAACGGTAGGTATTCTTTAGTTACTATGATGGATGAAGATTATCAAAAATTTCAGGTTCCTGCATTTGAGGATCCTGGAGAAGCCGTATTATACGAACTAACTTGGTCATAATAAATTTTACAATGTAGTCAAAATTTATTAAATAATTATATAATCAGGAGATTGAAATGAGTTTCTTAAGACATGTAGGCAAACACGGTGATCGTAAAATAGCAGTTATCTTTAGGGAGGTCCCTGGAGAGCCACATATGTGTTTGGTAACATACACTGAAACATTGAATATGCACGTTCACGACCCAATGATTCAATGTATTGAAAGTGACATTGGTCAGAATAGTGAAAACTTAGCAGACGCTCTTAACAGAACATACACCAAAGACGGTAAACCTATTCTTCATGTACTTCACCATGAAGGTCAACTTAAAAAGGTTAATACAGAACAAATCGTAATGACACCTCAACCCAATACTAGAATCAAGTTAAATGAATTAAACAAGATTCTAAACGAAATGCAACAGGGTGAGGATGCAGTCCGTCGATTGGCCGAAATGGATAAAAGCATGGGATTACAAGATCCAGCTGATGTAGTACGCAGAATGCGTGGTCCACAATCTGGTGTTCAAGGATCAAGTGATATCTTAGGTGATAGTTCATTAGCACAACAAAGAATTGAACAAGCACAGAAAATGGAACGTGAAGCACAGGGCCTATTAGCTGAATCAAGGCGTTTAATGGAAGAAGCTAAATCATTAGATCCCGGTATTGGTGCATCTTCAACACCAGTTGTTGACGCAACTCCAGTTAAAGCAAGAAAATCAAGAGCAAAAGTTAGTGCATAATGTCACCAGAATTTATCGCCAAATGGGAACACATCCTTGAGGATGTTGAAAAACAAAAGATCCCGGTAGAATTTATTAAAAAAGTGGTTATTAAATTACAGGGTAAACGCCAACAAACAATTAACATTGAGAAGTTTCTAAGCCAAGGATTGGATCCAAATCAAATTGAAGAGGCAGTAAGTAGAAAGCTTCATGAACTTGACGATTCCATTACTAGTATAGAGTTTATTCTTAATGTTCAAAGTATTGCTGATGCGGTGCAACCTGAAACAGATAGGCTGTTGGGTAATTTATGAATTTGATTATAGCCTGTGATCCAAAAGGTGGTATAGGCTATCATAACAGATTGCCTTGGAGTAAAATCGAGGGCGATTTGTCAAGATTCAAAAAATTAACTCAGGATAAAACTGTAGTTATGGGTCGTAATACTTGGGATAGTCTTCCAGTAAAACCATTACCTCACAGAATTAATGTTGTAGTTACTACAAAACCAATTATACTACCTAATAATGTTAAAACAATTGCTCATCTAGATGACCTAGAATATTTTCATGAACCATGGATAATGGGCGGGGCAGCATTAATTAAATCATGTTGGGGAAAGATTACTAAAATTCATTTGACTACTACCTTTGCTGAATACGCATGTGATACTTTTATAGACTTAATAAAATTGCGCGGTGAGTTTAGAATTTCACATGAAGAGGTTCATAGTGACCATATATATGAAATTTGGGGCAGAGATCATCCTGATTATTGGAAATACACACAAAAATGCAATTATACTTAGATTTGCTTAAAGACATATTAGAGAACGGCGAAACAAAAAACGACAGAACTGGTGTAGGAACACTATCGGTATTTGGTAGACAATTACGGTTTGATTTACGCAAAGGTTTTCCTGCTGTTACTACTAAAAAATTAGCTTGGAAAGCCTGTGTAGGTGAACTTTTGTGGTTCATTGAAGGTAGTAACGATGAGCGTAGACTAGCTGAAATCACACATGGCACTAGAGAAGGTGTTGTTACAATTTGGACTCCTAATGCTTTAGCACCTTATTGGAAAGATAAAGCAAAATTTGACGGAGACTTAGGACCAGTTTATGGAGTGCAATGGCGTCATTGGAACAAGTACCGTATTGAAAAAGATATGGGTTCTGCACACAAAGGTGGCACACGACTTGCAGTTGACCAAATTGAAGTAGACCAACTTAAAAATCTAATCGATGGATTAAAGAATGATCCTAATGGTCGTAGACATATTCTCAGTGCATGGAATGTTGGCGAATTAGATCAAATGGCATTGCCACCTTGTCATGTTATGAGTCAATTCTATGTGAACAAGAACCGTGAATTGAGTTGTCATATGTATCAAAGGTCAGTGGATGTTTTCTTGGGATTGCCCTTTAATATTGCTAGTTATGCTCTACTAACTCATTTGATTGCTCATCATTGTGGTTACAAAGTTGGTGAATTAATTATCAGTACCGGTGATACACATATCTATACCAATCATGTTGAACAGGTTAAAGAACAATTATCCCGTGATCCATTGCCCTTACCTACATTAATGCTACCCGTAGAAAAGAAAGATATTTTTGAAATGACTATGAATGATATTCATTTAGAAGGATATAGTAGTCATGGACCAATCAAAGCGGAAATGGCTGTATGAAAGACTACATTAAAACTAAAGTTCATACATTCAGTATAGGTGATGCTGATGATCCTGATATCTATGCTTCTCAACCTCTTTGGGAATTCCAACAATCAGAAAAAGGTAAGTGGATTATGGATAATGCTATAGAGCAACCAACTTGGCATAGACATGTTGATCATACTCTTTTTGGTTATGTGTATACTATTACGGCTAAATTGCCTAAAGAAAAATATACATTTTTCAAACTTAAGTTTGATTAATTGATTCCTGTAGATAAATACGGGCATGTGGATATTATCTGTTCTACCTGATTACGCTATACATGGTTTATTAACTGTTGGTATTATTGGTGTGATTCTAGGCTTTGTATTAGGGTTTATACCATTTGTTGGTAAGTATAAACTACCTATTCAAATTATCAGTATATTCGTACTAACACTTGCCTTATACTTAGAAGGTGGGTTAGAAAATGAACACATATGGCAATCGAAAGTAAAAGAAGTAGAAGCTAAAGTTGCTGTATCAGAAGTCAAAGCTGTAGAAAAAACTGTAGAAATACAAGAAAAGATTGTAAACAAAACCAAGGTCATCAAACAAAAGGGCGATGATATAATAAAATATATTGATAAAGAAATCATTAAAAAAGAAGAGATTATCAAATATATAGAAAATTGTCCAGTGCCTCAAGAAATCATTGAGCAACATAATAAGATTGTAAACTTATCTAGTCAATCCTCAGGAGAGAAAAAATGAGGACGTTAATACCAGTAATATTATTGTTATCTGCTTGTGCTACCGCCCCTGTTCCAATAGAGCGTAAATTTCCTCCTTATCCTAGCGCATTAGCAGAAAAATGCGAACCGTTAAAACCTATTGAGCCTGGTGATAAAGTACCTATTACAGACATGTTAAAAGTTGTAGTAGAAAACTATGTGAGATATTATAATTGTGCAACCAAAGTTGAGAGTTGGCAAGAATGGTATACTGAGCAGAAAAAAATATTTGAAAGCGTGAAATAATTCTCAGTTTACAAAAGCCTACTGTGTGATAAATACTATATAGATTTGGAACATAGATATGGCCACACTTGAAGTCATTAATGTAGGGGCAACAGCCAATGATGGTGACGGCGATCCCTTACGCACTGCCTTTCAAAAGGTAAACAATAACTTTGCGAATATTAATGCGGTAAACTTCTCTACATTACAAAGTATTACTGTTGGTGTAGATCCGCAATTAATTCTAAGTACCCCTGCTAATGCTTTTACTCAAGCAACTATGCAGATTAATTCTAGTAATGTTCTCAATGATGATAGCCAAAATATTATAATATATTCGGCTATTAATAATAGTTTAACCGATGTTAATTGGGCAGAACAAAGTCAACAATATTTTGGAAATCTTATAACAGAATATGATATGGTTGTAGAAAATGGTAATGTTAACTTGTATGCACTACCATTAGGTAATTCAGCAAATACCACTATTGTACATTTTATCTCTTATCAGATAACATTCAATGCTATAGTCCCAGGAAGTATATTAACACTTACACAAGACACTGATTACGAGTTAGCAACTAACAATGGGTTAATAATTACAACATGAGAGCTAGAGAATTTATTACAGAAGCAACCGGATCTATTCAGCCTGCAGTAGAGCGAACATTACCTGCTGCATGGGTTATTGATAAATTAAAAAATAATGATTTTTATACTCAATATAGATTTGGTGTAGGGTTAGCAGGAGCAAAAGGTGCTAAACAGCGTCAAGAGGATGCTGTACCCGAGTTCGCTAAAGAAACTCCATGGGGAGAAAATTTAGTTATAGTATCATACGCAGGCATAGATCCATTGCAAGGATATCTAGATGATACAATGCATGAAATGGGAATGAAAACAAGTGATGCAAAACTAATTACAACACCTAAAAGTGAAGAGCCGGTAGATACTGGTACTAAGAGTACTTTAAAACCCTTTAAAGGGTATAAAAAATGAGAGCCCATGAATTTTTAACTGAAAGTGATGGTAAACCTAACCACAACCATACTCAAGTATCTAAGGGCATATATAAAGTTCGTGATAAAGGTGGATATGATAGAACATATCATTTAAATCGTTTATGGATGGCTATGGCAATGGCTGATGGTAAGAGTCAAGATGCAGTAGAAATGGATAATGCTAGTTTTATTGAGAAGTATAATTCAGTTCATCCATATACTGAAGAAGAATACAATATGTTTATAGCAGCCACAAAGACTATACCTACAGAAGTACACGAAGTAATTCCTTATTCCAAGAGTGAAGAACCCGAAGATACTAATACCAAGAGTATTGCTGTAGGATTTAAAGGGTATAAAAAATAATTTATCTTGCGTTTGCGAATAAATATATGTATGGAGACGGTTGCATATGTATATAAGTGGATTCATCTACCTACTGGTAAATGGTATATAGGGTCCCGAACTAGAGCGGGAAGCCATCCTGAAGATGGCTATTACTGTTCAAGTAAAATAGTCAAACCATTAATACTATCAAATCCAAATGAATGGAAACGAGAAATACTAGCAACTGGTACACCTGCTGATATGTATGCGTTAGAAACTAAATTACTACAGGATTCAAATGCTAAACATGATTCAGCAAGTTACAATCAACATAATAATGATCGCTCACCGATTCGTACCGGTATCCCCCACACACCGCAATCAATAGATAAAATGAGTGGCCCGCGCAAGCCTTATGGTCCGCAAACACCAAACCATATTGAAAAACGAGCAGTCAAAAAAAGAGGAATAGGTAGGCCTGATTTAGGCCTATTGAATAGGTCTAGAGTCGGAATCAATAATCCAAACTTTGGAAAAATACAGTCCGATGAATGGAAGCTAAAAAATAGTATAGCCAATTCAGGTAAACCCAAACCACAAATTAACTGTCCACATTGTGGAGTTACAGGTGGTACTGGGGTGATGTCTAGATGGCATTTTAATAACTGTAAACAAAAGAAAGACCAACCATGATTGATGTTAACCAAATATTTGACACTGTTAAACTTAAGTTTTATTATGAATATCTAGTAAACTGTCACATTTATAGTGAGGGTGAAAGCAAGTTCCACAAACAGTTAACTACAGAAGTTATAAAAACTTATATAGATCCATTAGATTTACCTAAAGATTCTAAAATTTTAGATTTAGGTTGTGGCCCGGGCTATTTCCTAGACGAAATGAAAGAGCGTGGTTACACAGATGTAACTGGAGTAACTCTAAGTCCTGAAGATGTAAAAATTTGTGAGGATAAAGGTCATACTATCAAGAAGTATGATTTAAGTTTCTTACCACAAAAAGATGGCTATTATGATGAGTCAGTAGATTTTATATTTCTACGACATGCGTTAGAGCATAGTCCATATCCTATCTTTAGTTTAATGGAATATAACCGTGTACTTAAACAAGGTGGCAAGATGTATATTGAAGTACCTGCCCCAAACTGTGAAAGACAGCATGAGTTTAACTTAAATCATTACAGTATCTTAGGAGAGGCTCAGTTATTAGCATTATTCATACGAACTGGGTTTGATACTAACATATTCAATAGTATTGAGTTTGATTTAGGTAGTCCTGGCGAAAATGGTGAAATTAAGAACTTTAAAGAAAAGTTTTACTGTATTGTTCTTACAAAAACTAGACCCTTAGATATTAAATAAACGATAAATACTCACTATGTAGTGAGTATTTTTTTAAGATAAATATTAGTTTGGGAAGACGCCCAAACTAAATAATAATTATGAGTGGATCACCATCATTAGTTAAGACCCCCTATGTAAAAACTAAATTCGCAACACAAAAAGAATTAGATGATTTTGTTAAGTGTTGCGACCCAGTTACTGGTTATCTATACTTCATGGATAACTTTTTTATGATTCAACACCCTACTAAGGGCAGCATGGTATATCATCCATGGCCTTATCAAGAACGGTTAATTCATACATACCATAATTATCGTTTTAGTATTAGTTTGATGCCTCGTCAAAGTGGTAAATCTACTAGTGCTGCCGGCTATCTACTTTGGTACGCTATGTTCGTGCCCGATTCTACTATCCTTATAGCAGCACATAAGTATACAGGCGCACAAGAAATCATGCAGCGTATTCGCTACGCATATGAAAATTGCCCTGACTATATTAAAGCAGGTGTTACTACTTATAACAAAGGCTCATTAGACTTTGAAAACGGTAGTCGTATAGTTTCAGCCACTACTACGGAAAATACAGGTCGTGGTATGTCTATCACACTACTATACCTAGATGAGTTTGCGTTCGTTCGACCTACTATTGCTGAACAGTTTTGGACTTCTATTACACCTACACTATCAACTGGTGGTAAAGCAATTATCACTAGCACTCCAAATAGTGACGAAGACCAGTTTGCTCTTATTTGGAAAGGTGCTAATAAAACAGAAGATTCATATGGCAATCAAACTGAATTAGGTGTAAACGGATTTAGAGCATATAGGGCACATTGGACTGAGCAACCTGGCAGGGATCAAAAATGGGCTGATGAAATGAAAGCCCAACTAGGAGAAGATAGATTCCGTCGTGAAATAGGCTGCGAATTTATTATCGCAGATGAAACTCTTATTAGTCCTAGTACATTAATTGATTTAGAAGGTATTGAGCCTATCACCCGTATGGGCCAAGTTCGTTGGTATAAAAAACCTGAGAAGGGTAATATTTACGCAGTAGGATTAGATCCAAGTTTAGGAACAGGTGGAGATCCTGCTGCTATACAAATCTTTGAAGCCAACACTACCACCCAAATTGGTGAATGGAAACATAATAAAACAGACATACCTAATCAGATTAAATTACTAGCACAAATAAACAAGTATATCGTAGAATGTACAGGGGAAACTGATAATCTATATTATAGTATAGAGAATAATTCTATTGGTGAAGCTTCTCTAATATCATTAGCAGAATATGGTGAAACTAATATACCAGGTATTTTTTTAAGTGAGTCAGGCAAAAAGCGTAGAGGATACAATACTACACAAAAGTCTAAAATCACTGCCTGTGCTAAATTTAAAACGCTATTAGAAAGCAAGAAAATGAAAATTTATAGCAAAAGTTTGATATCAGAATTAAAGACTTTTGTTGCTAGTGGTGGTAGTTATGCGGCTAAGATAGGTGATACTGATGATTTGATTATGGCATCATTGCTAACAGTTAGAATGCTACAATCTTTAAGTGATTACTATCATGACTTGGGAGAACAAATTCGTGACCATGATGAATACATTCAACCATTACCATTCTTCGCCGTCTTAAGTTAATACAAAGATAAATACTATATGCCCATTAAAACAGACTCATTAAACCGCGATTTATACAAATTACTCAAGGTAAGGGGTTACGATCCTATACCAAAAGGCAGCGATGGGGAAACAGTACCTGTTCCTGATGAAGCCGAAGTTTTTAAATTTACTTTCAAAAAAGATGGTAACCCTGTAGACACTGCTTGGGTAACTATTGACAGTAACCAAGACTTAAAAATATATTATGATGATGATATTACTGACTCTACTAACGAAGATTTAGAATCAGGATCGTTTGATGATAGTTGGACTGGGTTTTTACAACAATTAAAGATGTGGAGTCAACGCCGTCAGTTAGGCTTTGACACCGAAAACAAAGACCATTTAGCAAGTGATATGGCACAGAGGGATCATATGAAAAAGAAAGAAAACATAGCAGAAGGGTATTATCCAATGGGTAAACAAGCCAGTTATAGTGACGCTATACCTAGTGTCAAAATAATATTACAACATAACCGTAAACTTGAAGAAGGTGAACAGCGTTATCGTAATATTTCTAGAATTTTCGTTGAAAATGCTAATGGCGAACGCTTTTTACTTAACACTACTAAGCCAGGTCTTGCCCGAGTATATGCTAGACATATCGCAGAGGGTGGCACACCATATGATGACCGCGCTAGTCATATTCAATCATTGGTTGAAGAATATGAAAAAATGGCAGGATTTGTTCGTGCTACCCGCAATGGACAATTTAATGAAAGTACCCAACGCTTAGTACTAGAAGGTGCTAATCATTATCAATCATTAAAAGAAACACTAAGCCGCATGACAGGTCGTCGCGGATACAATATGTATTTTGAAAGTTGGACTCCTGCTCTAATGGAAGATGATAGTGAAGTATCAGGTATTAATGAATTATTCGTTCAGGAAACACTAGATCCTAGAATTGAAAACGCTATGCCAATTCTTAAAAAATTACACAAGAAACTTGGTGAGATTAAAGAAGTTTCTCAGTTAGAAGAGTGGGCAGATAGTTTAATAAATGAATATAAGCAGGGTGATGACAGTGGTTATATTCAGTTATTACAAAGCAAATTAAAAGCAGGCAAGCCATTAACTGCCCAAGAAAAAGAAAAACTTAAAGCATATCTATCTGCTAAACAGTTAGGTCTAAAAGAAGAAGGTGATAGTGGTCAAACAGCACTTAATCCAGTTGGTATTCCTGAAGATGAACTAGATGAAGGCAAGGGTGCTATAAGAAAGTTCTTAGCAGGTTTAGGAATCATAGGTGCTTTAGGCGCACATATCAGTAGTGAAGACGAAGCCATAATACAAAGAATGGCTGTGAAATATGACCAAGCGCAGACTCCACAAGAGAAAGCACAAATCAAGCATGACATTGAAAGAGTTACAAAAGGTAGTTTAGTTAAAGAAGAAGATATAGAAGAAAGCGGGCTACAGGCATATCTTGGTAATAAGAAATATGGCAAAGAAGGTATGGATGCTTTACGCAAAGCAGGTCGTGATGGTGCTAGTAAAGAAAAGATGGCATCAATTCGTTCTAAGTATGACAAACTAGATGAAGTTGAAATGGACGAAGGCTTAGATGCTAACCAAAAGCGTGTAGGACAATTAGGCCCAACCGAAAAGGTAGGACCTAAAGGCGCAGTTGGTAAACTAGTTGGTGCTAATGAAAACTTTATCAATACAGTTGACCAAGCAGTAACGACTGAAGGTGTAGAAGAATTGGCTGCACTAAAACGATTATTGGGTAAATAACTTTCTAAAAAACCTCACTTTTTAGTGAGGTTTACCATATCCGGCATAAATACACTTGACGCAGCATGAAAGTTGTTATATACTTAGTACTGTGTTAGTTGTCTCCTGACAACGACATTTAAATCATATTTAGGCTCAAATTAGGCACATTTTTAAGGAGAAAACAAATGGCAAGTCTAGCAGAAATCCGCGCTCGTATTTCAGCGCAAGAAAACAAGTCAACCAAGGGCTCTAACGCCCAATCAGATAACGCAATCTACCCCCACTGGAACATGGATGAAGGTACTTCAGCTACCCTTCGTTTTATTCCAGATGCTAATCCAAAGAATGAATTCTTTTGGGTAGAGCGAGCGATGATTAAACTCCCATTCAACGGAGTTAAAGGTGATTCTAATACTAAACAAATTCAGGTACAAGTCCCATGCGTAGAAATGTATGGTGATAACTGCCCTATTTTGGCAGAAGTTCGTCCATGGTATAAGGACGAAAGTCTTAAGGAAATGGCTAACAAGTATTGGAAGAAACGCAGTTATATTTTTCAAGGGTTCGTTCGTCAAAACCCTATTCAGGATGACAAGACTCCTGCGAATCCTATTCGTAGGTTTATTATCAGCCCACAAATTATTCCTATTATCCGTACTGGTTTGATGGATCCCGAGATCCTAGAACTTCCTACTGATTATGTTCGTGGATTGGATTTTAAAATTATTAAAACCAGCAAAGGTGGTTATGCTGACTACAGTACCAGTAATTGGTCTCGTAGGGAAAGCGCACTGACCGAAGCCGAGCAACAAGCAATTGAAGAACACGGTCTTTTCAACTTGGTAGACTTCTTGCCCAAGAAGCCTAGTGAGGCTGAATTGCGTATTATCAAAGAAATGTTTGAAGCAAGTGTTGAAGGTCGTCCATACGATAATGATCGTTGGGGAGCATACTATCGTCCATATGGTCTAGAAGCACCTGCAGGAGCAACAGCGGTACAAACACAAGCGACTACTAGTAGCGCACCCGCAACAGCACCCGTAGCAGATCCACATGATGACCATGATGATGAAGCATCAAGTCCAGTTGTAGTTCCCAAAAATGCTCAAAGCGATAAAGCGCAAGACATTTTGGCAATGATCCGAGCCAGACAAAAATCTGCTTAATAGGAGTTAGGGAGCATCTGCTCCCTTACTTAGGAGAATTCCCATGACATTACCAGACGAAAGATTCCGTGCCCTTAAGCAAGGCAAAAAACTACTTGAGGAGTTATGCGATCCAGGTCGCACTCCTCGTGTTCCCAGCTTAGTCAGGGATAAGGCAAGGGCCGCTCTAAGACATTATCCTAGTGATTACGAATTGGATCGCATTGCGGATCAATGTCCAGATATCCTTGACAAATTATCGTTTGCTGATAAACTATATGCTAGTGGAATACACAAATAATAAGGAAATGAAAATGACAAAATTGAACAAACTAGAAAAAGTAAACGAATCGTTTACTGTGAATCGTTACGATAATGGTTACATGATTGAAGTAACTGGTCGTGACCAAGAAAATGATTGGAAAACTTGTAAAATCCTTTGTACTTCAGATGAAGAATTGTTTGAGGTAATCAAAGAAGCATTGGCAATGGAATTGGATAGTTAAGATGGCAAAACCTTTTGATGTATCAAAATTTAGAAAGGATATCACAAAGTCTATTGAAGGACTTTCAATTGGATTTAATGATCCAACAGATTGGATCAGTACAGGAAATTATGCTCTCAACTACCTCATTAGTGGTGATTTTAATAAAGGCGTTCCTCTTGGAAAGGTTACTGTCTTTGCCGGAGAATCAGGTGCAGGTAAATCATTCATCTGCTCAGGAAACTTAGTACGCCATGCTCAACAACAAGGTATCTTCGTAGTATTGATTGATACAGAAAATGCCCTTGATGAAAAATGGCTACACGCACTAGGTGTATCAACTGATGAAGATAAACTTCTGAAATTGAATATGGCTATGATTGATGATGTGGGTAAAACTATATCAGAATTTATGAAATCATATAAAATTCTACCTGAAACTGATAAGCCAAAGGTCTTGTTTGTACTTGATTCATTGGGTATGTTATTGACACCAACTGATGTTAATCAATTTGAAGCAGGTGATATGAAAGGTGATATGGGTCGTAAGCCTAAAGCACTAACCGCACTTGTTCGTAACTGTGTTAATATGTTCGGTAATCATAATGTAGGATTAGTTGCTACTAATCACACATACGCAAGTCAGGATATGTTTGATCCAGATGATAAAATCAGTGGTGGTCAAGGTTTTGTTTACGCATCTTCAATTGTAGTTGCTATGAAAAAATTGAAACTCAAAGAAGATGAGGATGGTAATAAAATTAGTGATGTAAGAGGTATTCGTGCATCATGTAAGATTATGAAAACTCGCTATGCGAAACCATTTGAATCAGTTCAAGTTAAAATCCCTTATGAAACAGGTATGAGCCCTTATTCAGGAATGCTTGATATGATTGAAAAGGCTGAACTTGTTAAGAAAGAAGGTAACAGTCTTGTTTACACTACCCTTGATGGTGAAATCATTAAGAAGTTTCGCAAAGCATGGGAAGCAAATACAGATGGTTGCTTGGATAAAGTAATGAGTGAGTATAGTCAAAAAACAAATCGTAAGATAAGTAATGTATTACCTGAGGAGGAAAATGCAGAATGAGTCTAGATATTATTTCATCCGTGTGGGATGCATTGGTTACACACATTGATTTGAATGAGCGTAAATATGCAGCCGAAACATTAGTTGATTTTTTAATTGATAATGATTTTTCATCAAATGATATTTTAGAGCATTTCCAAGGTGACTCTGAAATAACTCATGCAATTAAAGGGTGGGTTGATCAATACGGTGATGATAATTATGATGATCCATACGACATCGACGATTATGACGATTGGCTTTAAATGAATTGGTATACGAAAATATCGCAAGACCTTTCTATTATACCTGATTTCATAACATACTACGAATTAGAACTAGTTTCATCTAAAAAAGAAGTGACCATATACGGCAATGTTGAAAAAAACATTGCCGGCTTACCCGGTATTACTGAGCATAGATTTAACCAGCTTCAAGAAATTGAGGCTGTGTTAAATTTCCTCAATATTAAACTTAGGCAAATTCGCCGAAAACATTTTCAAAAATATTTAGAAGCGTATAATAGAGCATTGACTAGCCGTGATGCTGAAAAGTATGTTGATGGCGAAGATGAAGTTATTGATTTTGAAACACTTATTAATGAAGTAGCCTTGTTAAGAAATAAATGGTTAGGTGTTATGAAAGGATTAGAATCAAAAAACTTTATGCTAGGCCATGTAGTTCGTTTAAGAGCAGCCGGCATGGAAGACATTCAAATAGGATAAAAAATGTCAAATATTAGTATTAGAGGGTTAAAGCAATATAATTCTCAAGCCGCGGCACTGGCTACTCAACAGTTGTACTGGAATAATATAGCATCAATTCCAGCCATTAATTTAAATGATATACTAACATCTCAACCTTATAACACAGACTATGTGAAAAAATACGAAATTATTGAAACTACCGAAGACGCCCTTGTAGTTAGTGTAACACATAAACGGTTAACTTCTACTAAAAATTATCGTAGTGGGATTCCTCTTAGAAATATGTTAGATTCGCAAATTTTTGATAACATCACTGATGAGGATCGAGAAATTGCTAATAAAATACGAACTTATTACGCTCATCAATTTGTAATGTGGACTCTAAAGGGTATTAGACTTACTAAATTTAGAGATTGTTTGAATAATTATATCAATGGTGATAGTAAACGTTTTAAAGAAGAATACATTCCTATCATAGCCAAGTTGCCGTATTTTTATGAATATGATATTCAACTAGATGAAATTAAAAGATCCATCGATAGTGAAATTAATATTGATAAAAGTTTACAAATAACGGCACATTGTATGACTCCAATTAAATCGTTGGTTCGTAAAAATAAACGAATTAAGTGTATTGAATATTGGCTTAGTGATACAAACAATCATGCTTATAAGATTCAAATAGAAATCAACAATCCATTGCAACATTTGTGGGATAATATTTTTAAACAAGAAATGAAAATTACTGGTATCGGCGTACCCAAACGCAGAGATGATTTTAAATATTACCAACTTTTAAACTGGTCCATAGCTTGACAGGAAATCAAGTTTGAACTATACTATACTTTTGATGGAGAACACATGAGTAGACTAGCATTTATCGGCCGGCCGTGGGTGGCATTTGAAGCAACAGATCCACAGCACCGTGAGTGGTTTGCAGAATTTCGGAAGTTAGGCACTTGGGGCAAATGCCCTGTGCGATTCATCATTCCGGATGATCACGGTGATCTTATTACTATGATCCAACGACGGTTGATTGATTTTTATGTAGGTAAAGAATTTGGATCAACAAATGGCTAGGATTATCCTAAGTTGTGGGCATGAGGTATTTGATTTCAAACATTCATATCATACCATGACCAAAGGTACAGATAAGTATGGCGACCGAGCCATCGTATATCAAACTGTTTGTGGGACATGTGAAGATCGTTATAGGCAACAGGGTCAGATTTTTGACTTTGAAGAAGTAGCATATCAATGGGTTAGTAAAGGTCAAAAAAACACTTAGACTAAGGATTATTGAAATGAAAAAAGTTATCCGTGATGGTAAAGTTGCTGTACTGTATAGCCCGGGTTATGGAGCAGGGTGGTATTCTTGGCATAGTATTCCTGAACTGATCTATGATCCTGTGGTTGTAGAAATGGTCGAGAATCTAACCCCTTCTGAAGACATTGTAACATATTGTGAAGATAGATATCCTGAGGGTTACTATGGCGGTGCCGAAGATTTGACCATCTATTGGATTAATGAGGCCGAAGAATTCATCATAGAACAATACGATGGTTCAGAAAGCATCCAATTCAAATCTCAAATGAAATGGTTGAAAGCCTAGGTTGACATTAAATCTGTGGTAGCGTATACTAAGGTATACACTGAGAAAAGGGAGTTAGATATGAGTGCAATGGGCAGGCTTTATACAGAAATTCAAGAACTCTTAGAAGACGGAGTATTCCCGACGGTGATTGCAAGTCGGCTTGAGGTTCCCCTAAGTTGGGTAGATCAGATCCGCATGGATTTGGATGAGCCCGATTTGCCCTATGATAGTGAGGAACAGTTCCAAGATTACGATTCAGCCCTAGAAGGTTGACAATAATTTGGTTTGGGCGTATAATCTATACATAGACAGTTAACTAACGGAGCAGAAAATGTTCGTTGTTTTTCACACTGAATTTCCGAAACAAGACAAGCGTTATTTCAAGACCAAGGCAGGTGCCAAGCGTAGTGCTACCTGTGCTAATCGGAACGCAGGTAAGTTTGTCTACAACTTTGTGGAAGAATCTTGGTTCGAACTCAAGTATGGCCCGGTGGGTACTAAGGTCGTCAAGAACCTGATGACTGGTAAGGATATTGAAATTGCCGAGGATACTCCTTGGTGTTGTAACCCCGCTAGCGAAGCGTATTGGAGTAACTAATTATTTGACAATAATTCGGTTTGGGCGTATAATAGATTCATACACTGAGAAAACGGAGTTGTCATGAATATGCTAGAAAAAGAAACCCAGTTCAAAAGCGCGGGTTACTATGCATGGTGTGCTTCTAGGGACGCAAGTATGCGTAGCGCGGTCAACGCTAGCCGGTTCAGTAGCGCCCAAAAACTCAGGGCCGACCGAGTAAAATTGGCACTAGAGTTGGTCTATACGGCTAAGGAAGTGTCAATCACTAACTGCCAAAAATGGATCCGCGTTAAGGTACATGGTGGGACGGTTCGTGACAAAAAAGCCCTCCAACTGTTGGAAAGTGATTGGGCCATGCAAGGGATCCAAAAAAACATCACCCCTCAGGGCGTGATTTATCGTGTTGCTTAAAAACAACAAGCCCAAAATTTGACAATAATTGGGCTTGTCTGTATAATAGATTCATACACTGAGAAAACGGAGAAACAAATGGCTTATATCAATCAGGAACGTAAAGCGAAATTGGCCCCCACAATCAAGGCAATCTTGACCAAGTATGGTGTCAAGGGTTCGCTAAGTGTTCGTAATCACAGCACCCTGGTTCTGACCCTGAAGTCGGGAAAAATTGATTTCATCGGCAGCAGTAACCGAGTTTGCGGTAATGATTTTTACCAAGTTTCACGTGGTTTCAAGCCTAACACCTCGGGCTACTGTGATGTTAATCCGTACTGGTACAAGGATCACTATGACGGCGTTGCACTGTCCTTTCTCAAGGAAGTGATTGTAGCCATGAACGATGGCAACCACGACAATTCGGATATTCAATCCGACTATTTTGATGTGGGCTGGTATATTGATGTTAACGTTGGTAAGTGGGATAAGCCTTACACTGTTGAAGCCTAATCAGGCATACAAGGAGAACACCGTGGGTTACAAAGTTTTGGCAGACAAATTTCAGATGGACGAGATGCGTACCAAATATGGCCCACGTAAGGGCTTAGAAGGTCCGTTTAACTTCTCGGGTCGGGTTCTGTACTATGATATGAAGGAGGGTCAATACTATGACCCTAAGACCGACTTCTACGTGGAACAGGCCGAAATGGATCTGATTCACAATCAGTTAATTGCCAAACTTTGATAGGCAATTTAATAATGAAAGCCGCTTTTTATGTACGGTGTGCCGAGTGTCAGGAACAACATTATGTGGATGAGGTAGAATTCCTCGATGTTGAGGAAGATTATATGGGCCGAGACATTATGCATTTTGTATGCTCGGAAACACAGGAAGAATCCAAATCTTTGGTATATAAAGAATGAATAAATTAGCAGGAGTGAGGTCACTGTGGTTCATGAATTATTTGAAGGATTAGAAGAAAATACAAAACTTTGCACCATGTGCAATAGAATTTTACCTGTTCATAATTTTGGAAAAGAAGGTAGTAAAGGGTATTTAAGATACGAGTGTAGGCAATGTGCAAAAAATCAAGTAAGGATTGTGGCGAAAATTAAAAAGTCTGCACCACCAATTCCCAAAGACCACGCTTGTCCAGTATGTCAACGCACAGCAGATAAATTAACTACTTACGGAAAGAATAAAAAATCAGTTTGGGTAGCAGACCACAATCACGAGACAGAAGAATTTCGAGGATGGTTATGCCATAAATGTAATTTAGGATTAGGAAATTTAGGTGATGATGCCGAACGATGTAAACGGGCTTCGGAGTACCTTTCCTTATAAGAAGTGAGGTTGACAATAAATGGTTTTGGGCATATAATAGAATCTTAGACAGTTAGATAACGGAGTAAGTGATGCAAGTAGGTGATATTGTTAAGTCCTTGGATTTCAATGGTATTGACAATTGCTACATGATCGGTAAGGTCGTTGGGATTCAATACGACGGTCTCTTCCGAGCAAAATTCATCAAGCGGGTTTGGGAAGGTGTCGAGGATCGCAAATTCAAGACCGACTTTTTTACCGCTCCTCTTCAGGGAGAACAGTTCATGGATCGTGACGATTCTCCCCGTGTTATCGTAATCGCCTAATAGGAAACATCATGTACACACAATACTCAACCGTTCTCAGCACTATCCGTCTCAGCGATATCCGTACTGGTAGCATTGTAGTTGTGCGTGGTGACTTTGGCTTGGGAATGTCTCACATTGCCTCGGTAGACTATGTGGAAGACAACATCAAAAACGGCAAGCCAGGCATTGCTTACGGCCGTAGCTGGGCTTACTTGGATCAAGTAGTTCAGGTGCTCAAGTACTAACCGGTTGACAATAATTGGACCTTCTAGTATACTGTATATATTAACTCAAAAGGAAGATGAAATGACTATTGACTCTGTGACCGATCTCATCATTATTGTTGCCTTTGGATTCACCCTGTTCCAAATGGGCCGGTGCTATGAGATTTTGGTAGAAATGCGTAAGAGCAACGAGGAACACCAGCGGAAAATGGATGAAATCAGCATCCCTAAGTTGGGCTATTGATTTGACAATAAATGAGTTTGGGTGTATAATGTATACATACACTGAGAAAACGGAGTAACAAGTGGCACAAGTTCTTATCAAATACGGCGAGTATCGCAATCTGCCCGTGATCAATACCCGATTCACCCTTGTCAAGGACTTTCAGCAAGGCAAGAAAGGTGCTTACATCACCGTTAAGAACGATGGACAATTTCCAATCGCTATTAGCGTGGTTAAGGTTAAAGTAAATAATGTTATGAATGTAGAATATCTTGATGGAGAACCTGTGATGGCACAGACCGTAGAATTTAAAGCACAAAAAACCCCCGCGGTCGAGACCGAGCAAGAAGCAATGGATCGTATTGCTACCCGTTTTCAGATCCTTGATGACATGTCCAAGGCATGTATCAACGGTGATATCCGCGCAATGATTGTGTCAGGTCCTCCGGGAGTTGGCAAATCGTTTGGAGTTGAAAACCAACTAGAAAAATCCTCAACATTTGATCGGATTGCTAGTAAACGTATCCGTTTTGAAATTGTCAAAGGTGCAATGACTCCAATTGGACTGTACTGTACTCTGTACAAGTACTCTGATCCAAAGAACGTCCTAGTCTTTGACGATTGCGATTCAGTCTTCCAAGATGATCTGGCTCTGAACATTCTCAAGGCTGCCCTTGACAGTGGTAAACGTCGGCGCATTTGCTGGAACTCTGACAGTTCTATGCTTCGCCGTGAAGGCATCCCCGAGTCGTTTGAATTCAAAGGTTCGGCAATCTTTATCACTAACTTGAAGTTTGAGAACCTCAAGTCTAAGAAACTGCAGGATCACCTCGAGGCTCTGCAAAGTCGGTGTCACTTTCTTGACCTGACTATTGATACAGAGCGTGATAAGATTCTCCGAATCAAGCAGGTTCATCGTGATTGTGACGGTGGTTTGTTTAAAGACTATGATTTTGAAGGTGACGAGGCTGATCAGATCCTCAACTTCATGGAAGCAAACAAATCCAAACTCCGTGAGTTGTCGCTACGCATGGCACTAAAGATTGCGGATCTGACTAAAGTGTCAGCCTCAAACTGGCGTGTACTTGCTGAAAGCACTGTGATGAAGCGCGGTTAATAATATTGCTTGGTTTTAGGGGGAGAAATCCCCCTTTTTTTGCCTTTTAACTTGAATAATTTTTTGGATGGCTATATACTTGTAGGATGATAAAAGTAACTACCAAGGAAGAACTATTATATTTTATGCAATGCGGGATGATGCGGTTGAGTATGAACGACCTTAGGTTTGTTCATAACATGCATATGATTTCTTGTATTAGAGATAAAGCATTGACTTCAAACCAAGTTAAGTTGTTTAATATATTGACAAAGAAATATAAAAAACAATTGGACAAACATAGAATATCTCAGGGAATGATTGAACATATGCGGTGGAACACTAAAATTGTTTCTAGTGATCCTGAATTTACTAACGCACATATTACTATAGAAAATAATCATATCTATTTTAGAGCGCCGTTTAATAAAAATTTCTTGATAGCATTACGAAAAGATAATTTAGTTAATACATTTATATGGAATAAAGAACTTAAAAGGTATGAATCACCTTTTAGTACCCATGCATTAAAGTTAATTGTAACTATTTCACAAGATATTTACAAGACTGTTACTCATTGCGAAGTGACCAAAAAATTGTTAAATACTGTTAATCAGTATGAGGCATTGTATTGGGATCCTACTCTTATTCCGTTTGATAATAGATATATTATTGCCGCATCTAACTCTTCTTTGGATGAAGCGATTAAAGATGTTGAATTGTCTAAGGACATTAAATGTATTTCACAATTATCTGAATATGGAATAACAATTGATCCTAGCATCATCGCCAATATTGGTAAATTAAAATTTGCTAGTGAATATGAACCAACAATTGACTTTGTAGATTTTGATTTAGTAGGGCTGTGGTTAAAGGAATTAGAATGTGACACCGTATATTATTCAGGTACAGCAAGAAAAAACTTTATGTATATTACTGAAACTGTAGATAGGATACTGAATAACTTAAAAATTAAACTGAAATTGTATTCTAATAATTTAGATATACCAAAATCAAACTACAATGTACTATTAGTATTAACAAGTAATACACAGACAATATACAACCATCAATTTAATAAAATAATTAAAATGAAAAACTCAACTCCAATCTCAATTAAATGAAAAAATGTAAAATTATAATCAAAGACGAAGTTAATGTTAAATTGGAAGGATTGGAATTATCTGACCGCAAAACATTAATGAAGATGTTTGAATATGAAGATCCATCTGCTAGGTTTAGACCATCATATAAACTTGGTAGATGGAATGGAAAAATCTCATATTTTAGTTTAGGCGGAACAACTTATATTAACTTATTACCTGACATTGTTCCACTATTAGACCGTGCAGGATACGATATTGAATTGGAGGACAACAGAGAATACACCACTACTTTTGCTTTCAACAAAGTGTCCGAAACCGCATTTGAAAGTAAATCATGGCCTGTAGGACATCCTAAAGCAGGTGAGGCAATTATGTTGCGTGATTATCAAGTAGAGATTATTAATAACTTCTTATCTAATCCGCAAAGCATTCAAGAGGTAGCAACGGGTGCAGGTAAAACTATTACCACAGCCGCACTAAGTTATAGTGTACAAGATTATGGCCGTAGTATTGTAATCGTACCTAATAAAAGTTTGGTAGTACAAACGGAAACAGACTACAGAAATTTAGGTTTGGATGTAGGAGTATACTTTGGAGATAGAAAAGACCTAGGTAAGCAACATACAATTTGTACTTGGCAAAGTCTTAATAACATGCTTAAAGCAACTAAATCAGGAGAAGCAGATATTACCATTGGTGAATTTATTGAAGGTGTAGTTTGTGTAATGGTTGATGAGGTCCATAGTGCTAAAGCAGATGGGCTTAAAGCATTGTTAACAGGACCAATGGCATGTATTCCAATTCGTTGGGGATTGACTGGTACTATACCTAAAGCCAAACACGAGGCTCAGGCATTGTTTGTTAGTTTAGGCAATGTGATCGGTAAGTTAACAGCCAGTGAATTGCAAGACAAAGGTGTACTTGCTAAGTGCCATGTGAACATCGTACAATTACAAGATGAAGTAGAGTTTACTAATTATCAAAGTGAACTTAAACATTTATTAGAAGATAAAAACAGGCTTGATACTATTGCTCAATTAATTTTAAAGATTAAAGAAACTGGTAATACTCTAGTATTGGTTGATAGAGTAAATGCAGGAAAAGAACTAATTGATAGATTGCCTAATAGTGTATTTGTAAGTGGTGAAACTAAACTAACGGAAAGAAAGGAAGAGTATGATGAAGTGGCGACTGCTACTGACAAGATCATTGTGGCGACTTATGGTGTGGCCAGTGTGGGTATTAATATTCCAAGGATTTTTAATTTGGTTCTTTTGGAGCCCGGAAAAAGCTTTGTTAGGGTTATCCAAAGTATTGGACGAGGCATCAGAAAAGCTGAGGACAAGGACTTCGTCCAAATTTGGGATATAACTAGCAGTTGTAAATTTGCCAAAAAACATTTGACACAACGAAAGGTCTTTTATAAAGAGGCTGCATATCCATTTGATATTGAAAAACTTAAATATCGGTGATATACTATTATCATGAACATACTATTACTAGACAACATCAAATATAATTTAGAAAATCTACCCGATGAAGTAGATGATTTCAGATTTGCTATCTTAGATAACAGTAATCCTAGCAATGTAGATTACCATTATATACCTCTTATATTTTTAGAATCATTTAGTGCTCCTGCACTAGTTTTACAGATTGGTAATCATACAATTAAGATGCCTGTAGATTGGCAAATATTGATTGGAGAAAAGGATCACGGTGATTTAGAAACATTACCATTGACTAGTGTTAATGATAGGGGGTTTAGTGCGTTTGAATTTAATCCACTGAGTTCTTTTAGGCCATCATTTCAACCAATTGAAATTGTAGATGTATACCATGATGTAACTTGGTATGCACCTAGATTAAAGAATGGACAGTTTCTTTGCGTACCTATTGAAGATGGTCATAAACCTAAATGTGTTTATTTTGTAAAAGAAGTTAGTAGGAATTGTGAAATAGTAGACTATAATCAATCATTCTAATGAAAAAATCTGATATACCTGCCGACGAAAAACTTGAAAATCAAGATTTTGATTTGTTTAATGCTTTAACAGCATTAGATAAAAAAGACTATGGTTATTATGATAGACTGAATCAGGAACAACAAAGGAAGTTTGTTCCTTATATGTTGTTGATGTGGATGAGTGCAGTTAAGGGTAGTAAAGACCTACAAAACTATTATATTAGTAGCACTGACTATTATGCCAACAAATATATGTTCAATGAAAATGTACAAAAGCATCCTAAATTACAATGGTTAATGCTATGTGCTGCTAGCCCGGGTATTGGAAAACAATTTCATCAATGGATTCCTAATATCAGTCCTAGTATTAGTAAATTAAAATCAGCGGCAAAGGTCAAAGATATTAAAGACTATTATGCAAAAATATATCCCAAATTAAATAAAGATGATTTGCAGGACTTATCTACTGAGTTTGTAGAAAATCAAAAAAGAAAAATGTATCTTAGTAAAATATATCCTAATTCTAAAATAGAAGATGTAGAGGTATTAAATCAATTAGTAACAGACATGGATATTGAGCAGTATGAAAAAGACAGAGGAAACGACTAAACCAAAATTTAGTTGCGAATTTTGTAAACGGGAGTTTATTCGTGAATCCACGGTATTAAAACATATTTGTGAATATAAACATCGTTGGTTAGAAAAAGACAAACAAAGTAATAGAATAGGGTTTCAGGCTTGGATGCAATTCTATAAGAAAAATAGCGCATCTAAAAAATATAAAACCTACGAAGAATTTATTCGTAATCCTTATTATACAGCCTTCGCAAAGTTTGGTTTATATTGTACAGAAGTTAATGTTATTAATGTAAGTAGATACTTAGATTGGTTATTAAAAGACCAAATTAAAATTGATGAATGGTGTTATGACGCGGTATACACTAGATTCTTAATAGAATATTTGCGTAATGAAGATCCATTTGATGCTATTCATAGAAGTGTAGAAACTACTATGCAATTTGCCGATACAGAAAGAATCCAACATAAGGATTATTTACGGTATGGCAATAAAAACAAAATCTGTTATGCCGTGACCAAAGGCAAAATCAGCCCATGGCTGTTGTACCAAAGTGAGTCAGGTGTCCATTTTCTAGATACAATAAATCCAGACCATGTTAAACTTATCATTGATTACATAAGTCCCGAGCAGTGGACATTAAGATTCAGGCGTGACCCAAAAGTAGTTAATGATGTTAAGGAATTACTTGGTGCAATCGGCTTATAAATTTAAGGTTCGTATTCCGTGGCGCAAGGGTATGACGGTAACATCTTGGGATGAGATTTGTATTTGGGCGCTTGAAAATTATGGTACACCAGGATCTAAATATGTAACAACACTGACTCAAGACTATATGGATTTTATGTTTGCTGATAGTCAGGACGCAATTCACTTTTCCCTACGCTGGGAATAATTCTTAAGGGATATGATATGAAATTTAAAATATTGGCTGCAAGCGTGGCACTAGCCTGTTCTAGTTTGTCTTATGCTCAGACTACCACAGAATATTCTCTAAGCCGTAGCCTTGATGTAATTAAAGCTAACGCCGCATATGCCCGTGGTTACACAGGTAAAGGTAGTGTAATTGCTATTTTAGATACAGGTATCGACACCAGCAGTGATGAATTTAAAAACAAAATCCTAGCCATTAAGGACTTCAGCAATAGTGGTACTATCGTTGATAAAGTTGGACATGGCACTCATGTTGCAGGTATTGCAGCCGCCGCTAAAAATGGTGTAGGTGTTCAAGGTGTTGCTTATGATGCTAGTTTGATTGTTGGTAAGATCACCAACACTGGTGCTATGAACACACAAACCGTTCTTACAGCCGCAAGTTGGGCTGCTAGTTTGGGTGCTGATGTTGCTAACATGAGCGTTACATTTCCTATTAGTCGTAACACAATTACCCCTGTACTGATTGCCCCGGGTATCTATAAAACATCTTATACTAACACTGGCAAATTGCCCTATGACTTTGACGCTAAGGTATGGGCGGCTGCTACTAAAGGTGAAATGATCATGGTTGTAGCCGCAGGCAATGAGGCTACAGCATGGTCTAATAGTATTACTCAGTTGGCTACTGCTACTGACGCAAATGGTAATTTGTTGTTGGGTGGTAGAATGATTATCGCAGGCAATTGGAACAGTGTTACTAATAAGACCGTTGGTCCATCAACCAATGGCGCGGCGCATCTATGCCAAGTTATGGTTAATTCAGTTTGCCAAGACAAGTACAAAGCATATGACTTTTTTCTAATGGCTCCCGGTACTAGCATTATTAGCACTGGACTTAAGACTCCTATCAATCCAACTGGATTGGTTACTATGTCTGGTACATCTATGGCAGCCCCTGCTATCTCAGGTGGCGCCGCACTAATTCATCAGATGTGGCCACAGATGACAGGCTCTAACATTGTAAGGTTATTGCTTGTTACTGCTAACAAGAATCTGCCTGGCTATAGTCTATACACTATGGGTCAGGGTCTAATGGATCTTGATAAAGCAACTAGCCCAGTTGGTTCGGTTGGTATCCCAACTACAGGTCGATTGTCCGATACTACTCTTGCCAGCGCAAGACCTCTTGTCTACACTGCAACTGGTAGTGCTAGCACAGGTAAACTAAGTGGCATCATGGTAGTGGATAGTTTTGAGCGTGATTTCTATCTCAATGGCAAATCATTTACTGCACACAAGAAAGCTGATCCCTTCAATCCTCATCAGGCAATGATGCCCTATGAGTCACACAACCCTTATACATTGTTCAATACATACTATGACCGAACTAATGTACAAATAGGCTCATATGAGATGAGCATTTACCGTGACACTACTAACATGTTGGAAACATCACCCATGATGTTGGAAATGGCTTACACTAAAAACTTTGGTGATACTAGTGTCAAGTTTTCAGGTGGATTCTTTAACGAAACTAACACTTGGTTGGGTAATAGTGTAGGTAGTTTTGTGGGTGATGGTAAAAACAATAACAGCACTACACAGTTTGCCGGTGTTGAACTGAACAAAGCATTTGACACTGGTACTAATCTGTATGCTAATTTTATCCATGGTATCACAAAGACCAACTCGCATAGTGAAAACATTCAGAAAATTGGAAGTGTCCTAAGTTACGCATGGACCGCAGGTATTGAGCAAAAACTAAATATCAACAATACAATTGGTGTTATGGTATATCAACCTGTTAGTGTCTACCGTGCTAATGCTGATTTGGTTGCCCCTGTTGGATTGGATAGTTCATTCAATGTCATTCAGAATAGTAGTGTTAACCTAGCCGCAGATGTACATGAATTTAGAACGGGTGTTTATCATAAGTTCCAAAACTCTAAGGAGTTTAACACTATGGCATTTGTAGAGGCTCGGCAGAATTATCGTGGTCAACTGGGTCAAAATGACATGGCTGTAGGATTCAAACTTACAAAAACCTTTTGATTAACCTTGCACTACTATAACATTGAATCATTAAAAGAATGGGAAGAATGTAAACCAGGTTGGTATGAATGTAAATTACCATTACACAACTCAGGCCCGCAAGAACTTAAATATGTTGAATCAATTATAGATTGGGTTTTCAATCACATTGAAAAGTGTGAAAAACATGCTAGATGGATGATCACCGATGAATCATTCAATTTTAAATTTAGGTATGAGCGGGACTACTTAATGTTTGTTTTGCGTTGGTCATGAACACTGTTACGGTATATAATAAAACCGGTAATGAAATTAGTTTAATACTTGGTGAATTAAAATCACATGGATTGGTTGCCAATGAACATTATGAGTTTAGATATTTTCATACTACTTGGGATCCTATGACAGGCGAAGTTCCAAAAAAATGTGAATTTACTTTTAAAGATGATAAACTAGCAAGTTGGTTTATCTTGAGATGGGGATGAAACTATTAAAAGCCAATCAAGCCGATAGTCTAGTAGTCATCATAAGAGATTATGAATTTTTTGATGGAGATACCACCGAAGATATGGATGAATGGTGTTGGCAAACATTTGGGTATCACCCAAGAACTGGCATGGTGTTGACATTTCGTGAACCCAGCCATACTAATTGGTTTATGTTAAGATGGGGATAGAGACTAAACGCAAGCGAAGAACACCAGAAGATTGGCATACTGTGTTTACTGGAAAAGCAAATCACTGGAAGGCTACTGATTGGTGTACTAAACAATTTGGTCAACGTTGGAGTGTTGTGGATAATAGAGATGGTATATGGTGCTGCTTTTGGGCTGGTCGAGAACAATTTAGTTCATATATTTGGCATTTTGAAAATGAGCGTGATGCCATGTGGTTTAAACTGAGGTGGATCTAAAAATGGAAAAACAATTAGAACATATAGATAAAGCGGGAAATACGTTAGTAGGCATATTTCATAGACTGGCACTATTTGGTATTGGTGCTGCCACTGTATGGAGCGCTGGCACGAACTTTTTAGAAATGTTTAGCCAAACACGTGTTGATATAGACGACCTATTACTATTGTTTATATACTTGGAAATCGGAGCTATGGTTGGGATCTACTTTAAAACCAATCATATGCCTGTGCGTTTTCTAATTTATATTGCTATCACGGCATTAACTAGACATATGGTAGATTTAATAGCCATTGGCCATGAACAAATGACTAACATATTAATACTGTCTGGAGCCACTTTGATATTATCTATTAGTTTGTTTTTAATTAGATTGGCCAGTAGTAAATTTTCATCATGATCATACAACTATGAAATTTAGAATTGATAGAACAGATAAAAGACATACCGGGCATGAACAATTCCAATGGTACATAAAAGCCTATGGTGATTGGCGTACTCATAATCAAATTGACAAACTGTCCAGCTTGTTTGATCTGAGAGAATGGGCGTGGACTACTTGGGGCCCTAGTTGCGAACGTGACTTCTGGCTCTATATTCTACGCTACGACCCTGACTATGCGTTAAATACTCACTGGTGCTGGCATACAGAATATAAAGAAACTAAACTGTATCTCCGCACCGACAAAGAAGCCGATTGGTTTACGCTGAGGTGGCTATGATAGTTACTATACCTTACGATCCATTTTGGGAACCATTGAATTGGGCTAAAAAATATTGTTCAAGTTATATTACTAACAATATGCACATGGATGGATACAATACATATGATGCTACAAAAATCGATTATCATTTCAGCGACGAAAAAGATGCGGTAATGTTTGCGTTGAGGTGGGCTTGAAAACAGGTTGACATTAAATTGACATGTCTGTATAATATATACATACGCTGAACAACCGGAGCAAAAGATGAACGAACGAATTAAAGAACTGATAAAACAGGCAACCGAGGAGGAACTGGACTACACTGAAAGCGGTGTGCCTTTCGTTGTTAGGGAGTTTGTTCCAGAAAAGTTTGCCGAGTTGATCATTTCCGAAACTTGTCGAATGCTGGCAGAGAACAGTGAACTTAGAGCCGCTACTCTCGTAGGCAAACACTTTCCACTTTGGAAATAATGAGATGAACAAACGAATTCTTGAACTTGCCTTAAAGTCTGGTAGCACACACAAACAGAATCTTGGTGTGTATCAATTCTATGAAGATGAATTGGAAAAGTTTGCTGAATTGATTGTGAATGAATGTCTGCGACAGGCAAAGGAAGTGGTAATTCCTATTACAGCCGATGCTATTGAAAACAAGATTAAAGAACATTTTGGTGTTGAATGATGAAAATCAGATACAGTACTAATTGGATGGGCCCAGTCAGTATGAATTGGTATGAACAACGCGGCCTTGTTGAAACTAAAATGATCACACTAGAAAAAGACTCAGTTATCAGTGGACTTAAGGCCGGCGAAGGATTTAAAATTGATGAAATCACCACACATTATAGTTGCGGTAGAATTGATGTAAGAGGAACTGATGATCCTCATGGTGATGAAATAGGCGTGCCTCCAATGACCAGTGAGGATTGGGCTAGGTTTGGTCTTTGGCTTGAGACTTTTGAAACTGATGCGGTTTGGACATTGGATCAATTAGTTGAACTATACGAGAGAGATAATCCAAAAATTACATGGGACAATTATGAACGAACGAATTAGAGAACTTGCTGAACAGGCTGAATTTTCCGAAAAAGACTTGCACATTCAAGGTGATAATTTTCAAAAGTTCGCCGAGTTGATTGTCAAGGAATGTATGAGAATGTGTGAGGTTGCTCAAGTGGGGTATCTTACACACGGACTAGAAAAAGAAGCATCGGGTGCTTTTTCTGTCAAACAATACATTGAAGAATATCTAGGAGTTGACGAATGAACGAACGAATTCGAGAATGTTGGTTAAAGGCTGCTAGAGAAGATTCCGGTGATAAGTGGGATACGCAAGAAGAATTTATTGAGCGATTCGCTCGGTTGATTATTAGAAAATGTGCTAAGGTTGCCGATCTTGCTGATGAGAACAAATGCGAATGGATTGGTGGAAATATTCTAACACATTTCGGAGTCGAAGAATGAGCTTAACCGTAAGCCTAATGGTGCCCAAACCTGTATCAGTCTATGACAACAACATTACTCATAACTTGAGCAAGATGGCCTCCGAAGTCAAATTGTCTAATGGACTCTCACTATACGATGTGTTATGGCGGCCTGATGAACACGAACTGGAATTGGCCGAAGATATTGTAGAACTGCTGGACGAAGGCTGGAACATACTAGTCAGTGAGCCTGATCGATTTCGACAACTTAATCCAGAGAATGGCTGGGGCAATTACGACGGTCTTTGTAAGTTTGTTTATGAATACCGTAATGCCTGCTGGAACGAACCTAATGCTACTATAGAGGTCTGCCGATGAACGAACGAATTAGACAACTTGCTGATGAGGCTGGATTAAAATATCACAACTGGATCACAAATGAATCCAATATAAACGATGGTTATTTCAAGTATCCAAGATTAGAAGATTACGAAAAGTTCGCCGAGTTGATTGTTAAAGATTGTTTGGACATTGTTAATAGACACGAGTACAGTTATCATGAGGCTGATCCACTTTGGGAAACTGCTCAATTGATTAAAGAACGTTTTGGAGTTGAAGAATGAAAACATTAGCAGAAGCTTGGGAACTTATTGATTATTTAAACGAACAAGCACACTCAGATGCTTGGGAGAGTTGGGAAGCCGCAGATGAAATGGAAGAATCTGATGATGAGGACAGCGGCGAAACGGCTGAACAACTTAGAGAAGAAGCCAGTAATGAACAGGCTGGATACTTCCGTGACAGTTACGAGATGCTAGACGAAGAAGATCAAGCGGCAATTAAACATTGGCTCAAAGAAGATGAATCATTTAAGGATCAATTTGCTACTTGGTTTGGCTACGACTACTTTGAAGATGAATTTGAATGATTGTTTGCGTTAATGACAATAATTAAATCTTTTAAGGATTACGACGATGACGATCCTGAAATAGATCGTAGGAAAAATCGTTGGAATTATTGGAACGCACTTAAAAAAATCAGAGTAGAATATCTTGATGGTAAAACAAATTTTGATGCATATGAATTTGAAGAATATATAACAACTGTGTATGGCATTAAAATGCACCTAACCGATGGTAAAATTACTGATGGTTACGAGATAGTGGATGAAAAAAAATATGTTGTATTTTTATTAAAGTTTACTTAGTATGAATGAATTAATAGATGGAAGTGGCTATGTATTAACTAAGAATTTTATTCCTGAACAATTAATTGACAATGTGGTTAATCGTTTAGATGAAATTTCACCAGTCCGTGCATCTAGTTCCACAATGGAATATGCTGAAAAAGAAGATATAAAAAACTTACCTGATATAGCGGTATGGTGGTCACAAACTGTTATTAATTGGCTAGAAGTTTTAGAAATAGAAAAATTATTAAATCCATTAATTAAAAATTACTTACCTAATGCTGAATTTTATTCTAGTGATATTGTAGTAATTGAAAAAGAAAGTACTTGGCTAAACCCACATGTGGACACTCCCCACAGATTTAAAAAATATAATTACGATAAAAGACTATTAGGTATACAGTGTATTATTTCACTAAGTGATATCAATAAAGATTCTGCTAGCACTGGATTAGTCCCTCAAAGTCAACTAAAGGATTATAATATTAATTTGTGCTACGAGGGTTTATATAATGATTTCTTCTTAGAACATTGTATTCAACCTGATATGCCCAAAGGATCTATTCTATTTTATAATTGTAGGGTACTACATAGTAGTATGCCTAATCCATTGCCCAAATCAAGACCGGCACTATTGCTTCATTACCTAAATGGTGATATAGTTGAAGATGTAAAAGATATTGACAATATTTGGAAAAGCAATAAATGAAAATTGAATCAGATGTTGATATTGATTTTGGAGACAGAGAAAAGATTCTTCAACATATCAATTACATTCCAGCAGCAATGCGTAAAGTTAAACCACAGCGTAAACATGCTACGGGTATACATATCACACAGATTCCATATGACCCTGTTAATGACATGGCTGCTATTGATTATTCAGATGCGGAACAGCGTGGATACTTTAAATTAGATTTACTAAATGTCCATGTATATAATCAAGTTAGAGATGAATTACATTTAGTTGAATTAATGCGTGATCCAAATTGGGATAATTTGAAAGATAAAGAGTTTGTAGAGAAATTGATTCATCTAGGAAATCATTATCAATCACTACAAAAAATGCCTGAGCCTGTTAATAGTATCCCTAGGCTAGCAATGTTCTTAGCACTAATTCGTCCTGCTAAAAAACATTTAATTGGTAAGACTTGGAGAGAAGTAAGTAAAACTATATGGGATAAGGGTGATGATGGTTATGTATTCAAGCGTTCGCATTCTTGTGCCTACGCAATGTTAGTTGTGGTTCATATGAACTTGCTAGAAGAATCAAGGCATTCTTTTTACAAGAGTGATGCTTCTTCGTTTGCTTCTTCGTTTGTGTAATTCGTTCATACTACATACTGGACCATGTAATATTACTAAACTTTTATTTGTAAAAGTTCTTAGATAAGGTTTAAAAGGAAGCCATTCTTCCTTTAAGAATAAATTAATGGGAATCAATCTATTTGATTCCCACCACCACGTATCCCCTAATTCTAAAAATCTAGTTCTAGAATTACTATCTATTATTGATCCATAATCATATATAGTAGTAACACTGTCATCTTTATTCTGAACTATTCCTACATAATCCTGACTGGCATAGGAACATACCGTTATAAACGGATGTGTTTCACTAAGCTTTTTAAAAAATTCATTTTGAATCATTATTATTTTTACAATACATTCTATTTAATCGGGCAACCAAGAAGATAATAATTTAATATTTTGAGACTAAATACATAAAGGAGCTAAACTGTGTACTCAACTGCTGTATTTCTTTATACTCAGCGTCAAATTGTTGTACTTTTAACTGGCACATCACCGAGGAGATATATGCCTGTATACGCAAAACCATTAACTTTAAATAAGGGTGTGGATAATCAAATACAATTTCAATTCTTAAATCAAGAACAAAAACCAGTAGATATTACAGGTAAAGAAATTTCCTGTAGAGTTATTAGTTATGATGGTAGTGAAGTATTACTTAGAAAAGCATTGACACTTCAATTACCGGCTACGGGTATTGCCGCACTAATATTAAATGCTGCGGAAATAGAAGATATTCCTGCTCAACAAGGACATTATTCATTAGAAATACCGGTTGGTGCTTTTAATTTCCCTGTGTTTGTTGATCAAAATGCTGGTGCTCGCGGTGATATGAATATCGTCAACAGCGTGTTACCAGCCTTTGTACCAAGTTCAAATATCACTATTCCTACAGGACAACCTTTCCCTAATATTGATTCTAACAATAGTATACAAAATGCGTTACCAAACGCTAATACATATTATAGTAGCGTAATCAATACAGATTCTAACCCAATACTTACTATTCAGACTCACTACTATCAATTCAACGGTGATGTTACTATAGAAGGTTCTACTATTGTAGATGCTGATTGGTATCCTATAACTACTTCAACTTATAGTAATGTAACTGACACTTTTGGATATACTGTTCGTGGATTCCATCCATATATCCGTATGCAATTCGTCAGCAACACTGGTGCGGTAACTAACATATTGGCAAGGTAAACCTGCTCTTGTATTTTACTTCATATTATGCTATAATCATAATATGTTTGAAATATTAACTATAGTTCCGGGTAAGAAAAAACTAACACAAAGTGGTTGGCATGGATTCAATGCTGTGTGTTGTCATCACCGTGGGCATAAAGCAGATAAAAGAGGTCGTGCTGGTCTACGAATCGATGGCCCAAACTGGAGTGTCCATTGTTTTAATTGTGGTTTTAAGTGTGGATTCACTCTGGGTAAAAGTATTACCCAAAATGCAAAACATTTCTTACAATGGTGTGGTATAGATGAATCTCAGATACAGCGTTGGAGCTTAGAAAGTCTACAGAAAAAAGATATATTAGATTTAATACAGGTTAAAAAATCTAAGAAAAAAATTAAATTTAAAGAAGAAACTTTACCTGAGGGCGAATTACTTGATGTAAATAATCCATTACATAAAGTATATGTTGATTATATACAATCTAGGGGGATAAATCTTAATGACTATCCGTTTATGATCACTCCAAATGACAAGGGGCGTCAAGGCAATAGAATAATTATCCCTTATACCTACCAAAACAAAATAGTAGGTTACACTAGTCGTTTCTTAGACAACAAAACACCTAAGTATATCAATCAACAACAATCGGGTTATGTATTTGGTATTGATTTTCAAAAGCCTGATTATGAAGTTTGTATATTGGTAGAAGGTATTTTTGACGCACTAAGTCTTAATTGTTGTGCGTTGACACATAACACAATCAATGATGATCAGGTAGAACTATTAAGCCAATTAAATAGACGAATTATTTTTGTGCCGGATCGTGATAAAACTGGATTAGAAACTTGTAGCAGAGCATTAGAGTTAGGATATAGTGTTAGTATTCCGAATTGGGAATCTGATGTAAAAGATGTTAATGATGCTGTAGTAAGATATGGTAAGTTACCTACATTGTTAAGTATTTTACAGTGGGCAACTACAAGTAAAGTCAAAATAGAAATTCAAAGGAGAAAACTTGAGCAACGAATATAATAGTGATATGCAGTTATTCTTTTTGCGTATGATGGTCACAAACGCAGAATTATATACAAGGGTCATGAACATCATGAACTCACAAAACTTTGACCGTAAATTAAAACCAGTAGCAGACTTTTTAGTAGAACATAGTAAAAAATATAATATAATGCCGGATCCTGCTCAAATCAAAGCAGTGACAGGTATAGATGTAGAGATTCTTAATGAATTAGATGATGGTCATTATAATTGGTTTTTAGATGAATTTGAAAAATTCACAAGACGCCAAGAATTAGAAAGAGCAATTTTAAAATCAGCCGATTTATTAGAAAAGGGTGATTATGATCCTGTTGAAAAATTAATTAAAGATGCTGTACAAATTAGTTTACAAAAAGACATGGGTACAGATTATTTTGCTGATCCTAGGGCTAGGCTTTCTCAACTTAAAAGTAATAACGGACAAAATAGTACAGGATGGCCCTGTATGGATCAGAAACTTTATGGTGGATTCAATCGGGGAGAATTGCAAATTTTTGCAGGAGGATCAGGCTCAGGTAAAAGTTTGTTTATGCAAAACTTGTCAGTAAATTGGGTACAAGCAGGATTAAATGGTATTTATGTTACACTAGAACTTAGTGAAGGGCTGTGTAGTATGCGTATTGATAGTATGATGACTGATACTAGCAGCCGTGATATCTTTAAAGATATTGATAATGTTGAAATGAAAATCAAAATGCTTGCTAAAAAAGCAGGAAAGTTTCAAATTAAATATATGCCAGCACAAAGTACAGTAAATGATTTGCGGGCGTTTTGTAAAGAATTTCAAATAAAAACAGGTACAAAATTAGATTTCTTGTGTGTAGATTATTTGGATTTGCTTATGCCTGTTAGTGCAAAGGTCAGTCCTTCAGATTTGTTTGTTAAGGATAAGTATGTCTCTGAAGAATTGCGTAACTTAGCAAAAGAATTAAATGTATTGTTCGTAACAGCAAGTCAGTTGAATCGTAGTGCAGTTGAAGAAATTGAGTTTGATCATAGTCATATCAGCGGTGGTATTAGTAAAATTAATACAGCAGATAATGTGTTTGGTATCTTTACAAGCCGTAGTATGCGTGAACGTGGACAGTATCAATTGCAATTAATGAAAACTAGAAGTAGTAGTGGTGTGGGTCAAAAGATTGAATTAGAGTTTAACATTGAAACTTTGCGAATTACTGATCCTGATCCTGAGGCTAGTACATATAGACCACCTGCTCCTAGTCCTAATGACATTATTAATAAAATTAAAACTCAATCTACTGTAAATGACATGGTACATGCTACTATTGAGCCTGAAAGTAAAAGAGTTATTGCAACTACTGCGGAATCTAGACTAAAGGGTATTCTTAACGGGTTAAAGAAATAATTATCAAATCAGCATAAATACTATTAGGATATTATATATGCAAAAGAAAACCCGTAGCCTTTTAGAAGAATTAGAATCTATTGGTAGTACCCGTGACATGACACATGTTATAGAAAATAGAGCCCATAATATTATCACTAGTGCAATTAATTTAATTGAATTAATTAACAAACACTATGATAAAGATACCTCTGAGGTATTAGAGCGTAAACTTCTAAGTGCGATAAAAGGCAAGGATCAAAATAGATTTGCTAAAAGCATAAGGAAAAACCATGACACGCCGTAGAATTGATGATGAGGTTCGCAGTTTAGAAGAAGCATTAAGTAATTGGATAGGTGATTACGGTGCGGCTGCTGCAAAGCAGTTGGGAAATAGAATAACCGGCAAACCTGAAGGTGCAATGTCCATTCAAGATAAAATGGCTAAAGAAAAGTTTCTTCAAAACTTTTTAGGTCGTGCAAGTGCTACATTGAATTCAGGTATTGCTAGTGGTAGAATAACAACGAATGTAACACCGCAGTCTGCTCCACCAGCTGCACAGCCTGCAGAACCTACTTCACCTGCACCTGCACCAGCAGCACCAGCAGCATCTAAACCTTCTATTGCCCCTACTACAGCTCCTCCAAGTAGACCTACCATTGGCAATACTCCAATACATGCAATGCAAGTAAAGTCTATGCAGAACAATATAGCTAGGGATAAACGGGTGGCTAACATGCCTCCACCAAACAAAAAGACTTTTGCAGCAGACAAAAGGACACCCGCACAGATTGCACAAATGCGCCGAGCAGGGTTTAGTGAAAGTTCTACTTATGATAAATTAAACGCAATTTTTGAAAGCATTATGGGTGAGGCTGATCCAGCAGCACCTGCAGCACCTGCTGCCATGACAGCAGCACCTGCACCAACTGGAGTAGAAACTATATCTCAATTTTTGACTAAATGGGTCAAACAATATATGACTGGCACTAGCCTTGGTGATGCCAATTCTGTGAATCATATTAAAAGTTTAATTAAAAATGTAGAAGATACTTATAGTAAAGACAGGGGTAAAGCAGCACTTACAAAATTAGCAAATGATTTGTATGCTGTGTCATATGCACAGGATACAGAGCAAAAAGCTGCACCAAGCCAACCTACTCAGCAACCCGCTAGTAGTCCTGCAGCAGCAAAACCAGCAGCACCGGCTAATAATGCTCCAAGTGATTCATGGGCATCACGAGTAACAGAAAGTAAAAAGAAACCAGTAAAATACTGGGGTCAAAAATGAATCTTTCCGAGTCTTTAGCCTCTCTTAGAAATAAGTTAGAGACTTTATCTATACCTCCGTTGACAGAAGATAAAGGGCACTTGGACCATCCTGAAGATTTGATATTTTTGGGAGATGTTCAGGGTGCTCAAAGAGCAGTAGATGCAATCGTAAAAACAGTTTCAAATCCAAAAACTGTTACTATTAAGTGGGATGGGTACCCTGCGCTTATATTTGGCCGTGATTCTAAAGGTAGATTTAGCATCATGGACAAGCATATGTTTAATAAAAAAGACGGTACAGGCAGACAAGTTTATAGTCCTCAACAATTCAGAGAATATGATTTAGCCCGTGAAGTAGATCGTTCTGATTTGCATAAACTAATAGCTGAAATATGGCCCGGTTTAGAAAAGGCAAGCGCAGGTACCCAAGGATATTATTGGGGAGATTTACTATTCAGCCAACCATTAACAGATAACAATGGTTTGTATAAATTTAAAGCCAATCCTAATGGTATAACATATACCGTGGATGTTGATAGTGAAACTGGTAAATTAATGGCAGGCAAAACTGCTGGCATTGCAGTACATCAGTATATAGAACCTGAAGCACCTAACACTGATTCTGCTGTACCACTAGACGGGACAATAGGACAACTTAAGAACAACAGCAATGTTGCTATCATTCCTAGTAAGATGCCTGTCACTCCTAACTTAAAGTTGGATCAAAAATTATTAGCAAAAGCCAAACAAGATATAGCAAAATATGGTCAAGCAGTTCAACAGTTAATGAATACTGCCCCTCAGGCTAGAAATACATTTAATCAGTTGTTTACAGTTTATGTTAATAAACGAATCGTTCAAGGAGATTTAAGTAATTTACTAGAAGGATTTATGGAATTTGTTAAATCTAGACCAATGACTGATAAGATGCGGGCTAAGATAGATGAACATCTACAAGCCAACGAAGAAGGCTTAATTGGGGCATTTACTATATGGATAGACATATACAATCTTAAGATGAATGTAGTTCAGCAACTAAACAAAGCCGCTGAAGCCAGTCCTGTAAAAGGATACCTGCAAGATGGTACACAAACCCAAGAAGGATTCGTTTCTAATGGGCTTAAGTTTGTGGATAGAATGGGCTTTAGTAGACAGAATTTGGCTGGAAGAGCATAGTCAAAACCGATATTTTTTGTAACTGGCATAAATAATTGTATGGGACAGTAGGTCTCAACAAATATAAGGAATTTTAAAATGGCACAATTCACCCGTACACATGGTGACTATCAACCAGTAATGAACTTTGACGCACCTGCGTATACCGTTGGTGCAGTTAATGCAGTAACAGCTAACGTAACAGTTCAGCCACAAGGTCCAAAGTTAGATTATTTCACAGTTTTGGCAGCTAGTGGTACATCATTCAGCACAACTCAAGTTAACCTCATTGTACAAACAGTTCAGCAATTAGCTACTGTTTATATCTATGAGTACAACGATGCAAGCACAAACACATTGGCTTTCGCAGTGTACCCAACAGGTGCATGGGCAATCGACAATTCATTAGGTGCTAACGCTAATATCGTTGCTGCTGTTAACGCAGCATTGACACAAGCCTCAGTTGCTAATACTACAACTGGTAGTGCATCAGCTACATTCAGTAACTAATTTTAGTTTCAATGTATCAAAAACCCGAGATTTATTCTCGGGTTTTTTACCATTATAAATATGTGTATGAGTTATAGAATTTCTTGTTACACAATGTTTGATATTACACATACTGGAGTATTAAACCGATCTAGACCTAATGAAGGTCAAGATTTGAATGAGTGGGTTCAAAAAAGAAATACTCAGTGCAATTTTGATACAGTATTACAAGTCATATCACTAAGGTCACAGCCTGAGATAATTAACATGCCTTCTAAGATAGAAATTAGGTTTGATAATTTTGAGAATTTTGGGTTTTTATTTGAACAGATAGAAAACGAATTATATCCATGTTGGACATTTGACTTTGATGTACAGCACCCAAGTGTGTTTGATGATGGTGTAACAGAATTGGGCGCATTATACGGAGATTGCGATGGTGTTCCTATGATATTATGCGGAACAGAATGGAACAAACTTCCATCTTTTTTAGACGCTTCTCCTGAATTAAAAAACATATATTTTACAGTACATCATGGATGACAAAAAGGCTATAGCCAAATTAAATGATTTCTTTTCTAAAGAATTTTTACACGGATCAGGTGGCATTTCTATTTTTAGAAATGATGACGGTTCGTATCAGGTCTTTAACACCTATACATTGTATAACCATCAACATGGTTGCGTAGTTAATAGTAAAACCAATGACGATTCTTTGGTATTTTCTTCAGCGAAACATGCTATGACTTGGTGCATATTTGAAAAAAGAAATAAAATTCAGACGGCTGACAGAATTGCTCACTTAGACCGTATGATAACTGGTATAGATGTATCAATTGAAATGCATAGGAAATTGATAAAAAAGACTAAAGATTTGAATTCAAAAATAATTTATTTGGCTAAATTAACAGAAGAACAAGAAAAAAGAAAACTTATGATAAAAGAATTTGATAGGTATGTTAATGATTCTAAAATTTGGCAAATACGGCAATTTGCTGAAAGAACAAAATAAATAGCCAATATGATAAATACTATATAAAGTTTGGAACCAAAAACTATGAGATTAAACGACTTAAACAACAAAGTTCATGCTGCCCAAGCATTGAAAGAAAATTATAAAATGGCATTTAACCTTAATAAAATGTCATTGAATGAAACTAAATCAATGCTAAAGAAGGTACGCTCATTAGCTAATGAGGCTAAACAATCACCTGATTTTTACAAAGATCAGTCTAATCCATCTTATATGAAATTAGTATTTATGGAACAGGCATTGGTTACTCATCATAACCAATTAGCATCAAGACCTGCTACAAGAATTGTAGTAGAGAATGAGAAAATAGAAGAATCACAAGTTTACTTAGCCGCACAGGATTTAGTAGACACTGTTCAGAAAATGCTAGAAGAAGTGGGGCAAATGCAAGTTAAGGAATTACCTGCATTAGTTTCTAGTATTGAAAGCGAGATTGGTGTTAATGAAAGTCAATCATTCAATGACCAAGTATCTCAGCAGCTAGATGCGCTAAGTGCTACTTTAAAAGAGTCAATGGCAGGATTAAAATCCGCAGTTAATGGTTTAACTGGTCAAGAAGCTGGAATGGCTTTTAATGAACCACCAGTTGATGATGCACAAATGGGAGCAGATATTGGTGCTGATGTAGGCGCAGAAATGGGTGCAGATATCGGCGCTGATTTAGGTGCTGAAGCGGGAGAAGAAATTGAACCTCCTGAGCCACAACCTGTCGGTGGAGTTGGACGAGCAAAGAGGTAAGTATGCGCCTCTTTGAATTAGATGGTATTGACCCGTTAGTAGTAAAATTAATTGCAGTTTCGGATCAGTTACATACCGATTTATTAAATGGTAAAACTGATCCTGAAATGACTACGGATGAACTATTGCAATATCTTCAGAAATATGATATAGTATTAGATAAAACTGATCTATACAAAATGATTAAAAAACCACCACTCAATAAGATAATTAGCAACATCCAATCAGATAAAATAGTATTTAAGGATATGGGTACTCCCGAAGCACCTGATCAAGAACAAAATAACCAAATTGTTAAACAAATGGCAAACCAAGCTGCCGCTAATATGCAAACATGATAAGTGCTACTCCGTTTGCAGCCGATAAAATAAAATATTTTTTAGAAAAAAGAGGAAAAGGTCTAGGAATTAAAGTAGGCGTGAAAACTACTGGATGTAGTGGTCTAGCTTACACACTAGAATTCATAGACCAACCTGATTCTACCTATGCTGTATATGAATCTCAAGGTGTAATGATTTGGGTAAGCCCTAAAGATATAGTTTATTTAAAAGGGTTAACCGTAGATTATGCCAAACAAGGACTAAATGAAGGTTTTGAATTTATTAACCCTCAGGAAAAAGATCGTTGCGGATGCGGCGAAAGTTTTAGAATATGATAGTAGAAAAATTTAAATATAAAGCCCTTGAAAGAGCCACAGTTGATGGTAGTAGAAAATATGCAACACCTGATGGAGAAAAACTCCCTAGTGTTACTACTATATTAGATGCAACAAAATCAGAAGAAAGTAAACAAGCACTAGCTAATTGGCGTAGGCGTGTAGGACATGCCAAAGCCCAAGAGATTACTACTGAAGCGGCTGGTCGTGGTACAAGGATGCACAAATGGCTTGAAGACTATATCAAAACAGGTGTAATAGGTGAACCTGGTAGTAATCCATACAGCATTCAAAGTCATCTGATGGCTAGGTCAATCATTGATCAGGGACTAAGCAAGTGTAATGAATTTTGGGGAACAGAAGTATCATTGTATTTTCCTAAAATTTATGCTGGTACAACAGACTTGGTAGGGTTGCATGAAGGTAGTGAATCTATTATGGATCACAAACAAACCAACAAGCCTAAAAAGCGTGAATGGATTGAAGATTATTTTGTTCAGTTAGCAGCATATGCTAATGCTCATAATGAAGTATATGGCACAAAAATACGCAAAGGCGTTATTTTTATGTGTTCAGCGGCCAATGAATATCAAGAATTTATTCTTGAAGGTGCTGATTTTGATACCTATACAGACAAGTGGTTTAATAGGGTAGAACAGTACTACATGCAATTCATCTGATATTTGTGATAAATAAATGTAATTGAGAAGATTACATTTATGGCTATAATACAGATCAGCAAGATACAACAACGATCGGGTAATATCGTTGATTTACCTCAGTTGGATGAAGCAGAATTTGGTTGGGCAACAGATTCTAAACAGCTTTATATAGGTAAATCTGACCCCAATGAAAACATTGAAGTATTAACTTCTTACTCGGCGATTGATTTTGATCAAATAACTGGCGCTGTTGGCAATTTAGACATTGATGGTGCTAATATTGGCAATGGTCAAATACTTACCTATAATGGGTCTGATTGGACTAATCGTGGTGGTACTGTAGGTGGACTAATCACTTTGGGTAATGTTAGCAATGTTAAAATTGACGGTGGTTCTATTGGTTATGTATTAGAAACTGATGGAACAGGTAATTTAAGTTGGACTCCTAAATCTACTATTAGTGCAAATATTAGTAATATTACTAAAGCTAATCCTGCTGTAGTTACTACAGCGGCTGATAACTTTTTCACTGAAGGCGCATTAGTTACTATTACAGGTGTAGTGGGAATGACTCAGGTTAATGGTAATAGTTACTATGCCAATGTCATTACTGCTAATACTTTTTCATTATATTCAGATCCCTCATTAACTACTCCTGTCAATTCTTCAGGGTACTCAACATATACTAGCGGTGGTAGAGCTATTTCGGCTGTAGGTGGTTCAGGATCTGTGGCAGCAGGTGGTTCTAATACAACTATTCAATTTAATAATAATAATTTATTAGATGGTGACGCAGATTTTACTTGGAATTATACTACAAATTTACTAACAGTTAACGGCAATGCTAATGTAGCAAACCTTAATGCTACTGGAATAGTTACCGCTACTAGATTGTTTTCTAATGTAGCAACAGGTACTACTCCTATTGTTGTCACTTCTACTACCCGCGTAGCTAATTTAAATGTAAATTACGCTAACGTAAGTGATTTTGAAGTAGTCACAACTCAAACAACAGGTACATTTTATCCAGTATTTGTAAATGGTAATACTACTGCTAACTATGCATTGGGTTCTAATGCTAATATATCTTTTAACGCCGCAACAGGAAATTTATCAGCAACACTTTTAAATTCAAATAGCAATATAACGGCTACAGGTAATATAACTGGTGGTAACATCATTGGTATTATAGCAGCAGGTGCGAACACTATTACTACAACAGGTAATGCTAATGTAGGTAACTTAGGCTTTGGCACTGGAGTAATAACTGGCACAGGTAACATAACTGGCGGTAACATCATTGGTATTATAGCAGCAGGTGCCAATACAATCAGTACTACTGGTAATGCTAACGTTGGTAACTTAGGATTTGGTAGTGGGGTTATAGTTGGTACAGGTAATATAACTGGTGGTAACATCATTGGTATTATAGCAGCAGGTGCGAACACTATTACTACAACAGGTAATGCTAATGTAGGTAACTTAGGCTTTGGTACTGGAGTAATTGTAGGGACTGGCAATATCACCGGTGGTAACTTTATAGGAACGCTTGCAAATGGTAATAGCAATGTTAATATTCCTGCAGCCAATGGAAATATTACACTAAGTGTTGCAGGCAATGCAAATATTATTGTAGCTACTGGCACTGGAGTAAACGTAGCAGGATATCTGACAGTAACAGGAAATGTAGGTGCTAACAATGTAAATGCTACTAATAGTGTAGTAGCCAGCACTTTAACTTCTAATGTAGCAATAGGCACTGCACCTTTAACAGTAACTAGTACTACCCGTGTTACTAATTTAAATGTAGCATACTCTAATGTTAGCGATTACGGTGTAGTAACCGCACAAAGTTCAGGAGTGTATTATGTTTCGTTTGTAAATGGTAGTACTACTGCAAATCGTGCATTAGGTGCAAATGCAAATTTGTCATTTGATGCAGGTACAGGTCAACTATCAGCAACTTTATTAACAGGTACATTAACAACCGCATCACAGGGAAATATTACCACTGTAGGTACATTAGGTAGTCTTTCGGTGACTGCTAATGTGTCAACTGGTGGTATAAAGACTGATAATTATTATTATGCTAATGGTGCAGCAATTAGTTTTGCAGGAACATATGGTGATAGTAATGTTGCTTCATATTTGCCAACTTACACAGGTCAAGTGGGAACAGGAGTGGCAACATTTTATGGGGCGAATCTCACTACAGGGGCTAATTCTAATGTAGGAACAATTACAGGCAATTGGTCTTTGAGTGCAGGATCAAGATTAAATGCTACATACGCTGACTTAGCAGAATACTATGAAGCAGATTATGATTATGAACCAGGTACTGTATTAGAGTTTGGTGGGGATAAAGAAGTCACATTAGCTACTGATGAAACAATGAAAGTAGCAGGTGTAGTGTCATCTAATCCTGCATATGTAATGAACGCTACATGTCAAGGTATAGCAGTTCCTATAGCACTACAAGGTAGAGTTCCTTGTAAAGTACGAGGTGTAATTCGTAAAGGCGATATGATGATTAGCGGTGGAAATGGTTATGCACGACCTACACATAGTCCTACTATAGGTACAGTAATTGGTAAGGCATTAGAAAACTTCTCAGGCGAGGGTATCATTGAAATCGCCATAGGTAGACTATAAGATAAATACTAGACAGGAAATAAGAAAATGGCATCATACGCATATACCGCAAGTTCAGCAGTAGCAACATCAGGAAATATCGCTACAGATAAAATAATGATATCAACTACTAGTAGCCCTATTCAATATACTACTAGTTTTCCAAATGTTGCATTAACTGGAACAGTAACCTGTGCTACTAACAGCAATACGGTTACAGGTTCAGGAACTGCATTTACTACTCAGTTAAATATTGGAGCTTGGATAGGTAATACTAGTGGCAATACTGTTGGTATTGTTAAAGCAATTGCTAATAATACAAGTTTAACATTAACCGCAAATGCAGCAGTAGCAATTAGCGGAGCAACAGCGAGATATAACCCATATGGAGTTGCCTATACTGTGGCTACTGCCAATAGTACAATAATTCCTGCTAATACCGTAGCGAATAGTATTATTGTAGGTCAAGGCAATATAGTATCATTTTTAGAAGTAAGCGGTGTAACATCTGCACCATTTACTATTACAGAATTAGGTGCTGCACATCCTAATACAGGCACTACTGGTGTTTTAGCGACACCATCTGCCGGTGGACCTAACAACTAAAACTACGCAAAAAAGATAAATATATTCATATACTCTCATGGTGAGAGTTTATGCGGTCCCCGCCGCGTAGTGGCTAGAACCCACACATAATAAGGAGAAAAACAAATGGGACGCCCTTTAAAGATTGCCAAAGCGGTAATGTTAACATTGACCGCAACAAATGGTACAACTGAAGTTGTTACAGTAAGTGAAAATTTAAATACTCTAAATGTTATCGCAGGAATGCCTTTTGTAGTTGCTACTACAACAGGAGGACTAACAGCAGGTACAACATATTGGATTTTAGAAGTACTAACAGCTAATACTTTTACAGTATCAGCTACAGAAACAAGTGCTAATCCTAGTTATACTAAGGTTAACCTATCAAATGCTGGTCCAGTAACAGTGAAGGTATCGGTTGGTGTAGTAGACACAGGTTTTCAAAATCCTGATTCTACAGCACAATCAGGTGGTACATCTACTAACCCTGGCGCAAGTTATGGTGTAGTTGGTGGTAACACAACAATTTATGGCTCACAAGTATTAACACGAGTTGCTATTGGTATTCAAGGAACAGGTACAATTTATGCATCTACTGGTAGTGCATTAGTATTTGGTGATGCTAATACTAATTTTGATACTGACTTTGTAGCAGGTACTGCTATTCAAGTAGGTACTGCTAACATTAATGGTACATCTACTAATTATGCTGATGTAGGATTTGTCTCTTCTACGGGCAACACTGATGTAACAGTGGCTAATACTGTCGTATCAGGTAGCTTTATTGGTGTGTCAGCTGGTGATGCTACTAATTTATCTGCAAACAATCCAATACAATTTGTTGCTAATATAGGTACTCTAGTAGCAGGCACAACATATTTTGTTAAGACTATTGCTAATTCGGCTGCGTTTACTGTTTCAACATCAATTGGTGGCCCTGCATTAGCAATGACAGCAAATACTTCTGCAACTACTGGAAGACAGCAAGTTGCATATTTAGCTGGTCCGGCATCACTTGTAAATGCAGTTGGCAATACGTATGTTTATGCAAATGATGAAGCAGGATATATTGTTCGTCAAAAAGGTAAGCAAAAATATCTAGTAACAGGTTTAACATCTGGTTTAACTGCACAATGTACAACAGCTAATGTTGCAAATGCAGCATTAACACCAAATACAATGAGTATTACTGCAACAACAGCAGCACCTGCAACAGTGTATGTACAGTCAGTAAACAATTATCAAACAGAATTGTTTGAAGTTACAGTTGCTCCTAGTGCATTGTCAGTTGGTACAGCTTACACCATTACTAGTGTAGGTACTACAAATTGGACAGCAGTTGGTGCTTCTGCTAATATTACTGGTGTATCATTCGTTGCAACTGCAACTGGTTCAGGTACAGGTACAGCGATATTGACTACAGCGAATCCTGATGTTATTGCTACATTCAACACAGCATACGCTGCTAATACATACGATGGACAACCTAACCCAATCGTTGTAGTTAATAACGCATAATCATGGCAAATACTAGAGCATTATCCGTTAATACATCGGACACTGATATTGCCGTCCTTCAAGTTCAAGTTAATAATATTGAAACAAAAATCAATGAATTAAAAGATGACTTGAGGGAAGTGCATGAATGCCTTGACAAAAATGCGGAAGAAACTCACAAGTTAATAAAAGAGTTGCAAGAAACTAATGACGCTTCTCATAAAGCATTAACTGACAAGGTTAGTTCATTAGAAAAGTGGCGTTGGATGATGATGGGAGCAGGTGTAGTTATCGGCTCAATGGGATTTGATACTCTAGCAAAACTGCTAAAATAAAAAAAGGGACTTTAAAGTCCCTTTTTTATTAGTGTGTTTAATTTTTTTTGTACTACATCAAAATTTACTGTACTAAACAATCCAGGATGTAATGGTTTGGGGTATTGACCTTCACCTACCCAAGCATATCCGCAATGCTCTTCATTTAATACAGGAATAAATTCTTCTTCTATAGCAGAAAAAAAGGTATGGTATGTAAAGTTATTATTTACAAATTTTTGAATAGGTACTAGTTTAGGATTGTCGGGCCAATAACCAACCTCTTCTACACTTTCTCGCTCTAACCCGTCTAATAGAGTTTCATCACTTTCTATTTTACCACCGGGAATACCCCAATTACCTGGATTCTTAGCGTCAGTTCTAAGTAAATACAGGAATCGTCCAGTGTTTTTACTGTAAAAGAATATTCCAGCCGATATGTTATTCATCTACAAATTGTATCATATTATTAATTAGATTACAATACTGTAGTCACCCTCATTATACCATCCATCAACTGCTTTTACCCAATTGCCATCTGTCCAACGATATTGCATGTTGGTAGTTAAATTAGTAACATATTCAATAGAAGTTGTATTTTCAGAATCAAACGCAACTTGCCATACTCCTAAGCTACTATTAAATTGTATTATATCATTAGCATTGGCTTTTAGATTTCCCCAAGCTACAGTAGAAGAATCGCCCCCTACACTCTCTACAATTAAATATCTTCTACCATTAATAGGTCCTGGCAAGCCTGCATTAGGACCAGTTAATTGTGGATTAATTATACTGGCTACAGGATTTAAAGTATTTTGTGGCAGTGTATCAGGGTCTATGTTGTATAATAAAAATCTATCATCAAGTGGATCAGGAACTATTGTTCCTACAATTTCTGTATCCATATATGGGTTTTGTAACCATATTTGTGATATACCTGGTTTTATAACTCCATAGGCATTTAAATAAGAAGTCCAATATAATGAAGTATTTGGAGCTTCAGGAATAGCAAACTCATCATTAGGTGGATCAAATGGTTGATTAGAAGGTAATAATTGTAATGTATTACCTAATAATAATACTTGGTATCCATATGGACTAATTTTTTGTCTAGTGCCTAATAGTAAATCATCATCTTGTATATCTTGTAAGGTACTTCCTCTAAAAATACTATAGATAATTTTTTCAATAACACCCATTTTCTTAAGCTTACTAGTTGTGCTTAACCATATGGGCATGTAGAATTTCCAAGTCATAACATCAATAGGGTTTCCTGTTCCTTGTGGAATACTACGGCTAGTAAATGTTAATCCATCTTGATATACTATGCTTAAAGAAGTCCAATCTAAAAAGTTATCTGTACTTTGAATTTCTAATCCAGGATTGAACAATGTTCCTAATTGTTCAATAATTTCTAATTTTTGATTATAATTTGTAGTCCAAAAATCAACAGTAACTCTTAGCGTATAAGGTACTGGCATTAATCTTTCCACAGTAAATGCTTGACCCTGTGTAGTTTCATATGTTTGTGAATCAGCATTATATGCTCGTTGACGAATTTGTGTTTTTTCAACGAATGTAGGATTTTGAGTTCTATTTTGATTATATTCTAATCCACTTATGTAATAGGTTATCAATGGAGCTGATGGTAAATTACTAGCCGAGTTGTTAGCAATTATAGTAGAAGCCTGTCTGCTACTATCGCCATACATAATAGGTACTCTAACATATATTGTATTACCAGCAGGATCTTTTCCTTTAGTCACATACCAATTGGAAAATATTTTTGCAAATTGAATTAAAAATCTGCGAATCTGATTATCATAAAAAAACTGTGCCAATTGAATTACCTTTGTTTATGGAATTGGTGGGATAGGATCTAACGGAGGTTGCAATATTGAAGATAATGGTTGTGCTTCAGCGATAGTAGTACCATTTGTCAATACAGTTACATTAGAGTCATTGATAAATCCGGACAATAATGACTTATCTGAAGCAGTAAATCCTGTATCTGTTCTAACATTTTCGGAAATTCTTATCCATAATTTACCATCCCATCTATACAATAATTGTGGTAAATAATCTATTCGTAAGAAATAATCACCTACTTGTGGGTTTTGCGGGAATGATATACCAGTACCAACTGGATATCCATTTGGTGCTGCTGCTGTACCTGTTAAATAGCCTGCACTATATCCGAATGTTCTAGGACTTGATCTAGCAATATATTGGAATGCAGGATCGCAATCAGCACGGTAATTCATTTGTGGTGTTACCGTACCAGTGAAACCGGGTGCTACTGGGTTTTGATCACCTGTTGCATATGTATTATCAGAAGTTCCATATGGACCAGTAACTGGGCCATTAGACTCTAATGAAAGAATATAATCACCTTCAACTTGTCCTGAATCATTACCTATTCTTTTTGGTGCTAATTGAAGTACCTCTAAATTAATTTGAGTAGAAACATTTATAGCATCTACTGTTATGTCCCATATACTTTGTAATGCTTTTTTAGATATTTTAACTACAGGACTTGCAATTTTGTAATTAGGATTACGAATCATTGCTACTGTACCTGTAGTAGGTTCTCCACTTGAGCTAGTAATTAAGTTAATAGGTGGTGAAGGTTGATCATTCTTTCCTGATAATACACCATTTGATTCATATTCACCATATGTTGGGGCAATATATAAACTACTACGATTGTATCCTGATTGCGGAACGATTCTAGCGGCTTCTTGTAATGCAGCATTATTAATGTCAAGATTCTTGTTATATGTAGCAAGTATATCTTTAAGATTCTGTTCTGTAGATAACTGCCAATATGCTGGATTTGGTGGATATACACCAGCAGGAACATCTGTAATTGATTCGTAATTCTTGTCGCCATAAGTGATTATATAACCAGGTGGATAAGTTTTATCTTTATCCCATAAACCTAAATAATTATCCTGATCAATAGGCTCTTGTAGTATTTGACTGAATTCTTGACTATCAACCATTGGCTCGCATTTAATGCGCCATAGATGGGGATACCATGTTACAGAGAATCCTTCACTAGCATAATTAGAATCAGTTATTTGATAGAATCTTTTTAATGCTACTGGTATTGTTTCTTTTAATGGGTTGTAATCAAGTAAATGCGGCAATTCTAATACATCACCTACCATTAACTTTCTACCTATAAGTTCAATCATGTCATTATAATGTACTGTAATAAAGATAATGTCATTATTCAAAAACAATCCAAATTGACTTAAATCAAAGTCTAAGTTTTGTACATTGTAATGTCCACGCAACCGATATATACTAGTATCGTATGTTCTATCACGGTTTTCTAAAAACAACAGGTCTTGTATATTAGTGGGATTTAGTGTAGAATACTCAGGTTGAGTATAATCAACGCTTGCACCTTGATTAGTAGGACCTAAATATTTATGTATGTATAAATCAGTTCCACCAACAGTTAACATTTCCGATATGGATCTATCTAAAAATCTATAGTCGTTTTGTTTATTGGAACGGTAGAGGCTAAGTCTTGGCATATATGTATTTATCATGCACGAGGCTTGACAATAAATGGCAGATCGTGTATCATTGATATATAGATCGTAAACAGGAGTGATCATGGTTAGGAAAGCTAGCAAGAAAGCCGTAGAAGAAGTTGGTTTGGTCCGTAGTCTGACCCCCAAGGATGAAGATGTCAAATATTTTGGTGAAGAGCCTTCGTTCCTGATTCAGCCTACTGAGGATGATCGCGGTATAGCACTATCCCGAGCGTTCAATTGGTACAACAAATTTTATAACAAGAAAGACGCCAAAGAATTTTTGGCACAGTACCTAGACTTGAATGCCAAAACTACTGAAGCTAAAACTATCAGGCGTGTTGCTGACAACGAAATCATCCCAACGATTGGTTGGTTGTCTCGTATGACACTCCGTGGTCTAGTATTAGTAGAATATGAAAAACAGACCTTGGACAATGAAATCGGTAGGTTGTTGAATACAATCTATAAACCCGAAGTCAAAGAGGCTAGCCGCACAGGTGGCCCAGTTAAGTCTGAGGCGCCGGCTGTCAATCGGCCTAATGTACAAGAAATCATGCGGGAAAAGGCTAGTGAAGCCGCAGGTGAATTGGAAGGCTTGCTAGATGATTTCATTCAAGCAGGTGCACCTACTAAACATACATACCGCCCAATTGATGAATTGGCTAAAAAGAATGTATTGCCTCAGCATGTTAGTTTCATGGTTGAAACTTGGAATAAAAAACTCATTGAGTTTACCGAGGTACAAGAAGGTAAAGATGACCAACTTGTACAAGGTTACATGCATTTGAGTAAGCAACAAATCAAAAACATTATTAAGTTTATTGAATTGGTTCTTAGCGAAATCGGTAGTTATGTTACTGTTAAAAAGGTTAGCAAAGCTCCTCGTAAACGCAAAGCAGTTCCAGTTGAAAAGCAAGTATCTAAACTTAAATATTTGCGTGAATTTGTAGATGCGGCTACTAAACTTAATCTAACAAGTTTACACCCAACTAAACTACATGGTGCAAGTGAAGCGTGGGTTTATGATACTTCACGGCGTAAACTTCATCACTACATTGCTGACGAATATAGTAAATACTTTACTGTCAAAGGTAATACGCTATTAGGGTTTGATACTACCCAAAGTGAATGTAAAACACTGCGTAAACCAGCAGAACAGATCAAAGAAATTATGGGTAGCAAGCCGGCTGCTCGTAAATACTTTAAAGAAATTAAGGCAGTGTCCGTTACTCCTACAGGAAGGTTCAACGAACACATGGTCATTTTAAAAGCATTTTAATAAGGATAAAAAATGAGTGTAGATTTAAACAAGTATAGCGAATTTGTAGAGGCAGTTACTAGTAGACCTAGTAATTATTTGACAGATTTTATTAATAGGTTAGACCAATTGTCTGATAATAGGGATGACTCTATTGAGGAGTATGGTCCGCAAGTTAATATGCCTTTGTTAATTACAGGGGCATTAGGACTTAGTTCTGAGTGTGGTGAGTTCAATGAAATCGTAAAGAAAATGATTTTTCAAGGGAAGCCACTAACCAAGGAAAATCTATTTCATATGGAGCGTGAATTAGGTGATATCATGTGGTACTGGATCAACACCTGCAGGGCGCTTGGCTTTGATCCTAATAAAGTCATTGAGGGCAATGTTGATAAGTTGATGAGTCGCTATCCAAGTGGTGTATTTGATGTAACTAAAAGCGAGAATAGAAAAGAGAATGACCTGTAATCCTGATAAATAACATATATCAGGATTACAAAAAATGACCGCAAATATATTATCCACACCTACTAATCTAAACTTAGATGAATTAAAAGAATCATTATTCACTAACCTAAGATTACGATTAGGTGATGGTATTATAGATATTGAACTAGATCCTCAGCATTATGAGGCTGCATTCAATTATACCATTAAACTATATCGTCAGCGGGCACAAAATGCTACCGCTGAATCGTATACATTAATGACGGTTATTCAAAACATAGACACTTACACCTTACCTCAAGAATTTATTAATGTAAGGGCACTATTTCGTAGAACAGTAGGACTTGAAACAGGTACTGGTTCTACATCTTTTGATCCTTTCTCAAGTGCTATTCTTAACACTTACTTGTTAAATTATAACTATACCGGTGGCATGGCAACATATGATTTTTATGCCGGTTATGTTGAATTGGCAGCAAGAATGTTTGGTGGTTATGTCAATTATACTTTTGATCCAGTTACTAAAGTTCTTAGAGTAGTTAGAGATTTTAAGGGAACTGGAGAACGCATATTAGTTTGGGCTGATGTGCAAAGACCTGTTGAAGTTCTATTGCAAGATCCAGGTGCTGGAGTTTGGATTGGTGACTATGTTCTAGCAGTTCTAAAAGGTATCATTGGAGAAGCCCGCGAAAAATTTGGTACTATTGCTGGTCCAGGTGGCGGCACTACTTTAAATGGTACTGCGATGAAAGCTGAATCCAAAGCGTTGCAAGAAGCACTATTGGACGATCTGAGAAAATATCAAGACTATTCTCAGCCATTGACTTGGATTCAAGGTTAACCTAAATACTTTATTTTGTAAAGCTCCTGTAATATAATATATATTTACAGGAGCTTACCATATGATCATTGGAATTACCGGGTTGATAAATTCTGGCAAGGACACCATAGCAGATTATCTGACTACATTTCATGGCTATAAAAGATTAAGCTTTGCCGCTTCTCTAAAAGATGCTGTAGCAGCGGTATTTAACTGGGATCGTGAAATGCTAGAGGGCACTACCAAGTCTAGCAGAGAATGGCGTGAACAAGTTGATCAATGGTGGGCAGAACGATTAGGCATGCCTCATCTTACTCCACGATGGATTCTACAGTATTGGGGAACAGAAGTTTGCCGTAACGCATTTCATAGTGACATTTGGGTAGCATCAGTAGAAAACAAATTAAGAACTTCTGCTGATAATATTGTATTAACAGATTGTAGATTCTACAATGAGGTAGGGGCTATTAAAAATGCAGGTGGAATTACTATTAGAGTTGAAAGAGGTGCTAACCCTGAATGGTATTCACATGCAATAAACTTTAATAAAGGTGAAAACGGTAATTTAGGCTGGGCTCTTGGGAGAAATCATCTTGAACAATTAGGTATTCATGCTAGTGAATATAGTAGCGTTGGATTAGAGTATGACTATATCATTGCTAATGATGGGACAATAGATGACCTACATAAAAAAATTCAATCAATAGTCAACTTGTAAGTCACCGCGTTTCCAAGTAACTTCTTTTTTCTTTACTACTTCAACACAATTCAAACATATGCTACGCAAATTACTTAATACAATATTTTCTAAATTACCGTCAATATGAAATACGGTAATTTGCGTTGGAAATACACTACGAAACCCACATAAATCACATGTGGGTTTTTTCTTGTATCCTGATTTTTCCCAATTATAAATTCTAGGTTTTTTCTTAGCCCTAGTCTTACCACACCCATCGCAAATACTACGGTAGTGAGTTATGTCATTCCTTTTGTAATTAATAGCACAATAATTCTTGTTGCAAGTATTACAGATAGGCCTTTTTATTGTCATGTTGTATTTATATCTTCACCTTCGAAGGTTCGCTTAAATGGCTGTTTTTGAAAAAATAAAATAAATAAGAATATGCAAACTAGGTGGTAAACCTCATAATTTTACAATAAGGAAAAATAAAATGGCATTAACAAGTCCTGGCGTTGAAGTTACAATCGTTGACCAAAGTCAATATCTTCCAGCCGCAACCGGTTCCGTACCTTTCGTATTAGTCGCAACAGCACAAAATAAAGCTGATCCAACTGGTACGGGAGTAGCAGTTGCTACTACAGCAGCAAATGCAGGTAAATTATATCAAGTAACAAGCCAGCGTGATCTTGTTACATTATATGGCAATCCGTTCTTCTATACAACAACCGCAGGTACCCCTATTCAGGGTTATGAACTTAATGAATATGGCTTATTAGCAGCGTACTCATTATTGGGTGTCACTAACCGTTGTTATGTATTAAGAGCTGATATTGATTTAGCTAGTTTAGTAGGTCAAACAGGTCGTCCAACTGGTGCCCCTGATAATGGTGCATGGTGGTTAGATACAACCACTTCAACTTGGGGCATATATCAGTTTAATGCCACAACTGGACAATTTACACTACAAAATCCTATTGTTATTACTGATGAAGCTTATATAAGTGCTGGATCCCCTGTTAACAGTATAGGTAATATCGGCGACTACGCAGTAATAGCTAATCAACTAACCGGGACTCCAACTTCTGCAAAACAATTCTTTTACAAGACTAGTAGCAATACTTGGACATTTATTGGCTCTTCTGCATGGAAAGCAGATTGGCCCACAATTCAAGGTACCGCTTCAAATCCTGTATTAAACGCAGGCGACACATTTGATCTTCTTATATCCGATGGTTCTAATGTTACTATTACTGTTCCTGATGCTGGAGGTGGTAATGGCACAGTTTCCGGAGTTGCAAGTGCAATCAATGCTTTGGGTTGGGGAAATATGTCTGCTTCTGTAAGAAGTGGAAAACTTTGTATATTTGGAAAAAGCACTGAATACATAGATGATAATCCACAATATGTCAGTATCACAAATAACAGTGGTACTGCTCTTGACGATATGGGAATTGCTGAGGGTTACTATTATCAGCCTTTACTGGAATCAGGAACTTCAGCACAACAACCTTTATGGCAAACTGGACAAACTTATCCTCGTCCTACTGGTTCGGTGTGGATGAAAATTGGATCAGCCGGTACTGGACTACAGCCATATGTTTCTCAATGGGATTCTACCATAGCATCTTGGGTAAATAGAAATGTATCATTAGCTACAAGTGACTGGGCTGCTTCAGCAGCACTAGATGCTACCGGTGGTCAAGCTATTCCTGCAGGAACAGTGTATGGTCAATATCAATTTAACGATACGTTAAGACCTAGTCCTTTATTTTTATGGGAAAGATATGCAACAGGTCCTACAGTAGTTACTGGCACAAATACTAGCCCATCATTTACAGCCGGGCCCTATACTTTAACAGTTTATGTTTCTATTCCAGGTAGTACATCCCTGTCTAGTGGTTATACTATGTCTTTAGGTGATAATACTGATGCTACTGATTTTGTTACAGCATGGTCAGCGGCTGGTATTGATTATACTACTGCTAGTGTAACAACTGATGGTGCAATACAATTAACACATACTGAAGGTGGTGAGATTGTTCTTGATGATGTAATTGCTGCAACAGGAGTTTCTTCTGGATTGATAACCGAAGCTGGATTTGTTATCGGTGATACTAATGTTAAATATGGATCTCCTATAACAACATCATTTAGTAACGTCGCGGTTACCGGTGGAGCAGGTACGAGTGGTGTAGTAAATGTTTCAATAATTAGTGGTAACTATGTTGATATCACAGCATCGGGCGGAACTAGTTATGTTGTGGGCAACACACTTACAGTTTTAGGGGCTAATCTAGGGGGAGCTACTCCTGCAAATAACTTAGTTTTAAAAGTTACAGCAATTGGAGGTAGCGGAAGCTTATCTGAAGTAACTTACGTGTCTGGCACTCCAAATATAGATTTTGCGGTGCAACTAAGCAATTGGTCTGAATTTACTTATACAGCAAACGAAGGTGCCCCTGTTGCAGCTCCTGCTAACAATACAAATTGGTTCTACAGTGTTGTTAACCAAGTTGATATTATGGTAAATATCCCAGTTGATGGTTGGGTAGGCTATAAAATGATTAACTATGATTCCAATGGTTTCCCAATTCCAACAGGTAGTAATACTACTGATCCAGCTGGGCCAATAGTAAGTCCAACTGAGCCAACTACACAAAGTGATGGAACAGCATTGGAATATGGTGATATATGGGTTAACACTACTAACTTAGAAGATTATCCTGTCATTTCTCGTTGGCAATCAGTTGATGGTACAGATACATGGGTTCTAATAGATAATACAGATCAAGTTAATAGTACTGGTATAGTATTTGCGGATGCTCGTTGGGCAACTAACGATAATACGAATCCAGCAGATGATCCTATTCCAACAATAGCAAGTTTGTTAAGTAGTGATTATTTAGATTTAGATGCACCAAGCTCAAGTCTATATCCAGTAGGAATGTTATTGTTCAACACACGCCGTTCAGGTTACAATGTTAAGCAATACAAAGTTAACTATTTTAACTCAGCTAGTTTCCCTGGAGAAACATTACCTACTCAAACAGATGCATGGGTATCATCAAGTGGCTTACAGTCTAACGGTAGTCCATATATGGGTCGTAAAGCACAGAGAGCAATGGTTGTAGAATCATTACGCTCTACAATTGATACTAATCAAGCTATCCGTGATGAAGATAACTTCTTCAACCTAATGGCTACTCCTAACTATCCTGAACTACAACCTAACATGGTCGTACTAAACGCCGATCGTGGTGAAACAGGTTACATATTAGGTGACACACCATTAGGGTTACCTGATAATGCTACTGATATTCAAGCATGGGCGACAAACGCAGCAGGTGCTACAAGTACAGGTGAAGAAGGTTGTGTAACACGCAATACTTACTTAGGCTTGTTCTATCCAAGTGGAATAGCATTTGATTTATCTGGTAACGAAGTTGCAGTTCCATCATCACATATGATGCTACGCACATTCTTACGCAATGATAATATTGCTTATCCTTGGTTAGCAGCAGCAGGTACACGAAGAGGTGTTATTGATAATGCAGCAAACATTGGTTATGTAGATAGAACAACTGGTGAATTCCAAGTTATTAAAACTAGATTAGGAATTCGTGATGTTTTATATATTAACTTTATCAATCCAATGGTATTCTTTACAGGAAATGGCTTGTTGAATTATGGTAATAAGACAAGCTTTGACTCATCAAGTGCATTGGATAGAACTAACGTTGCAAGATTGATTGCTTACATCCGTCGTCAATTGACAATTGCGGCTCGTCCGTTTGTCTTTGAACCTAACGATGCATTTACTAGAGGTCAAATTGCAAACTCAGTAACATCACTAATGCTTGACTTACAAGCAAAACGTGGTATCTATGATTATCTAGTTGTGTGTGATGAGTCAAACAACACTCCTGCTAGAATTGATAGAAATGAGCTTTGGGTAGACGTTGCGATTGAGCCTGTTAAGGCAGCTGAATTCATCTACATCCCAGTTCGTATTTTGAATACAGGTGAGTTAGCAGCACTATAAGAAGATTAAGGGGCAGAAATGCCCCTTAATAAAAGATAAATAATATTAACAGGAGAAATTAAAATGGCGATAGCCTCACAAACACTAGTTAATCTATCAGCAAGCGATACCAATAATGGTAATCAAACTTTGTTGATGCCAAAGTTACAGTTTAGATTCCGTCTAAACTTTTTTAACTTTGGTGATAATGATGGACTTGAATTAACAAGACAAGTTATTGATTGTTCTAGACCAAACCTTTCGTTCGCTAAGATTACATTACCAGTATACAACTCTACCATTTTCATGGCAGGTAAGCATACATGGCAGACCATGACTGCTAACATTCGTGACGATGCCTCAGGTGCAGTATCTAGATCAGTTGGTGCACAGGTTCAAAAGCAATTAGACATGGCAGAACAAGCCAGTGCTGCGTCAGCAAGTGACTATAAGTTTTCAATGACTTTAGAAATTTTAGACGGTGGTAATGGAGTTGCAGTACCCCAAGTACTTGAAACATGGTATTTAGTTGGATGTTTCTTAGAATCAGTTAACTATAACACTGTCAACTATGGTACTAACGAAGACGTTAGAATAGCATTAACCATACAATACGACAACGCAATCCAAACAGGATACAACGGAGTCGAAGAAGGCGTAGGACAGACTGCACAGCAACAGAGAAACCCAACAGATACAGCTACCAGCGTAGCCTAAGAGGTAACGCATGGCTAACTCTAACGGGCAAAACCTACAAAGAAGGACCGGGGCTCCCGGTCCTCCTAATGACGGTAAATCCTATTCTGCTTCAGGTGCAAATCTGCGTGATGCTCAACACGCAGCAAAAATATTTAGAACAGGTGTTTATGAACGAGCACCTAAACTTAAATTTTTATTTCATGTATATTTTGATGTTAACCAAACAGCATACGATCAGAATATAAATACTGGTGCTAATTTTGGTCTTTTAGTTAAAAGTGTTAAATTGCCTAGCTATCAAATAAACACTGTTGACATGAATCAATATAATAGAAAAAGAATCGTACAGACTAAAATTAAATATAATCCTGTTACTATTAATTTTCACGATGATAGTAATAATATGATTACCAAATTATGGGATGCATATTATACATATTATTATAAAGATGGTTCAAATTTTGGTGCTGTTTTTCAAGGTGCTAGAGGTGGAATTGCTAGACCAACTACGGATAACGGTGGATCTGTGCAAGCAGCCACAGATGCTAATTATAATTATAGAAACATTTACACAAACACAGATAATATTGTTGGGAATAATAATTGGGGTTATTGGGGAGAAAGTCCTAATCCTAGTTTAGTTAAAGTACCCTTCTTCAAAAATATAACTATATTTGGATTTAACCAACATAAGTTTACTGCATATACATTAATTAATCCAATGATTAATTCATTAAATCATGATACCTACAATTATTCAGAAGGTGGTGGTACAATGGATATTCAAATGGATTTAGGATATGAAACAGTAGTTTATAATGCAGGCGCTATGGATGGTCAAACTCCGAGTAATATTGTTCAAGGATTTGGTTTAGACGGCTCATATGATAAGATACTAAGTCCAGTTACACCAAAAGGTAATAATAGACCTGTTGCAGGAAAAAGTGTTTACATTCCACCTGCTGGTGGATTTATGAGTCCATATTAAGAAAGGTATAATATGTCGTTAAACAATCCAAATGTAGCTTATAACTATCAAAAAACACCAGGGTTAGTTACTTCAGATGCATTGCAATCTGTGGCAGGATTATCAGTAGCATTAAGAAATAATCCAAATTATAATAGAAACTTATCTACTTTATATCCTATTGGTCAATCTACACCTAATCCAGGCGCCGGTTATCCTACAATGCTAGCACTACAATCTCCCAAAGGAATTGGTGAATATCCTTATGCAGGTTCACAAGTAACATATATAGGTGGAACAAGTGGCTAGAATAATAGATAACAGATCCAATTTAGATCAAACTATTAGAATTTTTGATTCTTTTTATTCTACTGATGTAAGAGTTGGTGCAGACCAATTTGATATTGTATATGGATACTTCACTAGCGTATGTGAAACTAAAACTATAGCACAAAATTTTACAGCAGTTTTGTTTAGGGCAGCAACTGAAACAGGATTAAATGTATTAGATTTATTAGACGAAATACAGGGCAGCGGTAATAAATTACAAATGAATAAAATTATTTGTTATTACCTAAACAGTTTGAAATCAAAAACTTCTTTGTATGGGGTAAGTGTTGTGCCTAGACCCAATCAACCTGTAGCGAGAAATGTAGTACAATGATATGGGGAAATGGGCACAAGGGTTTTATACTCCTAAAAATCCTCAAAAATATATAGGAAAACATACTCCTAAATATCGTTCAGGATGGGAACTCACATTTATGACATTTTGTGACAGTAACAATAATGTACTGTACTGGGCTAGTGAAGCATTAAGAATTCCATATAAACACCCATTCACAGGTAAACCAACTATCTATGTTCCTGATTTTTTTGTAGTCTATGAAAATAAGTTCGGCAAGAAAATAGCAGAAGTTGTAGAAATTAAACCTAAAAAACAAAGTATTATAGAAAGTAAAGCAGCCAGTGCAAAAGATAGAATGGTTGTTGCTATAAATCATGCTAAGTGGCAAGCGGCTATGGGATATTGTAAAAGTCAAGGATATACATTTAGAGTAATTACTGAATCCGATTTATTTAGAAATGGTAACCAAACCTGACTAAATAATATTATGACCAAACGTTTAGAAGAATTATTTGAACTGCCACAAGAAGAGATTGAATCTCTGTCTAAACCTATTCCTGAAAATGCAATAGAAGTTACTAAAGAAGCGTTAACTAATTTAGAAAAAATAGAAAATGCTTTACCTCAAGTAAGAGGATTAGAAGTTGCTGATATTGAAATGGACAGTCTAGCTGATTTAGCTACTAATAGTTATAAAGACCTTATGGACTTAGGTATGCAAGTAGATAGCAGATTTAGCAGTGAAATATTTAGCGTAGCTAGTAACATGTTAAATCATGCCATTACTGCTAAGACAGCTAAAATTAATAAGAAACTTAAAATGATAGAATTACAATTAAAGAAAGCTGCATTAGACCACAAAACCAATCCTGCCGTAGAAGAAATAGCAAATACTCCATTAGGTGAAGGTAAGGCTCTTGATAGAAATGAGTTGTTAAAAATTCTAGCAGCTAAAAAGAATGATGAATGATAAATACTAGATACGGGAACATGCAATGAAAAGCCTTAAAAAATATATTACTGAAAGTGTGCATACATATAACTGCACGATTAAAATTGCAGGTGATGTTGATAAAAACTTCTTAGATTTATTCAAGTACAATCTAAGTAAGTTTGATCCTATCGATATCAGTGCTCCTACAACCACGCCTATTCAAAAAGATCCATATGGTTTTCCTAATTTAAGCAATCAATCTGTAACTATTATCAAATGTAAATTTAGATATCCAGCTACAGAACCAATGGTTCAACAAATAGCACAGTTGTGTGGATATAATGTTGATATGGTTCGTTTAGTTAATACTGATTATAACGACAGTATTAATACAGAATCAGATGAGTATGCTAACCAAATGAAAGAAAGCCCATTATTGACTAAAAACGAAATGGGTTCAGCACCAGGCAGTAAAGAGGCTAGCAAAGCATATGGCGAGTCATATTTGACAAGCATTAAAGATCAAATGAAGGATAATGAAATTGATATTCCTTATTCAGGACAAAAAACTCAACCAGCATTTGATCCATTCAAAGTTATACCTCAAGATCCTAGGGGCGACAATAGCCCAATGAGTAAGATTACTAGACCAAATAAACCAGCGACTGGCGCTAAGTTCAATAGATAAGGAACACAAAAATGGACATGAAAGATTTATTATCAAAAATGGCTCAGCTTAATGAGGCTAAAGAAGCAAGCTATTCACCATCATACCGTGTAGGTAAGACTGGTGATTTTAGTGATAAGCCTAATATGAAAAGAGGCACACCAGTTGCTGGTAAAATAGGTAAGTATGGAAAAACATCAGATGAGTTAGGTGATCCTGATCAAGATCCTGATGATGATACCTCTTCTAGCGCAGAGAAGCGTGGTCGTGGTCGTCCCAAGAAAGCAGGTGGAGAAGCATATACTAAAGATAGATACTCTGGTGCAAAAGACCTACAAAGTGTTATGATTGGTAAAATGCCTAAATCATTACCAGGTAAAAAAGGTACAGTACATAAATCTCCTCAAGATAAAGAAGAAGGCGCTACTAAAAAGAAAAGTTTAAAAGATTGGGTTGAAAGAGTAGAAAGCGTATTAGCAGAAAATACTGCTACCACAACATCAACTGCTACTGCACCTAGTCCTTCACAGAAAGTAATGGTAAAGCCAGGCCAGCCTGCTGGACAAAAGCCTCCTGCAACAATGACTACACAAACAGGTCAAACTATTGCTGTAGGTTCAGCAGACCAAGTTAAAAAATTAGGTGATTTAGTTAACACAGGGCAAGTACAATTAACAAAGCCTGGTACAACTCAGCCACTAGATGAAGAAGATATGGAAGAAGGTAATGAAAAGTGGATCAAAGGCGCTATCAAGCATCCAGGTGCTTTCACTAAAAAAGCAAAATCACATGGAATGAGTACATCTTCATTTGCTAGTAAAGTATTATCTAATAAAGAAGATTATCCTGCTAGTACTGAAAAGCAAGCAAATCTTGCAAAAACTTTAGGTAAGTTCCGTAAAAAAACTGACGAGGCTGATATTCCTCCAAATGACAGTTTAATGAGTCCTATTAGCGAAGCAAAGAAAAAAGCCGATGCAGCAGCAAAGAAAGATGATAAGGCTGAAAAAGCAGGCAAGAAAGTAGCTAAAGATATTGAGTATGATGAAAAAGTAAAAGATAGCATACATGGTAAAAAGCGCAGTGCTGAGGATAATAAAGCAGAACGTGCGGGTAAAAAAGTTGCTAAGGACATTGAATACGATATGAAAAAGAAAACAGTTAAAGAAGCCGCTAAGCCAGATTTCCCTGATATTGACAATGACGGCAATACAAAAGAATCTATGAAAAAGGCTGCAGCCGACAAGAAAAAGAAGGCTGTTAAAGAAGGTAGAGACCATCACTTAAAAGCAGCCTATCATGAAGGTAAGGCACATGGTTTAAGCAAACAAGCATATAACTGTCGCCATGATGATATGGAAGAAGCAAGACAGTATCATGAAGGTTACAAGTGTGGTCTTGATGAGTGCTATGGTCAACAACCTATTTTAGGTTATGTCGGTGAAGAATCACAACATGATGTAGTTGACACAATGGCTAGTTACGGTGCTCATGGATTAGAAGAAGATGATATGATGGAAGTTGGTCGTGGTGAATACATGAAGCAACAAGCCCGTAAGCCAGGCGATACATTCAAAGCGTTTGGTCAAACTTTCAAAGATAGCGATGTACTAGATGAATTTGCTTTTGAATCATGGGATAAGCAATTAACTGCTATCTTAGAAGGTAAAGAAGTAAATGAAGGTATGACTGTTTCTATCTCTAAAGGTCATCAAGGTTCCCCTGATTCAGTAAGCGTATCAGCACAAGATGGCGAAGCCGACCAGTTGTTAGGCTTAATCAAATCAGCAGGCTTAGGTTTGTTTGGTGGAGATGAAAGCAAAGGGTTCGCACCCGGTGAAGAAACTCCTAGAACAGCACCAGGTGGTATTGAAGTAGTTGATGATCATGATGGTATGATGGCATTAATGAAAAAATTAACTGGCGGTGACACGTCAGGTAGTGATGGAGATTACGAAGAAGAACAAGGTCATACCGATCACGACCATGGAGATCATGAAGAAGAGTGTAATGAGTGTGGTTACATGGAAAGCGATTGCCAGTGTGATGACAAAGAAATGGTTGATGAAGTAGAATCAGAAGACCAAATGACTTACAATGTAGCAGAAGATAATCCTCCTGATTCAGGCGCAGCAGAAACAACTGCTGATGAAAATGCTGAAGCAGCGGAAGATCAGGCAATTGCAACAGACGATGAATTTCAAAATGTCAATGAATGGGCTAATCAAGTTGGTGGAGGTCCAGGCAAAGGGACAGATGCAGGATTTGAGCAAGATATTGCGTTTATGACTAAAGTTATTTCAGGTGGCTTGAATAAGCAAAAATCAACTGGTCAGACAACTATCCCAGTGATTGCTCATCAGGGGCAGCGTACTGGTGTTAATGAAAATTTTGTGGCTGATTGGAAGAAATTAGCAGGAATAAAGTAAAAGCAACTGATAAGAAATACCCAGCTTAGCTGGGTATTTTTTTGGCTATGGCGTTCTTTATCTCAAAACGATAAATACTAGAATAAAGAGGTAATGATAGGATGAGCCAGCAGAATATAGACTTTGGTACGTTTCCTGACGATCCGGATGCGGATGCGATAAGAACGGCCTTTCAAAAAGTACAAGAAAACTTTACAGAAATTTATTCAGGCCTACAAGGCGCAGCGGTTTCATCAATCAATAGGACTCCTGGAGCTGGTATAACAGTAAGTAGTCCAACTGGTAATGTTATCGTTACTGCTAACATTGCCTGCGTTCAAGTTCACACAAGCACACTAAGCATAGGTCGTGATGCTAATGGTAGTCAAGATACCTCTATTACTTCTAGCTCTCAGACTCTATGGGTTGACCTACCTACTACTATTTCTAACGTTACTAATATTATATTATCTGGTAATGCTTCAATAGGTGGAAATTTATTAGTAAATGGTTTTTCTAATTTAGCTAATATTATAGCCACTGGATATGCTAACATAGGTAGTAATCTTACGGTCACTGGAAATATATCTTCAAATGCAATCTCTGCAACGGGTAATATTAGCACAACTGCTAATCTTAGTGGAGCAAACATTAGCAGTACAGGGACATTGACAGTATCCGGTAACGTTAATTTTACTGGCACAAGTAATGTTACATTAGGTAGTACATCTAACATACACATGTCTGGTGGAACTAGCGGATATATATTACAGACTGATGGTTCAGGAAATTTATCTTGGATTAATCCAAGTTCAGCAGTTGGGTCGGGAACATCAGGTACAAGTGGATATACAGGTATAAGTGGTTATAGTGGTATCAGCGGGTACACAGGAGTTTCAGGATATACCGGTGTTAGTGGTGTTTCAGGTACATCGGGATATTCAGGTGTTTCAGGTACAAGCGGATACAGTGGATATACTGGTTATTCAGGTGCAGTAGGAACATCAGGAACTAGTGGATACACCGGAACATCAGGTACAAGTGGATATACCGGTGTTTCAGGATATACTGGAACGTCAGGCTTTACAGGAATCAGTGGATACTCAGGCACTTCAGGATATACTGGAACATCGGGTACATCGGGTACATCAGGTACTAGTGGATACTCAGGTACAAGTGGTACATCAGGTACATCAGGTACGAGTGGATACACCGGTACATCAGGTACATCAGGTACGAGTGGATATACCGGTACATCAGGATATTCAGGTACTAGCGGTATTAGTGGTTACACGGGGGCAAGCGGTACATCAGGCATCAGTGGATATACAGGTACTTCAGGAACTTCGGGATACTCAGGAACTTCGGGCTATTCAGGAACAAGTGGTATAAGTGGACATTCAGGCATCAGTGGTTACACGGGGGCAAGCGGTACATCAGGCATCAGTGGATATACAGGTACTTCAGGATATACTGGAACGTCAGGCTATACAGGTGTCAGTGGATACTCAGGCACAAGTGGTATATCAGGTTATACAGGAGATAGTGGTACATCGGGGATATCTGGTTATACTGGCACATCAGGTACTTCAGGGATATCTGGTTATACTGGTGCAATCGGTACATCAGGGTATACTGGTATCAGTGGTTACACCGGGGTCAGTGGTTATACTGGGGTCAGTGGTTACACAGGAACATCAGGTATATCAGGTTATACAGGAGCTAGTGGTACATCGGGGATATCTGGTTATACTGGCACATCAGGTACTTCAGGGATATCTGGTTATACTGGTGCAAGCGGTACATCTGGGCATTCTGGGGTCAGTGGTTATACCGGCGTAAGTGGTTATACTGGGGTCAGTGGTTACACAGGAACATCAGGTATATCAGGTTATACAGGAGCTAGTGGTACATCGGGGATATCAGGATATACTGGTGCATCTGGACATTCTGGTATATCAGGTTATACCGGTGCTAGTGGCACATCGGGTATATCAGGGTATACTGGTATCAGTGGTTACACCGGGGTCAGTGGTTATACTGGGGTCAGTGGTTATACTGGAACATCAGGTATATCAGGTTATACAGGAGCTAGTGGTACATCGGGTACTAGTGGATATTCTGGTATTAGTGGTTATTCAGGGACAAGCGGTACATCAGGTGCAAGTGGTATTTCGGGTTATACTGGAACATCAGGTATATCAGGATACACCGGAGCAAGTGGTACATCGGGAATATCAGGATATACTGGAACAAGTGGTACATCGGGATATTCAGGAACTTCTGGATATTCAGGAACTTCCGGGGCAAGTGGCACATCAGGGATTAGTGGTTATACAGGAGCTAGTGGTACATCGGGTATCAGTGGTTATACTGGTGTTTCAGGTTATACTGGTGTTTCAGGCTACACAGGAACTTCCGGGGCAAGTGGCACATCAGGGATTAGTGGTTATACTGGAACAAGTGGTACATCAGGGATTAGTGGTTATACTGGAACAAGTGGTACATCGGGTATCAGTGGTTATACTGGAACAAGTGGTACATCAGGGATTAGTGGATATACTGGTGTCAGTGGATACACCGGTACAAGCGGAACATCTGGTATAAGTGGTTATTCAGGTTCAGGCATCAGCGGCTACTCAGGTACAAGTGGCACATCAGGTACAAGCGGTACGACAGGAATTAGTGGATATACCGGTGTCAGCGGATATACTGGAGTAAGTGGCACATCTGGTATAAGTGGTTATACGGGAGATAGTGGTACATCAGGTATCAGTGGCTACTCAGGAACAAGTGGTACATCAGGTATCAGTGGATATACCGGTACTAGTGGTACATCAGGTATCAGTGGCTACTCAGGAACAAGTGGTACATCAGGTATTAGTGGATACACCGGTATTAGTGGATACACCGGTATTAGTGGTACATCAGGTGTCAGTGGTTATACTGGCGTAAGTGGATACACAGGCGTAAGTGGATACACAGGCGTAAGTGGATATTCAGGATCAGGCGTAAGTGGCTACTCAGGTACATCAGGTATCAGTGGTACATCAGGTAGAAGCGGATACTCAGGTCAATCAGTCGCTATTCAAGGTTCAGTTGCGAACTCTACTTTATTACCATCTGGTCAACCTGCAGGATATTTATATATCGTTCTAGCTGCTGGTGGTGGATATAATGCAGGTGATGGTGCATTAAGTAATGGCGATAACACATATACCAATATTGGACCACTTCAAGGTCCATCAGGATTCTCAGGTGTAAGTGGTTATTCAGGATCAGGTATAAGTGGTTATACTGGTACAAGCGGATATACTGGTACATCAGGAACAAGTGGTTACACTGGAACAAGTGGTACATCAGGTATCAGTGGATATTCAGGTAGTAGCGGGTATTATGGTCAAGACGGAACAAGTGGATATTCAGGAACAAGTGGCTACTCAGGTACTTCAGGAGTAAGTGGGTATACTGGTACATCAGGTACAAGCGGATATACTGGTGCTAGTGGTACCTCAGGTACAAGCGGATATACTGGTACAAGCGGATATACTGGTACAAGCGGATATACTGGTACATCAGGAACAAGTGGTTATACAGGCACTTCAGGAATAAGTGGAACATCAGGAATAAGCGGTACATCAGGCATAAGCGGGTACACTGGTACAAGTGGTACATCAGGTATCAGTGGTACATCAGGTATCAGTGGATACTCAGGATCAGGTATTAGTGGTTATTCGGGTACAAGTGGTTACACAGGTACTTCAGGCATAAGTGGTTACACAGGTACTTCAGGCATAAGCGGCACATCAGGCATAAGTGGATATACTGGAACAAGCGGCTACTCAGGTACTTCAGGCATAAGTGGAACATCAGGCATAAGTGGAACATCAGGCATAAGTGGTTATACTGGTGTTAGTGGTTATTCAGGTACATCAGGAATAAGTGGTTATACAGGTGTAAGTGGAGAATCTGGTATAAGCGGATATAGTGGTACTTCAGGTATAAGCGGTACATCGGGTATCAGTGGATATACAGGAGTAAGTGGATATTCAGGTGCATCGGGCGCATCAGGTACTAGCGGATACACTGGTACAAGTGGTACAAGTGGTACAAGTGGATATACAGGAGTAAGTGGATACAGTGGTACATCAGGTTTAAGCGGTTATAGTAGTTCTAGCGGTGTTAGTGGATACAGCGGTGCCTCAGGTACTAGTGGTAAACAAGGTACATCAAGTAGTTACTTCAATTATCTTGCTGATACTAGTACACAAAGTGCGCCTCCTGCAACTGGGGATATTATTTGGAACAATAGTACACAAACTAGTGCTACTCAGATATATGTAAACCATGTTACTTCAGATGGAGTAGATATTGAGATATTCTTAGCATTACTAAGTCAAACAGAATTAATTACTTTACAAGATGCTGCCGAAAGTAATAATTATCAAATATTTGAAATCAATGGTACTCCTACAAATAATACAACTTATTGGACACTTCCAGTAGTATCAACAGGTTCGGGAGGAACAGGTTCTACTAATTTTGGTAATAATTTACCTCTAATCTTAGCATTAACTAATGGTGTTAGTGGATTCTCGGGAGCATCAGGTAGCAGTGGTTATTCAGGAACTTCAGGGTATACTGGTGTAAGTGGATACACAGGTGTCAGTGGATATACTGGTACATCGGGTATAAGTGGATACACAGGGGTAAGTGGTTATACTGGTGTTAGTGGCTACTCAGGTACATCAGGTATAAGCGGTACATCAGGTATAAGCGGTACATCAGGTATAAGCGGTACATCAGGTATAAGTGGTGCATCAGGTATAAGTGGCTATACTGGAACAAGTGGATATACTGGTACATCAGGTATTAGTGGTTACACTGGAACATCAGGTATAAGCGGAACATCAGGTATAAGTGGATACACTGGAACAAGTGGATACTCAGGCACATCAGGTACTAGTGGCACATCGGGTATAAGCGGTACTTCAGGAATAAGCGGCTACTCAGGATCAGGTATTAGTGGATATACTGGTACATCAGGTATAAGTGGATACACTGGTGTTAGTGGATATACAGGTGTAAGTGGATACTCAGGTACATCAGGAATAAGTGGTTACACTGGTACAAGTGGCACATCAGGTATCAGTGGTACATCAGGTATCAGTGGTACATCAGGTATCAGTGGATACTCAGGATCAGGTATAAGCGGATATACTGGTACATCAGGGATAAGTGGTTACACTGGTGTTAGTGGTTACACTGGTGTTAGTGGATATACAGGGGTAAGTGGATACACTGGTGTTTCAGGTGTAAGTGGTTACACTGGTACAAGTGGTACATCTGGTATCAGTGGATACACCGGCACATCAGGGAGAAGTGGATACTCAGGTACTTCAGGCATAAGTGGATACACAGGTATATCAGGATATACAGGCGTAAGTGGTACATCAGGTATCAGTGGATATACTGGGGTCAGTGGGTACACCGGAATAAGTGGATACACAGGTGTCAGTGGATACTCAGGTAATGCAGGTGTAAGCGGATACTCAGGATCAGGTGTAAGTGGATATTCTGGTACATCAGGATACAGCGGTGTTGCAGGTACGTCAACATCACTCAACGCAACAAATGATACAACAACTAACCCATTATACCCAGTAATGGTTGCCGCTGCAGGAAGCACTCAAACAGTAAAAGTAAGTACTAGTGGTCTAGCGTTTAATGCTAGTAGTAATGTTCTCACTGTTGGTAGCGGTACAGGTGGTAATATTACTGGTTCTAACGTAATAAGTGCTAACACCTTTATCGGTACCCTTGCTAATGGTAATAGTAACGTTTATATTGCTACAGCAAACGGTAACGTGACAATAGCAGCGGTTGGTAATACTACATTGACAATTACTGGTACTGGTGCAAATATCAGCGGTACAGCAAATATTTCAGGTAATGCTAACGTTGGTAATATTGGAACTGCTCAAGTACTTGCTTCAGCAAACGTTACTTCACCTCAACTAATATCAAACATAGCAACCGGTACTGCGCCGTTAGTAGTAACAAGTACAACTCGTGTTTCTAATCTTAGTGTTGCTTATGCTAACGTTTCGGACTATAGTACTATTACTACAGCATCTACAGGTAACTATTATGTTAACTTTACTAATGCATTAACAGGTAACGTACAAATGAACGCTAACGCTGCGTTCGTTGCAAACACAAGTAATGGTGCATTATACGCAACTACATTTGTTGGTAATCTATATGGTATTTTAGCCAACGGTAATAGTAATGTCAACATTGCAACTGCAAACGGCAATGTCACAATAGCGGCTGTTGGTAATACTACATTGACAATTACTGGTACTGGAGCAAATATTAGTGGTACAGCAAATATTTCAGGTAATGCTAACACTGGTAACTTAGGTACAACAACATTAATTGCTACAACAGGTAATATTACTACAGTTAATGGTAACATAGCAAACGCTTCTACTATCATTGCTAATGCAGCAAACGGAACTGTATTTGCAAATAACTATACAGCATCAGGTGCTGCTACAGGTAATGCCAATGTATCAACTATAACAGGTAATTTGGGTATTCGTGCAATATTCTCTACCTATACAGATAATTCAGCAGCAGCCAGTGCTACTATCGCTAATGCAGCAATACACGCAATAGCAGCACCAAACTTAGCAGCAGCAAATGCTACTGTTACATTTACTAACGCAGCAACGTTTTATATTGCAGGTGCGCCAGTTGCTAATACAAATGCTACAATTACTAATCCATATTCATTATTTGTAGCAGCAGGTAATAGTTATCTTGCAGGTAACGTTACTTTTGCAGGTAACTTAATCGGTATTCATGCAAATGGTAATAGTAACGTCAATATACCTGCCGCTAATGGAAACGTTAATATAAGTGCAGCAGGTAATGCTAATGTGTTCGTTGTAACCGGCACTGGTGCTAATATCACCGGTACAGCAAATATTTCAGGTAATGCTAACGTAGGTAGCTTAGGCTTTGGTAGTGGTGTAATTACTGGTACCGGCAACATTACTGGTGGTAACTTAATTGGTATTATCGCTGCTGGGTCAAATACAATTACTACTACTGGTAATATTACTGGTGGTAACTTGATTGGTATTCACGCAAACGGTAATAGTAATGTTAATATACCTGCTGCTAACGGAAACGTTAATATAAGTGCGGTTGGTAATGCTAATGTGCTAGTTGTAACTGGAACTGGTGCAAACATCACTGGTACTGCTAACATCACTGGTAATACTAACGTTGGTAATATTACAGTAGGCTCTGGAACCGGTGGTAATATTACTGGAGCAAACTTAGTAAGTGCTAATTATTTTACTGGTACATTTATTAATGGTAACAGCAACATATCTATTGTAGCAAATGCCAATATTAATTTATCAGCAGTTGGTAATGCTAATGTGTTCGTTGTAACCGGCACTGGTGCTAATATCACCGGTACAGCAAATATTTCAGGTAATGCGAACGTCGGTAACTTAGGCTTTGGTAGTGGGGTAATTACTGGTACAGGTAATATAACTGGCGGTAATTTAATTGGTATCGTGGCTGCTGGTAGTAATACTATTAGTACTACTGGTAATATATCAGCAGGTAATGTAACAGTAACATCATATCACATACGTTCAGTTGGTACTGCAATATCAGCAGCAGGTTCTACTCAAGGTACTGCTACAGCATTGACTAAAGAGATGAACATTGTTTCTACTGTTCTATCTGGCAATGGTGTAGTATTACCAACAGCAGTAGCTGGTATGGTATTAACTATTACTAATAGTAGTGCAAACAGTTTATTAGTATACCCTGCAACTGGGGCAGCAATTAATGCACTAGCAGCCAATGCAGGATTGACGCAAGTTGCGAACGCAACAATACAATTTATTGCACCAACTACAACTCAGTGGTATACAGTAGGCGCTACATACGCATAAGGAAATATTATGATAACATTAGATATATTAAGAGCAATTTGTCCAAAAACAAAACCTGCAATTTTAGAAAATTACGTTGAACCGATTAACACAGTGGGTCAATATTATGAAATGTTTGACAACCCAAAAAGAATAGCAGGGTTTTTAGCACAAGTAGCACACGAATCAGGTGGGTTTACTGCTATAAAAGAAAATTTAAATTATAGTGCTAAAGGGTTGATGACTACTTTCAAAAAATACTTCCCCGATGAAGCTACTGCAAAGCAATACGAGAAGAAACCAGAAAAGATTGCTAATCGTGTATATGCTAACAGAATGAAAAATGGTTCTGAAGAATCAGGTGATGGATATCGTTTTTGTGGGCGTGGATTAATACAGTTAACAGGAAGAGATAATTATACTAAGTTTGCACAGGCACTGGACATGAGTATTGATGATACAGTAGCCTATTTAGAAACTCCAAACGGCGCATTAGTTAGTGCAGCATGGTTTTGGGATAATAATAAATTAAATCAATATTGCGACCGTGATGATTTTGTTACATTGACTAAAAGAATTAATGGCGGAACTATTGGATTGGAAGATAGAAAGCATCATTATCAAATTGCATTGAATTTGCTTCAAGGGTAAAATGGCACAACCAATTTGGACTACACCAGCAGGAACTTTAGGAACTTTCCCATCGGGAATTTCTACTATTACGCAATTAATAGCCACACCAGTGGCTCCTGCCACCAGTGTAACTTATACATTACTAAGTGCTATTTTACCGGCAGGATTATCAATTGATATCCTAGGAACAATCTACGGTACACCTTCATTAGTAACACAAGAAACTACATCAACTTTTACTATAAGAGCCACTGATAATTTAGGAAACATAAGAGATAGAACATTTTCAATGACTATCTCTGGCACTGCAATACCATCTTTTGTCACCCCATCTGGTAGTATTTTAACGTCAAACGACAGTGTGTGGATAGAACTTCAAATTGAATATGCTAATCCTGATTCAGAGAATCCTGTAACTATTTCATTGATAGAGGGAGCGCTGCCCGTAGGACTAGAAATTAATCAAACTGGATTAATAAGAGGATATGCTGAACCACCTACAGCGTCAGTGACATTACCTGAAGTTGTTACAGCGGCAACTGTAACAGAAACTACTAATATAATTACATGTTTAACTACAACAGGATTCGCTCTTGGTAGACCAGTCGTGTTTACCGGGGCCTCGGTATTTGGTGGTTTAGAAGCAGGTATTACTTATTATATTAAAAGTATCATAGATAGTACTACTTTTACAATAAGTACTACTCAAAACGGTCCTACATTAGCGCTTGCTAGTGGTACAGGATTTATGACAGTTACATTGCCTACACTTTCAATTGGACAACCAACTATTAGGTCATATGTTTTTACATTAACATTAAACAGTCCATTAGGAGGAGATTCAGGGTCATATAGTATGACTATCATAAATCAGAATACTCCCATAAGTCAAGGTGGTCCAGGCTTTCCTGCAAATAGCAGAACACCTACAATATATAATACTAGACCACAATCATTTAACATAACTGATGCTGATCCATATTATGGATATTATGTATTACCGCCGATAGATAGTGGATATAATGATACATATCCCCCAAGTTCACTGGCATTTATTGGAACTATCCAAAGTGATAATTATTTTGCATTTAAGATAATTGGACATGATTTTGATGGCAATGGTATTACTTATGTATACTCAGAGTTACCATCTGCACTTACCGGTGACAGTGCAACAGGTTGGATAACAGGTACTCCTTCGATATCAACTGAAGGTATTAACCAATTTAATTTTGGTGTTGCTGTTTATAAAACAGCCAACCCAACAATACAAACACCCTTTTTTAACTTCTCATTTAATTTAGCAAATGCAATAACAGGTGTTATTACATGGGTTACTCCTAGTAATTTAGGAACTATTTTTAATGGTACTGTAAGTACAAAAGGTGTATCAGCGACAGCAGATGTTGCATTACAATTTAGGGTTATAGACGGGGAATTGCCCCCGAATTTAACACTTTTGTCTAATGGACAAATAACTGGGTATGTAGCAGATCAACCTACCGCTAATTTATTAGAACAAGGTGATAACACAGTATTTACCTTTACAATACAAGCATACTCACCAATTTATCCTATAGTATTTTCTAATAGAACCTTTACATTAACTGTATTGCAAGAATTTAGTCAACCTACTGATACATTGTACATAAAAGCTACTCCTAGTATACAAGATAGAGTTATGATTGATTCTTTATTGAATGATGATACACTAATACCTTATGATTTATTATATCGTCCCAATGACATTTATTTTGGTAAAGCATCTAGTGTAATTTACGAACACGCATATGGTATATATGCTAGTGATGTAGCTGAGTACATTGCGGCTGTAACTAGAAATCATTATTGGAGGAACATTACATTAGGCGAATTAAAAACTGCCATTGCAAGAGATGAGAATGGTAATATAATTTATGAAGTAGTGTATAGTCAAGTTATAGATAATTTAGTTAACCCTAAGGGTGTTAGTGTGGCAAGTTCAATATATTGGCCAGTATTAATTGATTTAGGTCAAGGTCCATGGTATACTAGTGTAACAAATGTGTTTACCAGCTATGAAGATATATTAGGACAACTGTACTATACCAGCTTAACTCCAGGATACGCCCGTACATTATATCCAAATAGTTTATATAATATGCGTAACCGAGTAGCACAAGTATTGGGGCAAGAATATGATAGTAGATTGTTACCATTATGGATGACTAGTCAACAAATAGATGGTAGTACATTGGGGTATACTCAAGCTTGGGTAATATGTTATACTCAACCGGGTGGTGCAGAAATTATAAAAAATAATATTAATAATAATTGGACACAGGCTGATGGTTTGCCATATACATTAAATATGATTAATTTTAGAATTGATAGATTTAGTGTAGACAAGAGTATGACATATAACTATGATAATAGGTTAGTACCGCCCACGTGGACTGGTTTACCTAGTGGAACACCTGTTCCCGATCCTGTTGATAGTAAAGATTTTTATGTACTATTCCCCCGTCAAACAATTTTACCTGACGAATCTCAGTACTAAATACTATATGGAAATGAATTATGAGTAGCGCAATTAATACAAACGGAATAGATGTTAATTATCCTACACCCGGGCAGAATAATAGTAGCCAAGGGTTTAGGAATAATTTCAATGCTATAAAAACTAATATTGATACCGCCGGTACGGAGATCACTGATTTACAAAACAAAGTTGTTGTCAAGTCCGCATTAAATAATACCACTGTAGACAATAACATGGCTAATACTTTGATTAGCAATGCCAGTACGAGAAGTTTTAGAGCAACTACTTTTAATTTGGGCAATAGCTTATCCGGCACAGTATTAGTTGATGTTTCATTAGGTGACGTACAATATGGTACTGTTACGGCTAATACTACCTTTCAATTTGGTAACTGGGCTCCTACTGGCACTCAGAGTAATGTTCAATTACAATTGGCAATTAGTAATGCAAATGCGGTAATCACTTGGCCTAGCGAAGTAGTAGTATCAAATAACAATTTTGGTTTAACTAGTTTAGAAAATTATATTATTGGTACTTCAAATATTACTACCCCTTATAATGTATCTCAACTAGATTACAGATTAAGTAGTTTAGATTGCGGTAATACTATTACAATTGAACCATATAATAGACCAAGACAATCTACACAAATTCAACAAAGAAGTCCAGCACCAACTGGATTTCAAGGTGATGTAGCAGGAACAGTAGCAGTTGATCCTAGCGTTAATCAATTAACAATCACCGTTGCTAATACAGACCCATATCTTACAACTTCAGGCAATACTACACAACTATATACTGATTTACCAATAGTATTTACCGGTACTTCACTTGCAGGTAATATCGTAGTAGGAACAACATATTATGTAAGAAATGTAGTGTCTAGTACTACATTTACTGTGTCATCATCTATCGGTGGGGCTAATATTGCAATTGGGGCAAATGCTTCAGGCACTACAATGTTTGCTAATCCTGCAAGATACTTGTATGTATCTACTGATGATTATAATTCTACAGTTTATAATAAAAATGTTGCAAACACTACAGTGACAACCAATGTGATAACATTAAACAATACCACTAGTCTAGTAGTTAATGCTCCAATCATTTTTACAGCAAATATTGCAGAAATAGTTGCAAATACAGTCTATTATATTAAAACTATATCTAGCCCGAATATAACTATTAGTCAATCTAGGACAAATGGTGTAGCAGGTACAACATTAACATTAAGTTCTAATGCTACTGCTACAACTGCTAACATATATGTAGGGTCTGATATTTGGCGAAGAATTCCTCTTAATTCATGGTAATTAAATGCATCCATTCATAACTGATTTATCTGATAAAAAACTAGAAGACTTACAAACTACGATATCTGATCTCACTGGAAAATTAAATTTTGCTTATAGGACTGGAAATGGTCCATTAATTCATCAATTACAAATGGCAATCGGTAGTTATAAAGATGAATACCAAAAGAAAATGGATGATCTCATAAAAAAACAAAATATTAGTTCAAAGATTGATATAAAGAAACAAAATGAGCGCTAGAGTATCAAAAGATTTTGCCTTTCAAGCAGGATTATATTATGAAAATAAATTCCTAATTAATACCTATAATATTAGGCTTTATATGGAAGTAACGGTTGAAGATATATCAATACAAAATATCGCACTAGACCGTATTAAGCATTTGTTTATCAATGGATTAGACAATTGTATTTTTGTACATGAAACTAATAAAACTGTAATTGAAAATTATATTAAAGCAGGATTAAGAGTTTGTACATTGCCCGAAGAACCATATGATCAGATAATAGCTTTGGTGTTATTAAAAAAGATTAATACTATTACTGACAGTAAATTATATGTCACACAAATAAAAATTTCATCATTAATATCCGATGATGTAGAGTTTTATGTTACCCATGATGAACATGTTGATTTTTGGAATAGAAATGTTTCTTGGTGGAATAATTCTGGACCCTGTATTACAGATTGGGCAAAGAAATTAAACAAAAAAGACAAAATAGTTGAACTTAAAAAAGATACCAATGATTGGATCGATTTGGGATTAGCTTGGAAGCAAAAAGACAGTTCTACTGACAACGAGATTGTTTTCTTGAATTTGGACAAGTAACTCTTGATATTTACCTTAAGAGGTGTTACAATCAGTTATGAAAACAGATTTGTACGGGCAGCAAATTTACACAGAAAGTGATATCTGTGAAATATATTTGAGGGACCCTGTACGAAAACTAAAACAAGTTTTGGTAGAAAAACCCATACAGTTTTCAGATATATTAGATTTGTCTGATGTACCACATACTACAGTCTATTCCGATCCTAAATTAACTATTGAAGAATTTGACAATAGGTTACAAAATAATTGGTTAATGCCCGAAGAGTATAAGAATTTTGACATTGCCAAATATGTATTAGACTTGTGTAAAAACGATGAAGAACTACAAAGAGTTGGTGAAGAATTAATATTATTCCAAGAACGGGAAATGTTTGATTTGTTACGCTATCTCAAGTATTTTGTAGATACTATGAGAGCAAATAATATAGTATGGGGCGTGGGTAGAGGTAGTAGTGTAGCCAGTTTTGTACTATTTTTGTTAGGAGTTCACCGTATTAATTCATTATATTATGATTTATCAATTGATGAATTCTTAAAATAAATATTCTATATAAGGAGTTTCATTATGAAATATAAAACAGCAATGGGAAAAGTAGTAGACATGGGAGCATTGGCTGCTAAAAACGAAAAGGCAAGAGCAGTTGGTAATATGAAAGTTAATGCTCGCGGTGACACAATTGATTCTACTGGAAAGGTAATCAAAAGCGCTACTAATAGAGTTAACGAAAACTATGCAAAAACTGTAGGTAACCGTTCAGCCAATGTAGTTAGAAAACCATCTCAGCCCATTGAAAGAAACAAGGTCAAACCTGACGTAGTTAAAGAAGAATTAACCACATTTGAAAAAGAACTTGAGGCTGAGTTTGAAGATGATTTAGAAGTTGAAGAAATTAAGGCTTTAGAAGTCAAAGAAAGTAAAGTGGAAGTTAAAGAAATTAAATCAAAGGAGATTAATAGTAAAAATGGCAATACAACCACACAAGATTAATAATTTACGAGCCTTGCATGATGCAGTTATTGTGTCAGACATGGCATTTGATGAGCGTATCAGTGCAGGTGGAATTATTATTCCCAATGATGATATGAAAAATTCAGGTATCAGACCTCGTTGGGGTCGTGTATATGCGATTGGACCTGAACAAAAAGATGTTCAAGTTGGTCAATATATTTTAATTAGCCACGGTCGTTGGACTCGCGGTATTAAAATTGAAGATAGTTCAGGTGAACTTACTATCCGTAAAGTAGATAACAATGATATTTTAATGGTTAGTGACGAACCTGTGCTAGATCATACTATGGGTGATAAGGTAATCTAAATGCAATTTATTATTCGTTGGCTTAACAAAAAATTCAATAGTTCTTTGAAAGATGCTAGTGTTGGAGAAGTTTATGCAAACCAAACTATTGCTGGTTCACCCAAGACCTCTAACCTAAATTCATTTGGCATGAACTTCACTGTGTATAAAGCAAATGGTGGATTCATCGTTGAATACCATCAATACGATAGACACCGTGACCGTAGCGAAAATAAATTACATATTGTTACTGAGGATAAAGACCTTGGTGAAGAGTTAGGTAAGATTATTAGTTTTGAAACATTAAGGAGTTAATTATGTTTTATACCCCTAGAGTTTATCCAGACGCTACTACAATCAATACAGCAATGGCTGGTGTTTATAAGAACATGAGTCTTGCTGTTTTGGTCAGTATGCTTGTTAGTTATTTTGTTGGTACATCACCCCAATTACTAGCATTTTTCTTTACTGGTGTAATGAAATGGATCGTGATGTTTTCACCTCTCATTGCTATTTTTGCGATTACTTTTGTACTATCTCGTAGCCCATCTAGGGAAGTAGCATTTCTTATGCTATATGGATTTGCCGCCCTTATGGGACTAAGTTTTGCTACCATTTTTGCTGTGTTTCAAATGGGTAGTATCATTACTGCATTTATGGGTGCGGCAGTACTATTTGGTGTTATGAGTTTTTATGGATATTTCACGAAGACAAACCTTGATAGTATGGGTCAGTTTATGTTTGTTGGCCTTATTGCTATTATCATTGCCAGTATCATTAATATTTTTATTGGTAGTACTGTATTTCAAATGGTAATCTCAGCACTTGCTATCATCATCTTTTTGAGTTTGACTGCGTATGATACCCAAAAGATTAGAGAAATGCTGTTTTATGATGAAACTGGGACAGCAGAAGTCACGGGAGCCTTGACTTTATACCTAGATTTCATTAATATCTTCTTGTCGTTACTTCAATTATTTGGTGAGAAAAAATGAAAAATAGGCTTTGGGTTGAGAAATTTCGTCCCACAAATGTAGATGAATATGTGTTTACTGATGACCGACTGAAAAGTCAGGTCAAGCAATGGATTAGTGAAGGATCTATTCCCCATCTTTTATTAAGTGGGGATCCAGGTACAGGTAAGACTACACTTGCTAAGGTTCTTATTAAAGAACTAGGTGTGGAAGAGTATGATGTACTAGAAATCAATGCCAGCCGTGAAAATGGTATTGATAATATGCGTGAAAAAATCAATGGCTTTGTTCAAACAATGCCTTTTGGTAAATTCAAAATCGTTCTACTAGATGAGGCTGATTATCTAACTCAGCCAAGTCAGGCAGCATTGCGCGGTGATATGGAAACATATCATATGACTGTTAGGTATATCTTAACTTGTAACTATGAGCATAAGATTATCCCTGCATTGCGTAATAGCAGGTGTCATAAGATTCATATCGCAAAACCTGATATGAATGAGTTTACTGCTAGGGCCGCAACTGTTCTTGTTACTGAGGGCGTAGAGTTTGACTTAGATACACTAGATAACTATATTCGTGGAACTTATCCTGATCTTAGGCGTTGTCTAAACCAACTTCAAGTAAACAGTAATACAGGTAAACTCATTTCTAATGTAGATACTAATTCAAGTGAAGATTCTATTCTAGTTGAAGCCGCACAATTGTTTAAAAGTGGTAAAATTATAGAAGGTCGTCAACAACTGCTACATTATATTGCGTTGTATCCAACACGCATTGAAGATACATATAAATGGATGTACGACAATCTTGACCTTTGGGGCACAACTAATGAACGGCGTGATGCTAATATTATAATCATTCGCAATGGTCTTGCCAATCTACCATTGGTAGGTATTCCTGAAATTTCATTAGCAGCAACTTTGGCAGAATTGTCATTATGAGATATTTGTTTATACAATTTATAAGAAAGCCTAACGGTCAAATTGACGAGGCTGTATCCATGTCTAGGCGTGTAAAATTAACCGATCAACAGTTAATGAATGTTATTTTAGACTATGCCGAAAAGAAAGTCTTAAAATGCGTTATTGAAGGAAAGGTTGTAGATACAGATTGGGACAGGATGAATGATTATTATAAAAAAATTTATCCAGCATTGATTGGGCAGCTAGAGAAAGAAGCCCATATAACAGCTAAAGAAAAGTAAAAACGGGGCCTAGGCCCCGTTTTTTATGAGTACAACTTTAAGACATGTTCAATAATTTTATGTCTTTGTACGTCACGCACATCAAATTTACAAGATGTTAGACCTGGAACTTGATACTGTCCCAGTCTATCTATTAGATCCATAAGACCATTTTGTGAAGTTTTTCTGTCTGCTTGTTCAATATCTCCTGTGATTATTAATTTACTGCCAACTCCGATTCTTGTCATAATCATCTTTAGTTGACTAGGTGTGGCATTTTGTGCTTCATCTAGAATAATATAGCTATGTTTGAAGTTTCTACCTCTACAAAATGCTAGTGGTGCTATCTCAATGATTTGTTCGTCTAGCATTTGGGCTATTTCTTTAACTGAATAATATTCTTTTAAAACATCAAGTAATGGACGAGTCCAAGGTTCCATTTTGGCATTTAAGTCGCCAGGCAAGAAGCCATGTTTTTCGTCATCAACGCCGACCGCGGGTCTGGTTAAAATAATTTGTTCGCAGACACCTTCTCTCATAGCCTTAATAGCGGCTAACATTCCAAGATAAGTTTTGCCCGTACCTGCAGGTCCTGAAACTACGACTATATCGGTTTCATCATCTAGGAGGGCCATCATGTATTTTTCTTGGTTTTGAGACTTTGGAATCAATTCAACAGCTTTCCGTTTGGCTCGGGGTTGAGCTTGGCTGAAGTCTATTGTTTTAGATTGATTCATGTAGAATGTTTTCACTTCGTTTCTGTTTTGTTGTATTTGTCTAGGATCTTCTTTACTGCGTAACGCACTAGTTTTTCTTTTACTCAACTTGATCTCCTTTGTTAGAGCTAAGAATGTAATCACATTCAAAAGTATTTAAAGATTGTTCAGGTATGATATAACGTACTAGGTAAACACAGAGATAATTGATAAATATTAGGCTCAACATATTTTTTTGATTCTACATAAATATATTCCTCTAAGATAAATACTAGATGAAACAACATTCCGCAGATAACTTTTTTAATGACATTGACTTTGTAAGTATTGTAAGCTCCATAAAAGGAGTATTTACAAGCGATGGTACAATGTCCATATTACTTGATTTTGAGCGTGTATTAGATGAAGCCGATCTTTATGCTTATAAAAATTGGCTACTAGGGGAATTAGTACAGGGCCCAGACATAGGTAAATATAGTGTCACATGTGTATTCATGTGGCCATATAAATTAATGCCAGACCCACGTGGGGCAAAACGACTAGCAACTATTGGATGTGATGTAGCGTTTGCTAAATCAAGAATCAAAGTTCCTGTTGAAGTAAAAAATTATGAAGATTTCGTACAGGGAACTCGCTATCCAAAAATGGAAGAGCGCCCTGTTTGGTTTGTACAAATAAGAATGCCTAAAGAATTGATGAACGATATTAAAGAAGGTTCAATTGATTTGGCTGATCAAACTATTGACTTAGAAGAAATTGAGAATGCCTATGAGGACGATTTAGATAAACAAGACGCCGGAGATCAAGGCGCTCAATCTCCAATGGATATGGGTGCACCACTTGGAGCACCTCCTGCATCACCTGTACAGGCACCAGTATAATTATGAATAATAAAACCTATATTACCGAAGGCTTAGATTACCATGATATGGAAAATCAAATAGTTTCAACCGTATCGGTAGATGAATATGCCGCTAAAATGGGTAAAGATAAGGACGTTGTAACACTAGCCTTTATTGTTAAATCTTCAGCAGCAGGTGAAGATTTAGTAGATTGGTTTGAGCGTGGATATGATTGGGTATTAGATGCTAGTCTTAGTGATGGTGAAATTGAGATTGGTAAATATTTAGTATTTGTAGAGATGAATCGCCGTTCCAATGCACCTGGCAGAATTGTAGAATTATTATCAGATTTAACAACACTTACAGATATAAAAGTTAATGAATGGACAGTAACAGTTGACGGTGAAGATTACGAACCTGACGAACAAGTATTACAACAGGTTATCATACTAAATCCAAATAAATATAAAATAGACAAAGAGCGTGAAGAAGAATTAAACGAAATGAGACTGTTAGCTAAGATAGAACCCAAACCTATATATTCTAGTAATGATACAGAATTAAAGAACTTTAAAGCCATGGCAGGATTATAATATGAGACTTGAAGATTTAATAGGACCGGGTAAAACAGTTAATATTCAAACTTTGAATTTAATTATTTCACCTGAAGAAGAAGTTACCAAACCAAATCCTCAGCAGCCAGTAGTAGCAGCTCCTGACTGTGATAAAAAAACTGTAATTAATCCAGGCATTGAATATGGCAGTGATGGTAAAGCTAAATGGAGTCCTCCTTTACAACAACAATTATCTACTATGAAAGATGCCGTAGGTGTTGAAACTGATGATGTAACAGTTGAGCCTACCGTTCAAGATGAAATAGACGCAGAAGAAGAATCTACTGGTACTGATTTAGAAAGACTTAAAAAACTAGCAGCGGTATTTTCCCCGCACAATTTTCCTGCAGGGTAAAGGAATATGCCATCGACACATATTCAAAAATTCTTTACAAGTAGAGATAATAGGGTAGATAACCCAGATGAATTTGTAGGTCAAGAAGGTCGTTTATGGTATGATCCAGACACGAATACGATTCGTGTTTATACCGGTGACCCGGGTGGTATGGCTGTTGGCGGTGGTGGAACTGGTAATCCAGGTGGTAGTAACCGTGCGGTTCAATTTAATGATAGCGGTGGTTTTGGTGGCGAATCCGCTTTTACTTATGATAAAACTACTGATACACTGACAATATCTAATGCTGTTAATTCAGGATTATTTATTGGTAGTGGTGCTAACTTAACTAACTTACCTGCTGCTAATTTAGTTGGATCTGTTCCATTAGCGGCTGCGGTTAGTAATAATGCCCAACCCAACATAACTAGTGTAGGTACACTAACCTCACTCACAATGGGTGGGAACATTCTTTCTAATGCAAACATTAGTTATGACATAGGTAATACTACTCATAGATTTAGAGATTTATGGTTGGCAAGCAGCACCATATATATGGGAAATATCAGACTTAGTGCAGACACAACTAATTTAGTAGTTTCAGGAAATGTTGTTGCACCAATCGTTAAAGTTACTCAGCAAATTATAGTTCCCGCAAATGCGGATATGATTGCTAATGGTAATGTAGATTTTACTCATAGTCCTTATATAAATTTAGGTAATGTTAATACTGTACATATTAGTGGTGGAAACAGTGGATATGTATTGTCTACCGATGGCGCAAGCAATTTAAGTTGGATAGCACAATCAGGAGGCAATGGTGGTAATTCTGCTAATGCGAATTATGCTAACTTTGCAGGAACTAGCTTTAATGTAAATGCTTCTAACATTGTTGGTACTGTTGCCAACGCAAACTATTCCTTATACTCTAGTGTAGTATTAACTGGTAATCAATCATTGATTACTGGATTAGGTACTCTAACTTCTTTAACTACTAGTGGAAATATTTACGCTAATACCGGTACAGTGTACGGTAACTTATTTGCAGGTGATGGCGGATTACTTACCAACATTGCTGCCGCAGCAGGCACTTACCTTGTAAACGGTACTAGTAATGTAGCTGTTTTACCAAATGGTAATGTTACATTTAGAGTCGCTAATACTGCCAATGTATTAACTGTTACAAACAACAGTCTACGAGTAGTTGGCACTACTTACTTTGGTAATTTAGCAACTGGTAATTATTTAACATCTACATTGGGTTGTGTCACAATTGGCTCGGGTACAGTTGTAACTACTGGCAATACAGCAGGAATATTTAATTCATCAATCAATAACATTAATCTAGGATTGCAGTCAAATGTAACAATGGGTTCTATAACAGGTACTGTTACAGCCAGAGGTAATTTAGTTGCCAATTCTATTAGTGCTATTAATTTAACTGCAACAGGTGCAGTAAATTTTGCTGGAACAAATTTATTAGTAAACACTTTAACTAGCCAAGGGTTAATTTCTAGTAAACAATCAATACAAGTAGATATTGATACGATTGTAGATAGTTTTTTATTAACCACATATCGATCGGTAAAATACACATTTAGAGTAGGTGCAGACGAGGGTTATCAGGCCATTGAGGTCCTTTTAGTTCATGACGGCATAAATAGTATAGTTACTATATACGGGAGCTTATCAACAACCGGTGATGATCTTATAATGTTATCAACAGACATAGAGGGAGACACTGTTTATTTGTTGGGTACTGGATTAGGAACAAATGTTACTGTAAATTATATTGGGACATATATTCCCGATTAATATTAAAGAGAAAAAAATATGACCACAAGAAATTTTGTCGTAAAAAATGGGTTACAAGTAGGCAATGTAACAATTGATGCATCTAATAGTAATATTAATGCAGGTAATATTAATGCAGGCAATTTATTACTTGCGAATTTTGCTAATATTACTAGCAATATAGTATCTAACAATGTAACTGTTAATTTAGAACTTAGCGGAAACACTGCTAATTTTAGTGGTAATATTAAAACGCTAAATGCTAACTTAGGTAATCTTGGTACTGCTAATTTCCTAAGCGTCACCTCAAATGTAACATCAAACAATTCTACTGTTAATTTACAATTAACGGGTAATACAGCCAATTTTAGCGGAAACGTTTCTGTATCAGGGATTAAAACAGATAACTATTACTATTCAAATGGTAGTCCAGTAGATTTTCAACAACCGGCAGGATCTAATACACAGATTCAATATAATAGTAATAATGACTTTGGTGCTAGTGCTAACTTTACATTTAACAGTTCTACTAATACACTAACCGTTACTGGCAATGTACTTGGCAGTAATATCTACGCAAACTCAGGAACTGTTGGAGCAAGTTTATTAACTGGTACATTAACAACTAATGCTCAACCAAATGTCACAAGTGTTGGTACACTAAGTAGTTTAGTAGTTTCAGGCAATATTCAATCTAATACTAATGTAATTACCGATTATGTATTAGGTAAGTCAACCAGTGTTACTATTACAGCAGCGGCAGGAAATAACAATGTTGATTTAAGACCTACTGGAACTGGTACAGTAGATGTTGGTAATTTTAGAATCACTTCATTAGCAACTCCTACTCAAGCAACCGATGCTGCAACAAAAGATTATGTTGATACAGCAGCACAAGGTCTAGATCCTAAAGGCAGTGTTCAGTTTGCGTCCTACACAGCACTGCCTAATTATACATATAATAACGGAACATCAGGAGTTGGTGCAACTATTACTGCTAGTGCTAATGGTGCATTAACACTTGACGGTGGAACACCAAGCGCAGGTGCTAGAGTTCTTATTAAAAATGAGATTAATGCTAATCAACCTTATAATGGTATATATGTAGTTACTGCAACAGGTTCTGCTAGTGCAGTATTCGTACTAACACGAGCTACTGATTTTGATAACAATTCTCCTAGCGGTGAGATTCCAGGAGCATTCGTATTCGTAGAAGAAGGTACAGTTAACGCTGATACAGGTTGGGTATGTACTACTAATAGTCCAGTTACTGTTGGTACAACTAACATTACATTTGTTCAATTCTCTGGGGCAGGTAGTTATACAGCTGGCACTGGATTAACTTTAAACGGTAGTCAATTTAGTATTAGCAACACAACAGTAACAGCCGGTTCATATGGTGGCAGTGATCAAGTAGCAACATTTACAGTAAATGAGCAAGGTCAATTAACTGCTGCAAGTAATACTTATATTCAAGCAAATGCAGCTAATTTAAGCGGTACTACTCTTGCTAGTGGCGTTACAACTTCAAGTTTAACTAGTGTTGGTACATTAGGAAATCTTAGTGTTACTGGAAATACAACTAGTGGCAATGTTTACGCTAACTCAGGTATTATTGGTGCTAACACATTACAAGCATCTGCTAATATAACTGGTGGTAATTTAATATCAAATGGCGTTGCTAATATTACTGGCAACTTATCTGCTAATAATATTACTAGTACTAATAAAATAACTGCTAGTTCAGCAAACATTAGTGGAAATGCTAATGTTGGTGGTATTTTAACAGACAACTATTACTATGCGAATGGTAGCCCAGTTGACTTCCAACAAGCAGCAGGGTCGAATACTTATATACAATTTAATAGTAATGGTGATTTTGGCGCTAGTGCTAACTTCACATTTAATAGTTCAACTAATCTTCTTACAGTAGTCGGCAGTGCTAACTTAGGCAATGCTGTAACAGCAAATTATTTCATTGGTAGTGGAGCTAATTTAGCAAATATTACTGGAGCTAATGTTACAGGTACAGTTGCAAATGCAACTCATGCTGTATCGGCTGATAGTGCGACTACAGCAGGAACAGTAACAACAGCAGCACAACCAAATATTACAAGCGTTGGTAATTTAACATCACTAATAGTAAGTGGAAATCTTAGTAGTGGCAATGCTAACTTAGGTAATGTTGCTACAGCAAATTATTTTACAGGCACATTAACTACTAATGCTCAACCAAATATAACCAGTGTTGGTACATTACTCTCATTAGCAGTTACCGCAAATATTACAGCAGGTAATATCTATGCTAACTCAGGAACAATTGGCGCTAGTTTATTAACTGGTACATTAACTACAGCAGCACAACCAAATATAACCAGTGTTGGTACATTAAGCAATTTAGTAGTTTCAGGTAATACAACTACAGGTAACTTAAAACTTAACGGTGGACTAACAAGCAATAGAACAAACGTTGCTGTAACTACAAATACAGTTCTTGACCAATTTAATCCGTCGACTTACCGAACTGCTAAATATGTCGTATCAGCAGCAGGAGATGACGGATATCAATCAGTAGAGGCTTTATTAGTACATGATGGATCAAATTCATATATAACAGTGTATGGTTCAATTTGTTCTAATGTAACAGCGGATATTGTTGAAATAACAAGTAATATTAATGGAATATCAGGTAATGTGGCAGTTTATGCAACTACACTAAGTGGAAATACTAAGGTAAATCTTGTGGCAGCATATATTCAACCAACCAGTTAACCTCTATTAGTTAAGCTTTACAGGGATATATGGAACTGTGGCAAATAGAAATTTCGTAGTTAAAAACGGCCTTACGGTCGGAAATATCACATTAAATGCTAGTAATAGCAATGTAATTACTACGGGAAATGTCACAGCCAATTTTTACATAGGTAATGGTAGTTTACTAACTGGTATATCAACTACTCCACTAACCGTTGCTCTAAGTAATGCAACCGGTGGCAATGTCACTAATAGCATTGCTAGCGTTAGCACACTAAAATTTGATAGTACTAGTGGATTTGGTGTTACCGATCTTGGATCAGGCAACGCATTAATAACATTAGGTAGTACTTTTAAGACTTGGCAAGTAACAGGACAACCTAGTCTTGTTGCTGTAGGTGAAGATACAGTACAATTTATTGCTGGTACTGGAATAACTATTACTACTAGTAATACTAGTAATCCAAAAAGTATTACTTTTAATAGTACTGGCGGAGGTGGCGGATCAGGTGCTAATGTAACAGTAGATGATTTCACAGGAAATGGTGTTCAAACTACATTTCAATTAAGTACAACACCTGGTAATATTAACCAAACCAGTGTTAACTATAATGGCGTAACTCTACTTAGAAATTCATATACTCTATCAGGGGCAAATATAACATTTGTAAGTCCTCCTGCCAATGGTGCTCAAATTGAAGTATCTACACTTCAAGCTGGTAATTCAAGTCCAGGGATACCAGGTGGATCAAATACCCAACTACAATATAACGCAAATGGTTCATTTGGTGGCATACCCAATGTCACATTCAATGGTAGTAATTTAAGTTTAGGCAATGTAGCCAATATTAATATTACCGGTGGTAGCAATGGACAAGCACTAACTACTGATGGTAATGGCATATTAACTTGGTCTACTGTAGCAGGAAGTCCCGGTGGATTTAACACTTATGTTCAGTTTAACGATTCAGGTAATTTTGCTGGAAGTAGTAGATTTTTATTTAATAAATTATCTAATACGCTTACTGTTAGCAATGTAACCGTATTAGGTGCAGGTAATACTTTAAGTTTTCAAAACGCAGCGGGTAATAAAGTAAGTTTAGCAGCACCTACAAACATAGCCGCAAATGTATCATTTACTGTTCCTAATACAGTTGGTACAACGCAACAAGTATTAGGAGTAATCGCTGACGGGGCATCACAGACATTAGGTTGGAAAACTGTACCTACATATTATGTCACTGTAAATTTAAGAAATGGTAATAGTTATCTATCATCACCTAATCCTGTTCTTAGACAATACCCAATACGACTAAGATCAGGATCATTTTTAAATGTATCTGTTACCGAATAAATATAGTGAAGGAATTTTAAATGGCAAATAAGTACCCGTTAGTTGCAAACTCGTCAACGCTAACAATTGAAGAACTAAGAAGTAATGACACCTTATTGGTTGATAATTTAACTACAACAGGTATTAGTAATTTAGGTCCAATCGCTAATCTATATCTTACCGGCGGTAGTGCAGGTCAATATTTACAAACAGACGGAGCCGGTAATTTAAGTTTTACTACAGTTAGTGTCACTACATCAGGTATAAGCAATGGCACAAGTAATGTAAATATACCTGCTGTTAATGGTAATGTTACTATTGGTGTAGCAGGTAATAGTGGAGTTGTTACCGTTACCGGTACTGGCATGGTTGTAGCAGGTAATATCAATCCAAGCGCCAATGTAACATATAATTTGGGCAATGCTACTAATCGTTGGAATAATTTATATCTAGCAGGTAATACTATTGTACTAGGTAATGCTACTATTAGTGCTAATGGTAATGCTATTATCATGACCAACCCAGATGGTGGTAATTTTGTAATATCAGGAAATAGTAATACAGGTACATCGGGCACTAGTAACGGTACATCAAATGTAAATATTCCTGTAGCAAATGGTAATATTACATTTAGTGCTAATGGTACTGGTAATGTTATACAAGTATCTAGTTCAGGAATGATTATTACGGGTAATATTATTCCTACAAGTAACAATACATTTAGTCTAGGCAACACAACTTCATATTTTAAAGACGCTTTCATTGGTCCAGGATCTCTTTACATTAACGGTGTAAAAGCACTAGAGCAAAGTAGCAATACGATTGTTGTTAGTGCTGACATTAATCAATCTGTTAAATTAAGTACAAGTGGTTCAGGTGATATTCAGTTTAATCCAACTGGCAGTGGTGTAATCGCCGTAAAAGGTCCACTACAGATTCAAGCAGGTAATTATGTAACTAGTAGCAACGGCGGACCAGTTGGATTTAGTAACCCAATCAATGTTGATACACTTTCATCTCTAACTGCTAATACTAATTTGACAATTACTGCTAATGGTAGTGGTTCAGTTTCAATTAATGACGATGTTACTATTACTGGTAACTTAAATGTTAATGGTGGTGGTGGTAATTTAAGCGTTACTAGTTTAACAGTAGAAGATAATATTATTGATATTAGTGCTGAAACTACAGGTGCACCTAGCAATAACGCTGGATTAAGAGTAGTTCGCGGTGATCAAGCAGCAACACAATTGCGTTGGACAGAAAGTGCTGGTCAATGGCAGTTTACTAATGATGGTGCTACATATTTAGCAATGGTTGGTTCTAATACAAGCACCGGTAATGCTAATATTGGTAATATTGGAACAGGTATAGTATTAGCATCAGGAAATATTACTGGTGCAAATATTAGAAGTAATGGTTCTGCGAATATTGCTAATGGATTGACAGTTTCAAATGGTGGCGCTAGTATTACAGGTGCTGTTGGAATTACGGGAAATATTAATGTAACCGGTAACTTTAATGTTACGGGTAATTTGAACTATAGCAATGTTACAGATTTGGTTGTAGGTGACCCACTTATCATTATGGGCGCTAATAATACAGGTAACTTGTATGATTTAGGTATTGTAGCCAGTTTTACTACTGGTAGTTATTATTATACAGGATTTGTTAGAGATCATAATGATGGTGTTTGGAAATTATTTACTAATGTAGCAACAGAACCAACTACTGTAATTGATTGGGCTAACTCTACATTTGCACCAATGAAATCAGGTGCATTTACAAGTAATAGTACGATTACAGCAAATGGTAACATAACTGGCAGTAATATTATAACTGCTGGACAATTAGTATCTAGCATTGCCACTGGAACTAGTCCTTTAACAGTTACTAGTACTACATTAGTTACTAATCTAAACGCTGACTTATTAGATGGATATAATACCGCAACAGCAGCAACAGCAAATACAGTAGCGGTTCGTAATAGTGATGGTAATATTACTGCTAACTTCTTTGTTGGTAATGGTAGTCAATTAACTGGTTTAAGTACAAATGGAGTTAGTAACGGCAATAGTAATGTTGCTATTGCTACAGCGAATGGTAATGTAACAATCGCAGCAGTTGGTAACACCGTATTGACAGTAACTGGTACTGGAGTAAATGTAGCCGGTACTATTACAACTGGTGCAGGATCAGGTGGAAATATTAGTGGAGCTAATTACATAAGTGCTAACTATGTAACTGGTACATTAACAACAGCAGCACAACCAAATATAACCAGTGTTGGTACGTTAACAGGATTAACTAGTCTAGGAACTGTTAATTTTACTAGTGCTAGTAATGTATCATTAGGTCCTGTAGGTAATGTAAAGATTACTGGTGGAACAAATGGTCAATACCTAACTACTGACGGTGCAGGTAATTTAAGTTTTGGTACGGTTACTGTTAGTTCAGCAAGTATAAGCAATGGCACTAGTAATGTCAACATAGGAAGTTCAGGTGGTAATGTTACATTCGGTGTAGCAGGTAATGCCGCAATTCTTACTGTAACTGGTACTGGTGCTAATATTGCAGGTACAGGCAATGTTACTGGTAATTTAAATGTTGGTAATTTAACTTGTAGTTCGGGTACAGTAACAGCAGCAACTATAACAGAAACATCAAGTATTACTCTTAAAGAAAATTTAAATCCAATCACAAATGCACTAGATAGTATTGTACAATTAATGGGATTCACTTATGATCGTAAAGATGGTACTGCTAAAGGAGAAGCAGGGTTGATTGCTGAAGAAGTAAATAACATATTACCTAACTTGATTAGTTATGATGAGACAGGTAAGCCATACAGTATTAATTATAGTAAATTAACCGTGTATTTAATTGAAGCAATGAAAACTCTTAAATCAGAGTTAGATTCACTTAAAAGTCAAAGATAATGTAGGTTATAGTGGCCACGCTAAAGAATACAACTATTAACGATACCGGGTTTGTTACATTACCAGTTGGTAATACAGTACAACGACCTGATACTCCAACAGTTGGAATGATGAGATATAACTCAACTAGTGGCTATGCTGAAGTTTATACTAGTGGTGGTTGGGCTATTTTTGGTTCTTCTCCACCATCTATTAGCACTATATCACCTGGCACTTATAGTGGTGAACAAGGTACATCTTTTACTATTAATGGTGCTAACTTTAGTAATGATGCCACAGTTAAATTTATTGATGTAAATAATACTGAATACAATGCTGCTGTTGTTACTTTTGTTAATAGCAGCCAATTAACTGCTACAACTCCCCAAGATTTTACTATAGCACAGGGTCCACTTGATGTTAAAGTATCACAGGCTAGTGGTACAGTTACCAAATTAGATTGTATTGACACGGGCGGAAGTCCTGGATGGGTTACTACTGCTGGTCAAATAGGTGGTACTATTTATAGAAATGGATCAGTTAGCGTAACTGTTTCAGCCACAGATCCTGACTCAGGTGCTACGGTTACTTATTCAGTGTATTCAGGCGCACTTCCATCTGGGTTATCTCTAAACGCAAGCACTGGTGCTATTACAGGGACTGCTCCCAATGTAGGCAGTGATACAACTTACAATTTTACATTGCGAGCAACTGACAACGCAGGTAATACATCTGACCGTGCGTTTAGTATGGTAATATTACAGGGCGCACCTGGAGCACCTACTATAGGTACTGCTACTGCAACAAGCGCAACAACTGCAACCGTAGTATTTACGGCACCTGCTAATACAGGTGGAAGTACAATTACTAGTTACACTGCTGTGTCAAGTCCAAGTAGTATTACCGGTACACTAAGTCAAGCTGGTTCAGGTACTATTACAGTTAGTGGATTAGCTGCTGGTACAAGTTACACCTTTACTGTATATGCTACTAATTCGTATGGTAATAGTACTAGTAGTTCGGCAAGTAACAGTATAACAACAAATCAAGTAGCACCATCAACAGTTGAATACTTAGTGCTTGCAGGCGGTGCTGGTGGTGGAACTAATCACGCAGGTGGTGGTGGTGCAGGTGGTATGTTGACTTCTACATTATCGGTTTCAGCGAGTACTAATTATACAGTTACAGTTGGTGGTTCTGGAACAGGCGGAATTGGTGGATATGGTAATAGAGGAACTAATGGTTCAACTAGTCAATTTGCTAGTATTAGTACAACAGGTGGTGGCGGCGGCGGTGGCAGAGGCGGAGGTCCTGGTATTGCTGGCGGATCAGGTGGTGGCGGTGGCGGAGGTAGCGGAGATGAAGGATACGGAGGCACTACTGATGCAAGCCAAGGTTATAGAGGTGGCCAAGCAGTTGACTTATATGGAGCTGGCGGCGGCGGCGCCGGCGGTCAAGGTGGTGATAGATCCGGATCTAGCGGTGGAGCCGGTGGATCGGCAGCGTATAGTAGCATAACAGGCACATCTACCGCTTATGGTGGTGGAGGTGGTGGAGGTGGCTATGGTAGTGGAACAGCTACAGCCGGTGGATCTGGTATTGGCGGAAATGGTGGTGATGGTAATTCAGGAACTCCTGGTTATTCAGCACCATATGCTAACACAGGATCTGGTGGAGGCGGCGGCGGTCCTGCTTGGGGAGCCGGCGGAAATGGATCATCCGGAGTTGTAATCATAGCCTATCCAAATACATTTAAAACACTATCTTCAATTGGCGGTGGATTAAGTTACGATCAACCAAGTAGATCAGGTTATAGGGTATATCGCTTTACCGGTGGCACAGGTTCAATAAGTTGGTAATATATGGCAACCCTTAAAAATTCAACCATTAACGATACACAATTCTTTACATTGCCTGCAGGTACTACGGCACAACGGCCAGCTAGCCCTGTACAGGGCATGACACGCTATAATACAACATTAGGTTATATTGAGTGGTACGATAGTGTAAGTGCAACATGGCGACCTATCTATCAAAGTCCAAGTATTGAAGTAACTTATTTAGTAGTTGGTAGTGGCGGAGGCGGCGGAGGTGGCTTTAGTACAGATGCCGCAGGTGGAGGTGGAGGTGCCGGCGCATATATAGAAGGCACTGAGTATCTAGTGTCAGGCACCTCCAAAATAATTACTGTTGCAGCCGGTGGTGAAGGTGGTGCAGGTTCTGTTGGTGTTAGAGGTGGTGTTGGTAGTAACACAGTGTATGGTAGTGTCACTGCTAATGGTGGCGCAGGTGGTGGAACATATAGTGGAAACCCTGCTTATAATCAGGGTATGGATGGCACCAGTAATGGCAATGCATCTGGATCTGGTGGTGCAGGTGCGGGATCTGCAACAAATCCAGGAGGAGCCGGGGGAGCATACGGAAATGCAGGTGGATCGCACACGGGTACAGGACAAAGTAACAAATCTACATCATGCGGTGGTGGGGGTGGGGCAGGCGCAGCAGGTGGAAATGGTACTGCAAATAGCACCGGCGGTGCAGGTGGTATCGGAAAATTAAGCGCTATGACAGGTTTGTATTATGCTGGTGGAGGTGGAGGTGGTTCTACACAGGGATCAACTGCACAAGGTGGTAATGGAGGTGGCGGTAATGCCGGAGCACCCCCTGGAACTGGTGGAGGGGGTAATAATGGTTCTGCTGGAACGACAAATCGCGGAGGAGGCGGTGGGGGAGCCAGTGCAGGTAGTGTAACTGTTACAGGTGGAAACGGTGGAAGTGGGGTCGTAATATTAAGAATAGGCGCTAGTTATATTGTGACTATCGGTGTTGGATTATCATATTCACTAGATACTTCAAATCCAGTATATAAAATTTATACGTTTACCTCAGGAACAGGCACAATAACATTTAGTTAATTAAAAAGGAGAAAAAAATGGCACATTATGCTTTTTTAGATGAAAATTATGTAGTAACAGAAGTTATAGTTGGTAAAGACGAAAGCAACTTTGATTGGGAAAGACACTATGGTGATTTCCGTGGTCAATTGTGTAAGCGTACTAGTTATAACACAATAGGTGGACAACACACATTAGGTGGACAACCTTATAGAAAAAATTATGCAGGCATAGGTTATACTTATGATCCACAGCGTGATGCTTTCATTCCACCTCAACCATATCCAAGTTGGACATTAAACGAGGATACTTGTAATTGGGATCCATATAAACCATATCCTAGTGATGGTGGTAGATATACTTGGGATGAAGATCAATTAGATTGGATAGCAGTACCTACTGAATAATATGTAAATGGCCACCCTTAAAAACACTACAGTAAACGATACTGGTTACTTACAGTTACCAGTTGGTACAACTGATCAAAGACCAGTTAGCCCCGCCAACGGCTATACTAGATACAATACCGACTTGCGTGTAGTAGAATATTATGATGCTAACTACAGTAGTTGGATGAGTGTAGTAAGTGGTGCTAGTGGTACTACACTTAGTGTTGATTTTCTTGTGGTAGCCGGGGGTGGAGGTGGCGGGTTTGACGTATCTGGTGCTGGTGGTGCAGGCGGATTGAGAACCAGTGCAGGAACCAGTGGCGGTGGTGCCTCAGCCGAAAATGTAGTAACAGCTACCGTTGGCACTGCATATACTGTTACTGTAGGCAGCGGAGGTGCCGGAAACACATCATCAGGTGTTGGCACCAATGGTAGTAATTCTGTTTTTGGTTCTATTACCGCAATTGGTGGGGGTGGCGGTGGCGGTGCTGCTTACGCAGGTGTTGCTGGAGGCAGTGGCGGTGGCGGTGGCGCCGGGGCTACTTACACTGGCGGTTTGGGCACAGCCAGTCAAGGGTACGTTGGCGGTACCAGTTATCAAGCAGGCACCAATTACAGTGCTGGTGGCGGTGGTGGGTCGGGTTCTGTCAGCTCTGCTGCGTCAGCAAGTAAAGGTGGCGACGGTGGGGCAGGAACTGCTTCTACAATTACTGGCAGTGCAGTAACATATGCTGGTGGAGGTGGAGGTGGATTCTTAAGTACCGCCGGTGCTGCTTCTGCCAGCTCTCGTGGCATAGGTGCTGCTGGTGGTGGTTCAGGTGGGGTTAGTAGTAGTACTACAATAGTATTTTCATCAACCTCTGCTACATCAAATACAGGTAGTGGCGGCGGTGGCAGTGGTTGGACCAATGGATCAAATGGGTCGGGTGGTTCGGGTGGTTCAGGTATAGTTGTACTCAAATTCCCAGCTGCATTCTATTTGACAGCCGATGCAGGATTGACTAGTAGCGTGGTTACTAGTGGTGCTTATAAGATTGCTACATTCACTGCTGGCACGGGCCCAGTTTATTTTAGTAATACTTCGCCACTTGATGTAAGTTATTTAGTGGTTGCTGGTGGCGGTGGATCAGGTGGTCCTGGCAATAGATCAGCTTATACTAATTCTTCAGCATGGTCAGGTGGAGGTGGCGCTGGTGGGTTACTAACTGGAACTATTAGCACTATACTTTTAGGGGCCAGTTATACAGTTACAGTTGGTGCTGGTGGGTCAGTAGACAATAATGGAACAAATAGCGTGTTTAATACATACACCGCTATAGGGGGCGGAGCCGGCGGTGATTCATCTACTGGGGGAGATAACGGTAATAGTGGTGGCTCAGGTGGAGGAGGAGGCGGAGACGTTGCAACCTCAGGCGGATCGGCTACCGCAGGACAAGGTTACGCAGGTGGAGCTGGACAAGACCTTTCGCCAGAATCTGGAGGTGGCGGTGGAGGCGCCGGGGGTGTTGGCAATCCAGGCACAACAACAGGAGCAGGTGGTGTTGGATATGCAAGTTCTATTACAGGTACTTCTACTTACTACGCAGGTGGAGGCGGTGGTGGTGCAGGAGTCGGAACACGAACTACCAATACTGGTGGATTAGGTGGAGGTGGAAATGGTACTACTGTTGCATACGGTTCGACTTCAACAGCTACTCCTGGTACACCAAATACTGGTGGTGGTGGCGGAGCAGGTCCAACAGCAGGTGGATCCGGTGTAGTCATACTAGCATACGCATCTAATTATTATATTAATGTTGGCTCAGGTCTAACAGCAGACACAAGTTTGTCAAATGGTGTTAAATATACCAAATTCACAGCAGGTACTGGCTCAATTTCATTTACTACTAGTCCCACTTTTACAGTAGATTATCTAGTAGTTGCTGGTGGAGGTAGTGGTGCTACATATACACCTAGCAGTGGTTATGCTAGTGGTAATACAGGTAGTGCTAGTGTTTTTAACATTATAACCGCATCAGGTGGAGGTTATGGAGGAGCTTGGAACGCTGCTAGTGGCACTGTAGGAGGAGCAGGTGGTTCCGGTGGTGGCGGCGGTCCTATAAATGTAGCAAATCAATCAATAGCAGGCGGAGCTGGCACTGCTGGTCAAGGTTATGCAGGTGGTTCAGGAGTATACACTGGTTCAGCTTATGTAAGCGGTGGAGGTGGTGGTGCTGGTGGTATTGGTGGTAATGGATCAGGAAGCACATGTGGTGCTGGTGGTGTTGGATATGGTAGTGCGATCAATGGCACCCTTACTTATTATGCTGGTGGTGGTGGGGGAGGTACGGCAATCGGTTCTGCTGGAGCAGGTGGAAATGGAGGTGGAGGTGCAGGTGGTAGAGGCGCGAATGGTACATCCGGTACTCCTAACACCGGAGGTGGCGGGGGTGGCGCAGATTCTGGAATAGGTGCTGGTAATGGTGGAGGTGGCGCCGGTGGATTGTTAGCCAATGTCGCTTCTAACTTGTCTACCGGTGTTTCATATACTGTAACTATTGGGGCAGGTGCAGCATCGGTTGGTACTGGCACAGGTACTAGTGGCGCAGGTGGTTCAGGTATCGTCATACTGCGTGTACCAAGTAATTACTCAGCGACCTTCTCAGGTGGATTAACTACTAGTCTAAGCACTTCAGTAACCGGTTATAAAACCTACACAGTAACAGCCGGCACTGGTACGGTAACCTTTAGTTAAAGAGTAAAAAATGGCACATTATGCTTTCTTAAATGAATATTTGATTGTTACAGAAGTTATCACTGGATTAGATGAAAATAACTATGATTGGGAAACTCATTATGGTAATTTTCGTAGACAACTTTGTAAACGCACTAGTTACAATACATACGGTGGTGTACATAATCTAGGTGGCACACCATATAGAAAAAACTATGCTGGTATTGGTTTTAGTTATGACCCACAGCGTGATGCGTTTATACCACCAAAACCAAATGATTATTGGTTGTTGAACGAAGAAACATGCTTATGGGAAGAACCCTCACCAACAAATTGTGAAGGTGTTTACTTTGCTAGGTTAGATGAAGATAATATTGTTCAACAATTATTTTATGTTAAAAATTCTGATACTTCACTCGATGGTGTTATAAACGAAAACATAGGATTAGCATTCTGTAGAAGTGTTTTTGGTAGTGATACAAATTGGAAGCAAACTAGTCACGATCCACATTTTAGATTTCATTTTGGTGATATTGGCTATAGTTATGATGAAAACTATGATGCTTTTATACCACCTCAACCCGATCCAAATTGGGTATTAGACTATGATACATTCACTTGGTATTCACCTAGATAAAGACATAAATACAGTATGTCAGGAAATATCACCCAAATAGAACCGTTTAACCTAAACAATGCTGGAAGTTATACTTTCGGCAATGCTACCGTAACCGGTAATACTGATTTAGGGATAGTAGGCAATGTTACTATTACAGGTGGTACTAGTGGTTATATATTACAAACTGATGGATCAGGTAATTTAAGTTGGGTCAACCCAGTAGATACATCAGGGTACAGTGGCGCTAGCGGCTATTCAGGTGTCAGTGGCTATAGTGGTATTTCAGGATACACCGGTATAAGTGGTTACACTGGAGTATCAGGGTATACAGGCGTAAGTGGTGTTAGTGGATACACTGGGGTCAGTGGATACACTGGGGTCAGTGGATATAGTGGTGCATCAGGTTCTAGTGGATATTACGGACAAGATGGAGCTAGTGGTTATTCAGGTGTAAGCGGATATACTGGAGTAAGTGGTTACACAGGTACTAGTGGATACACTGGAATTAGTGGCTATACTGGTACTAGTGGTACTTCAGGTTATACTGGTGCAAGTGGATACACTGGAATTAGTGGCTATACAGGTGCATCAGGCACAAGTGGATACACCGGAGTCAGTGGTTATTCAGGTGGTACAGGTAGTAATGGGGCTAGTGGTTATTCAGGGGTATCAGGATTCTCTGGATTTAACGCTAATGTAACTTATTCAAGTACTCCACCTGTTAGTCCTCATATAGGTGATTTGTGGGTTAACTCTGATACAGCAGTTTTGACAATGTACTTCAATGATGGGGTATCAAACAATTGGGCAGAATTAGAAGCAGCACAATCATTTAGTACATCAGGTAGCAGTGGATATTCAGGTTATAGTGGACTAGGTATAAGTGGTTATAGCGGTTACTCAGGTGGTACTGGTAGTAATGGAGTTAGTGGCTATTCAGGTATAAGTGGATATAGCGGCGGTACTGGTAGTAATGGTGCTAGTGGTTACTCAGGAATAAGTGGTTATTCAGGTGGCACTGGTAGTAATGGTGCTAGTGGTTATTCAGGAACTAGTGGAGCTACTGGACCAAGTTCTATTACAGCAATCAACAATCAACAAAATACAGGTACTGGTGCATTAGGTTTACCAGTTGGAACTACGGCAGAAAGACCCGCTACTGCGTATAATGGATATACTAGAATCAATACTAGTACAACCTTTATGGAAATTTACTATAATGGAAATTGGATTAGTGCAGTATCATTGATAACTGCGCCGAACGCACCAACAATTGGTACTGCTACAGTAGTGAGTTCAACTAGTGCTACTGTCACATACACTGCTCCAGCATACGATGGTGGAGCAACAATTACTAGTTACACGGCTGTTAGTAGCCCGGGAAATATTACAGGAACATTAAGTCAAGCAGGGTCAGGTACTATTACTGTTAATGGATTGACTACTGGTACTGCTTACACATTTACTGTATATGCTACTAATAGTGTCGGAAATAGCGTTGCAAGTAGTGCAAGCAACAGTATTACAACTTGGTCAGTACCTGGTGCACCTACTATCGGTACTGCTACCGCCACTGGGACAACAACGGCAACAGTTACATTTACTGCACCTGCTAGTAATGGCGGTACAGCGATTACTCAGTATATTGCTACATCAAGTCCAGGTAGTGTCACTGGAACATTAAGTCAAGCAGGGTCAGGCACTATTAGTATTAGTGGACTAACTCAAGGTACAAGTTATACATTTACAGTTAAAGCGGTTAATGCTGTTGGTCAAAGTGCTGCAAGTAGTGCAAGTAATAGTATAACTACACAATCTGCAACACCTACATCAGTTGAATATCTAGTGGTTGCTGGTGGAGGTGGTGGAGGTGGTGCATCTGGTGGTAGAGGTGGCGGTGGAGGTGCAGGCGGAATGTTAACCAGCACTCTATCTGTTTCAGCAAGTACTGCATACACTGTAACCGTTGGCGGTGGCGGACCTGGTAGTAATTTAACTGCAGGACGAGGATCTAATGGAACAGCTAGTCAATTTGCTTCGATTAGTACAGTAGGAGGAGGAGGTGGCGCCGGTGACGACGGTGGAGGTATTGGTTATGGATCTGCTGGTGGATCCGGTGGTGGTGGCCATTATGATGGTGCTGGCGGTGCTGGCACAGCCGGACAAGGTAATAATGGTGGCTCTGGTATAACCAGTCCAAACTTTGGATCAGGCGGTGGCGGTGGCGCCGGAGCTGTTGGACAAAGTGGACAAACTTATAAAGGCGGCGATGGTGGTATAGGAAATCTATCTAGTATAACTGGTTCATCTACATACTATGCAGGCGGTGGTGGTGGCCAACTTAATGGCGGTACTGCTGGATCTGGCGGTGCAGGTGGTGGTGGTGCAGGTAACGGCCAAAATAATGGCTTTAGTAATACTGGAGGCGGTGGAGGTGGAAATGGCTCTGGTGGTACAGCAGGTGCCGGTGGTTCTGGAGTAGTTATCATTGCTTATCCTGACTCATACAATGCGCCTGCATCAATTTCCGGCGGATTAACTTACGATCAACCAAGCAGGTCAGGTTATAGAGTGTATCGTTTCACACAAGGTACTGGTACTATTACTTGGTAAACAATAAATATAATCATGGCAATACTTCAAATAGACCCTAGTTCAATAAATTCTAGTTCATCATATTCTTTTGCGAATGTGACGGCTAATACATTCACTGCCACTGAAAATTTACAAATTCCTAATGGTAATACGGCACAACGACCTAATAGTCCAGCATATGGATTAATGAGATATAATACAGAAACTGGTCTTGCTGAAATATATACTAGCAGTGGGTGGGGAGTATTTGGATCACAACCACCTACAATAAGCACAGTATCACCAGGTACTTTTAATGGAGAAATAGGTACATCTTTTACTATTAATGGAGCTAATTTTACTAATGACGCTACTGTTAAATTTGTTGATGTAAATAACACAGAATACAGTGCAGCGATTGTTACTTTTGTTAACTCTAGTCAATTACTTGCTACTACACCGCAAGACTTTACAGTAGCACAGGGACCACTTGATGTTAAAGTAGTTCAACTAAGTGGAACGGTTACTAAATTAAATTGTATTGATACTGGTAGTAGTCCTGGTTGGTATACTCCCGCAGGACAAATTGGTGGTACAATTTATAGAAACGGAATAGTTAGTATAACGGTTGTTGCTACTGACCCTGACCCAAGTGCTACTATCACTTATAGTGTGCTTTCAGGCGCACTTCCAAGCGGATTATCATTGGATTCTAGTACCGGTGTTATCTCTGGTACTGCTCCCGATATTGGTAGTGATACTACATACAACTTCACACTAAGAGCCACAGACAACGCAGGTAATACATCTGACCGCGCATTTAGTATAATAATATTACAGGGAGCACCTGGTGCACCTACTGTAGGTACTGCAACAAGATCGGCAAGTCAATCAGTTCAAGTGACATTTACTGCACCTGCAAATGTTGGTGGTAGTGCAATTACCAGTTACACAGTTACAAGTAGCCCAGGCAGCCTTACAGGGACAGGTGCAACAAGTCCTATAACTGTAACTGGTTTGACAAATGGCACAGCATACACATTTACTGTAACCGCTACAAACAGTTATGGCACTAGTGTGGCTAGTAGCGCAAGTAACTCCGCTACACCGTATACAGTACCTGGTGCACCTACTATTGGTAGTGCTACTTCTACTGGTACTACCACTGCTACAGTTGCTTTCACTGCACCTGCAAGCAACGGTGGAAGCACTATAACAAGTTACACAGCGGTAAGTAGTCCTGGTAGTATAACCGGTACACTAAGTCAAGCAGGTTCGGGTACTATTACAGTTAGTGGATTAACCCCAGGTACAAGTTATACATTTACTGTATATGCAACTAATGCAGGTGGTAATAGTTCTAATAGTAGTGCAAGTAATAGCATAACAACAACTCAAGTAGCCCCAACATCTGTTGAATATCTTGTTGTTGCTGGTGGAGGTGGAGGTGGGTCAAGATTTGGTGGCGGTGGTGGAGCTGGTGGTATGTTGACTTCTACTTTATCAGTTTCTGCGAGCACTGGTTATACAGTTACAGTCGGTGGTGGAGGTTCAGGTGGAGCAGGCAGTGGTGGACCTAATACTAATGGAGCAACTAACGGCGGTCCAGGTAATAATTCAGTATTTGCATCTATAACCACAATTGGTGGTGGATACGGTGCAGCAGGTGATACTGGAAACGGTGGATCTGGTGGATCTGGAGGTGGTGGAGCTGGACGATTTAACAGCAGTGGTGGTAGCGGTACAGGTGGGCAAGGAAATGCCGGTGCTTCTACACTTGGACAAGATGGCGGATCAGCATCATTTAATGGTGGTGGTGGTGGTGGAGCAGGAGCAGCAGGACCTTATAATTCATTTGGTGTTGGTGGAAATGGTTCAGCTAGTTCTATTACAGGATCATCAGTAACATACGCAGGTGGTGGCGGTGGCGGCGGAACAGGAGATGGCGGCGGTCCAGGTGGCGTGAGAAACGGTGGTGCCGGAGGGTCTGGCGGTGGCGGTGCGGGTGGACCATATTCTGGTGGATCCGCTACAGGTGGTACTAATAACTTGGGTGGAGGAGGCGGAGGTGGAGCCTACAACGCTACATTTAGTGGTGATAACCAACCCGGTGCTTCTGGTGGATCTGGTGTAGTTATCATTGCTTATCCAAACACATTTTTACCATTGTCATCAATTAGCGGTGGACTCAGTTACGATCAACCTACTAGATCAGGTTATAGAGTATATCGCTTTACTGGCGGTACAGGCACTATCTCTTGGTAATCAATAAATATAATTATGTCATTACTTAGAATTGAACCAGCCGCGGTAAATGCCAATTCATCATTCTCTTTTGCAGGAGTAAATGCTACAGGCAATTTACAGTTACCTACTGGAAATACTGCTCAACGGCCAGGAAGTCCAATAGCCGGGACAATTAGATATAATTCACAAACAGGTTTCGCGGAAATATATACTAGCAGTGGATGGGCAACATTTGGTGCTCCTCCTCCAACTATCAGTACCGTATCACCTGGTACTTATAATGGAGAAACAGGTACTGAATTTACTGTAAATGGGGCTAATTTTACTAATGACGCTGTAGTTAAATTTGTTGATGTAAACAATACAGAATATAGCGCTACTGTAGTTACATTTGTAAATTCAAGTCAATTAATAGCCACTACACCTCAAGATTTTACCGTAGCACAAGGACCACTTGATGTTAAAGTAACACAATTAAGTGGAACAGTTACTAAACTAGCCTGTATAGATACTGGTGGTAGTCCCAGTTGGGTTACTACTGCTGGTCAAATAGGCGGTACAATTTATAGAAATGGCTCAGTTAGTGTAACTGTCTCAGCTACCGATCCTGATGCAAGTGCTACGATTACTTACAGTGTGCTTTCAGGTGCATTGCCAAGTGGATTAAGTTTGAATTCAAGTACAGGTGCTATTACTGGTACTGCACCTGATGTAGGTAGTGATACTACTTACAATTTTACATTGCGAGCAACTGACAATGCAGGTAATACATCTGACCGTGCGTTTAGTATGGTAATATTACAAGGTGCTCCAGGTGCACCTGTTATCGGTACAGCAACAAGATCAGCCAGCCAATCAGTTCAAGTTACATTTACCGCACCTGCAAATGTTGGCGGTAGTAGTATTACTAGTTACACTGCTACCAGTAGTCCAGGTAGTATTACAGGCACCGGTGCAAGCAGTCCAGTTACTGTAACTGGGTTGACAAATGGAACTGCATATACATTTACTGTTACTGCTACTAATAGTTATGGTACTGGTACTGCCAGTGGTGCTAGTAATTCTGCTACTCCATATGGTGTACCTGGTGCACCTACTATTGGTACTGCTACTTCTACTGGTACTACAACTGCTACTGTATCATTTACCGCACCTGCAAGCAACGGCGGTAGTACAATAACCAGTTACACTGCGGTTAGTAGCCCTGGCAATGTCACTGGCACATTAAGTCAAGCAGGATCAGGTACTATTACAGTAAGTGGATTAAGCGCAGGTACAAGTTACACATTTACAGTATATGCTACAAATGCCGCAGGTAATAGCGCTAATAGTTCAGCAAGTAATCAGATAACAACAACTCAAGTAGCTCCAACTTCAGTTGAATACTTAGTATTAGCTGGTGGAGGTGGCGGCAGAGATTGTGGTACAGCAATTGGATCATCTGGTGGCGGTGGTGCTGGTGGATATTATAATTCAACTATAGCAGTATCGGGAAGTACTAGTTACACTGTAACAGTTGGTGGTGGAGGTACAAGAAATAATAATGGATCAAACAGTGAATTTGCTAGCGTACTCGCATATGGTGGCGGTACTGGAGGAACAGGTACTCACGGTGCTGGCGAAAACGGAACTTCAGGTGGATCAGGTGGTGGCGGTGGTTGGGGTGATAATTCATACGGATATGGTGGATCCAGTCTAGGTGGCGGTAATGCAGGTGGAGTGGGCGGTACACGAAGTCAACCCGGTGGTGATCCGCCGTATGGTGCAGGTGGAGGAGGAGGCGCTGGTAGTGCTGGTGGTAACTACAGTGGTGGTGCAGGTGGATCAGGCGCTTCTAGTTCTATTACAGGATCTTCGGTTACTTACGCAGGTGGCGGCGGCGGTGGTAATGAGTTAGGAACACCTGGTAGTGGTGGATCAGGAATAGGTGGTGCAGGTGGCACAAATGGTGGTGGATACAATGCACCCACCGCTAACACAGGTGGCGGTGGAGGAGGAGCAGGTGGATATAATGGTGGCGCCGGAGGATCCGGTTCTTCTGGGGTAGTTATCATAGCATATCCAAATACATTTTTACCATTGTCATCAATATCTGGCGGACTCAGTTATGATCAACCCAGCAGAAGTGGTTATAGAGTATATCGCTTTACTGGCGGTACAGGTCCTATTAGCTGGTAAGGACTATTAATGACAACGCAAATAACAACAGACAATATACAAACTAGTTCGGTTTATAGCCTCCAAGGACCTAGAATCACTACTATTCAAATAACCAATAGTAGTTATGTTGTATTAGATGATACTGCTGTTAGCACCTCAGGTGGATATATTAAAATTACTGGTACTGGATTTACTAGTGGTAGTCAAGTATTAGTAAACAGTGTTGCAGCAACTAGTACTACTTTTGTTAGTGCTGTAGAATTAAGGGCACAACTACCGGCTACAGCCGCTGGTACTTATATATTATATGTAGCGGATACAAATGGTGGATTGGCTAGTAAAGTAAATGGTATTACATTTAGTGGTACTCCTACTTGGGTTACAGGTAGTACATTAACTAGTGGTATTTCTGCTGTTGCTTACAGTACACAACTTTCGGCTACTAGTGATAGTGCTATAACATACGCATTACAAGCAGGTAGTACATTACCTACAGGATTGTCATTATCTAGCAGTGGATTACTTAGTGGTACTGTGACTATTGGATCGGATACTACATATAGTTTTACTATTACTGCTACCGACGTTGAATTACAAGATAGTCCTAGAACATTTAGTTTAACAATTATTGCGGCTACGGTGCCTGGAGCACCTACAATAGGTAGTGCTACAGCAACTGGTAGTAGTACTGCTACAGTTACATTCACCGCACCAGTGTCAAATGGAGGTAGTACAATTACTTCTTACACCGCAGTTAGCAGTCCTGGTAGTATTACTGGTACACTAAGTCAGGCTGGTTCAGGTACTATTACTGTAAGTGGTTTAACACCGAGTACAAGTTACACCTTTACTGTATATGCTACAAATTCTATAGGCAATAGTGCAAATAGCGCAGCGAGTAATAGTATTACTACTGCTCAGGTAGCACCAACTTCAGTTGAATATCTAGTTGTTGCCGGTGGCGGTGCGGGCGGAGCGGGTGCTAGTGGAGGTGGTGGAGCGGGCGGATTATCTTATAATTCATCGTTTGCAGTTAGCGCATCAACTGGATATACAATTACAATCGGTGGTGGTGGAGCTAGTGTATCATATCCATCACTTAGTAATCCTGGTTCTAGCTCAGTATTTGCTAGTGTAACCTCACTGGGCGGCGGTTATGGTGGAGCTGGGCTTTCAGACACAACAAGAAATGGTGGAAGCGGAGGATCGGGTGGCGGTGGAGGTGCACCAGATGGATCCGGAGGTGCAGGCACCGCCGGACAAGGCAATAATGGTGGAGCAAATCATCCAGGTGGATCATATGCAGGTGGTGGTGGCGGCGGCGCTGGCGGTGCTGGTGCAAACGGTACACAAGATACTGGAGGACCAGGCGGCGTAGGATTGTCATATAGTATAATAGGCGCGGCAACTTATTATGCAGGCGGTGGTGGCGGTGCCGGCAATTCCAACAGCGGTGCAGGCGGCAGTGGCGGAGGCGGAGCGGGCGGAGGCGGAGATCCTAGTAGTGGTATTGCAGGAACTCCCAACACTGGTGGTGGTGGCGGAGGTTCAAGAGGAGGAGGACCAGTTAGTGGGCCAGGCGGCTCCGGAGTAGTCATTATAGCCTATCCAAATACATATTTACCATTATCATCAATTAGTGGTGGACTCTCTTACGACCAACCTACAAGATCAGGTTACAGAGTATATCGCTTTACTGGTGGTACAGGTACTATCTCTTGGTAACTAAATACTATTAAGATAAAAATATTATGGCAACCTTTGTATTCCCAACATCTCCTACAGTAGGACAAACCTATACTTTTAGTACTAAAACTTGGGTTTGGACAGGATATGCTTGGGTATTACAAGCGAACGGTGCAATCAATAACTTACCAATTGGCAATGCTACTCCTAGCACTGGCGTATTTACTACATTACAAGCAACTACTAGTGCTAATTTAGGCACTGTATCTAATGTTTATATAGCTGGTGGCACTAGTGGTTACATATTAAAGACAGATGGATCAGGTAATTTAACTTGGACTGATCCTACTGGCTATAGCGGCTATTCAGGTATTAGTGGATACTCAGGTGGTACTGGTAGTAACGGATCTAGTGGATATTCAGGCACCTCAGGAATTAGTGGATATACTGGCGTAAGTGGTTACACCGGTACTTCGGGTATCAGTGGTTATACAGGTGCAAGTGGTATATCTGGATATACCGGTATATCAGGTGCTAGTGGTTATACAGGTACATCAGGTATTAGTGGATATACTGGCGTAAGTGGATACTCAGGCAGCAGTGGGTATTACGGTCAGGATGGCGCTAGTGGATATTCAGGCATGTCTGGATACACTGGTGCTTCGGGTATAAGCGGTTACACAGGTGCAAGTGGTACATCAGGCTATACTGGCGTGAGTGGATATTCAGGTACATCGGGGTACACGGGTACTTCAGGAATATCTGGATATACTGGTATATCAGGTGCCAGTGGTTATACAGGTACATCAGGTATTAGTGGATATTCAGGTGTCACAGGTAGCAATGGTACTAGCGGATATTCAGGTGTTAGTGGATACTCAGGCAGCAGTGGCTATTACGGACAAGATGGCGCTAGTGGTTATTCAGGTATTAGTGGTTATAGTGGAATAGGCATTAGTGGATACAGTGGCGCAGCAGGCCCATCAAATACTATACTTGCTACAAATGATACAAGCACTACTACATTATATCCTGTACTAGTTGGTGCAGCAGGTAGCAATCAAACAGCAAAAGTAAATACAGGTAACTTTGTTTTTAATGCTAGTACAAATACTTTTAGCACAGGTAATATTAATGTAAGTGGAGTCAGTAATTTAGGTCCTGTAGGTAATGTCATTATTACTGGTGGTTCTAATAACGCTATATTGTCTACTAATGGTAGTGGTAATCTATCTTGGTCTACATTAAGTTCAGTATTAGGAAATTTTAATACTATTAATTATACAGGTAATGGTGTTCAAACAACCTTTACTGTAACTTCAGGCGATACTGCTAATGGCATATTCGTCACTCAAAACGGTTTACTTCAAGTTCCGATAACTGATTATACAGTATCAGGCTCAAATTTGGTATTTACCAGCGCCCCTGCTAATGGAGTGGCTATTAGTATTCGTGAACTTGCTGGATTAAGTGGATATTCAGGTGGCACCGGTGGTAGCGGATCTAGTGGTTATTCGGGTATCAGTGGATATTCAGGGTCGGGTATAAGTGGTTATTCAGGTTCGGGTATTAGCGGATACTCAGGCTTAGGTATCAGTGGGTATTCAGGAGAATCAGGGTATTCAGGAGTGAGTGGATATACAGGGACTTCAGGTTATACTGGTGTAAGTGGATACTCAGGTACATCGGGCGTAAGTGGATACTCAGGTACATCGGGCGTAAGTGGGTATACAGGTATATCAGGTGTTAGTGGTTATTCAGGTACATCAGGCGTAAGTGGTTATTCAGGTGGTACTGGTAGCGATGGTATTAGTGGTTATTCAGGTGTAAGTGGATATTCAGGATCAGGAATCAGTGGATATTCAGGGTTAGGTATAAGTGGATACTCAGGTGCAGCAGGTATAAGCGGTTATACAGGTGTAAGTGGTTATAGTGGACAAGGTGGCACACTAACTTCAACAGTAGATAATTTTACAGGTGATGGATCTCAAACTGCATTCACACTGTCTACTACACCTACAAATATAAATTATACAATAGTATCTGTAGGTGGTGTATTACAACCACAAACAACATACTCAGTTACAGGATCTACATTAACATTTAGTTCGGCTCCAGTAAACACAGTAGTAATACAGGTTACAACTTTTGGGGGAAATGTATTTGCACCAGGTGCTGTATCAGGTTACAGCGGTTATTCAGGGTTAGGTATCAGTGGATATACTGGTGCTAGCGGATATACCGGAGTAAGTGGATACACAGGTGTCAGCGGGTATACTGGAACAAGTGGATACTCAGGTGCATCAGGTGTAAGTGGCTATTCAGGTGGAACTGGTAGTGATGGTGCTAGTGGTTATTCAGGTCTTTCGGGGTACACCGGTACTTCGGGTATCAGTGGGTATACTGGTGTCAGTGGGTATTCAGGTCTTTCGGGCTACACCGGTACTTCGGGTGTCAGTGGGTATACTGGTGTCAGTGGTTACACAGGTACATCAGGTGTTAGTGGATATTCAGGCGAAAGTGGCTATTCAGGTGTCAGTGGATATACAGGCATAAGTGGATATACAGGCATAAGTGGATATACAGGCATAAGTGGATATTCAGGTACATCAGGTGTAAGTGGATATACAGGTATTAGTGGTTATTCAGGTACCTCGGGCGTAAGTGGGTATACAGGTACATCAGGCATAAGTGGATATTCAGGTACATCAGGTGTTAGTGGATATTCAGGCGAAAGTGGTTATACCGGCGTTAGTGGATACTCAGGTACATCAGGTGTTAGTGGATACTCAGGTACATCAGGTGTTAGTGGATACTCAGGTACATCAGGTATCAGTGGTTACACAGGAACAAGTGGATACTCAGGTACATCGGGCGTAAGTGGTTATACTGGAACAAGTGGTACATCAGGTGTAAGTGGTTATACTGGAGTAAGTGGATATTCAGGTACATCAGGTATAAGTGGCTATACTGGAGTAAGTGGTTATACAGGTGCATCAGGTGTAAGTGGATATTCAGGATCAGGTGTAAGTGGATATTCAGGATCAGGAATCAGTGGATATTCAGGTCTTTCAGGCTTTAGTGGTAGCCCGGGTATTTCAAGTAGTTACTTCAACTATCTCGCTGATGCTAATACTCAGAGTGCGCCACCTGGACTTGGTGATATTATTTGGAATAATAGTACACAAATAAATTCTACTCAACTGTTCATAAATCATATAACCACAGATAGCATTGATATTGACATATTCTTAGCATTACTAAGCCAAACAGAAAATATTACTATACAAGATACCTCACTGAGTGACAATTATCAGATATTTGAAATTAATGGTACTCCTACAAATAATACTGGATATTGGACTGTCCCAGTAGTGGCAGTGGGTTCAGGCGGAACAGGCACTACTAATTTTGCTAATAACTTACCCGTAATCTTAGCAATAACTAACGGTGTAAGTGGATTCTCAGGTTATTCAGGTGTAAGTGGATATAGTGGAATAGGTGGTACATTAACTTCAACTGTAGATAATTTTACTGGCAATGGATCTCAAACAGCATTCACACTAAGTGTGACACCTACAAGTATTAATTATACACTAGCAGCAGTAGGCGGTGTGTTACAACCTGTTACAGCATACACTGTAGTAGGTACAACTTTGACATTTAGTTCTGCACCAAGTAATGGAGAAATAATACAAGTCACAACTCTAGGTGGATATGCTTATGCGCCGGGCGCTATATCAGGATATAGTGGTTATTCAGGTACATTGGGTGTAAGTGGCTATTCAGGTGTTTCAGGATATACTGGAACTAGCGGATATACAGGCATCAGTGGCTATACTGGAGTAAGTGGATATTCAGGTTCAGGTATCAGTGGATATACTGGAGTAAGTGGTTACACAGGTGTCAGTGGATATTCAGGATCAGGCATCAGTGGGTATTCAGGTACTTCAGGCTATACTGGAGTAAGTGGTTACACAGGTGTTAGTGGTTACACAGGTGTCAGTGGTTACTCAGGAGTAAGTGGATATTCAGGAGTAAGTGGATATTCAGGTACATCAGGTGTTAGTGGGTATTCAGGCATAAGTGGTTATACTGGTGTCAGTGGATACACCGGTGTCAGTGGTTACACAGGTACTTCAGGATACACCGGTGTCAGTGGTTACACAGGTACTTCAGGATATACCGGAACAAGTGGATATTCAGGTACATCAGGTGTAAGTGGCTATACTGGAGTAAGTGGATATTCAGGTATCAGTGGCTACTCAGGGTCAGGTATAAGTGGTTATTCAGGTCTAGGTTACGGAGGGCTAACATCTGGAACAAGTCTAACAATTGTAAGTAGTGGGACAGTCACATTCACTACAAATTTATCAGATACACAAACCGCATTTAGAACCGGTCAACGAGTAAGAGCATTCTTCACTACAGCAAACACCAACTATATGGAAGGCACTATTAATTCATTTAGTGGTACTACACTACAATTAAGTGTGACTAATTCTTCTACTGCGGGGATTGGCCCTCTTAGTTCTTGGGCTTTTGTAGCTGCTGGCGTACAAGGTGACAGTGGAACTAGCGGGTACACGGGTATCAGCGGTTATACGGGTACTTCAGGATACACTGGCACTAGTGGTTATTCAGGTGCTACAGGTCCTGTCGGAGGATCTAATACACAAGTTTTATATAATAATGGTGGTGTAGCGGCTGGATCTGCTAATTTAACATGGAGCGGTACAACACTATCAATAACTGATGGCGCTTCAAATATGTATGCTGTTGGTTATAAAGCAGTACCACAAAGTGCTACTACATCAGGTAATTTTGCCTTAACAGATAGCGCTAAACATGTTTATGTATCTGCCGGGGTAACAGTGCCTCCTAATAGTACCGCAGCATTTGATATAGGTACTGTATTGACCGTTGTAAATTCTAGTGCTTCTTCAATAACTGTTACACAAGGTGTAGGAGTAACTATGAGACAAACCGGTACAGCAAGTACTGGTAATAGAACTCTTGCTAGTTATGGCTTATGCAGTATTATTAAAGTTGCTACTGATACTTGGTATATTTCAGGAACTGGGTTGACTTAATGACCTCACTATTAGGAATGTTATTGGGTAGTTTAGGTACTTCATCGGGTAATGTACCAGGTGCACCTGGCATTGGTGCAGCTGGTAGGTTGGATAATACTAGTGTTACAGTACAATATACCGCACCAGCAAGCGATGGCGGTAGTCCTATTACTAAGTATACCGCAGTTTCTACCCCCGGCGGTATTACAGGAACACTAAATCAGGCAGGTTCAGGTGTTATTATAGTTAGTGGATTGACAACAGGTACTGCATATACATTTGTAGTATATGCAACTAATAGCGCAGGTAATAGTGCAAATAGTGCTGCGAGTAATTCTGCAACACCTGCAGGACTACCAGGGACTCCCACAATTGGTACTGCTACAGCCACTGGAACAACAACTGCGACTGTATCATTTACTGCACCATCAAGTGACGCTGGTAGTGCTATTACTAGTTATACCGCGGTTTCTACACCTGGCAATATTACTGGAACACTAAGTCAATCAGGTTCAGGTACTATTAGTGTAAGTGGATTAACCAGTGGCACAGCATACACATTTCAAGTATATGCGACTAATGGTGTTGGTAATAGTTACAATTATAGTGGCAATAGTAATTCTATAACAACTTATAGTGTGCCGGTTAATACAGTTGCCCCGGCAGTAACGGGTACAGCAACAAACGGTCAAACTCTTTCAACTACTACAGGTTCGTGGACAGGCACTCCAGCCAGTTTTAGTTATGCTTATCAATGGCAAAGATCCGGTACGAATATCGGTAGTGCTAATTCTAGCACATATACTCTAGTCGCGGCTGATGTAGGTAATACTATTCGGTGTCAAGTAACCGCTACAAATTCAGCTGGTAGTACCGCGGCTAATTCTAATTCTACTGCGGCAGTTGCAGCAATTGTACCAGGTGCACCTACTATCGGTGCGGCTACGGCTACCGGAGCATCTACTGCTACTGTCGCATTTACTGCTCCAGCAGATAATGGAGGAGCTACTATTACTAGTTATACCGCGGTATCTAGTCCCGGCGGTATTACAGGTACATTAAGTCAATCAGGATCCGGTACTATTACTGTTAGTGGCTTAAATGGTAATACCGGGTATACATTTACAGTTTATGCAACTAACTCAGCAGGTAATAGTCCTAATAGTGGCTCAAGTAATAGTATAACTACCTCTAGCCAATTATACCAAGCTTTCTTCAATGCTGCTACAAATACTCAACTTTATGTAGGTGTTAGCGGTTCATCTATTGCTGCTAGCCAAAACTTTACCGTAGAATGTTGGGGGTATAGACTTAATAGCAATACTCATAATTTTTGGAGTATTGGAACTGAAACAACAGGTAGATTACAACTACAGGCTACTTTAGTAGAAGTTTTTGGAGGTGCGTTTACTAGAGGATTTACAGCACCTTCAATAAATGCTTGGCATCATTATGCTTTGGTTAGAAATAGTAATGCAATCCAGCTGTATATAGATGGTACAGCACGACTTAGTGCAGGTAGTTATAGTAATGCCTTAGGTAATACTGGTCCAGTATACATTGGTACTAGAAGTAATGGTAATATTAATCGTCTTAATGGTTACATGTCAAATTTCCGCATAGTAATAGGTACTGCTGTGTATACAGGAACCTTTACTCCACCAAGAACCAATTTACCCGCAATATCGGGCACTAGCCTGTTGACCTTACAAAATTCAAGTGCGATTGATAATAGTGGTAATAATCGTACTATAACTAATACTGCTGTAACATTTAGTACACTTAGTGGCTATTAATTGTAATTAATATAAATACATAATAATAAAAAAGGTGTAAAATGTCACAAACAATACTACCAAAGAAAACTGATTTTGAACAGCCAACAGTAACTGATGATTCCCATCATGAATTATTAGCTAACGATCCAGCAGTTACAGCGATCCCAAAAGGGACAACATATGACAGCTTTAACTCAACAACCAACATACCTGCAAGTGGGCCTACAGCATTTGGCACACCACCAGCAGGTGAATTCGGGGCATTCGGTGGTTTTGATTCATCAGCAACAACAGGTTTTGGGGCAAATCCAGGGTTCGGGGCGTCAACAAGTTCATTTGGTGGAACAACCAACAGCATGGGATCCACCGGCACAAACAATATGAATACGGGCAATCAACCTATACTTACAGGATCAGGTCCGAATGCTGCACAAGGTTCAGATATATTAGTTACCAATAACAACACAGATTGGATAAATAAAAAATGGCGTCCGGCAATGGGCTGGATATATATGTTAACATGTACTATGGACTTTGTTGTGTTCCCCATATTATGGAGTTTATTACAATCCTTGAGTCATGGTAGTGTAACTAGCCAATGGCAACCATTAACACTTCAAGGTGCAGGTCTTTACCATATTGCAATGGGTGCAGTATTGGGTATAGCGGCATACGGCAGAACAAAAGAAAAAGTTGCCGGGATGTCTTAATTTTTTAAAGGAAATATTAAATGAAAAAAATAATAGAAATACTAACAGCAACACTGTTAAGTATTACTTCATCAGTTGTACTTGCTCAAAGTCAAACTCCAGTAAATATCACAACAACTTCTCCACAAGGTAGTCCTGTTCAGTTTACTAGTTACAGTGGGTTGAATGCTACCTTTACATTTCAAACACAAAACACATTAAATTCTGCATTTTGTAATAGTGGAGCAGGTGATGTATGTACTCTAGCCACATCACCCAGTGGTGTAAATGCATATCCTATTGCCAATACACGTTGGGGAACATATAAACTTAATAACCCCAATGCAGGTAGTTGTTCCCCTAGCATTACATTTGGTGGTTCTCAATACTGTTTATTAGAATTTCACTTTCATGGACCATCAGAGCACTGGATAAACAATTCTGTTACTGACCTAGAAGTACACTTTGTTTATTTTAAACTAGCTGATGTTACAGGTCCTTATGGATTATGTAATGCAGATAGTTTGTTAGTATTAGGTCAACGCATGGTTGGTAACGGTAGTACACCAAATGCAGCTTGGACCAATGTGTTTAATGCGATTCCAGCTGCTAACAGCACAGGTGCATTATCAGGTCAGACTGTTAGTTTTAACATTGCAACAATGATGGGCATGGCCAACTTCAACACAGCACCAAGTTATAGATACAGCGGTGGATTGACTGCACCAATTTCTATTGGCACGTTGGGTGCCGCTAGTACCTGTGTTGCAACTACCGATCCTGCTAACAGTCGTCCATGGTGGGGTAATCCACAGCGTCAACTAACACAAGAATCATATCCTCAAATTGTTTCTTGGGTATTGTTTAGACAACCAATACAATTGTCTGTGGCACAAGTACAACAATTTAAAACTGTTTTTGCAGATGGCAATGCCCGTGCTGTACAACCAGTAGGTGCTACTATTTATTTTGCTAATCCAAACTAATTGACGGCATACAATTTGTATGCTATATTCATTGAATGACAGATCACTATCAGACTTTGGGGGTAGCTAAAAATGCTACCCCTGATGAAATTAAAAAAGCATACCGTAAACTCGCTAGTCAAAATCACCCAGATAAAGGCGGTGATACTGCTACCTTTCAACGAATTGAAGAGGCATACCGTACACTAAGTGATTCGGAAAAGAGGCAACAATACGACAATCCCATGCCTCAAGGGTTTCCTGGTGGATTCCCCGGTGGATTTCATTTTCAGCAAGGACCTGACATTAATGACATATTTGGTCAAATGTTTGGTATGCGTCAAGGTAATCCATTTCAACAACCTGGCCATCAAGTATTCAGAACTCAGGTAATGCTTACCCTAGAAGAAATGTATACAGGAACACAAAGAGTTCTTAATCTACAATTGCCTACTGGGCTTAAAGCAGTCAATGTTGATGTACCTAAAGGAGTTGAATCAGGTAGTCAAATTAAATATGAAAACATTGTAAAGAATGGAGTATTAGTTATAGAATTCCATGCCATGCAACATCTTAGATTTGAGCGTAAAAATGCCGATTTGTATTGTAATCAAAGCATAAGTGTGTTAGACTTGATTGTAGGTACAAGTTTTCATTTCAACACTATTAGTGGAAAAACATTAGAAGTTCAAGTACATCCCAAAACACAACCGTGGATGCAACTAAAAATACCAAGACAAGGTATGCCCATACCAAACTCGCATTTATACGGAGACCAAATTATATTGCTTAAACCCTTCATTCCTGATACTATGCCCGATGAAATCTCTGAAACTATTTTGCGACACAGAACTGTGTAAATATTTAAAAGGAAACTAATGTGAGTAATTCACCCGAAATTGAAACTATCATTGAAAGGGCTATTGCCTTTGCTAAAGAAAAAAATCATCAATATTGCACAGTAGAACATCTGTTATTGTCTCTTATTAACTTTCCACCATTCAAAAAGTGTTTAGTTAATTTTGGTGCAGATATTGATACAATGAACGATGAAGTGAATGCATATCTTAACGGAATGCATGCCATTGAATCTAAAAATAATGAAACTACTCCAAGAAAAACCAATAGTTTAGAGCGTGTTATTAACCGTAGCGTAACACAAGTATTGTTTACAGGTCGTCGCCAAGTAACAACTATTGACCTTTATCTTAGTATTGCTAGCGAGGGTAATAGCCATGCTCATTATTTCTTGTTGAAATATGGTATTAATAAGGCTGAGTTCGTTCAACACTGGCAGAAAACATATAAGGGTCAAGAATATACAGGTAATTTGTCTGACCAACAAGCAGATGAAATCTTAGAAGAATATACTATCAATCTTACTACACTAGCCAAAGAAAATAAACTAGAACCTGTTATTGGTCGTAGCAAAGAACTTGATGATATTATCAATGTATTGGCTAAACGGTTTAAGTCAAATGTACTAATGGTAGGTGACCCAGGTGTAGGTAAAACTGCTATTGTTGAAGGTCTAGCACAGGCTATCAACAATGGAGATATCCCCCAGTTTCTCAATGGTTATCAATTGTATTCACTTGAGATTGGTAGTCTACTTGCTGGTAGTAAATATCGCGGTGACTTTGAAGAAAAAGTCAAACATGTTATTGACGCACTTAACACCAAAAAGAAAGCAATTCTCTTTATTGATGAAGCACATACTATGCAGGGTGCGGGTGGTGCTAGCAATGGTAGTGTAGACTTTGCTAATATGATTAAGCCAGCAATTACTAAAGGTACACTTAAGGTTATTGCTAGTACTACTTGGGAAGAGTTTTACGAAAGTTTTGAAAAAGATCGGGCGCTAATGCGTAGGTTCTATCGTATTGGTATTGATGAGCCAAGTCAGGATAGTACTGTTCGTATCTTGTCAGGATTAAGCACTAGGTTGAATGATTTCCATCAAGTAGAAATCACTGATGAAGCAATCAAAGCCGCAGTAGAAAGTTCAGGCCGTTATATTCATGACCGTAAAAATCCTGATAAGTCTATTGATTTGCTTGATGCAGCCTGTGCTAAACAGCGTGTATTGGGTAATGAAGGTGCGGTAATTACTAAAGAACTTATCTTTGAACAAGTAGAAAAATATACTGGAGTACCTGCTGATAAACTAAAAGGTGATAATTTCAGTAAGATTCAGAACTTGGAAATTAATATCAAAGGTAAACTCTACGGTCAAAATGAAACCGTTGAAAAAGTCCTTGAGCGAGTATATGTTAGTTTTGCAGGTATTGGTAATGATACTAAGCCTACAGCAAGTTTCTTGTTCTTAGGCCCAACTGGTACAGGTAAAACTGAACTTGCGAAATTGTTAGGTAAGAACCTTGATATGCCTTTACTTAAGTATGACATGACCGAATATGGAGAAAAACATAGCGTTAGCAGTTTGATTGGACCTCCCCCAGGTTATGTTGGGTTTGGTGATAGTCAAGTATCAGGTGGTCGTTTGATTAACGATTTGAGTAAGAACCCACATAGTATTCTATTGTTTGATGAGGTAGAAAAAGCTCACCCAGATATTTTTAATATCTTTTTACAAATGCTAGACGAAGGACGTATTACCGGTAGTAATGGTAAAGAAGTAAGTTGTAAGAATACTATTATTATCATGACCAGTAACTTGGGATCGAGTGATAGTGAACGCAATAACATTGGCTTTGGTGATCAAGAAAAAACAGGTGAAGATGACCGAGCGTTGAAAGAATTCTTCAAGCCTGAGTTTAGAAATCGTTTGGATCTAGTATGTAAGTTTAACAAACTAGATATGTTGAGCATTAAGAAAATTGTTATTAAGTTTACCGAAGAACTTAAAAAGAGTCTTATTGATAAACATAACATCACACTTAAACTTACTGAGCCAGTTATCACTTATTTGGCTGAAACAGGTTATGATAAGAAAATGGGTGCTCGTCCACTAGCCCGTAAGATTGATGAATTGATTCGTGTACCATTGAGTAAAAAGATTCTATTCAACAATATTAAAAATGCTAATGTTACAGCGGTATTAGAAGATTCTGAAATTGTATTCAACACTGTTCAAAAACTAGCAGCCAAGGTAAATGAGGATGGAATCATTGAAGTCAACTAAGTCAATTATTGATAAGTACGAAGAACGGGATCATTACTATTATAACAAGTTTAAGTATCGGGCTAAATTTCATCTAAAAGGTATCAGGGTATCTATATACTGTGATGATAAAATAGAGTTACCTAATAGGCTAGATAGACCTCGATCTAAATTTTTTAAAGATTGGTCTGAAATTAACATTCAGCCAATTGAAAATTGGATAGATTGGCGCAATCTTAATAAACCAACTAAACTTATGACTTACCGTATTGAGGGTAATAATATTAGTGTGTTTAGTAATGATTTAACTTTACTTGAATCATTGAAAACTTTAGGTGAAGAAATAGATATTCAATATACTGAAGTTAAAAATGTTTTAACTTATGTAGGTACTAAAACTTTTGTAAGAGATCCAAAGCATAAGTTTCGTATTCATCTTAAAGCAGTCAAGGTAGATAATAATGTATTAGATAATTTGCGTAGTATGATTACTAATAATACATCTTTATACCCTAGTAAAGGATTTGAACATTGGCTATCTATAATGCCGCGAACATGGCGACATAAATATACCAATGCGGCACATTTCATAGATTATGATGATGAAAGTATGTTGACTTATCTACTAATAGTACATGGCAATATATTTGGTAAAAAATATAAACTAGAAAAACGGCAACAGGCTGAATAGAATGATAAATACTCTACAAACGGAGTGTTTATGGCAAAGATTGTTGAGGATGCAATTGTAATCAAGTTTAGTAAAATTGTCAAAGACCATGAAGGCAAAGATGTTGTAGTTATTGCTAATAGAGAAATTCAGCAAGCACTAGAGCAGGTTGCTCAAGAACTTGTCGGCGATTCTATTGTAGTAGAAGTGGTTTCAGCGTAATGAGCCAGGCTACTACACTTATTCTGTTACCTGAAACTGCCTATGTTAATCCAGGCAATGGTGCCCCATACACCGTAACAGGCACTTCTAATCCAGCGGCTGCATATTACTTAGGCAACCGTGATTTACAAACAGTAGCCGTTAAATTAACTCAGGTAACAGGTAACATTGTTATTGAGGCTAGTCTAGCCACTAGTCCTACAAGTAGTGATTGGTTTCAAGTTTATATGCTAGTAGCAAATGCTAATGCTGCGCCTAACACAGCACCTGAATTAGCAAGCAATGCTAGCGTATATACAAACATCGAAGGGAATTTTGTTTACATGAGAGCCAAGATTGAAGATTTCAACTCTGGTATCTTACACTATGTAAAATTAAGTTATTAAAAAACTGTAACAATAAGGAGATACACATGTCAACAGTTGATCAATTGAAAGAGCATTTTGATTCATTTTTAGCAGAGGATGCTAAATTTGAAAGTGGTAATGCCGCTGCAGGAACTCGTGCCCGTAAAGCACTGCAAGAAGTAGCAAAACTAGTTAAACAACGCCGTGGTGAAATCACTGAAGTTAAGAATGCTAGAAAAGAAGCTAAAACAGCGGTAGTTGAAGAAGTAAAGCCAGCTAAAGCTAAAAAAGCAAAAGCCGCTTAATAAATGAAAACTTTGGTAGTAATTTCGGGTGGTTTCCATCCTTTTCATGCAGGACATATGGCATTGTATAACACTGCCAAAAAAACATTTCCTGATGCCGATGTAGTAGTCGGTGCTACTAATGTACAAAAAGATAGACCATTTCCTTTTAAGGTTAAACAGAAATTAGCACAAGTATCAGGTGTTCCTCCTAAAAACTTTGTAGAAGTTACAAGACAGTTTTCATCACAAGATCCTGAGATTGCTAAAAGAATCGGTGATCCTGAAGATACTATATTAATTTTTGTTCGTAGTGAAAAAGATAAAAACGAAGCACCTTTACCGTGGAGTTTAAATCCTGATGGTTCAGTGCCTGTTGGTAAAAGAACAGGTAAGCCATTAAGCAACTACTTACTACCTTATAAAGGAAATGAAAACAATTTAGAACCATTGACTAAACATGCTTATATGGCATATTTACCTACAGTAGAGTTTGGACCTGGTATTACTAGTGCTACAGAGATTCGTAATGCATGGCCCACATTAAATGATAAGCGTAAAACCGCAATGGTTATGAGTCTTTATCCTGCAACACAAAAGAATCCTGCATTAGCAGCCAATGTTGTTGCTATGTTAGATCAGGTTATGGGTGCTGCTGATACTGCTGACACACTAAATGAAGATATAAATCAAGATTATTTAGAAGAAAAATAATTTGACAGTATCCTCGTACAGTAAATAACTGTATCATTTATGAGGATCACATGTCAGAAGAAAAAACAGTCCCTGTAGAAGAACTACAGGAAATTGCCGAGCAGGCACAACAAGAACAAACATCAGAAGAGAAGCCAGCAGAGCAAGCTCCACAAGCCGGTCAGGTTCAAGTTAATGTAGACTTCTTGCGTACTACAAGAGTTCATATTTCAATGCCATGCTATGGTGGTATGCTTACTGAATCTACATTTATGAGTTTCATTAAGTGGGCTAATACTGCTAGACAACTTGGCATTGATTGGACATTGGAAACAATGGTCAATGAAAGTCTTATCAGCCGTGCAAGAAACACATTGACTGCTAAGTTTCTAGATATGCCTGATGCTACACATTTATTCTTTGTTGACGCAGATATTGGTTGGGAACCATGGCATCTACTAGTATTGCTTAACCGTGATAAAGATGTTATTGGTGGATTGTATCCAATGAAAACTATGCCCATCAAATGGGTAGTTAATGGATTTGAAGGTGCTGAAGAAGGACCCGATGGATTACAAGAAGTTAGTAAAGCAGGTACAGGATTCTTGTTAATGAAGAAACATGTATTTGAAAAGTTAAAAACTCATCCAGCAGTTAAACAATACAAGAATGATATTGGACTTGATCCAAAATATGATCAGCACTTGAAAACTTATTTTGATACAGCGGTTCGTCAAAATCGTTATTATTCTGAGGATTGGACCTTCTGCGAAAATTGGCGTGATTTAGGTGGAAAGATTTGGGTAGACAAGCGTGTATTACTACGCCATAGTGGTAGTTATGTTTTCTGTATGGAAAATCAAGAACACTTACTTAAGACTGTTGGACCAATGTTCTTAGAACAACAAATGGCAACAGGATTAAAACTAATTGACAAAGACGGTAAAGAAGTTACATCAATTAAGCCAGCATAAAAAGGGGGCTTAAGCCCCTTTTTTAATAATTGAGTCCAGATAAATATATACATGGACATTAAAACACTAGAATCATTTAAGTTATCGGATGCAGTAACATTCCATAACCAATTAAATCCTAAATTATTTGTAGGTCAAAAATTACTACCACAGGTAAAAAAGCAATTATTATTAATCGCAAAGGATTTCACTGATAATTTAGGTATACAAAACTTAAACATTAAAGATATTACTGTATCAGGATCCAACGCAGCATATAGTTATACACCACATAGTGATTTAGATTTACATATTATAGTAGATATGAGTAATATGAACAATGATGATGTATACCGTGAGTTGTTTAATGCCAAGAAAACTATTTACAATGATTCACATAACATTACTGTACATGGTATTCCTGTAGAGTTATATGTACAAGATGAAGCCGAACCTGTAAAAAGTTTAGGTGAGTATAGTTTATTACAAGATAAATGGTTAAGATATCCCACTAAGCGCAGAGCAAACTTAGACCAAAACGCAACTAAAGCCAAATTTGACAAATTAGAAAAATTAATTCATTTAGCATTAAGATCAAAAAACTTAAAAAAAATATTAGAAGTATTAAAGACTATCAAGCGATATAGACAAGCAGGGTTAGAGAAAGGTGGTGAATTTGGTCCTGAGAATTTAGCGTTTAAAGCATTGCGTAGTCAGGGGCTAATTACTAAACTATACGCATTAAGGGATCGGTTACATAGTGAAAAGTTAACGATTGAAACTATGTATCAGGATATAGATGAAGATTCTCCAATGCAATTTGCTGCTGAAAAGACACCACCAATAAATCCATATGGTGGACTAAAAGATAGACAGTATCGCGGGGGAATATCAGAAGCAAGTGGGTATATTCCAAGTGAAAAAGAGAAAAATGATCCTCGGTGGAAAACCGGATTAACGGTGGATGTGAAACCTAATTCTATTAAAAAGAATGCCAAAGCATTTGGGTTTAATACTAGTAGAGCGGGTATTCCACCTACATTAAAACCTTCAGGTGAAATATGACAGTAACATTCTCAGGTGGAGTTAGAATAGCAGGTGGAACCACATTCTCTCCTCCCGTATCTTCATTGCCAATTAAAAGTGTTATCTTTTCGGATATGGAAGTAATCTCAACATCGTTATTAATGCTAAATACAAGATTAACAACTACATTGAGTATTACACCGGCAAAAAGTTATGCTCAATCAATATTATTCGGGAGCGATTAAATGGCCAATCCAAATATTCTAGCGGCAACAACTATAACAGGGAATACCACCTATTTGATTCCCGCTAATACAAGTGTCAATACATGGACCGCATTGACACCATCAGCAAATACTGTACATAAAATTGAAAATATAACTGTTTCAAATGTTACTGGTAATGCAGTACCAATAACTCTTTCAATTAATAGTGCTATTAGTGGTGGTGGTACAGCGTATAGAATAGCATATCAAATTAGTGTACCATCAAATGCGTCATTGATTCTAACAGATAAAACTACATCATTTTATGTAACAGAAACTCAGAGTGTGGTAGCCACAGTAGGAACAGCCAGCGCACTGGAATTAGTAGCAAGTTACGAAGCTATAACCTAATCTAACAATGTCACAGCGTTATACTGGCGGAATACTTTCAGCAGCATTAACTGGTTTGAATTCGCCAGTTACCACTGTTGAGTATTTGGTTGTCGCTGGTGGTGGCGGGGGTGGACGTGAAACTAATACTTCGGGTGTCGGTGGCGGTGGTGGTGCGGGTGGTTTACTAACTGCAACAGGGTTTTCTATAACAGTTGGAACTTCTTACACCGTTACGATTGGTGCTGGCGGTGCAGGGCTAAATACTTCGACAGGTGCAGTTGGAAACAACGGCTCTAATTCTGTTTTTGGTTCTATTACCGCAATTGCTGGTGGTGGCGGTGGAGGAACGACTTTACAAGCGGGTAATACTGGCGGTTCAGGTGGTGGTGGATCAATTTTTGGCGGTGGAGGTGCGGCTGGAACGGCTGGACAAGGTAATGCTGGCGGAACACACAACACAACTTATAACTCTGCTGGTGGTGGTGGTGGCGCAGGTTCAGTAGGCGGTAATGCTGGCGCTTATGGTGGTGGCTCTGGTGGGACAGGATTAAGTTCATCCATATCTGGCACACAAGTTCAGTACGCTGGCGGCGGCGGCGGCGCTACTACTTTAACAAACGCTTCTTTGGGTGGTGGTGGCGGGGGTGGTAATGGTGCGCTCTACTCAGCATCATCGTTCGGTGGTGGTGGTTTAGCCAATACAGGTGGTGGTGGCGGTGGGGGTTCAAATGGCCCTGCACCATCAGGCTCAGGAGGCTCTGGCATAGTCATCATCCGTTACCCATCATATCTAGCCTCGGCAACATCAACGACTGGAAGCCCACAAACATACATAGATGGCAGTTGGCGAGTGTATGTATGGGTAAGTAGTGGTACAATAACTTTTTAAGAATATAACAATGGCACAAGGATTATTCACTCTCAGACAGCAAGTACAGGGCATAGTTCAAAAGGCTTGGATTGCGCCCGCAGGCACTTCTGCTGGTGTGTTCAATGGTACTAGCCAGTATTTGACTGTTCCTTATAGTTCAGCGTTTAACTTTGGGACTGGTGATTTTACTATTGAGGGCTGGATTAACCTAAGTTCTTTAAGTGTAAATTACTATGTTCTTGCTGGAACTTGGACTACTGGAACTTCAGACGAGTGGCTAATACAAATTCAAAACAATAATACTATTAGATTTTTAACAACCGCTGGAACAAGTTTTTATTCGGCTACTATAACAACTGGAGTGTGGTATCATATTGCAGGTGTTAGAAGCGGGTCAACAATAACACTGTATGTGAATGGTGCAAGCGTTGGCAGTTATACTAATGCAAATAGTATAGGATCGGTTAGCAAGACTGTTTACATTGGTGCACAAGAAACAGCAATTTGGTATGTGAATGGTTACATTAGTAACTTCCGTATCGTAAAAGGTACCGCACTTTATACGTCTAATTTTGCAATTCCATCAGCCCCACTGAGAAATATAACAGGCACTTCGTTACTAACTCTACAAAACGCTACAATTGTTGATAATAGTAGTAACGCATCCACAATTACAAACGTTGGGTCTGCGACCACTTCAACTATATCGCCAACGGCAATCCCAGTTAATGGACTCTCGCCCCCAGCAGTAGACTACCTTGTAGTTGCTGGTGGTGGAGGTGCGTCACAAGGTGGCGGTGGTGCAGGAGGATTACTTCAAGGATCTATACCAGTTACGACTGGTTCTGCTCTCACAGTAACAGTTGGTGGTGGTGGCGGTGCTTATACACAAGGACAAAATTCAGTTTTTTCAAGCATCGTAGCCATTGGCGGCGGGGCAGCGGCTAGTGGTACAGGTGGCTCTGGAGGTGGCGGGAATAATTCAACAGGACAACAGGGTACGTTCGGTCAAGGCAATACTGGTGGAGCAGGTAGCGCAACAGCAAGTCCGTATGCTGGTGGGGGTGGAGGAGGTGCTGGAACAGTTGGATTAAACGCAATTTCAACAGTCGCGGGAAATGGTGGTGCAGGAATTGCGTCTGCTATTTCTGGAACTATTACAACTTATGCTGGTGGAGGTGGAGGAGGTGGGCCGACTAATGGTACAGGTGGTGTAGGTGGAGGTGGCAATGGTGATGCAGATGGTACAGTAAACAGAGGAGGAGGTGGCGGCGGCGGATACGCAGGAGGTCCAAAATCAGGTGGCTCCGGTATTGTCATCCTAAGTTACCCTGATATATACGCTGGAGCAGCCGCAACTACTGGTAGCCCAACAGTCAGCACCAGCGGGTCGGGGAGTTTATTGCCGGGAAGCACATCAAGTTGGATCTACTACGCGGCTCAATCCGGGTTTGCTTTTGGCACTGGTGATTTTACGATTGAGTTTTGGACTAATTTTTATAGTACGACCAGCGGCGCTAGTGGAACGAGTTATCTTTTAGATTTCCGTGGCGCTAGTAATCCGGCTAATTCTTCACTTGGTATTTTTCAAAACAGCGGTGGACTGCAATTATTTACGCAATCAGGACTTAATCCTAATTACGGAACGCCATCAATTAACACTTGGTTAAACATAGCGGTATCTAGGGTTAGCGGAACATTGTATTGGTTTGTAAACGGAAGTCTTGTTAGTTCCGGAGCAGACACCACTAATTACACCGTTGGCTCAACTGGCCCGTCTTTTATGGGGTCGAGTTATTATAACAACTACGGCTTGCAAGGTTACATGAGTAATATTCGTGTAATAAAAGGCACTGGATTATACACCTCTAATTATACTGCAACCACAACGCCTTATACTGCTGTTACAAATACGCAATTGCTTTTGAATACGGTTTCCGGCGGTTATTTAGCAGATGGGTCTACAAACTCTTACGCCGCATCAGTAGCAGGAACTGTGGCATGGAATCAACTCTCACCATTCGCAACTGGTTTAGGATACAAGAACCGTGTGTACACATACACGGGTAGCGGTTCAATAACCTTCTAAGGATAATATTATGAGTCAAACTTTATTAGGAGGTTTTCTAAGCGCAACATTTAATCCCATGACGGATCAAAAGACTAGCACGGTGGAATACCTTGTTGTTGCTGGTGGCGGTGGGGCACAAACTGGTGGTGGAGGTGCTGGTGGATTATTAACTGCGGCTGGTTTTGCTGTTGCGGCAGGTTCTGCGTTAACTATTACTGTTGGCAGTGGTGGACCGTCAGCGACAAATGGGAGCAATTCGGTATTTAGTTCAATTACTGCAATTGGCGGTGGTGCTGGTGGTGCTCAAGAGTCTAATGGAAGTTCTGGCGGTTCTGGAGGCGGTGGTGGGCAATGGTATAGTGTTGCCGGGCCTTATACTGGAGGTGCTGGAACATCAGGACAAGGATTTGCTGGTGGGACAGGCAATCCAGCAGCATACAATCCTAATACTCAAGCCTTTGGTGGTGGCGGGGGAGGTGGTGCTGGTTCTGTTGGGGGAAGTATTGTTGCTGGTGTTTATTGCAAAGGTAATGGCGGTGCTGGAATATGTTCATCTATAACAGGTACTTCTATATTCTACGCAGGTGGTGGCGGGGGTAGATCGTATATTGGTAATGTTGGTGATCCTTGGGGCGGTGGTAATGGTGGTGCAGGAGGCGGTGGCGGTTCTAGCACAAATGGCGCAGGACTTGGTGGTATTACAAGATCAACCAACAATGGGCAAGATAGCGTAGCTAGTGGCAGAGGTGGTAATGGAGGGGCAAACTCAGGCGGCGGAGGTGGAGGGGCAAACTCAGGAACTAACGGGTCTGGCGGTTCCGGCATAGTCATCATTCGTTATCCAAGAAATCTAGCACCACCTGTAAGCACAACAGGCAATCCACAAATTTTATACAACAATGGATATCAGATATATATTTGGACCAGTAGTGGTTCAATAACTTTCTAAAATAAGAGGAAAATAAAATGGCACATTTTGCAAAAGTAGAAAACGGCATAGTCACTCAAGTGATTGTGATTGAGCGTGATGTTCTTGAATTAGGACATTGGGGTGATCCTAGTAGTTGGGTTCAAACCAGTTATAACACACAAGGTGGAGTACATACACAAGGTGGCACACCATTGCGTAAGAATTACGCAGGCATCGGGTACACTTATGATAGTGAACGTGATGCTTTTATTCCACCTAAACCATATGCTAGTTGGGTATTAGATGAAGAAACATGTTTGTGGAATCCACCTACACCTATGCCATCAGATGGTAAGATGTATACATGGGATGAAGAAACAACAAGTTGGACTGAAGTCGTAATACCAGCATAAGGATAATAGAGATGCCAGCATACAGTGGAATGTGGACGCTGAGCCAAGTTGCTCAAGCAATTAGAAATAGTGATTGGACAGGTGTCCCTCCTACTGTAGTAGAGTATTTGATTGTTGCTGGCGGTGGTGGTGCGGGAAGTCAATTAGCTGGCGGCGGTGGCGCAGGTGGATTGCTTGCTGGCTATGCAGGCATAACTTTGGGTACTTCATACTTTGTGACCGTAGGTGCTGGTGGTACTGGTACTTCTGGGCAATCTAGTACAGGCACAAATGGAGAAAATTCTGTTTTTGACTCTACAACTTCTGGTGCTTTTACAGGGCGAATTGTTGCAACGGGTGGCGGAGTTGGTGCATCTTTAGTCGCTGTTGGCGGTATAGCACCGGGTGGAAATGGCGCATCGGGTGGTTCTGGTGGCGGTGGCGCTACGCAGTATGTTACTGGTTTGGGCGCTTCTGGCATCTCTGGACAAGGAAATGCTGGTGCAAATGGAAGTGCTTATGCTGGTGCTGGCGGTGGCGGTGGCGGTGCAGGAACCAATGGTTTAGTAGCAAATACAACTACAGGTGGCAATGGCGGTGCAGGAATAGCGTCTGCCATATCTGGAACTGTTACTACTTATGCTGGCGGTGGTGGCGGCGGCGCTAACGCTACTGGGGGAGCAGGTGGCGTAGGAGGCGGTGGTACGGGCGGCGGGTCATCTGCCGCAGTTTATGGAACTGCAAACACAGGCGGTGGTGCTGGTGGTGGTGCGGGGAGTGACGGTCGAGGCGGTAATGGCGGTTCAGGCATTGTAGTCATACGCTATTCAGGAGTTGTTCAATACTTTACTGGTGGAACGGTTACTTGCACAGGTGGCTATGTTATTCATACATTCACTTCTTCTGGTACACTAGCGCCAACAACTCCCGCATACTTAGTAAACTTACCACCTAATACAGTAATTTTCTACAGTTCTGGAATATGGGTAGCACCAGCAGGTTCAACCTCAGTTGAATACTTGGTTGTAGCTGGAGGTGGAGGTGGTGGGTCTGGTGGAACAGGATCAGGTGGTGGTGGCGCAGGTGGATATCGTACCGCAACAGGACTTTCTGTTACTGCCGGTACTTCTTATACTGTTACTGTTGGTGCTGGCGGAACAGGTGGATATGGAGCAACTACATCTCAAGCCGCAGGGGTCAGCGGAAATGATTCAATTTTTAGTTCTATAACATCAACAGGTGGAGGTGGCGGTGGATCAGAAATATCTTCCCCAAGCATAAATTACGCTGGAAAGTCTGGTGGTTCTGGTGGTGGTCCAATTACTTCTGGAGCGGCTGGAGCAGGAAATACACCGTCAACAACACCATCTCAAGGAAACAATAGCGGAACTGCTAGTTCATCTGCCCCAAATTACGGAGGTGGTGGAGGCGGCGGTGCGGGTTCTGTTGGTGGTAATGGGTCCGAAACTGTAGGTGGTGCAGGTGGATCTGGCACAGCATCATCTTTATCAGGTACTTCAGTAACATATGCTGGTGGAGGCGGCGGCGGAACATATAACGGTGGTACAGGCGGATCGGGTGGATCAGGTGGAGGTGGTGCTGGTTCTGCTAGTGGATTAACAACTGGTAGTAATGGTACTGCTAATTTAGGTGGGGGAGGAGGTGCCGGCGCTTATACACCAACCGGTACATATAGATCAAACGGTGGCAACGGTGGCAGCGGCATCGTAATCATCAAGTGGAGTTAAATATAATATGGGCATGACATTAACATCTGGACTATTAATAGGATCAGGAATAATTATTGAAGGGTTAACTGTACCTAATGCGCCCACTATTGGCACAGCAACGGCCACTGGTTCAACTACAGCAACAATATCTTTTACTGCACCTTCTTATAACGGTGGTGCATCTATCACTAGCTACACCGCAGTTAGTAGTCCAGGAAATATTACCGGTACATTAAGTCAAGCCGGTTCAGGCACTATTACTGTTACTGGACTATCCCAAAATACTAGTTATACATTTACTGTATATGCTACTAATAGAATTGGAAATAGCACAAACAGTAGCGCAAGCAATAGTATCACAACATTTACAGTACCTGGTGCACCTACTATTGGTACTGCTACAACTACCGGTCCAACAACTGCTACAGTCACATTTACTGCACCTGCTAGTAATGGAGGTAGTACAATTACTAGTTATACAGCGGTTAGCAGCCCAGGAAATATTACCGGTACATTAAATCAAGCAGGTTCAGGTACAATTACAGTAAGTGGCTTAACCGCTAGTACTTCTTATACATTTACAGTGTACGCAACAAATGCCATAGGTAATAGTGCTAATAGTAGTGCAAGTAATCAAATAACAACACAATCATCGACACCAACTTCAGTTGAATACTTGGTAGTTGCTGGTGGGGCAGGAGGTGGCGGAAATCATGGTGGTGGAGGCGGAGCCGGTGGTTATAGAACTTCAACTTTATCTGTTTCAGTATCTACCGCATATACTATAACAGTTGGCGCCGGTGGTGGGGCTAGTCAAATTGGTCAAAATTCCGTATTTTCTTCAATTACTGCTACAGGTGGGGGCTATGGAAGTACAGGTGGTGATGGATCATCTCCCCCAGCCGGAGGATCAGGTGGCGGTGGCAACGGCTACAACAATATAGTAGGTGGTGCCGGTAATACACCATCAACTTCTCCATCTCAAGGTAATAACGGCGGTACAGGAGTTTATTATTATAACACTACTGGTGCTGGTGGTGGCGGAGCAGGTGCTGTCGGTGCAAACAGTGGTGACAATGTTGCTGGTGCAGGCGGTGCCGGTAGCGCATCATCTATTACTGGATCGTCAATTACTTATGCAGGTGGAGGTGGAGGTGGAGTTAGATTCTCTGGAACTGTTGGCGCTGGTGGTAGTGGTGGTGGAGGAGCAGGTGGAATAGAGTTTAACACTGGATCTGCTGGTACACCAAACACTGGTGGAGGTGGCGGAGGTGGCGGAGGCAATAATGGGGGCGGGGGTGCAGGTGGTTCTGGTATAGTTATTATTGCTTATCCTAATACATATACAGCGCCGGTATCAATATCTGGTGGTTTAACTTATGACCAACCCACTAGATCAGGTTATAGAGTGTATCGTTTCACACAAGGTACTGGTACTATTACTTGGTAAAATAATAATCATCAGATGGAGTTAAATACAATATGCCAATAACAATTACAGGTGCAGCAGTTACAGGTGGAGCATTAATTACAGTAGCTGGCGATCCATATTTTCCATATGTTCCTTTATTATTGAACACAACAAGCACTAATACTCAAACAAATAACACTTTTTTAGATAACAGTACAAATAACTTCACGATTACTCGCAACGGAACTCCGACGCAGGGTTCTGTGACTCCGTATTGGCCTAATGGTCAGTGGAGTAATTATTTTAATGGTACCACGGATTATTTAAGCGTTCCTACTACTACTGCTTTACAGTTTGGCACAGGTGATTTTACTTTTGAATTTTGGATGTATTTAAATTCAACCGTGAGCAATCTTGCTGAAATTTATAATACAGCCGACACTAACACTACAAATTACAGTCATTCAATAATTTGTAATTCTACAAATTTAGTGTTATATTTAAGTAGTACAGGAAGTTCTTGGAATATAGCGAGCGGCACTATTATAACTAGTAATGCTTCATTACTTAATACATGGGCCCATGTTGCTCTTGTAAGAAATGGAACGACATTTACAGTATATGTTAATGGGGTATCAAAAACTACAGTAACTTCTGCTTTGGCACTATTTTCTAACACTGGTAATATTACTTTTGGGCATTTTCCAACTGGTTTTAATGATTACTTTCCGGGATATCTTTCAAATGTTCGTATTGTAAAAGGAACTGCAGTTTACACCGCCAACTTCACGCCACCGACAACCCCGCTTACCGCAATCACCAACACATCTCTTCTCACCTGCCAATCTAACCGTTTTATTGACAACAGTGCCAATGCTCTTGCAATCACACTCAGCGGCACTCCCAAAGTCCAGGCATTCCAACCGTTTTCACCCTCCGCTTCGTACACCACTGCGGCGTATGGTGGAAGTGTGTATTTTAATGGGTCAAGCGATTATCTGTCGTTGACCAATTCAACGACATTAAACCCCGGAACGGGAAATTTCACACTTGAATATTGGGTGTATTTTAACGCACTAAATCAAGGAAATATATACGACGGGTCAATCAACGGAGTTTCTACAGCATTAAACGCATCCAGTCAATTTTCAGTTGGACAATCAAATGTAGCATATCTTTTGAATGACACTGTTGCGGCAGTTACAGGGCAATGGTATCACATTGCTATAGCAAGGTCTGGAACAACACTGTCACTATTCAAAAATGGAACAAGAGTAGCAACTGCAACAAACTCTACTAATTTTGTTTCATCTACGGCAAATCGCATTGGCTGGAATGGAGTATCAATATATCTCAATGGATACGTCTCTAATTTGCGTTTTATTGTTGGTGGGACGCCTGTATATGACCCAACACAGACAACAATAACTGTTCCCACATCGCCAGTCAGTGCAAGTGCCACATTACTTGTCAATGGAACCAACGCAGGAATTTACGACGCTGCGGTACAGAACAACGTGATTACAATCGGGGATGCTCAGGCCAGCACCACACAGTCTAAGTGGTCGCCAACGAGCATGAAGTTTGACGGAACCGGCGACTGGCTGACGGCTATTGACGGGCCGCAACTTCAGCTTGGTACGGGAGATTTTACAATTGACGGTTGGGTTTATTTGTCGGCAACTGGTGTTGCTTACGGGATTATTAGTAAAGGCACGGCGTCAACTGGGTGGTCTGTCAACGTCACTTCTGGCAACAAACTTCAGTTTAGCTATACCGCGTCTAACTTGACCGGCGCTACCTCATTAGCTTCGGCTACTTGGTATTACTTTGCTGTTGTCCGGTCTGGAAGCGCAACCGAAAACTTAAAGGTCTATTTAAACGGAACGGCAGACGCTACCAGCGGCGGCGCTGTAACGGACAATTTTAATCAAACCAGCATTTTGTATGTTGGCGCAGACCGTGTTGGTGGAAGCGCACTAAACGGGTATCTCCAAGACTTACGAATTACCAAAGGCGTTGCTCGCACTATCACAACACCAACATCAGCGTTCCCAACACAATAAATAATTAGTTCTTGGTAAACTAAGTATCGTTCATAACAGGTTAAGATAAATACTTAATCTAGTACGGAATACTGTTATGAAAATTAATCAAATTATCTTAGAAACGTCTGCTGGTGCTACTGGTTCAGGATCGGTAGCCACTGTTGCTAAACCTATGGGAGAAACACAAAGTAGATACCCAGAGGTAAAAGGTCTAAAGCCAATAGATAAACTTAACGGTAAGAAAAAAGGTCCATATAGCAACTCTCTTTCAGAAAGTAAAGTAGCAGAAGCAAAACTGGAAGAAGATGATTTAATTATAGTTCCTGGACAAAGCAAAAGATTCAAGCCAGGACTAATTTCAAAAGCGGAAGATAGAACTGACCATGAAGTTGAAATGGCATTAAGTGACTTATATCAAGCATATAAGAATGCTAAAAAAACTTATATGCTTCTAAAAAATAGAACCGAAGAAGAAGGTCTTGAAGGGTGGGTACAAGAAAAGATTATCAAGGCTAATGACTATCTAACTGCTATTCGTGAATATTACGAACATCAGGCTATACAAAATGAAATGACTGGTGGAGTTATTGGTAATGGTATGGCAGGTGAAAGTGCTACTAAAAAAGTAAATCCATATGCTGTTGGTATGTCACAAGCAATGAAATCAACAGGTGACAAACCACCTTTGAAAAAGAGTACGATAGTCAAAGGTCATCATATAGCAAAAAAGATTAAACAACAAGATATTGAAGAAGGTTGGAAAAGCAAACTAGCAGGCGCCGCTCTTGCTGGTGCTGCTGCTTTTGGCGGGGGCGGTGCTCATGCAGGTGGAATGTCATTGCCTCCCGCAGGATTGACACCAGCCCAAGCTCAAGAATTTACAAACGCCCAATTTGCAGGACAACAAGCAATAAATCAACATGCTGCTCAACAAGCAGGAAAAATTGACTATCGCAAAGATGGTCCAATTACAAAAAGTTCATTAGGACATAAACTAGAATATGGTATTCCTGTAAATGCCAAAGGTGATTTTATCAATCCTAATAGATTACCAAACATTCATGAATTGCCTAGGGACGAAATAGAAGCTATGGCTGAAGCATATCAAGCTTGGCTTAAAGACTATTTGAGTCGTTGGCCCAATGCTAAACAACAGGCAGATGGATCAATGCAAGGTCTCAAACCAGGTCTTGCTCCGATGTACCCTAAATAATTTGATACTATGGCCAATACTTTAAGAAAATTTCAATACATATTAGAAGGTATTGATCAAGAACATTTAACTGATATTTTAGTTAAACGGTTAAAATCACGCTATCCTGATATCAGTACAAAATACGAAGAAGATGTATTACATGATGCGGCTATGGATGTTGCATCTTTTCACGCTGGTGCAGAAGAATTAGGCACTAGTGATATTGGGGCAATGATTAGAGAAGTCATTAAAAATTTAGAAAGATTTAATGAGCGTGGTCAGGGTGAAAAAATGATTCCAAACTCAGTTAGAGGTTGGAGAATGAATGAAGAAACAGAACCTGAGCGTGTAGTTAGACAATTAAAAGCAGCAAAAAAGTATTTAGGTCAAGATCCTGAACCAAAAAAAGAACCTGAAGAGAAAGAAACAAACGAATCATACTGGGGCGGACCTAGTCCAGCACAATTGCGTTTTAATCGTGCTTTAAAAAAACAACAAAATAGTCCTGAAAATAAAGCAGATAGAGAAAAGTTTCAAAAAGAACTAGACCGTATTATGCCTCCGCCGAAAAAAGAGCCTGAAGACAAAGAGGTGACTGAAGGTGCTGCGATATCAACTAGTGGAAAAACTGACTCAGGTTACACTTGGAAGTTTGAAGCAGGGCGTGAAGTGCCTTTTAAAACAGATATAGATGTAAACACATTTATTAGAGTAACTGATCCTGCTGGTAAGACTGTTGCTGGTGTTTGGGCAGATGTAGCGGGTGATTCACTAGTAGTTGAATATTCTCAAGTGTTTGATGAAGAGTTAAGAGGCAAAGGTCTTTATACAGATTTGTTAAAAAGTTTAAGTAAACAGTATGATGTAACATCAGATACAGATACGAATAATGCCGCTGTTAGCATTTATAAACGGTTAGGTGCAGATTATGATGCTCGCCAAGAAAAGCATACATTGCGTAAACAAGGTGTAGCGGAAGGCTCAGACCAAAATTATTTGTCTCAGATACCCAACTTGACTTGGAAACCAGTAAGCCGTAGTGTATGGAATACTATACAAGACGAAGGACTCGATGAAGAACAAGATGCACCTAACCATACTGATTGGGTGATGGCCAATTTGACGATTAGTCCAAAAGATTCACAGGCACTGCAAGCATTTGACAATGACGCTATTGAAGATTTCAACAGATTTGACATACATCTAAAATCCCGTTACCCTGGACTCACTGACTTAATTGATTATGATAGAGGAACTGTAACTATTGTAAAGACAGTAACAGAGCAAGGTGTGGCGGAAGGCCGAAAAAAGAAAAACAAAAAAACTTCAAGATCCTTAGGCAGATATTTCTTCCCGGGCTATGGCTATTATGGTAGTGGAGAATCTGGTGAAGGCGGTGGTGATGGCGGCGGAGGAGAAAGTATGGCGGAAGGCACTAATGTTGACATTGGTGGTATACAATTAAATGTTGTGGCTGATGGAGCTGAGGTAATCATTCGTCCATCTGTAGATGGATATCAAGCTGGTTATGCAGTATTTGACCGTGATGGTAGTACTCTAGTACCTGCTGATCTTGCTATAGATGAAGAGTTTCGTGGTCAAGGCATCGCTAAAACCATTTACGATTATGTAAAGAGTCTTGGATTTACTATTCGTCGCAGTAGTGATCAAACCAAAGCTGGTAAACACTTTTGGGATAAAAATCGCGGAGAAGATAGTCAAGTATGGGAGCAAACAATGACACTAGAAGAACTTGATGAGGCATGTTGGAAAGGTTATCATAAAGAAGGCATGAAGACCATGTTTGGCAAACGCTATCCTAACTGTGTGAAGAACACTAATGAAGACCACCAACAATGTCCTGAATGCGGTGGTCCAATGTTTAGTGAAGAAATGATTAACGAAAAGAAAGATGCTTGCTACTATAAAGTTAAGAGCCGTTATAAAGTATGGCCCAGTGCGTATGCCAGTGGTGCATTAGTAAAGTGTCGCAAAAAAGGTGCTAGCAACTGGGGCAATAGCACAAAAAATGAAAGTTCTATATTAGAAGGTCTAGAACAAACTGATGAAAACTTACATAAATGGTTCAAAGAGAAGTGGGTAAGATTTGGTCCTGATGGCAAGATACGCGGTGATTGTGCTAGAGGAGATGATAGTGAGGGTAAACCAAAATGTTTACCACAAAGTAAAGCACAGAATTTAGGTAAGAAGGGTCGTGCTAGTGCGGCTGCTAGAAAGCGTAGAGAAGATCCAAACCCCGAGCGTAGTGGTAAAGCAATCAATGTTGCTACTAAAAAGAAAACTTCCGAGAGTTCAATTCTTCAAGGAATAAGTGAAACAAAAGGCTTACCAATGCCAGGTTCGTATGAACAAGAAAATAAACCTTTTCTTAGAAAAGGTGAACAGAAACTTATGGCTCTTACTACTGAACAAGAAGAATTAGATGAGAAGTGGAGTAATAAGTATAAGAGAAGTATTAATTGTAACAATCCAAAAGGATTTTCACAAAAGGCTCATTGCCAAGGAAAAAAGAAATGAAAGATTATGATTTTTATTGGAACAGAAAAGGATACCCAAAGATATGTTAGTAGATAATTTAAAAGTACTGTTAGCTAGTACACAAGCGTTTGCTATCAAGTCACAAAACTTTCATTGGAATGTTGAAGGCAGTAATTTCCCACAATATCACGAATTCTTTAATACATTATATGAAGATGTAAATGCTACCATAGATCCAATTGCCGAGTATATTAGAATCCTAGGTCATTACACACCAGGCAGTTTATCTAGATATGCTGAATTAAGTATTATTCAAGACCAAACAAAGATTCCTCGTGCTCAATTAATGTTTGCTGAATTATTACAAGATTGTCACACATTAAGCCAATTAGTTGTTAATATGTTTGATGAAGCAACAAATGAGCGTCAACAAGGCATTGCTAATTACATGGCTGAACTACAAGACTTGTATGGTAAAAAAGCTTGGTTTATTAATTCCACACTTAAAACTGAGCGTGAGTAATGAGACTTAATGAATTTGTGGTTGACGAAGAAATAGTACAAGATGCTATTGTTAGAATACCACAGACTGAAATATTCAGTCAAGGTGATGATTATATCGGTCAATTAGAACGAGCGGCTAGCACACAAATAAGTGCGATGTTTAAAAAGTTAAAGCCTGTACCTGATGATCAGGATTTAAGATATGGTATTATTCCAAAAGATGACGTTGGTCAATATCATGTTATTATAGTTAATAACACTGATAGAATAATTGGTGACTTAGTATTATCTCCAGTAAAAGATTTTCCATTACAACCTGCATATACTGTAGAGTTCGTTACTGTCGCAGAAGAATATCGTGGCATGGGTGTCGGTAATCTATTATATAAGATAGCACTTAGAGATCAGGGAATACAATTAATAGCAGGCGAAAGCCAAACAGTAGGTGGTCGTAGAAATTGGATCAGTTTAAGTAAAACACCCGGTGTTATGATATCAGGGTGGGGTTGGGTCAATGTAAGTGAACAGGCTAATAGTAATCCTGAACTAGTTAAAATTCAAAAGAAATTTGAAAAGTCAATGACAAAAGCAGGAGCAAAAAGTTTAGGTGTAAATAAAGGCCCTTCGAATACACTGTCTCGTGCGATTAATAAACATTGGTATTTGTTCCCAGTACATGCTGGTGAAAAAGAATTTAAAGCAATCAATAACTCAATAAAGATTTATTATAATGATGTGTACAATCTTCCATTTTTATACAAGGTTGGATTGTTAGCAAATTGGGGTAATTAACTAAATAATAATATGAGAGCATTAGAATTTTTAAACGAAACCCAAGTCTTGGACGAAATAGATATGAGTCCAAGCTCATTAAAGCAGTTAGCAGCAGGCACCGGTGCCATGGCAGGTATGGAATTTGAAATGTATGTGCCTGATGTTGCAGGAGGTGAAGATGAAGATTCAAGCCCAGAACCTGATTATGATGAAGATCAACCTGCAAGAAGTCTTGACCAAATATATGAATTTTTTGAAGCCGATGGTGAGTGGAATAGCCCATTTGAAGTTGGTAGATTACATAGCAAATTACAAGAAGAATATACAGAATGGGTAAGTGAAAAAATAAGTGAAGATTGGGATCATTCTCCAACCGAACATGTATATCAATGGGCAAAAGAAAATATTGAATATGAAGATAGAGATGAACTTGAAAAAATAGTTGAAAAGGCTGTAGAAGAAGGTCATGGTAATGAAATATATGATCAAGCGGATGAGGCTTTTAGAGAATCTATGCTTGAAGAATATATGAATGATGACTCAAATGAAAGAGAGTTTTTAAGAGATTCAGGCATTAGATTCATGAGTGATATTGAATCAGGCTATGACATTACTTGGCCATATTGGACATATCCAGAGGTTGGAGGTGAAAGAACTATAAAACAAGTTGCTTTACAGTTTATGACAGACTTAGGTCTTAACAACATAGCGGTAAGTGATAGTTACCACGGTTCTTATTATATGTCAAGCGGAGGCAACGATTGGACACCTATTGGCCGTAGTAAACCAAATGATACTTACACTATAGAGCCAGATGGTAGTCTTACATCAAAGAAAGAACCCAGTGATTCAGGTTTAGAATTTGTAAGTAATCCATTGCCCTTAGATGAAATGATCAATAGTTTAAATGAAGTAGTTCAATGGGCTAGAACAAATATTTGTTATACTAATAGAAGTACAGGTTTACACATGAATGTAAGTGTACCTGGGTGCAGCCGTGAAAAATTAGACTATGTAAAACTTGCGCTATTATTAGGTGATGAATATGTATTAGACCAATTTGGTCGTTCAGCAAATAGTTTCGCAAAAAGTGCAATGAGTAGTTTACAGTCTAGAGCCACTTATATGCAAAGTGAACCGGAGTTACTTACCTTTTTTGATGAAATGAGAAAGGGTTTAAGTGTAGAGGCAGCAAAACTTATTCATAGTGGAAATACTAGCAAATATGTTAGTATTAATACTAAAGAGGGTTATATTGAATTTCGCAGCCCAGGTGGCGATTGGTTAAATGAAGATATACCTAAATTAGAAAATACACTATTAAGATTTGTAGTAGCATTAGATGCCGCTTGTGACCCACAAAAATATCGTACAGAATATCTTAAAAAATTATATAAATTATTAAAACCTACAACTAAAGGCGATGCACTTGATGTTTTTGCCAAGTATTCATCTGGACAATTACAGAAACAAGACTTAATAACTTTACTTAAAAGAGCAAGAGGTATACAAAAACCTATTCAGCCTATTCAAGCAAAAGTAAGTGCTGGCCCTGCTGAACCTGCATTTGGTCAACCACCAAGTAGGATGCCTGAATATCAAATTTATGACAGTAGAACTGGTGAAGAATATGAACTTTTTCAGGCATACGATGATGAAGCCGCGTTGAGTCGTTTAGATGATTATCGCCGCATGGCTAGAAATAGTGCTAGTTCGCTAGATCCTAATAGGTTTGTTCTCCGTCATGTGGTAAATGGATAACAAAAGGAGTATATTATGAAAAAAATTATAGCAATCGCATTATTGGTAATATCAACTACGGTTGACGCACAAAAAACACCACAAGGTGTTATATACGATTTCCCTATTACTAGAGTATTAGATGGTGATACAGTAGCATTTCAGGCTACATTTTTACCACCTCCACTTAAACAAGAACTTAGTATAAGAGTATTTGGTGTAGATACTCCTGAAAAAGGATTTAGAGCCAAATGTCCACAAGAAGATCAAAGAGGACAGGCTGCTTCCGCATTTACAAAAGATTTAGTATCTCATGCACAAAAACGCCAAGTTGTTATCATGGACTGGGATAAATTTGGTGGGCGTGTATTAGGCGATGTAATCCTTGATGGTAAGAGTTTACGTGAACAACTTATTACAAATAATTATGCTAGAGCATACTTTGGCGAAGCAAAACAATCTTGGTGTAATTAATATAAATGATAACTGAATCATTCGTTGGTGAAACTGCGGTTATGGAGTTATATAAAAAACTCCCTGGCCTATCCAAACACAACTATAATACCATTGATAAATTAATGCGGATAATTGCACAAAAGCATGAACTTAGTAGTGATGCATTGAATGATTTATTTGTGAAAAAATTTAATCGTAGTCCTGATAGTTGGGTTAAAGGAAAATTAGACGAATCTGATGTTGAATGTGATTTAGAACAAGAAGTAGAAAAGTTTGTAGATTGGGCTGCTAAAAAGTTGAATTTACAAACCACTCCCAAAATTGAACTAAGCATGGATACTGAAGAAGCACAAACTAATCATCATACTGGTAGCCATACTGATGGTGATAACAGTGTTTGGGTATATGCTAAAAACCGTAATTTGGTTGACATACTAAGAACGGTATTTCACGAATTGGTTCATGTCAGACAAGGTGAATTGAATATGATTAAACCGGGATCTAGTTACCCTGGCAGCCCAATAGAAGTCATGGCAGATTGTTTAGCTGGCAAGTATATTAAGATATACGGTGAAAAGAATCACCATATTTTCCAATGAGACATTTTGAATTTATTACCGAACAGAAATCAATCACACAACATACCGAAGGTGGTTCGTTAGAAGGGTATGTTATGTCTACAGATAAACCCAATATTAATAACTACTTACAAAGTCAAGGTGCAACACCTGAGTTAATAGACAATATCGCAAAACGGTATAAAACTTTGGGGTTAATAAGAAACATGTATGTAGATGATGATTATCGTGGTCAAGGCATTGGTAATGATTTAGTAAGCAACGCAATTGATGATGCTGCTAATAACGGCGCAGAAGCCATTATATTAATCTCAGATACCGACGAAGATAACCCATTTGATTTAACAAAATGGTATGAGGGTTTTGGGTTTGAAGTAGTGGGTACGGCGGGTAATAACCCTGTAATGATACTTGATCTTTAAGTCATCTTGTGTTATCATACACAGATGCTTAAATTACTTTTTCCATTACCCAAAAAATTGACCGTTGCTTGTAGCGGCGGTGTAGATAGTATGGCTGTATTAGATTTCTTGCGTAGAAATCATGAGGTTACTGTGGCCTTTTATCATCATAGTACACCTAACAGCGATGCTGCATATCAATTTGTAGCCAATTATTGTAGTGAACATGATTTACCACTATTCTTTGGAAAACTAAACGAATCCAAACCCAAAGAATTAAGTCAAGAAGAGTTTTGGAGAAATAAGCGTTACGATTTTCTTCGTGGATTTGACACGGTAATTACAGCACATCATTTAGATGATTGTGTAGAAACATATATTTGGTCATCATTACACGGAAAAGCAAAACTCCCACATAGATATGTCCGTGGAAATGTTATGCGACCATTTTTAACTACTCCAAAAACAGAATTCATTTCATGGTGTGAACGACACCATGTTAAATGGAGTGAGGATATCAGCAATAAAGACACTAATTATACTAGAAATTATATCAGACACGAACTAATGCCACATGCATTAAAGGTTAATCCTGGATTAAGAACTACTGTTAAAAAAATTGTTGAGCGAGGTGGTTAAATTAAACCTAGTATTGCATTATTCATGAATCATCCAGAATGCAGTGTATTATGTTGCTCTGGAATGTACGAAGCATTATCATGTGACTTTAATATAGAAATATTGCCGTTTAAAGATGTTAAATTAAAAAAACTTAAGAAGTATCACATTGTAGCCTTTCCTGGTGGTATTGGCGATAGCGATTCGTTTGAACATCTACTTAAAAACCGTGCTGATGATGTAACCGAATATATTCATAACGGTGGTAGGTACTTGGGCATTTGCATGGGAGCATACTGGGCAGGCAAATACTATTTTAAGTTGCTTGATGATGTAGAACCAGTACAATATATCAAACGCCGTAAAAGCGATATTAAACGAAGTTATGCAACCATAGCAGATGTATTATGGAATGATGAACCACAATCAATGTACTTTTATGATGGGTGTGCATTGATAGGTGACCAAAATAAAATGAGTATTGTGTCAACCTATGCCAATGGTGATCCAATGGCTATCTACCAAAAACGAATTGGTTTGATTGGGTGCCACCCTGAAAGTATGCCAAGTTGGTACGACAGACCCTATCTACAATCATATTGGCATGAATTTGCCCATCATAAACTACTATTATCATTTGTCAACAACTTAATGAAAGCGTAATTGACCCGTAATTACGCAAAAAGTTTGACTTTGTTACGCACATACTGTATACTAAATTACTTCACAAGGAGAATCTATGACTGCACGAACTTTTAGCGCAGAAGCAAAAATTAAGCTTACCCAAATGATCAACGAAGGCATGGCTACCATGCATGAAATTGATACACTAAACGGTGGCTTGAATGATACCATTAAAGCAGTAGCCGAAGAACTAGAGATTAAGGCTAGCACATTGAAGAAAGCAGTAAAAATTGCTCATAAGGCTAGTTTGGGTCAGACTAACAAAGACCATGACGAACTCAATACGATTTTGGAGACGGTTGGCAAAACCCTATGAGTTATGTAGACGCTATACATGACCGCAATGGCGACAAGATATTTGTCGTAGAACGGACTACCCAAGGTACAAGGACTTTTAAAGAGTACCCTGCTAACTATACATTTTATTACAGCGATCCTAAGGGCAAATATCGTAGTCTTTATGGCGATCCTGTAAACAAATTCAGTACAAGAAAACGTGCTGAGTTTGAAAAGGAGCGTAGGATTCATTCAGGTAAGAAATTATTTGAAAGTGATATCAATGTAGTCTTTCGCTGCCTTTCAGAGAATTATCTGAAAATTGATCCTCCTAAGTTGCATACATGCTTCTTTGACATTGAGGTTGATTTTGATCCTGAAAAGGGCTTTAGTCCCACTAGTGATCCATTCAACCCTGTAACAGCAATTAGTATGTATTTGGATTGGCTAGACCAATTGTTTACTCTATGTATTGCTCCTAAACATATGTCCGAAGAAACGGCACAAGAAATTGTAGGAGAATTTGATAACACTATCCTTTTTAAAAGTGAAAAGGAAATGTTTGATATGTTCTTTCAGTTGATTGACAATGCCGATGTTCTAACTGGTTGGAACTCAGAAGGATACGACATACCCTACATGATCAATCGTGTTACTAGGGTAATGAGTAAAGATGATACCCGTAAGTTTTGTTTGATGGGTCAGATGCCTAAGCCAAGAACTTATGAAAGGTTTGGAAAAGAAGAGCAAACATATGACTTAGTTGGTCGTATTCACATGGACTATCTACAGTTGTACAAAAAATACAATTATGAAAGTCGCCATAGCTATAAACTAGACTCTATCGGTGAGATGGAAGTTGGTGAAAATAAAACACAATATGAAGGTACTCTTGACCAATTGTATAACAAGGACTTTAAAAAGTTCCTTGAGTATAACAGGCAGGATACTATGTTGTTGGTTAAGATTCACAACAAGTTGAAATTTCTAGATTTAGCAAATGCTCTAGCACATGAGAACACAGTGCTATTGCCAACAGTGATGGGTTCAGTTGCAATGATTGAAATGGCAATCATGAACGAAGCCCATGAGCGTGGTTTAGTAGTCCCTGATAAAAAACGAAAGGAAGGAAGTAATGATGAACAACAAGCGGCAGGTGCCTATGTTGCTACGCCCAAAAGGGGCATTCACGAATGGGTCGGAGCAGTTGACATTAACAGTCTTTACCCGTCAGCAATCCGCGCTCTTAACATGGCCCCTGAGACCATTGTCGGTCAGGTCAGGCAATCACTCACTAACCAATACATGCAAGACAAAGGCAAAAGGTTAGCCAACGAAAAGAAACGTGCTAAAGAAGATGACGATGCCGTAACTGGTAGTATTCTATGGGAAGGCTTGTTTGGCTCACTAGAATATACTGCTATTATGAACCAAGAACGCGGCACAATGCTTACACTAGACTATGAAGATGGTCGTAGTGAAGAAATGAGTGCGGCAGAGATTTGGAAATTAATCTTTGATAGTCACAAGCCTTGGATACTTAGTGCTAATGGTACTATATTTAAGTATGACCAAGAAGGTGTGATTCCTGGTCTACTATCACGTTGGTATAGTGATCGTAAGGTCATGCAAAAGAAACTTAGAGAATCTACTACTGACGAAGATAAAGAGTATTGGGATAAGCGTCAATTAGTGCGTAAGATTTTGCTTAACTCAGCATACGGCGCACTATTAAACGAGCATTGTCGTTTCTATGACAAGCGTATCGGTCAAAGTGTTACTCTAAGCGGTAGACAGATTGTTAAGCATATGATGAGTACCATCAATGAAACAATCACTGGTGAATATAACCACGATGGTTCTGCGATTGTCTATGGAGATACTGACAGTTGCTACTTTAGTGCTTATGCTAGTTTGCAACCACAAATAAAAGGTGGTGAATTAGAGTGGAATAAAGAAACTTGTATTGGCTTGTATGATGGTATTGCCGATCAGGCTAACGATTCATTTCCTGCTTTCATGGAACGAGCATTTCATGCTCCAAGAAAGAATGGAGAAATCATCAAGGCTGGCCGTGAATTGATTGGTGATCGTACACTGTTTATCACAAAGAAACGTTATGCTATCAATATCTTTGACAAAGAAGGTAAGCGCAAAGATAAAGACGGTAAAATGGGTGACGTTAAGGCTATGGGCCTTGATTTGAAACGAGCGGATACTCCTAAATACATTCAAGACTTTTTGATGGACGTCTTGTGTATGGTATTGCAAGAGGGTAAAAGCCGCGAAGAAGTCATTGAAAAAATCAAAGAGTTTAAGAAAACACTAAGTGAACAGGACAGTTGGACTAAAGGATCTCCTAAAGGTGTAAACAAACTTACAACGTATGGAGACTTGGAAGCTAACAGTAAAACTGGTCGTGCTAATATGCCAGGACATGTTAGAGCGGCATTGAACTATAACTACTTACGCAGAGTTAATGGTGACAATTATTCTATGAAAATCGTTGATGGAATGAAGGTTATCGTTTGTAAACTAAAACAAAATGCGTTAGGGTTCACTAGTATTGCATATCCAACTGATGAATTAAGGTTACCTGCTTGGTTCTGTGAACTTCCATTTGATGATAACGAAATGGAACGTACATTAGTAGATGAAAAAATAGAAAATTTGCTAGGTGTATTAGGTTGGGATTTGCGTAGTAATACTAATACTAATTCAACATTTGACCAATTGTTTACATTTGGGTAAACTAGTATTGACATTCGCAATAAATTCCACTATTATACGACGTATAAATGCCTAAATATTTTAAACATAAAGGAAAAACATGAAAGATAATTTACAAGATTTAGTTGAACATACATATGGATTAGGTAAGCTAGACCTAATTAAAATCGTGGGTACTAAAACATCAACACAGATGTTTGCATTGTCTGAGGACAAAAGCGTTATATTTTCAGGTAATTTTAAAACTCCAATTATTGAGTTTGATGGCACATTTGGTATGCCAAACTTAAGCAAACTCAAAACAATTTTGGGATTTGAAGATTATGATGAAAATGCTATCATTACAGTTTCTACACAAAAAACTGATGAAGGTGTACAGCCTAGTGCTATTTTGTTTGAAACAAAAACTAGTGATTTCGTAAATAATTATAGGTTTATGAAGAAATCAGTAGTAGAAGATAAAATTAAAAGTGTTTCTTTTAAAGGTGCTACTTGGAACATAGAATTTGAGCCCACAGTAGCAGGTATTTTACGTTTGAAAAAACAGCATCAAGCCAATAGTGAAGAAGAAACTTTTACGGTTAAGGTTGAAAATGGTGATCTTAAAATTTACTTTGGAGATCCAACTACTCACTCAGGCAATTTTATATTTTATCCACAAGTAACAGGAACGTTGGCTAGATCAATGATGTGGCCTATTAAAACTTTCTTGGCAATTATGGACTTGCCAGGTGACAAAACCGTAAGAATTTCTGATCAAGGTGTAGCTGAAATTGTCATTGACAGTGGACTTGCTATATACTACTATCGTTTACCGGCTCAAATTAAATGATTAGAATTAACCACTCAGGTGGTGTGCCGTTTTTTCAAAATGATACGTCATACAATTTACCATCTTCAACTGGTGCTGTTCAATGGAACGGTAATAGTAAAAAATTTCAAGTAAGCAGCGGTGGTAGTTGGATAGATATTGAAAATTCAATAAATTTAAATGCTGACCATGACTACCTGATGGTTATGCGGTGGGCTAGAGAAAAAATGCATGAAGAACACGAACTAGAAAGGCTGGCAAAAGAAAATACTACTCTTAAAGATTTAGTTGACCAACTCAACTACACTAAAGAGCAGATTAAAGTAGTTACAACGCTCTTGAAAGCATAATGGAACAAGTAAATCTATCAACATCACACAATCCCGATTGGGCACTATTCTTACCAGCAGTTAGTAGTTTTTATATTGCTGGCTTAGGTAAGCAACGCAATGGCGAACAGTATTTTGACTCAGCAAGAATTCCTAAAGGTTTTGGTGGTGATGTAGAAAAACTTAATTTTCTTAATAGCAAAGAAGGATTGTACTATTACAAGTGGGGCCTGTATAGTGCAGGTCATGCTAACTTAGATACTACTAAAGTTGACTTCAACGAAAGTATTATCCGTGATCGTGAAGCAGGTACTTTCATGCTAGGTGACAGTGGGGGCTTTCAAATTCTAAAAGGTCAATGGCCTGCTGATTGGAAAGATCCTAACTGTCCCAAAGCAATGATTAAGCGTAAGGCAGTCCTTAATTGGATGGACACATACATGGACTATGGTATGTGTCTTGATATTCCTTCGCAATCTCTACGCACATTTCACTTAAAAGATCCAAAGACAGGTAAGTCATTGCATGGCATCAGTACTATTCAAGAGGCTATTGATGCTACACATATCAATAACAAATATTTTATTGAGAACCGTAATGGTAACTGTAAGTTCTTAAATGTTCTACAGGGTCTTACTCATACTCAAAGTGATCAGTGGTATGAAGAGATGAAAAAATATTGTGATCCAAATATCTATCCCGAGAATCATTTCAATGGTTGGGCATTTGGGGGACAAAATAAAATTGATATTCATCTTACTCTCAAACGTATCGTAGGCATTATTCATGACGGTCTTCTCCAAGAAGGTAAACATGATTTGATTCACTGTTTGGGTACAAGTATCTTGGAATATGCTGTATTGTTTACAGATATTCAACGAGCGGTTCGCAAATATCATAATCCAAAACTACAGATTACTTTTGACTGTGCCAGCCCATTCTTCAGTGCGGCTAAAGGACTAGCATATTTCAATACCAGTATTGAGCATAATAAAAAATGGTCCTATAGCATGGAAAAAACCGCAGAGAAAAAATCCTATGCTAATGATACTCGCAAATTCCGTGATGCGGTATTACAAGATGGTATCCATAAAGTGTTTACAGATAGTCCTGTAACTGATAGAATGCTGTTAAAGGATCTGTGCTATAGGGGTCAAGGATTCATTGGTCAACATGGTAAAGAAACAAAAACTAGTTGGGATACTCTAAGTTATACTCTACTTCAATCTCATAATGTATACCAGCATATCTATGCTGTACAAGAGGCTAATCGCAGATATGAACAGGGTGTGATTCCAAAGATGATTATGAATGAAACTTTTGAGCGTATTCGTTTTAGTGAAATTGTAGATGAAATTTTCTCTCTCAACGACCGCCAAAAGAGTTTGGACTTAATTGATTATCATAGTAGATTTTGGATGCAGATGCAAAGTGGTAGTCAAGGGTTTAGTGGTAAGAAAACTGTAAACGCTAGAACTATGTTTGATCAATTGTTTACTACTGAAGAACCCAAAGAAGAAGTAATTGAAGATAGTGATGACTTAATGCTTGAGGTACTAGGAGATTAATATGCCTTATAAAAATCGTATAGAAACTATTAAACAAAGTATCAAACTATTAGAATCTAGAATTTATTCATACAATGAATATGATGCGGAAACTGTATTTGATATGCGGCGTCAAGTACTTATTTTGAGTACTGAATTGAACAAACTTACTAAATTGCAATGGGAAGAAGAACACGACCGAGTTAACTTTGAGGATGACCATTAAATGGAACAAGTATTGCTAGCAAAACAAGAAAAGCGTAATCGTATTAAAGATCAGGCTAAACGCATGATTTGGGTTACTTTTCAAAAAGAAGGTATTCACTGTTACCCTTCTGCATCTATTGATGCTAATTTGGCAACAGGTGATGAATATGATGTAAGTTTTTTAGGAACTCCGCATCGTCACATTTTTCATTTCAATGTGGCGATTCAAGTATTTCACAACGACAGGGATATTGAATTTATTCAGTTTAAGCGATGGTTAGAGAACCTTTATCGTGGCACACTTGAACTAAATTACAAAAGTTGTGAAATGATTAGTGATGACCTTTATCAGTCTATTGCTAATCGCTATCCCGACCGTGACATTCATATCACTATTTCAGAAGATGGTGAGAACGGTGCCACAATTTACTATAATACAACTAAACCTTATCAACAACTTGCTATTTAAAGGAAATAAAATGGCTAAAATTAAATTTCAACCTAATCCCCGTGTTCATGCAATTTTCGATGACCTTGACAAGTACCGCGAATTTTGTGTAGATTATGGATTTAAATTTGATGAAGCAGACCTCTACAGCACTAAAAGCTACGTCTATAGGCAATTCACTAAACATCTTTCAGGTAAAACTGTAAAGAGTATATGGGATATTGATACTAAGGCTAATTAATGCGTAAACTATTTTACATGGGTCTTGAGCCGTATAAGGCCCGATACACTCTACAACTACAAGAATGGAATGAACGTGTATTTAAGCGGCGTAAGATTAACTATGTAATCGTACCCGGCGAAACACTAACTACTGACCAATCTATTGTTACTGGTCAGGTCCTAGATGCACATGGTCGCACATACTTTGGTATGAGCCAATTAATGAATCTAGTTAAGTTGATGAAGGCAGGTGAATGCAGTAATGAAGATGTTATATACTTTGAGGACATGTTTCAACCAGGAATCGAGAGTCTACCCTATATCCTCAATCAAATCAGTCCTGAGCATTGCCCTCGCATTTTTGTTCGCTGTCTTGCTCAGTCTATTGATCCAGATGATTTTGTTCATGTCTGGGGTATGTCAGAGTGGATGGGCCATTATGAAAAAATGGTTGACTCGTTCGTAGATGGTGTACTTGCTACTAACGAAGAAATGGTAATGCATATGAAGGTAGCAGGTTGGAGGGCTCCAATCTATAATATTTCAGGGCTTGCATTTGGTCGTGATGAAGTACAAAGCCGTGTTGAGCAAATTAAAAACTTCAATGATCGGCGTATGCGTGTAGTGTTCAGTTCACGTTGGGATCAGGAAAAACAACCTGATTTTTATATGGATCTGATTGAAGCATATCATGCCTCACATCCAAATCATAATACCGAATTTGTTATCTGTAGCGGTGGTAGTCTTAAGTCAAATAACCAATCTTACATGAGTAGGACTCGCAAATTTCAAGAAAAAGGTTTGCTAACGGTTTATGAAAACTTAGAAAAAAATGCTTATTATAATATCCTTAATGATAGTAGGGTTGTCTTTAATTGCGCCCTTCAAGATTGGGTTTCCAACACAGTCAGTGAAGCAGATAGTCTTGGGTGTAATGTTTTATTCCCTGCTTATCGGTCTTTCCCTGAGACTTTTTCTAATGACCATACAAGACTTTATGTACCTTGGTCAATAGAAGATGCACTAGCAAAACTAGAAAAATTGTTGGCTAAACCTCACGTTAATATTGGTAAGATTAGTAAATATAATGATGGTACTATTGACCGTATTTGTGACATTCTACAAGATAAAGGTGATAGTATGTTGAGAATGTCTACTGACTATCGTAAATATCTCAGAGAAAATAAGTATTGATAAATACTAATGTCACACAAAGGTGACAAAATGTCAAAACAAAACCATCACAACGGAGGGTTATCAAATGTCGTACAATAAAACCAAAACAGATCCTGAACTAGGACTATTAGTACATGAATATCTAGTAAAGATGGGAGTTGAAACTCCTGTTATTTCAAACGGTATTGATCGTAAAGAAAAGATTGATAAAATTGAGAATCATTTTCGTGAGATTATGGGGATTCTCGGCCTAGACTTAACTGATGATAGTCTAATAGAAACACCTAACCGTGTTGCTAAAATGTATGTAAATGAAATTTTTTGGGGACTCGATTTTGAAGCATTCCCAAAATGTACTACAGTAGACAATAAAATGCACTATAATGAAATGGTGGTTGAACGTAATATCAACGTTCAAAGTAACTGCGAACATCATTTTGTAATCATTGATGGATTAGCAACTGTAGCATATGTACCAAAAAGAAAGGTATTAGGTCTAAGTAAAATTAATCGCATTGTAGAATACTTTAGCAAGCGCCCACAAATTCAAGAACGGTTGACTGAACAGATTTTCTATGCACTACAATTTATCCTTGAAACAAATGATGTTGCGGTTATGATTGATGCCCAACATTATTGTGTCAAAAGCCGAGGTGTAGAAGATACAGGTAGTAGTACTGTTACTACTAGGCTTGGCGGTGGATTCAAATCTGATCCTGAAGTTCGTAATGAATTTTATCAGATTGCAAGGATGCGTTAATGTTAACTATATTGACCTTGATTGTAATTGTTGCTATAACTTATATTATGTTTTTTAAAACTACAATCAATAGTAATTGCAATGGAAATTGCAATCAAGGTCGCAACTGTACATGTAAGGTATAAAGATGGGATTTAAAAAACCATTAGAATTAAGTACAGTCGTTTATCAGATTAGCGCGGCTGGAAGAGAACTAACTAGTCCATATAACGATGGATTTACACAATGGGAAATCAAAAAAGAATTATATTACATTAAGTTTCTTTTAGATGATATAATTGAACGATCTGGTACGTTTAATGGCGAAGAGGAATTCTTAAAAGAAGAATCTCAAAAAAGAATGATCAACATACTAAAAAGGTAATAAAATGAAAGAATTTGTGCTTAAAGATATGAATCAATACACAGTTAGAGTTAAGAAAAATAGGTGTTTGAGACCACAAGAGTTGACTCATATTGAGTTTATCCAAGAAAGTAAAAACGATAAAGGTGAAGTAGTAGATACTTCAACCTATCAATTTTTCTTAACTGACAGTGAAATTAAAACTCTAGTAGCCAATTTGGTTGAATAATATGGCTAAGTTTTATTCAACCAAAACTTATGGTAATGACAGAGGATTAAGTTGTTGTTTTAGACAATGGCGAGCTAAACACAGTCATTGTAGTACATTACATGGATACAGTATTGGTATTAAATTAGTATTTGAATGCGAAACATTGGATGACAAAAACTGGTGTATGGACTTTGGTGGACTAAAAGAATTCAAAGCATGGGCTGATTATATGTTTGACCATACACTAATTATTGCTGAAGATGATCCTCATCTAGAATTTTTCAAGCAAATGGCATTGATTGACACAAACTGGACTTTGCCCGAAACCGGTCCAGATGAAATGCGAGTTGATAGAAATAATTTCGAGCCATACCAAAGAGGCTCTCTATGTGATTTACGCATTGTAGAAGGTGTAGGTTGTGAGATGTTTGCTAAAATGGCATATGACAAAATGGCTGAGTTGTTAGACGGTGGTAATATGCGATATCCCATTAACCCTAATGTAAGAATTAAAAGCGCCGAGGTTTTCGAGCATGGAGCCAACTCAGCTACCTACGAGGGTTAAACTTTGGCGATTATGGAGCAAGGCATTGGGAGAAAAGTCCGGTGCCACGGATCAAGAAAGTGACCTAATAGCTTTGGTTAGAACTTGTATTGTGATATCATATATAATTACAAATATGTTTATCATAGCAGGGATTATACGACATTGGTAATTAATTTAGGAATTTAAAATGAGTGATGTTAGAAATCGCATGGCAGAATTAATGGAACCTATTGACAAGCAAATTATGATGTGCGATAATAGGGAAGATTTGCTAATGTTAGCCTGTGCTATGTTGACTTCAGTTAAAACGATATTTGACCAAGAGTTAGGTAAAAAAGCCCGTATCCAATTATTTAAAGATTATATAGATGAGTAATATTAAGATAAGCGAACTGTTCTATTCCATACAAGGAGAAGGTCGTTATATGGGGGTGCCTAGTGTGTTCCTTCGCACATTTGGCTGTAATTTTACCTGTGATGGTTTTGGTATGCCACGCGGAGGAACAAGTATTGAACGAATTCAAGTTGGATTGTTACATGAAGGAAATCCTTATAAAAATTATAAAGATTTGCCCCTTGTAAGTACAGGTTGTGACAGTTATGCAAGTTGGGATCCAGCATTTAAAGATTTGAGTCCTGTACTTACTACTGATGCTATCGTTAATCGCATTATGGAAATTCTTCCATATAATGAATGGCGTGATGAACATTTGGTTATTACAGGTGGAGAACCATTGCTAGGTTGGCAAAAACAATATCCTGATCTATTAAATCATCTTAAAATGCATGGTTTAAAAGAAATTACTTTTGAAACAAATGGTACTCAAAAACTAACTTCAGAATTTAAATCAGCATTAAAAGAATGGAGCAAATGGTACAATAGAGAAATTACATTTAGTGTTAGTGCCAAACTGCCTTGTAGCGGTGAAATATGGGAAGATGCTATTAAACCTAAGGTAGTATGTGAATATGAACAATATGGCACTTCCTATCTAAAGTTTGTTATTGCTACAGAACAAGATTTTGCTGATGCCAAAAATGCTATTGCTGAATTTCGTGGTGCAGGATTTAAAGGACATGTATATCTAATGCCAATTGGTGGTGTGGAAAGTATTTACTCTATGAATAATAAAAATGTAGCCATGCTAGCAATGAAGCATGGACTAAGATACAGCGATAGACTCCAGGTACCTCTGTTCAAAAACGAATGGGGTACTTGATGAGGACGTATGATAAACGAATTGGTTTTTTAGTTAGTTTCCAAACACTAGTACCTCATGGTGGTATAGGACAATTCGCTAAAAGTTTCTGCGAATTGATGGATAGTCATAATATTAAAGTTGATATTATTACTGACAAAGAACCAAAAAATAATGAGTTTGTAAACTCATTAAAAGCAAATATTGTTTATCCTACTGAGTCATTCACATACACAGATCATAGTAATATCTTTATGTATGGTGATACCTTTTGCTATGAACGAATGGCTAACTTTCGCAACGCAATAATTAAAGCCACAACCAATAACCTATATGACGCATTAATTTGTAACACATATGAAACTATACAAGTTGCTAGTACAATGGGTCTTGAAGATGTAATTCAAATCATTGCCTATACTCATTTAGAAAGTCAAATCTTTAAGGATACTAAAAATCCTTTCTTACATAGTACCAATGAAATGATGCGTAATCAATTAGAAATGAATGGATTGTATGTAGGAACACAAAGCAAATTCAATCAAATTTCAATGAGCAATAGCGCATGGCATCTACCTATTCCAATTACTGAGCGTGGGTTACTAGAAGAACATCATAAACCACGTGAAGGTGTATTGTTTATTGGTCGTTGGGAAGAAGGTAAAAATCCCGAAACATATTTAGAGTTGATTGAAAAAACTAAGTTACCTGCGAGGGTAATGACTAATGCCAATGGTGCAAAAAAGTTTGAAGAACGCTTTAAAAAGATAGGCGTAACTGATTATAAAATTGCTGTTAGTATTATTGGTAAAGAAAAAGTAGATTTCATTACTAGTTGTAGAGTAGCATTCAATCCTAGTACAGTAGAAAGTTATGGTATGGCTTTCTATGAGCAACATATTCAATTACCTACAGTTGTTTTAGAAAATCAACGTTGGACTAATAACTTTGATAAAAATCATTTCTTTACTGTAAATAAAAAGAACATGGTTGAAACTGTATTAGATTTATACAACAATGTTCCTGATGCTAAAACATGGTATGCTAATAATATATTAGAAGTATATCAGAGTAAAGAGAATGATGTATTTCACAAATGGAATGAATGTTTTAACAAGTTTACTAGTAAACAATCAAACAGTAATACCGCAAAAATATGTGAAGAAACTACTGTAAAGTATATTGATTTTACTAATAGTTTAGGTCGTAGATTATTGTGTATTGACGATATTAAATCTGTATTGACAAACAAACATAAATTCCGTATAATATACACAGATAATGATACATACTTATCTAAAGATCCAACATTTGAACCAGTAGAGGAAGTAACAGGCTTAAGCCTATTTGAAGGATTATGAAAAAAGTATTAATAACAGGTAGTTCAGGATACATTGGCAGTCATCTTACTAATCTATTAAAAGATGAATATGAAGTACATGGACTTGATCGTGTTGAACCACAAGTAGCACCACATACATTTTATCATTGTGACATTAACCGTCAGTTTAACTTAGATGAAGAGTTTGATGCTGTAGTACATTTAGCCGCTCTAGTTAATGTAGGAGAAAGTGAAAAGCAACCTATTCAATACTACATTACTAACCTAAATGGTACTATGAATGTAGTTAATAAGATAAAAACTAAAAACTTTATTTTTTCTAGTACCGGTGCTGCACAAGACTGTATAAGTGCATATGGTATTAGTAAGCGAGCGGCAGAAGATGTAGTAAGGTCGTATTCTGAAATGGTTAGTATGGACTATACTATCTTTAGATTTTATAATGTCATTGGTAGCACAGTAGTTAATCCTACTAACCCAGATGGGTTATTTTACAATTTAATTAAAGCTCGGGCGACTGGTCAATTTACTATACATGGTAGTGATTATAATACTAGTGATGGCACTTGTGTTAGAGATTATGTTCATGTAGATGAGATTTGTAATTCTATTAAATTGGCAATTGAACGGCCAGCAAATCAAACAGAAGCATTAGGTCATGGTAAAGGATATACTGTTAAAGAAATGGTAACTATCTTTGAAAGTATTAATAATTGTAAAATCAATGTGAAGACAGGCCCTCGTAGAAAGGGTGATATTGAACATTATGTACTTAAGAACCCATCATCTTACATGCATGAGTTGTATAATATTGGTCAACTACTAAAGATTTAAATTTACTTTAAACCTGCACTGACCCAAGGATCAGCAATTACTAGAGTATCATCTCTCTGCATTACATTGCTATAATCATGTGCGATAATATCATTACTAAATCCTAATTTAGTACCGGTTGCTGTAACTGATTTAAGTGTTTTATAGAAATTAGTATATTGACGATATTGCGGATCTAATGGACTGCCTTCGTCAATACTATACATCATATCTATAATCATTTCATCATAGTCAGGATCTAATTCTTCTAATCGTTCCATAACTACCTGATCAAACTTTTCAACTCCCAATTGAATTGGTTGTTTAGTAGTTTCTATAAACTTAGGTAAGTGTGGGTTATTAGCATTTTTCTCGCAATAATTAAGAAATGCTAAGAATGGATTTTTAGCGGTAGAGATATCGCCATTCTCAGGTATTAATACTTTAATTACTGGACCTTCTTCTTTAGCAAAAACATGTGCGTCTGTACCATGACCGATATAACTATAGCCTAATTTATTCATATAATCATTAAGCATGTTGACATGTTTATTATAGTCAAACTCGGTTAATTCTTGCTCTTCAATTTTTCTAGCAACGATACCTTTATTCTTTATTAATTTCTCTTCATCCCACCTAACTGGGTTAATCATTGGATACAAGTATTTGGTATCGGTGGCTCCGATATCAAACAGACTTCTCGGTGGAACTAGATGTTGTTTTCTAAGTTTATCAAACTTTTCAGCATCTACTACTATTGGTTCCCCAATAGTTACTTGACCAATCGCAACTGCAGGGCCATTACCAGTTCTAACAATACCAACCGTTCTACCAACATATGGTCTAAGACTGTCAGTTTTTCTAGATTCGTATTTCTTTTTGCCGTCAACAATTAAACTAGCATAGTCAGTATTGCCATCACTTCTGACATTGATGCCAATAGTTGGTTTATTGTCTGTATTTTCTGTTATATTTTTTTCTGATGGCTTGACAATCTCTGCACTTGATAAATCTAATGGTCCTGCTATCCAATACTCATCAATATCATCAGATTCATACTTCCACGCATTAGGATCATAGTTAGCACTAGTCATACCCTTTGTTCGCATAAAAGTTTTATGTCCTGGTATTGGATATATTTTATTAGATATTTTACTAGCATTAATTCTAATTAATGTATCTCCTGTCCATCTACTAATATGTTCTTTATCAGTAAAACTATTACCGGGTATCATTTTCCCTTCTGATTCTATATAGTGAGCATAACCTCTTTTCACTGGTAATTTTTTAGAATCAATATACTTTTGAAATTGATTTCCTTCTACCCACTTATATAGATAGGTGGGTACTTGAACTGATTCTAATAACTCTTTAATACGCATTAATGCTTCAATAATAGAGTGCCTAATACACCAGGGTCATTTGCCGTTAAATCAGGCTCCCCGGGGGCAACAATAACATTCCACTTCATGGATTTATTATTTTTACCCTTAGTATTCCATTCATCATAACTTAGAATACTATTTTTGCTTATACCATACTTATCGGCGAGGCGCTGTTTTAGTTCAGGTAATTCATCAGGTATTACTTGCCATTGACCTTCAGGTCCTTTAACTAAATTCTTTTTAGAATCCTTAACTAATAGGTCATAAAACAAACTACTAGGAACGATACGACTATTCTTAGTTGTGTCTAAGTTTGGATCATTTCTCTTAATTTGTTTTTCTTGGCTAGTACTTGCGCCTTCACTCCAATTAATAATAAAGTTGCTAGGCTTACTAGCCATTGCAGCCTTTGCTACTTTAGTATAAGCATAAAACTTAACATCAGGTAATGAGTTTGCAAGGTCAAATGCCATGTCCATATACTCAGGGCTAAAGAAGTCTCCAGCATCATGCCAACGAATACTTACTGAATAACCACCTTTTTTACCCTTTGCTTCTTCTTTACTAATTTCTTGTGTTAGTTGTTCAAAGAACTCATCAGGATGATTTAGTAGATATGTAAGTATACGACCATCGCTTAACCACGGACCAGCGAATTGAACTTTACCGCCCTTCATAGCAAAGCAATCTACTTTACAACTACCAGCACCTGGACATGTATTAACAACAATTAACTCATTTGTATTTTCATCTAGTGCGATACCAACTAGAGCAGCAAATCCAATGTTAAAAAATTGTTCTTGTGCTCCATCACTATGCTTCATCTTCTCATTCTTTTTAAGAAGTGATTTTGGTCTTTCCTTTAACCCTGCTTTAATAGCGTCAGTATTATATTTTTTACCGTCAGCATTATAGTATCCAACTACTGAACTACGATGGACATAAGGTAAATTATATTTGTCTGTTTTCTTCTTTTCTTGATTACGAATACGGTCTAGATAATCTGTTAACTCTTGACCTTTTAATTCACGGGTGCTAGCAGGTAGTGCTGTTGCTTCCGCCACACCTTGTTCGTGTAGTTTTTTGTTAGGATCTCTAACATCAGGAAAATCCCATTTATTGGTTTGTGAAAATTCTTCTCTAGCTTCTCTTCTAGACATGCCATATATTTTTTCAAATTCTCGATCAGATAATTCAGGATCATCAAGGTCCATGTCTAACTCAGCCATCTTGCTTTCCGACACATTAACTACGGGTTTATTTCCGTAAACTTTTCTATCTTTACCTATTATTCTTCCGGTTTCGCTTCTACTACCAATGTGCTTACTGGCTAAACTTTGACCAGGTTTTACTCTTACACGATTTGGCGGTAATTGTGTAATCTTTCCACCTTTATTTAAAAAGTCTGCTACAGCATCATCGGTTTCTTTACTAAAATCAGATTTCATCTTGAAATCTTCATCTACTTCCTGTTCGGGTTCAGGTTCCTCACCTTGTGCGGATTTAGCAATAAATTGCTGAGGGGTCATTATTTGGATACCTTCAGGAGCACCTGGTAATTCTGGTTCAACTCCCTCAAATAATTCTTTAATATTCATGATAATTTTTCCGTAAATAGTTGACTTTATTGTGCAACGGTGTTACACTACATAGACTATTTATCACTTTGGACTTTTAACTTGACAAATCAATCTATTAAACGTATTGGCTTTGCCTGCAAATTCTCAGAAATCAACAAGAAAGGAGAAATCTCTAGCGTTGAAGGGCTTAACACAGGTGGCACTACACTTACCTTTCTTAAAAAAGCAAAACGTGAAGTAGCCGAACAAAAGATGTGGGATGTAATGGAAAAGAACATTACCAACACTCATAATTTGGTCAAACGTATTGCTACACTAGATCCTGCACTAAGAATGGTTAGGCTAACTAGTGATATGATGACTGGATATACACATGGTGATTGGGAATACTTTTACAAACAAGGTGATGTTCGTAGGCGAATGGAAGAACTTTTTGCGCCAATTGGTGACACGGCAAGGGATAATGATGTTAGGCTTTCTTTTCATCCAGGTCAGTTTACAGTTCTTGCAAGTGCTAGTGAAGAAATCATAAATAACTCTATAAAGGAATTTGAATATCATGTTGACATGGCTCGGTGTATGGGATACGGCAAGGAATTCCAAGACATTAAAATCAACGTACACATCTCGGGTAAACGCGGTCCCCAAGGTATCAAGGACGTGGTTGGACGCTTATCCCCCGAAGCAAGAAATTCAATCACCATTGAAAACGACGAAATCTCATGGGGTATCGAGGCTAGCCTAGAGTTGGTAGATACCTGTGCTTTGGTTTTCGATCTACATCATCATTGGGTAAAAACAGGCGAGTATATTAACGCAAATGATCCACGTATTCAAAAAATTATTGATAGCTGGCGCGGTATTAGGCCTACTCTTCACTACTCTGTTAGCCGTGAAGACTATCTTATTAATCATGCCCCAGACACCCTACCCAATCATCATGCACTGATTGAGTCTGGTAGTAATAAACAAAAACTCAGGGCTCACAGCGACTATTATTGGAATGATGCGGTGAACGATTGGGCATTGACTTTCTATGATAAATTTGATATCATGTGCGAGAGCAAGGCGAAAAATCTAGCTAGTTTTAAACTACTTGATAGGTACAAACAAAAGGTAAGTTATGCTTGATAAATTAAAGAAATTATTTCAGAAACAACCCGAACCACAAGTTCAAGAACCAGTTAAGAAAGAACCTAAGCCTCGTGCTCCTAAGGAAGAAGTTAAACTTACTCCCAAAGAGTTGGCAACTAAAAATGGTGAACCTTATGTTGGTATCATTAGTATTGAACTAGATCCAAACAATATTGGTAATGGTAGTTTTGAACTAGATTGGAATGATAAATTCATTATAAATCTTATAAAGGCTGGTTATAAAATTAAGGAAAATGATAAAGATAGTGAGATTATAGATAGATGGTTTCAAACAGTAGCACGAAATATTGCACTAGAAGTCTATGAACAACAACAAGCCGATCCAGACATGAGAGGTATGGCAGATATGCGTAACATTAGAAGTAAAGATTTGGGCAACGGACGTAGCGAGGTAGCGTAAAAAGGCTTGCATTTAAATTTTTTTCGTGTATAATTACTTTGTGCGTTGAATAATATTCTTTGCACAGTCATTTAACACAAAGGAGAAAAAAATGACAACACCTACTTTTAAATTTGCCTGGGTACCTAACTCAAAACAAGTCACTGTTACAGATCGTCCAATTAATGAGTTGGACAAACAGCCCGGATACATTGACCAACATAGCATTGAAGGATTAGCCCAACTTTTTGTTGATAGTCCTGAGTATACCCAACTCAAACAACTTTTAGAAACAGCCGAGTTTAAACTCAGTCGTAAGGGCAAACCTCAACGATACAGCCAAATGCCCAAAATGAAACGAATTGCTATTCGTCATTTGTTATCGGCTCTTGCTGTACAAAGGAAAATTAATTTCGATCACCTTGTTCGTATTATCACAACTTGGGATAGCCGCCGACCTGCAACAATCAATGTTATCAAATTGCCTAAAAGCAACACATGTTATATCACCGACGGTCAGCACACGGTGCTTGCAATTGCCTTACGTGCCAAACTAGGTATGTTTCCTGATGTTGATCCTGCGGATTGGTTAGATATTGAAGTCAACTGTCAGGTAGTCGAGACCAGTGATTTTAGTTTTGCCCGTGAACATTTCTTAGGAATCAACGGCGAAGATAAACTCCCTATCATTCCATTCGAAAACCACAAAATTCATGTATTTGGCAAGCGCTTAGATTCACCAGACAACGAAACACAAGAAAAGTATGAACTTGCTAATCGTATTCAAACTGAATTAGAAAGTTGGAATCTTATTCCGGTACACCCTGACAGTCCTGATCGTTTTAAGGCAGGTGCGGTAGTTCACAGCAACTTATTGTCTAAATTAGATGTACATGATGTTCGTTTCCTAGGTGAGAATCACTATACATATTGGCCTCAAGAACCTCTTGACCCTATTGAAATGTTGCCTTTCCAAGAACTTCGTAAGAAGCTTATCAAAGAAGGTGCTGATTTTACTACTACTGAATTCAAAGAATTCATGCGTGACTTGAATGCTTTGGTTAAAGAAGTTGCTGGAGGTTGGCCTGAATTTAAGAATCTTACACAATCGTTGTATCCAACATATTATAAAGATGCTTTTGGTGATATACCTGCAGGGTGCCCTAAAGATGCATCACTAGTTTTGTTAATGCAACTGTATCTTAAGGCAGGCGGAACATACCAATATGTTCCTAAAAGCCTGTATACTCGATACTGCGAAAACAATTCTAACATGTTCAAACAACTTACCCCTGCACAAAAGGCAAAATTCAAATGAGTATGATGTTATATATTGCAGAGGTGTACGGTAAAATTAAACCCGGTATCACTAAAAAAGCTAGATCCCGAATAATTTCATATGATAAAGGAAACAATAACCCCACAGTTCATCATCTGTATGTTGCGGTAGATGGTTACGACGAACATGTAAAAAATTGTGAGAGTTATTTAATGAGGGAACTATTTTCCTTCTTAGAAAATCCTCAAGGTAATCATAAACCAAGTGAATACGTGGATCCTAAATACACACACATAACCGCAGACTATGTGCGTCTTATAGTTGAAGATAGGATCAAATGTCATCCACTTAAGATGAAACGGGTAAAGCAAGTTTTCTTGCCCATTACACGTTATAATATGAAAACTATTGTCGATGGAATAAAAAACTTTCCGGATAAATACCTAGAAGATATTTCTTGACAATAAAACCAGGTAGTCGTATAATTATTATACGACTACTTAAGGACCTATATGAATTACGCACTCATTGATACCGCAAATACCTTCTTCCGTGCTCGGCATATTGCTAGTCGCAATAGTACTGTTGAGGAGAAAGTGGGTATGGCCCTGCATCTTACATTAGCAAGTGTAAATCAGGTCGTTAAAAAATTTAAAATCGACCACGTAGTCGTATGTCTAGAAGGTCGCAGTTGGCGTAAGGATTACTACAAACCTTATAAAGCTAATCGCAAGTTAGATGAATCTGCTATGACTGAAGCAGATGTAGCCGAAAACAAAATGTTTTGGGAAACGTATGATATGTTTACTACATTCATGCGTGAAAAAACTAATGTCAGTGTACTCAGGCACGAACGGGCTGAAGCTGACGATATCATTGCCCGTTTTGTTCATTTACATCCCGATGATACGCATTACATTATTTCTTCTGACACTGATTATATCCAACTTATTAGTGAAAACGTACATCAGTACAACGGTATCACTAACCAACTTATCACTACCGAGGGATACCATGATGAGAAAGGACGTCTTGTAATAGATAAGAAAACAAAAGAACCTAAACTATTAGGTGATCCTAAATTTCATCTATTTGAAAAATGTATGCGAGGTGATTCAAGCGACAATGTATTTTCAGCGTACCCCGGCGTCCGTACTAAAGGTAGTAAAAATAAGGTTGGATTGATTGAGGCATATGCCGACCGTACAAAGCAAGGGTTTCATTGGAATAACATGATGCTTCAACGTTGGGTAGATCATGAGGGTGTTGAAAATCGGGTTAGGGATTGTTATGAACGTAATCGTACCCTAATTGACTTGACAGCACAGCCCGAAGATATTAAAATATCGGTTGATGATAGAATCAAAAAAGATGTTCGTACTACTACAACCTCTCAGGTAGGTGCTCACTTTATGAAATTTTGTGGCAAGTATGAATTGACTAAAATTAGTGAACAAGCAGAAACATATGCTAAGTGGTTAAACTCGCCTTACAACGGTCATCTCACTCAAATCTAAGGAATTTTCAAAATGAGTAAAGAAATCACTATCAATGGTCTTACCGACAAACAAGTAGCAATGCTAGATATCATGTGGGGACTGGGCTCCCAAGAAGAATTCAATGATTGGGTAGCTACCTTGTCAACCGATGACCGTGAACTAGCAGAGCAGTTGTATTGGCTTTTGCTTATTGAAATTGCTGAAAGCGATACCGATGAAGATTATACAGAAGCAAATGAAGTGCTAAAGGCTTTTATGCTTAATAAAAAGGAATAACATGTCTGAAATTGTAGCTAAACCTATTGTTAAGGATCAATATTGGGTCATCACTGATGGTGATAAAAAAATTGGTAATGTGATCGCCAATGGTTCAGGATTTGATGTTAAAATGAATGGGTCTCAGACTCATTACAAAACTACCACTGAACTCAAGCGTACAACCAATATTGAATTCCAAACACTAAAATCTAACAAAACTAAAATCCAACTTCCTTTCGCTAACTATCCCACAACTGGAAAGATTTACAACTCTATTTTAGATATTAAGCGAAAACTTCATATCTATACTAAGACGCCCAAAAGCAAGTGTTTTCATGCAGCCGGTTGGTTCGTTCTAAATCATACAGGAGAAAACGAAGTAGTATTTTGTCCTAAGTATATTTTTGTACAACGGTATCCATATATGGGTCCCTTCAAAACTAAATTGGACGCTGAACACCAGATAAATAATCAATGATTTATATTAAAAGGTTCATTGACAAAGTGTCTGTAGTAGAAAGCAAACAAAATAAAGATTTTGTTATGCCTCTCATTGAGGCTAGAGGCCTTCGTGATGAACTGGCTAAAATTTTAGTAGAGTATTACGAAAAAAATACTGACAAAAAGCCAGTTGATGAACCAGTAATACAAATTGAATTAAAAGCTGGATCATTCAAATGAGTAGAACACAGCCCAAAGTCTTGCTAGAAATAGTAGATAAGACAACTTACAAATGCGACCAAATCGTAGAAGCTAGTGGTATTTGGGCTGTGTTTTACGAGGGACAACCAATTAATCTCAAGTCACAACACTACTTGGATAGTGAGTCTACTCCTAAGTATAAAAAGACTAGCTTTAGTAATCCAGGTCACGCAAGAAACCTTTGTCGTAAATTGAATGTACAATTCAAAACAGACAAATTTACCGTTGTGTTTATGAACAACGGGAGAACAGTTTATCCTGATGATCAGGCATAAGACTACTAAAAAAATAATTACAGAAACGGTATTAAAAGAAATACCACAACATTTACATATCTACCATGAAATCCCAGTTGAAGACCTAATGTTCAAGTGGTGGATGACAGGTAGACAAGAAGGACTAAGATTAACTGATGAAGGTATGGTAGCATTTCAATTGGCTGAAATATCTCATTATGATTATGAATTTAAACAAGAAGGGCAAAGTTGGCATAGTTTTGTACTTGAAGTAAACAAAAAAATTAAATGTCCATATTACTTGGGTGTAAATAAAACTGAAACGAAAAAACTTCCCTACATCAGACTGTATGACAGTAAGGTTGCTATGATGGTAGGATTATATGGCAACTTACATGAATATTTAAATTCTATAAAGGTGAGACAATGACCGAAGAAAACAAACCAAAAAAACCAACTGTCACTTTGCCAGTTAAAAAAACCTCACAGTTTAATCAACCCAAAATTCCTAAACCAAACACGAAAGGGTTTGGCGGAACTAACGTAGTTCGCAGAACTGGGCGTGGACGATAAAATAATTGTCAACGAAATCTGTAACTCAAGCGTTAATAGATATAGATACACGATGTATCTAAACTCTCTTTCATTTAACTTATAAAGGAAATACAAATGAAAACAATCGCAACTTTGATCGCTGGACTTTTCGCTGTTACTGCTTTTGCTGCTGAGCCTGCTAAGGCCCCAGCCGCAGCTCCTGCTGCTGCTCCTGCTGCTGATATTAAGCTTCCAGCTAAGAAAGACGAGAAAAAAAGTGAAGGTGCACCTGCTGCCAAGGCAGACGCAAAGGCTGCTACGCCAGCTGCCGCGCCCGCAGGTAAGTAATTTTTGTTTAGATGATGATGGCGATGGTATCACTATTGAAGACTTGGACTTACAATCAGGATACCGTCGACACATTATCACACCAAAAAAGATAATAGTATCTGAACTTGATGAATATATTAAATTCAGATTACTATTATCTAGGTACTTAGCACTTAGGAAGTACGATACGAAATGGGGATAATATCCCCATTTTTTAACTAGCTAATTGTTGCACTGCAATATGTTAGGACTAAATACATTAGTAGAAACCATAAGTGACTACTAAATAAAAGGAAACATATAATGTTAACACTAATTGACAAGTTTATTAATTTATTGGATCGGTTTACCTCACATAAAACAGATTTAGAAAGATTTATTATTGCACACAATCCATGTCACGGTGGTGATGTAGATAATCTTATCCGTCAATTCACATACGGAAGAAAGGCCTAATATGAAAATCATCAACAAATTTTATGAGTGGTTAGCCGTTTGGAGCGAAGTCGTTTATAATTATCGTAAACGCAATAACATTCATCACTACTATTAAACTATGGACATGATAAACTTTATTATCGCATTACGCCATTTTTTAAAGTTTGATCCTAAAGATTTTGAGGTTCATCCATAATGTGGCCCGTTACAGATGAAGAATGGGAACAATTAAATTTCCCTGAGAAATTTAAATAAGATAAATATTACATTATGATTAATCCCTTTCTAGCATGGACTACCCCTTCCACATCATTAACTCCAGAGTTTTTTATTGATTCATTGCAAGGGGTTAAACGGGATCTAACTAATAGAATGATCACGGATCCTAAGATGAATAGGGCCGCTCATAACTATATTAATAGCCAAACCGAGTTTGCCAAAATGTTAGTCTCTAACACTGTTGAACTTGGAAAATATTCTATGGATTGTATTTCAGAGAGGTACTTTCCAAAGAAGGACTAATCCACCTAATGGATCGACATTACACACACATAGGAGAAAAAAATGTCAGACTACACACCAAAACTTCCCGAAGTTAAATTTAACCGCAATGGTTATGAAATCCGCACAGAAATCCTCGATATGGCCAAAAGCCTTATGATGGAGGAATACCACGCTAAATTCCACGGTTGGGAAATCTCGGCACAGCGTGATGAAAAGTCAGGCACTGTTATTACCACAGTTGGTATGCCACAGTTTCCTGGACTTGAGCAGGTATTATCAACGGCAGAAAAGATGTATGCCTTCGTTAACGCAGGCGCTAAGAAGTAAGGGTAAATAAACCCAAAGCCCCCGAAAGGGGGTATTTTTTTGGCTTGACAATTAATTTTTATGGTGTTACAATTATAAATATCCTAAAGGGGATTTATAATGAGTACCGAAGAAGATAAGTTCAAGCATTCCAAACGTTTACTTAAAGATGAAAATGCTGTAAAAAAACAAGTTAAGATTGCCAAAGAACATGGTGTTCCTATCAAAGACTCTCATAAATTTGCCAAACAACATGCATTAAATTGCGGTAATCCAAAATGTGTAATGTGCGCTAATCCTAGAAAAACCTTTAATGAATTAACATTGCAAGAACGCCGCATGTTTCAGGATATTGATAAAGAAACTGATAAACATAGTAACGGTTTAAAAACTAAAGACACTGACAAATAATTATTTAGGAGATAACAAATGGCAACTTGGAAACTATCAACCGCGTCAAAGAAAAATGCTGTAGAAAAGCAATATTGGACTAAAGAGGGTGTCACTATTATCCGAGAAGAAGGTTATCGTTGGGGAACCTTCTATTGTGAAAGTGATGAACAGCCTAATATTGACCTTGACAATGAAAATGGGTATGATCTTACTAATTCCGACTATGATTGGGAGTTAGACAATCTTGATGATGGTTGTTGGGTTGAGTGGGATTTCCCTGAGGATATGGATGAAGAGGAACAAGAACAATTTCTTGCATTATGTGAAGAGGATTATATTGAAGGCCTAGAAGGTGATGGATGGATCAATGATAATACTGAATACTTGTTCTATGGTCCATTAGAATTGGAAGAGATTGATGAATGAATCAATTGGGTTTTTAAAATATTTAAATAATCCTATTATTATGTTATCCGCATTTGGAATAACCGCATTAATATTAATTGCTTCTTTAATCTACATTATTAAGGATTCTATGTCATGATTTCAGATAAACATGTAATGGGCTTTATTTTATTTGGATATGCTATAGTGTTGTGTATGATACTCATGGGGATCGTCTAACAGACCGATCCTGACGGTTGACAATAATTGGGCACGGCTATATAATAGAATCTTAGACAGTTAGATAACGGAGTACGCAATGGTAACCCAAGCACAATACACAAACTCGGTAGACTTCTTCAGCCTGTTCGAAGCCGACACTTTTTCTATGGAAATGTCGGATGATACGACGGGAAACTGGGAAGGTTACATTGGCATCGGTGGAGAATTGGTACAGGCTGCAGGCTTCGATGCTATCACCGGTAATGGCTGGTACGACGATACACTGATTTGACAATAATTGGTTTCGGCTATATAATATACACATACACTGAGAAAACGGAGTAACAAATGGCTCGCTATCAACGCCCAGTTCTGAATCTTGATGCTGACACTGTTTGGTCGGCTGCTTGTGCGGCTCAACGTATCAACGGTGAGTATGTCAAGGCTGTTACCTCTTATGTGACTAACGAGGACATTCTTCCCGAGTCTGAGCAGACTCCTCCTAAAGAAATCAACCGCGATATTATCAACCGTTTGGTTGCCGATCCGAGTCTGATCACCGATGCTGACCGTGTTCAGGCTGAGGCTGTTCGTAAGTACTACAAAGCGTTTACTTTCAAAATCCTTCAAGGTAAGATGTTGTCGGAGTTTGACAACAACGCAATGGTTATCTCTAACCGCGATGTTATCGAATCCAACTATGATGTTGCGGTGATCGCAAGTCTCCCTGCTTCGTATGAGCGGGCCGTCAAGCGTGACAATCTTAACCGTAAGATTGACAGTGCGTCGGGTGGATTTGTTGGTCGTGTTGGTGATAAAGTTAAACTCACTGTTGAGGTTATTCGTAGTGTGTTTAGCCAGCAGTGGAACGTGTTCTTTATCACTGGTATCACTACTGACGATCAGCCGGTGTTCTTCAGCTATCGTGAAACTATCCCAACTGGCAAGACAATTGTTGCTCAGGGTACAGTTAAGGCTCACCGTGATAACACTACCCAACTCAATCGGGTGAAACTTGTCTAAGTTAGAAAGGACAATTCAATTGGTAGGAATCATCACTATGGTGATTTCTATCACTTACTTGCTAAATCATTATATTGGTAAGTGCATATAAATATTTTTTGTGAAATTCAAACACAAACAAGTAGAGGATAAAATGGGTCTTGATATGTATGCTTATGTTGGGAACCCCGGACAACGTGACGATTATTGGTATAAGAGTTTGGATAGGGATTCTACTGTTAATAAGCCCCGTGACATTGCATATTGGCGTAAACATCCTAATCTACATGGTTGGATGGAACAACTTTGGGTTAGCAAAGGTAAACCTGGAAGAAAGCATGACGATTCCGATTTCAATGGAATTGAACTTGAACTGACTTGGGAAGATGTTGACGCACTTGAACGGGCAGTTAAACACGGCATGCTTCCTTCTACCAATGGTTTTTTCTTTGGAAATCCCTCAGATGATGTATACTACGAACGGGATTTGGAATTCTGTATCAATGCTAAGACAGAATTGTTCCTAGGGTTGAGAGTTTTTTACAATTCAAGTTGGTAATTATGGCAGGCTACAACGCAATACTAGAACTTCGCAGACTAGAATCAGAATTAGATCAAATTGGTCTTATGCTTACGGCACCTAAACATGGTTGGGGCAGTGACATGAGTGACCGCGCAGGGGTTCAGCCCAAAGACGCAGATAGTCTACCTATCTACTGCCGTGATGCTGAAGTTATGTGCGGTTCATTAAGTGAAATTCGTATTTGGTTGAATGGCATTCAATGGGCTCGCAAGTATGACCAAATGTTGTTTGGTCAAAAACATGACAAGAACCGTGAACGCAAAGAACAAGATGAACGCAATCGCCAATTGGTGAGTATTATCACTAAAGGAGAAAAAGAATGAGCGCAAGTTGGATTAACAAACTGAATGAGAGTGATAGCCGACTGTACAAGGAAGATATTATTCGACAAGCCCTCGAGGCAAGTGTCCTTGGTAGTACTAATGCTGTTAATTTTTTGACATTGACTAAGGTCTGCTACAATCCTTATGTAACATTTGGTGTTCGTCAAATCCCAAGTACAGAAGGTATTACTGGTGCTGAAAATCCTTGGGAAGAGTTTAATGACCTTCTACACAATCTTGGTCAACGAGGTCTAACTGGTAATGCTGCTAGGGACGCTATTGAAGATATGAGCCTTAGGTTTGATAGCGAAGAATGGAATACATTCTGTGCTCCTGTACTTAGGCGAGACCTTCGTGCAGGTGTATCAGAAAAAACGATTAACAAAATCTGTAAGAAAACAGATTACGAAATCCCTGTTTTTGCTTGCCAATTGGCTGCTAATAGCGAAGGTCGCCCTGAAATGAAGGGTGTCAAACGCCTTGAGCCTAAGTTGGATGGTGTCAGGGTACTAATGATGGTTATGGTATCTGATACGGGAAATGCAGTATTTTCGTATAGTCGTAATGGTAAACTGTTTGAAAACTTCACCCATATTGAAAATCAGATTGGTGAGTACTTACCAAAATTGATTAGGCATAACCGTTCATTGATGAAGGGTTTTGTACTTGACGGTGAGGTTATTGGAAATTCTTTCCAAGAATTGATGCGTCAGGCTCGCCGTAAAGAAAATGTACAAGCTACTGATTCAGTATTCAACATTTTTGATATAATCCCAATTGATGATTTTCGTCGAGGATATTGGAACGCTCAACTTGAAAAGCGTATTGAGATGCTAGAATACATGCGTCCTGTAATTGATGTATTGCCCAACGTAGAGTTGCTTCCGCACATTATGGTAGACCTTGATACCAGTGAAGGTAAAGACCAACTTATGCGTTATGCTAAGGATCAAGTCAATGCAGGGTTCGAGGGTATTATGATTAAGGATGTTGGTGCTCCTTACGAATGCAAGCGTAATACATTTTGGATGAAGTGGAAGCCAACTATTACAGTTGATTTAGAGGTGATCGGTGTTGAAGAGGGTACTGGAAGAAATGTAGGACGACTTGGAGCACTGGTTTGCTCAGGCGTAGATGATGGGAAATTTATCACAGTCAATGTGGGTAGTGGCTTTAGCGACGGTGATAGAGATGATTATTGGACTAATCGGAATTTTATCATTGGTCGCACTTGTGAAATCTTGTGTGATGTAATTACACAAAACCAAGATGGTACATATAGTTTGCGTTTCCCACGCTTTATTCGGTTTAGGGATGATAAATGAGTAAAGAAGCCATGCGTGAGGCTCTAGAAGCATTAGAGTGGATGCGTGTGGCTTTCAAACAAAACAGTCAGGGCAGACAAGTTGCTGATTCGGCAATAGAAGCATTGAAAATGGCACTTGGGCCTGAGGTTTTGGAATTTGACATACTTGACAAGTACGACCAAGTAATTTACAATACAGGAAACATTAAAGGAAATTTTACAAATGAAAATTAGCGAATTATCAGAATCACTCGACCTTATTCAATTAGCAACCATTAGTGATAAAGCACTTGATGATGTTTATCATTATGGACGAAGTACTCCTGGCAAGAACTTTGGATGGCTCGCTAATTTAGAATCAGCAAAAGCGGCACTGAAACTTATCCAACAAGGTGCTACCGATGTTGATGTTATTGCCGATGCTATTCACGATGGTTGGAATATTACTGCCATGGCAGATTACAACGGTGAGTTGGATCTAGACACTCCTACACCCGATGAAAAGAAATTGAAACGGTATAAGTTGGCACAACAGAGTTATGCACAACTTCCTGAAGAAGAGAAAGAAAAAGACCGAGTAGTTGCTCGGGCATTGTTAAAAGCATTAAAAGGAATTTAAAATGGTAACATTAGTTAAACATGAATGGCATCAAGTTGATTCACAATTTGCCTTTGAGTTAGACTCTGATAAACTCAGCGAAATTTATCCTGAGTTAGAGGAAGAAGAAATTGAAGCAATGATGGCACAGATTGAAGCCGGCGAAGTTAGCGTTGAAGAAATTGTTAACGAAGCGTGGGACAATGATGTAGAAATTGAATGGGATCGCCAATATGATGATTGGTGGACCGATCGTAAGGGTGGGTATGATATTACCTATGAACTAGGTAACGAAAAAAGTTGGCATACTCCTGCAGAGGAAGCACCTGATACAACTAAATGTACTAAGTGTCGTTGGACTGGTAAAAACTACGAAACACGCACTCAGCACCATCGTGTTGACGGCACAGTAATTGAAAATTATCACTCTACTGAAGAAGTATCGGATCACACCAGTGATGTATGCCCAATGTGTGACAGTTCAGTTGAGTTGACCGAAGCAGGTGTAGCAGAAGAAGAAAAACGCAAAGCACAAAAAGAAAAATGGGCAAAAGCCAGAGAGGAAAAAGAAATGGCTGTTGAAAAAGAAAACATTGATCTTGACGGAGGTTTGAGTGCCGTTAATGAACAAGAAGAAATCACCGATGAAGAAGAAGAATTGGTAGCGCCGGCGTGGCCGTTCCCTGAAGTTGAAGTACTTCCTAACTATCCTGCAGGTGAGTATGCTATTCGTATTTGGGGTCGTACCCGTGAAATTGGTGTAGGTACTATCTCTAAAGAACAGTATGAACACTGGAGTGATTCAGACCATGAGGATGATCTTAGTGATGCACTAAATGAAAGTTATGACTATGATGAAAACGAAACTCCTGAAAATGCTCGGTTTAATCATGCCTACTATGAATACCAAGATGTAAAATCATTTTGGGGTTTTGATGAAGATGATACTCATATGACTATCACCAATAGTGATAATGAGGAAATCTATGACGGTACCCTAGAAGATTTCATTTATCAGGCACACGGTGATAGATTTTCACGTTGGGAAGCCACTGAAGAAGAGGAAGAATTATATACTGAAGATTTGGGTACAGGTTACTTTGTAATGTGGACTCAAGGTGGTAAGGGCAGTTGTATTCAGACTTCAATTGAAACTGAAGGTAAAGAATTCGATCCACGCAAACTAAGTTATAAAACTTGGGATGTTCAAGGAAGTTCTGTGGTACATCGGTTGATGTATGACGGGTATGAACTTGAAGATGAGGGCATGGACTCACATAAAGACAACTGGCGTGGTCAATGGAGCGAATTCTCGGTTCATCATAATGCATGATTTTGTAGGAAAGTCTTATGTTTTCCCTGACGGTGATAGCATCACCGTCACTCAAGTTAAGGTTCGTGACGGTAACGAAGAATGGGTGACATATCAAACAAAGCAAGGACCCGGTGTCCCTCGCAAGTTAGTTATGTCATTACATGAATTCAATAACACATATGGATATCTGTTTAAAGGTGAGGACAATAACAAGTGATAATTTAAACCATTAAGTAACAATAAATACTTACTATGCTTAAAAGAATATTCACTCTTACCAACCTCACACTATTAACTGCGCTGACACTAAGCACTATTGCAGCTTGGTATAGTATTCTAGGATTAACAGCAATCTTTGCGGCTGCTGTTATTCCCATTATTATAATGGGTAGCGCACTAGAAATATCAAAGGTTGTTACCACTGTTTGGTTGCACAAATACTGGCCTAAAGTAAAATGGACTATGCGTGTCTATCTTGTAGCTGCCGTCATAGCACTTGCTTTCTTAACCAGTATGGGAATCTTTGGCTTCTTAAGTAAAGCACATAGTGATCAGGGCCTAGTATCAGGTGACGTGGCTGCTAAGATAGCAATTTATGATGAAAAAATTAAAACAGCAAGGGAAAATATAGATGTTAACCGTAAGGCGCTTAAACAACTTGATGAATCAGTGGACCAAGTTATGGGTCGAAGTACGGATGAGAAAGGTGCCGATAAAGCCGTGGCTCTACGTAGGAATCAACAAAAAGAGCGTGGGCGTCTCCTTGCTGAAATTGAAGCCGAACAGAAAAAAATTAGTAGTCTTAATGAAGAAAGGGCACCCATTGCTGCCGAAATACGCAAAGTAGAAGCGGAAGTTGGCCCAATCAAATACATAGCCGCTCTTATCTACGGTGATAACCCTGATGCTAACCTACTTGAAAGAGCAGTACGATGGGTAATTATTCTTATTGTAAGTGTGTTTGATCCATTAGCACTAACTCTTGTATTAGCGGCAAATGGTAGTAGGGTGTGGGATAGAGAAGAACCTAAAGTAGAAGAAAAACCCGAAGAAGAACCTGAGTATGAACCAGATGATGGTCCACTTACCGAAGAGCAAATAGAACAAGTTGAAGAAACGGTAGAGAAACCTGTAATAGATGAGTACGCTTATTTGAAAAAGCCGTGGAAAGGGTTTACATCTGGTTCTACAGTTGGATTAGTCTCTAAACCTGAAGAAAAGATTGAAGAACAGCCTGAAGAAATCCCTTGTTTCAAATGCGGAACGACTTTAATGAATGCCCCAGGTATTGGATTGTTCTGTCCAAATCTAAAGTGTGATGTTAGAGATGGTCCTTTTGAAGAGGAAGAATCAGTTGAACTAATAGTAGAACCTAAGGCAGAGTCAATAACAATTGAAACTACAGGGGTGACTAAAGAAAAACCATATAGAGAAATTGATGAAGATTATGTGTTAACTAGTGACGGAAAACACATTCGTAAGGAAGCATTAAAAGAAATGCGTCCTGATTTATTCACTATCAAAGCCGATATGGCTAATCAGATTAGTACGAACTTTGGAGCACAATTTCCAAAGTTCTCTAATAAGGGCGATGTATTTGTAAGAGTAGATATATTACCTAATAAGGTATACAAATTTGATGGTAACAAATGGATAGAGATAAACAAAGAGTTATCCGATTCATACTTGTATGACCAAGCATATATTCAATTTTTAATTTCAAAAATAGATTCGGGAGAATATGAAGTTGATTTATTATCTGATAACGAAAAGGCACAGATTGCATCGTACCTAAGTTCATCTAAATAAATTACCAAATAACTTTAATTTTTCCAATAATTATGACATAATTTATTGTGTCACAAATTCTTTCAAGATATATACTTCATGACCTTAGAAAATAAAATCACCCACTGCACTTTTTGTGGAAGCCACAAAGAAGTTGTAAAAAAGTTAATTGTCAGCGAATCGGTTGCAATTTGCAGTGATTGCATTGAACTATGTAATCAACTAATCAATGATGATTCTTCAGTTGAATCTGAAAAAATAGAACATCAAACCTATGATGCTATTCAAATTAAAGAGTATTTGGATCAGCATATCATAGGACAAGCTGATGCTAAAATGATTCTCAGTGTTGCTATAGCAAATCACTTTAAACGAATTACACATCCTCCTGAAGATTTAGAAATCCAAAAGGGAAATGTGTTACTAATTGGTCCTACTGGATCAGGTAAAACGTTACTAGCAAAAACTGTAGCAAAGTTTTTGAATGTACCATTTGTAGTTGCTGATGCTACATCATTAACAGAAGCAGGTTACGTTGGTGATGATGTTGAAAGTATGATTAGTATGTTAGTTAATTCAGCCGGCGGTGATGTTAAAAAAGCAGAACGCGGTATTGTATTCATTGACGAAATTGATAAGATTGCCCGTAAAGGTGAATCTACTAGCATTACCCGTGATGTATCGGGGGAAGGTGTTCAACAAGCACTACTTAAATTAGTAGAGGGTACTATATGTCGTATTCCTGCAGGTGGTGGTAGAAAACATCCCGGTGGTGATATGTTAGAAGTTAATACTAAAAACATTTTATTCATTTCAGGTGGTGCATTTGTAGGCCTATATGATATTATTAAATCAAGGGTCAAGGGCACTAGAATTGGTTTCGGTGCTAATGTTATTGCCAACCATGAAGATATTGAACTAAATTTAGTTTCGCCCGATGATTTAACTAAGTTTGGAATGATTCCTGAGTTCATTGGTAGATTTACTACATCAGTTGTTCTAACTGATTTAGATAGGGATGAACTACTTAAGGTATTAACAGAAATCAAAAATAACTATATAAACCAATACCAATATCTATTTTCACTAGATAATATTGATTTGAATTTTGATACCGAAGCATTAGAGCAAATAGTAGATAATTGCCTAGAACTTAAAACAGGTGCTCGTGGTCTACATACTGAAATTGAACGGTGCTTAATGCCACATATGTATAATGCTCGCAAATACCATGATCATGGTATAACCGTGATAAATATTAGTCAGGACATGGTGATTAATCCACAACCATTAGTATGAGTTCAAAGGGCAGAAAAGTATTAGTACAAGACGGTAATGTAGAAAAGGCGCTAAGAAAATTTAAAAAGAAAATTAGCGAAGATGGCCTGCTCCAAGAAGTTCAAGACCGTAGATTTTATAATAAGCCAACCGAAAAAAGAAAAGTTGCTAAAGCCCAAGCAAAGAAACGTTGGAAAAGATTTTTAAATAGTCAAGAAATTCCTAAGAAACTTTTTTAACCAAAATAGTAGAATTTTTTACGAAAATTATTTATGATAAATACTGTTGTAGATGCCGATAGTCGGGTCTACAATCAGTCATCTTGCTTATTAAAGGAGAAAACAAATGACAAATACATTATCCCTTCGTTCCCTTGACATTCCGTCACTTCATAAGTTTGGTATCGGTTTCGATACAATGTTTGATGAACTTATGAGACAAACTTCCGCACAACAACAAACAAATTATCCACCATACAATGTTGTGAAACATAGTGAGGATAAGTTTACCATTGAATTGGCAGTTGCTGGTTTTAAAAATGGTGACATTGATGTTACTGTAGAAAAGAATCAACTAACCGTCAAGGGTGAAAAAGCAGTTAATTTGGATGAAACAGTTGAATATCTACATCGTGGTATTAGTGCCCGTAATTTCATTAGAACTTGGACGCTAGCCGATCATGTTGAAGTAACTGGTGCTGTTGTATCTGATGGTATGTTGACTATCAATTTAGAACGTCAAATTCCTGAAGAGCAAAAACCCAAGAAGATTGCTATTACCTACACTAAATAGTATAGTAGCGTATGTGTGCAGCATCCGCTGCACACATTTTATGAGAGAACTAAAATGTCCAAAGCCGATACTAAAATCAAAATTAAACCAAACTTGGGTCTTAAAGAACCGCCCCTTTTCAAAATCATTTACATGAATGATGATGTTACATCTATGGAATTTGTAATCAATTCTTTGGTTGATTATTTTAACTATAGTAATGAATCTGCCGCTTCAATTACAGATAGCATTCATGAACATGGTAGTGCGGTAGTTGCTATTTTACCCTATGAAATCGCAGAGCAAAAGGGCATTGAAGTAACACTAGATGCAAGAACACATGGTTATCCTCTTCAAATCAAAGTAGAGGTTGAGTCTTAAATTTCTATATCAATTCTTTTAGCCCAATAAGGGCTACTATTATTATATGGATTATTAAAATAGTTGACACTATTCAATGTAGTGTCAACTATTTTTCCATATGTACCAAATCCCCAATGTGAAACCTTAGATTCCATATCTGCTAATAGTGTAATTACTAACTCAGGAACACCTTTAAGATTTTTAGGGGTTTCTCCAAAATACAAATCATTACTAGGCACAGCACTAGTTAACACGAATATTTTTTTCACATCCAAATGTTTTTGTAACTTTTGTATTGAATTTTTTAGATATACTAAATCACTATAACGGTTGATCTCTACTGATTCAGTAACCGAATCAGTATGCCATCCATTAGCACCCAATATAGCAATACCATCAATCAACACAACATGATGGTATAATAACGCAACACTAGTAATCTTATTACAAATATTAGCTATTTCATGTGTTCTTTTTTCTATAGATTCTGCATTCTCATATTCTAGTGCACCAGGTATATAAAATATACCTTGATAGAAGTTTGATAGGTATTTAAGGGTGTTTAATAAAACACCCATGTCAGAACTTACATTACCGGCTACTACGCAATATAGACTAGTAGCCTTATCTTCCCAATTAAAACTATCTTCCGATGAAAGATTTAAATCACTGATTAAATCAAACCCTATCTTCACTTCGCTACAGTCATTTTAGGTTTTTTTGCTCTAGGCTTAGCAGCAGGTTTAGGCTGTTCGGCAGTTGTAGATTCTACCGTAGCTTTTTTAGCTCTTGTTCTTTTTGGTTTAGCAACTACTTCAGGTTGCTCTACTGTTTCTACTACGGCAGGAGTTTCTACTACAGACTCGCTAACAGTAGCAACAGGTACAGTAGGTTCAGTAACAGGCCATGCATTAGCTTCTTCAACTGGAGCAATCTTAGATGCTTCTCTGCTTCTAAAGTATAACAGGCATCCAATAATACCTATCACTACAACCAAAACAATAATTACTTCCATCATATATCTCCTAAACAAGTATTTAACATAACCTCTACCAAATCTAATATTATTTAATTAGGTAAGAAGAATAAATACTAAACTATGCGTGATTTACTAAACCTCATCCAAACCCTATCTGAAGCTAGCACTCTGAGTGCATCGGAGATTATAAATCGGACCGGTAGATTTGAAAAATTCATATCAATGATTGCTAATCAACAGCCGTTTTATACTATTGATCAAGAATCGGTGATTGCTGACCCTTCCGAAGCAGACCGTTTCCAACAATTATATGATAATGGCAAATTTTCAGGTACTCTTAAAATTAAATTAGAAGATGGTAGGCAAATTCTATTAAGTCAATTGTTAAAAACCTCTGATTTAGGAGGACAGGCTAAAACAGGTGAAGAGGGTGAAGAAACTGGTAAAGAATCAGCTTTATTAAAACCTTCTCAGATTAAAATCACTGACAAAGACATTCCTGCTAGTCAATTAGGAGAAACAATTATTAATAACAGTGTGCTGCAATCTACTGATTATGGAAGATTAGTCATTGAAATGGCTGAAACTATTATGAATGGTGGGAACCCAGTTATCTCCAAAGATGTTCCTTCCAAGATTAAAGATAGTATTGTTGACTACGCAGGTGAGTATTTAGGTGTGTTGGCACTAGTATCGGGTACTTCCCGTTTCCCTAGAAAGAAGGGTTTTACTGAATGGCTAGGAAGTGATGTATCTGAGTTAATTATTAATTTTCCAGGTAAAGCTAATACTAACATAGCCGATAGCTATGCCAGCATTTCTAACGATAAAACAAATCACAAAATTAATATTTCAAGTAAAGGTCAAGGTGGCGGTGCTCCTCCAAGTGTAAGTGGATTAAAGGTACCTGATGAAATTAGAAATAATCCTGATTATCTTGGTGCAGTAGGTTTCATTGATTTATGTGATAATGGCACTAAAAAGGTTCCCGCTAAAATATCTTTACCATCACCTAGAACTATTAGCTCCGTCTTTGCTGCTATGAATTTATTAAATGAAGTAGCACCCGAATCTATCCCGCAGAAATTTAAATCAGTGTTACCGTGGGATGTTAATAAAATTACAAAAGATGTAAAACAAAGCATCGAAGATTTTAAAAAAAATGTGCAGCCATCTAGGCCTAATTCTTATCCAGGTAAGATGCCAGGCTATGATATATTTTTTAATGACATTAAATTTCAAAAACCAAGTAGCGACGGTGGAAAGTTAACTCATGCAGTTAAATTAGCAGTGATGAATGCAGTAAACGAAGGCCAAGCTATTCCTGAATTCCAAGATGTGGTATTATCCATTTTAGATATGAACTTCATTCAGCAATACGCAGACTTTGATCCTAAGAGTAGAATAATGAGCTTTGCTACACAATGGCCTGCTAAACTTGAAGGAAAAATTACATTAGAATCTAAATCAGGAGGAACTGATCCAACTAAAGGTGGATTCAGTTTTAAATTAGCCAATACAGCACCTAAAACTGATTTGGAAGAGCCTGATGAACTAGGGGCAGGCGTCGAACCTGATGATGGTGTTATAGGTACGGTATCCGATTTGTCTACATCATCAATGGATATTGTTAATCCAAAAAGAAGAGAGCCAAAAGAACCTAAACCATCAGGAGATGTTGGGCGTAAAAAACGTTGACAAAGAATAAAATTCCTGTATAATAGTTATTATTTTACAAAGGAATTTTATGAGTTTAGTCCCAATTGTACTTGAGCAAACATCCCGCGGCGAACGCAGTTATGATATCTATAGTCGGCTGTTGCGTGACCGTGTAATTCTCCTAGAAGGGGAAGTTCATGACCAAATGGCAAATCTGATTGTTGCTCAATTACTTTACCTTGAAAGTGAAGATAGCAATAAGGATATTAATCTTTACATTAACTCACCGGGTGGATCAGTTACCGCAGGTATGGCTATCTATGATACTATTCAATTTATTACACCTGATGTTTCAACCATTGTTATGGGACAGGCATGTAGTATGGGTAGTTTGTTAGCACAAGCAGGTGCTAAAAATAAACGGTTGATTTTACCTAATGCTCGCCATATGATTCATCAACCAAGCGGTGGTGCACGTGGTCAGGCTACTGATATGGAAATTCAAGTAAAAGAAATCCTTGAAATGAAGCGTAATCTTACCAACATCTATGTTAAACACAATTCAAAGGGAAAGACTTTTGAGGAGTTGACTAGGGATATGGAACGAGACCGATTCATGTCCGGTGAAGAAGCGGTTGAGTATGGACTAGCCGACCGTATCATTGACAAGCGGCCGTAAATTTGACAATAAATGGGCAGTGATGTATAATGAAATTATACGCTAAGAAAACGGAGAAACAAATGGAATTTGAATCAATTGTTGTCAACACGATCAAACCATTGCTGGGCTCAGGAGAGCAAGTAGATTTCAGTTATGGCACACTGTTCGTAAATTGTGCCGAAGACACAGCCCGTTGTATTTTTCACACACTTTGTGACAACTTCGGCGGAGTCAACAAGGTCCGCATCAGCAAGTGTGGTGAAGAATTCGCCTTCGATTTTGTCGCTTGACAATAAATGGTTTTGGATCTATAATACTTGTATTGAATCAACAAAAGGTCACAAAATGACACAGTTTATTGCTAAAGGTTACATTGAAAACGGTGACTCAGCCATTCTTTGGAGAATGGCCGACTATCACTATCAACTGGAAGTTGGGTTTGGAACACCTAGACAACGGTCCATTGATTTGACGGATACCGAGTACTACGATGCTTATTGTATGTTGCAGGCAATTTGTATGGATAAAGTGGAAGTTGTTGCGTAAAAACAACATTACCAAAGGTTGACAATAAATCAGGTTCCCTGTATAATAGAATCTTAGACAGTTAAACAACGGAGTTCAAAATGCGTACACCAACTATCATCAACGGTCTGAAAAACTCTCAAAAATTCCGTGTGATTTTCAAGGGCGATGGCTCTGAAAATGACGTTGGACTTTACATGACGGTAAAGCAAATGTCTGAAATGTTTGCTACGACCAACGCCCGCTCATTGTGTTATGAAGCCCTTGAGATGTTGGTTTCTGAGCGCAAATATATGAAAACCATTGTAGGGCTTGGTACTACAATCCGTGGTAAGCAAATTCAAATCGACCTTATTTAAGGTCTTAACTTAAAAGGAAATTACTATGTCACTTAAACTTAAAGCTTTTTTGCAATTGGTTGGAATTTTGGCGACAAGCCTTACCGTTGCCTTATTGCTGAACTTGGTTACAACATATATCTCTAAGGAAACCGTTATCACCCTAATTGAATTTGGGTTAATTGGTGGACTGTTGTATATGGTATACACTATTATCCTTTCCCGTCTTGAATACGAAGAACGGATCAAATCCTTGGCCCAAAACTTGGAGAAAGTTTGACAATAAATGAGTTTGGGCGTATAATAGAATCTTAGACAGTTAATTAAAGGACTAGGAAATGGCTACTCGCTCTACAATCGCTCTAGAATTTGCTGATGACACCGTTGGTCAGGTCTATTGTCACTGGGATGGTTACCTGAGTCACAACGGTACGATTCTGTTGGAGAATTACAGCGACCCGTTCAAGTTGCGTGACCTGATCGATCTCGGTGACTTGTCTACCTTGCGTACTCAAATTGGTATAAAGCACCCCTTCAGTATGTTTGAAGCAAAAATGACACAGGATGAGTATGCTAACCTGTATCGTGACATGTGTACCTTCTATGGTCGTGACCGTGATGAGAACGATACTCAGGCCAAGTACTTTGATAATTTTGAAGACTATGCCGCTAATCACCAAACAGAGGAATATGAATATATTCTTCGTAAAGACGGTCAATGGTATGTTGACCAAGGTAATGGGTTTGAATTGTTAAGCGAGGTCCTTGTCAAGGAAGCGGCATAATGCTAGCAATGCAGGAATTGACAGTTTGGGATGGTAGTGTCCATCCCAATCATACTTATCTGTTTGACGGTGATAAGGCTGTTGCTTACATCAAGCAAGGTGAGACAACTCCTTTTTATTTTCAAAACCCGCTACGCATTGACAAGCGTGGGCGTAAATTTATTGCTCTTAAAACAAACCCTTTTAAGGTTATTAAAAGTAGCCTAATTGAAGTTGTTGGTAGCAAGGGTGATAAGTACTATGTTGACCCTGATGCTAAAACTTGCACATGCCAAGGATTTAACTTCAGAGGCAATTGTAAACACATTAAACTATAATGAAAGCATTACTTAAACAGTTAGTTATTATAGGAGTGTCTTTAGCACTGGGATATTGTATTTCGCAATTCTTGGTATCATCAGTGCATGAAAAAGTATATATCTGTGACTTAGCTGAGATAAGCATTGATTTCACCCCTGAAATGAGGAATGAATGCAGAAAATTAAGGTTGAATAAAAATGAAAATAGAACTAGCAAGTGACCTACATTTAGAATTTGGTCCATTAGAATTGCTTGGTGGTGATGTATTGATCCTTGCTGGTGATATTTGCGAATACCGTACCTTTAAAAAAAGAAAATCATTTGTTACTGATTTCTTTGAGAAAGAATGTGCCAAATATGCACAAGTGTTTATGGTTAGTGGTAACCATGAATCTTATCATCACAGACTAGATAAAACCCACGAAGACTTTAAAGCAATATTGCCCAGCAATGTAACACTATTAGAAAATGAAACTGTAGACTATAACAATATAGTGTTCATGGGCGCTACTATGTGGACTGACCTTAATCAGAATGATCCTGTTACTGAGATGACAGTTAAGGACGGAATGAATGATTATAGGGCGATACAAAACTATTATGCCGACAAAAATTTATACCATAAATTAACACCTGATTATACCTACAAATTACATAAAAACACTATAGACTATTTTAAAAATACATTGGCTGAATATCAGGATCGTGATGTAGTAGTTATTACTCATCATGCCCCATCATATCAAAGTATCCATGAAAGATATAGTCATAATCATCATATGAGCGGTGCTTATGCAAGTGACCTAAGTGAATTTATATTGGATCATCCACAGATTAAGGTTTGGTGTCATGGTCATGTCCATGACTTTTTTGAATACCGCATTGGTTCTACTAGAGTAGTTTGCAATCCTCGTGGTTATGTTGGCTATGAGGCTAGCACATACGATTTTCAATTATATGATTTGGATATTTAAAGAATAAATTATGGATACTAATGTTAACGAAATCCTCTTGATTATGCAAGAAGAATGTGCTGAAGTTACACAGGCTATCAGCAAATGTTTTAGGTTTGGTTTAGATAACCACAAACCAGGTAAGCCTAAAACTAACAAAGAACACTTAGAAGAAGAATTAGGTGATTTGGTAGCAATGATTACCCTATTAGAAATGAATGGTGTGGTTAGCCAACATAATATAGAAAAGGCCAAACTAGCCAAATTTGAAAAACTAAAAACTTGGTCTAATATCACACTTACTAAATAATATCATGTCAGACGATTATTTTTTTATAATATATATTTTTGCCTTAGGTTTTATTATCGGTTCATCATGGACGAAACACCGAATCAAAAAAGAATTAATTGAACACGGTATACTCAAAGATAAAAACACAAAAACAGAAAATGTTCCTAAACTAATTACCGAAATTCATAATAACATGATTTATGTTTTTGAAAAAGGTACAGATACATTTGTCTGCCAAGGTAAATCAATTGAAGAATTAGCTAAAAAGATATTTAAACAAAATCAAATTCAACTTGCCATAGTAGAACATGATTCATCTGTGTTAATGTTTATCGAAGGAAAGGTTACAAAACCATAATGAAAATTAATATCGGCAAATATCCCAAAAAAGGCAATAACCGAAAAATAGACATAAAGATTGAGCAGTTTGATACTTATAGCATGGATCATACCCTTGCTTTAATTATACTCCCAATGCTATTACAATTAAAAGCCACAAAACACGGAGTACCCCACGAATTTGCTGAAGTCGGTGGTGAAGATTATAATTCCCAAGAATGCTTTGACTTTTACAGGGAAGATTACGCTGAAATGTTTAACAAAAAAATTCTAGAATGGGATACCGTTCTTGATAAAATGATTTGGAGTTTTCAGCAACTTGCGATAGAAGATTATGAATCTAAATACCATCATGGTAAGGTAGAGTTTAAATGGGAAAAAAGTGGTACAAAAATGCTTAACCCAGTAACAGGAAAGATGGAAACTACTTTTCAGATGGTTGATAAAAATCCCGACGAGCATTGGTTTGATCATGAGGGTTTGGAATTACATAATAAACGAATACAAGAAGGTATCGACTTATTTGCAAAATACTATAGAAACTTGTGGGATTAAAATGAATTTCATCGCCGCAGGTCTAGAACAATTAACTAGCAACAATAGTAAACAGATAAGTAAAAAGCAATACGATCTATTTTGCAAAGAGTTTGTTTTTGAAAAACTTAAGGGTATTGGTTTCGCAGAATCCTTTTGTAAAAAGTTTAAGTTAAATGATACCTTTTTAAAAAATTTAAGTGACGAAACAGCCAAATATCATATTGAAATGTTGGGATATATTAAATGACTCACCTTGTAACTGAAAATTGTATCAAATGCAAACATACAGATTGTGTTACTGTTTGTCCTGTAGATTGTTTTTACGAAGGTCCTAATTTTCTTGTAATCAATCCTGATGAATGTATTGACTGTGGCGTATGCATACCCGAGTGCCCTGTTTCCGCAATTGTAGAGGATACTGATAAGAATTTAGAAAATGTAAAGTTTTGGTACGACCTTAATACAAGACTTGCAGAAAAATGGCCTAGCATTACTAAACGAAAAGATCCTCCACCAGATGCAGAAGAATGGAAAGACAAGCCTAATAAAATTAATTTACTTGAAGAATGATAACCGTTACTGAATATGCATTCAGAACCGATATTACTGTACCATATGGTTCTTTAAATCCACTATTAGAATGGTGTAAAACGAATTGCAAAGACAAATGGGGCTGGCATATGGTATCACCATCAGGTGAAAAACCTGGCTTATATAAATTTCATTTTGTAGACCAATCTGATCAAATAAACTTTATTCTGTGGCAGAAATGATATACTATACCTTTTACGATATAAACAACGATTTTTCAGAATTGTCCAATGACCGTGTTATTAAAACCAAGTTTAAAATTACTTGGGGGCATCATATGATGCTGGGATTTGAAGATGATGCTGATGAGAAAATGCTAGGATATATTGTAATTAAATACGGGGAAATGATCCGCGATCCTATTGAATTTGACCGCACACCAATCCCCGATGTAGATTATTTTCCAAAACGAAAAACTAAGACATAAAAGGTATCCACATCCAAATACCCTGAGTCATTAATACTCCTGCAATAGTTCCTACACCAATGCTGGCCCAAAACAATATCATATTAACTGCAAGTATACTAGCGGTTAATAATACTATTGCTATTTGGAATGCAGAACCTGCAAAAGTTAGCCAAGGACTTCTTTTACGAATTTCATCACGCTCGGCTTCTAATGCCCGAGCTTTAGCCATTAACTCTTTTTTACCCTCTCCCTTTTCAGGGTCGCTTTCATAACGATCTATCTTAGCTTGAAGTTTGGTAGCCTTGTCAAATTGTTTTTTGTATTCTGCATCATCTCTAGCCATTTCAGCAAGTGTCTGTTTGATACTTTTTGCTTGATAAAAAGCCCAAGTGTCATTGGCTTTAATGGTATTGTTTAGGACCTTACTAGAATTATTACCTGCAATATAAGTATTGATAGCAAGTAATGCTGCTAATACGGTAATTACCCATCCTGCTTTATCTTTAATATGTGCTTCACGTTCTGATCTTGATTCTTTTTTAACTTCTGCCATATAGCCTCCTTGTTGTATATTATTTATATTAATCAATAAATATATGTATGCCCGATATCTTTCAACTTATTAGCGAATTAGGATTTCCTATTGCAGCTTCCTGCGCCTCGGGATATTTTGTTTTCCTCACTATTAAGTTTATTCTAGCAGGAGTTACTAGTAGTGTTAACAGTATGAATGCTATTGTTAAAGGATTGGACGATAGAATTGATACTATGACTGACGAATTACAAAGACTAGATGTTAAGATTAGCCAATCACTGGGACTAGATCCTGATTACGAACGCATTGCTAGAGCAGAACGAGTAGATCATAGGAGAGACTAATATGGAAAATATTAGTGATTTGGTTAATAGATTTGGATTTCCTATTGTAGCAGCAGTAGGATTAGGTGGCATGACTTACTATGTTTGGTCATGGGCGACTAAAGAAATTAAACCGGTTCTTAGTGAAGCAAGTGCTACACTAGTGGCTTTAATTGATAGAATTCGTGTATTAGATAATGATTTAATCAGGTTAGATCAAAAAGTTCAAACAGTAACTCAACTACGAAAATCAGCATTGGATACTGAACATCATATTGCACATACACTAATTAATAAAAAACCAACAGAATTAATCTTAGGTAAACAGAAACTCAATAAACAAGATATAAATAATACATCTGAGACTGACCAATGAAGATAATTGAAATATTAAAAGAATATGTAGATGATGTATCAAAATTAGTAATATTTGATATTGACGATACTCTTGTGCATACCCAAACTAAAGTCCATGTTATCAAAGATGGTAAAATAGTTCGTAGCCTAAACAGCCACGAGTTTACACATTATAAATTGAAACCCGGTGAAAAGTTTGATTTTGGAGATTTCACTGATGCTAAAGAATTCTTTGACAATGCTAAGCCAATTATTCCTATGATGGATCAACTTAAACAAGATATTGCTACAGGTAATAAAGTTGTTATGGTAACTGCTAGGTCAGATTTTGATGATAAAGAATTGTTTTTAGATACATTTAGAAAATATGGGGTAGATATGAATAAAGTACATGTCTACCGTGCAGGAAATAATAAAGATAATATAAAGATTGACGAAAAGAAAAAGATTATTATTAGAAAGTTATTAGATAGCGGTAACTATAGCAAAGCGATTATGTATGATGATTCTATTCCAAATTTAGATAGTTTTGTCACACTTAAAAAAGAATACCCTGATACTAAGTTTTACGCTTGGAGTGTGAGTTTAGATGGTAAAGCAGGAGAGTATCAGAGAACCAACGAAAACATGCGGAGAATATAATGAGCGACTTTAGAAATTTATTAAACATTGTAGAAGAACTAAGTGAGCAGGACAATGTTGAGCTTCATGACAGTTTTGATATTGAATTATCCGAAGACTTTGTAATAGAAACCGGAGTAATCGGATTTACAAAAGACGGGATAGTACTTGAAGCCGATGAAGAAACATTTAAATTACTTACTAGTAAAAAACTATTAAGTGAGGCTCCTAATCGTTTCAGACCATCTACAAATCCACATCGTTATGATAGTGATCAAGATTACTATGATGCAGTAGATGACGCAGAAGCATGGGACCGCGCACAAGACAGCGATGATGCAGAAGCATATTATGCGGATCAGGCAGATCAAAAAGCCTATGATGACGATATGTATCAAGAAGGTATGGTACTAGGTTCAGGGTCGGATGCTTCTAGTGCGGGATCATTTAAAATGGGTGAAGATGAAATGGATGAGGCCAAATATCAGGGCCGTGAAGTTCCATTAGGTAAACCAATGCAGGGTGATGTAGCCAAGTCTAAAGTCTATGTAAAGGGTCCAAAGGGTAATGTTGTCAAAGTTAACTTTGGTGACAAAAACATGCGTATTAAAAAGAATATACCCGGACGCAGAAAATCATTTAGAGCCCGTCATCGTTGTGAAAACCCTGGACCACGTTGGAAAGCTAGATATTGGTCATGTAGAGCATGGTAAATTTTTTATACACCGTGCTAGATGCTAAATATTGTACAAACAATTTCTAAATTAATACATGGCCAAAAAACCCGATCTCGTTACCAGATACGAGGTGATTACACAAGAAGACCCGAGTACCGGGGATCTAATATTGCCTATTCCACAACCCGTACTAGACCGCTTAAATTGGAAAGAAGGGGACTCCCTTGATATTAGTCTTGATAAAGACGGCAAAATTTATTTGAAAAAGATTTAATGTACATACAAAATAACACAATGATAACTAACACTACCACAACTCCAAATACCGTTACCATTACCACTCCAAATACTGTTCCAAATTATGGGTATTATACAACCGCCCCAAATACTATAGGAGGCAATCCTATTTGGACTATTCAGCCAAACACTACTACTAATAACCAGTTAACAGTGAAAGGTGATGCTGAGTTTGAGGGTGAAGTTACTATTAAAGGTAAAAGTCTATTAGACGCTATTGAAAGCTTAGAGAAACGATTAGGTTTATTACATCCAAACCCAAAACTAGAAGGTAGATGGGAAGAATTAAAAGAATTGGGCGAGCGCTATCGTGCTTTGGAAAAAGAAATCCTAGAAAAAGAAAAGATGTGGACAATTCTTCAAAAGTGACGGTTGACATTTATTCCACTTTATCATATACTACTAGTATCGTAACTTATATGATACCAGTATGACTATGCATCTAGCACACCCTGCTCTTACCTCCCTAGGAAAACGCAAGGGTAAACAAAAATTCCGTAATGCCGATGAAGCCCGCAAGGCTAGAGAATTAGAACAAGAGTGGGCAAAAAATAAAGCTAAATGGGACGCAATGCTAAAGCCTGTTGCTAAAAAAATTAAAACACAGGCTCCTAAACTAAGTCCTACTATCGCTAGAGAAACTCCACACATCCCTAGCCTTAATTTGGGTATCACAGGTGCGGTAACCTGTGCAAAGACTCCAATGTATACAGGTGACAAAATTATTGGTATTGGTACAATGCATAAATCTAACGCAGTACCAATCTTTAATACTGAGCAGGCAAAAGATATTAGCACTATGCGTAGAAATTAATATGGCTAAAGAAGATACTATTAAAATGGAGGGCGAAATTACAGATGTTTTGCCCAATGCGACATTTAGAATATCATTAGGCACTGGTAATAAAATACTAGGTTATATTTCAGGAAGAATGCGTCAAAACGAAATTAAAATTTTGTTAGGCGATACAGTTGAAGTAGAACTAAGCCCATATGATCTTACTAAAGGCAGAATAATCAGACGAAAATAATGTAACAACTATCTTCTGTATTGTATAAATACAACATGCGAGATATTATTACATTACTTGAGGAAAAAACTAAACCTCAAGACATAGAAATTATTCCGTTGAATTTTACAGACAGCGAGGTTAGTCCTGTGCTGTCTAAAGCCACTATAGACCTTCATTATGGTAAGTTAGCGCAAGGTTACGCTGAACGCTATAACAAAAAAGAAGGTGATAGAGATTTCAACTATGCAGGTGCTTTCCTGCATAATACATTGTTCCCACAATTCCGTGAAGTAAGAAACAATAACAACCCCAACGGCCCTATGCTAGGATTCGTCAATAAACATTTTGGCGACTATGATAATATGAAATCTGAGTTTGAAACTGAAGCCATGAAGATACAGGGTTCAGGTTGGATATATCTATCTACTGATGGAAAGATTAAAACGATTGCGAATCATCAGGTACGCAACGATATATTATTGTTAATTGACTGGTGGGAACATGCTTGGATTTTAGATTACGGCAGTGATAAGAAAAAATACTTAAAAGAACAATGGAAGATTATCAACTGGAATGTGATTAACACAAGATGGGGGAAATCATTATGATTACAATTACAGAAAACGCAACAACAAAAATTAACGAATTAATATTAGAAGAATCTGATCCAACAATCAAATTACGCATGTATGTACAAGGTGGTGGATGCAGTGGATTTAGTTATGGATTTACATTTGATTCAGAGCAAAACGAAGATGACTTTACCTTTGAAGTAGGTAAAACCAATCTACTAGTTGACAGTATGAGTTTACAATACTTAGAAGGTGCAGTAGTAGATTACAAAGAAGATTTACAAGGATCACGATTTTCTATAACGAATCCTCAAGCTACAACTACTTGCGGATGCGGGAGTTCTTTTAGTGTATGATAAATAGTACTATAAGGATTATATATGGCGATTTCGGGGATACAGGTAATCAATATTGGGCTACAAAACGAATCTGCAAATAGCGATTCGTTATATACCGCCTTTAATAAAACAAAAACTAACTTTGCTACATTATTTGGGAACGCTAGCCCATATAATACCTATACCGGCAATTTAGGAATTACCATAGATTCAAACTCTACTACTGGTGTAGTAGATGTATTAAACACCGGCGTTCTGTCATTAACCGCAGGTAATGGAATAGTATTAAGTGGTAGTAATGGTAATGTCACTATAGAATCAACTGGGGGAGGAAACGGTGGCGCAGGAACTGTTACTAGTGTTAGTGTAGTTGGTGCAGCATCTAATGCTAGAATTACTACTAGTGGTGGCCCTATTATTAGTAGTGGTACAATAACTCTAGACTTAGCAACCACCGGCGTAATTTCAGGTAGTTATACATATCCAACCGTAACAGTAGATACATACGGAAGAATAACAAGCATAGCCAATGCTTCATCAGTTGGCACAGTCACTAGTGTAGGACTTAGTCCAGGTTTTGGCATTCAAGTAACAGGAAGTCCTGTTACTACCAGTGGCACAATGACTATTACTAATACTGGAGTTACTAGACTTAGCGCTGGTACAGGAATTAGTTTAAGTGGTAGCAATGGCAATGTAACAGTTTCTACTACAGTGGGCGCTGGCACAGTGACCAGTGTTGGAGTGTCCAGTTCTTCATTAACAGTATCAGGTAGTCCTGTTGTAGCCGCAGGTACAATTACAGTTGATTTACCATCTACTGTTACAATGTCTAATGTAATTATAACAGGTCAATTCTTAGCAAATGGAAGTGAAGATTTAGCAAATGGCGCTGCTGCAAATCTATCCATAACCGCTAGTTATTTTAGTACCGCTGCTGCTGAAACAGCGACCGTAGCGGCCGGTACTGCAGGGCAAATAAAGACATTTATGATGGTTGCTGATACCGGCGACATGGTTATCACTGTAACCAATGCAGGATGGAAATCTTCGGGTACAGGCACAATGACATTTGGAGATATAGGAGATGGGTGTACGCTACAATACATAAACAGTAAATGGTTCTGTATAGGTAACAACGGCGTAGTATTCGCATAACACGGAAAATAACATGACAACAATAACGATACCACAATTACCAACGATATCAAATGCTAATATATCAGCATCAAGTATTTTACCTATAGTTGACACTACTGGCGTACCTCAAACAGATAAAGTAACAGTAGGCAATCTTGCTAACTTTGTATTAACTCAAGCAGGCAATCTATTAGAGAATGCATTACTGTCAACTTATGCTGAGTCTGTTACAAATGCTGCTCAACCAAATATTACTAGTGTAGGTACATTAACAGGAGTAACTAGTACAGGGACCGTTAATTTTACCAGTGCTAGCAATGTCTCATTGGGTCCTGTAGGTAATGTAAAGATTAGCGGTGGAATTAGTGGACAGATATTAAGAACAGACGGTGCAGGAAATTTAAGTTGGGTTTCTGGTGGAGGCGTAACTGGTACTATTACATTCGCTAATGCTAATATATCAACTAGTTCTCTTAATACAAATATTATTATCACAGGCAACGGCACTGGTGAGATTAATCTTAGTTCAAACAGCCATGTATGGAATTTTGGAAACGATGGTAATTTATTAACTCCTGGCAATTTGATAGGTCCAGCAAATGCTAATTTTAATATATTTTCAAACGCAGGTGTTCATAGTTTCACTTTCGGCGATGATGGTACATTTTATGCCCCAGACAATGTAGTATTAGGTGGAACAAGTATTGCAATTGGTCCAGGTGCTGATGCATTAGTTGAAGAATTAACTAATGCTGTACTAGTAGCAAGTAGTGACCTTGACGCATATATTCAAGCAGTTATTAATAATGTATCAGATAATGGTAGTGCTGATTGGGTAGCCCTAGGTCATTTAGGCAATAATGAGTATGGTTGGGCAGACATGGGCTTTAATAGTTCAGGATTCGGTGATGCTAATTATACTATAACTGGACAAGGTGATGGCTATTTCATAGTACAAACTTATGCTAGTGGACAAGCCCCGGGTGGACGTGGTGGTAATTTAGTATTAGCGACTGGCGCTCAGGGTACTGTTAAAGATATTATATTTGCTACTGGTGGGTTTTTAACCTCAAATGAATTTGCTAGAATTAGTCACAGTAATAATGCACTTGAATTTTATGATGGTGGCAATATTTTTGGTGCTAATGTTGTTGAAGCAAACACATTTTCAGGCACCGTGGTTGCGTTCTCTTCACTTCCTGCTGCAACAACAGCCGGGTTAAGAGCATTTATCAATGATGCTAATTTAGTGGCTGCAGGTAATTTTGGATCAACAGTGGGTAATACAGGGTCAAATACAGTACCAGTTTACAGTGACGGGACAAATTGGCGTATAGGATAACTTAAAAATTAACTCCAATAAAAAAGCCCGCAAGGGCTTTTTTACATTTTACCACTAAATAGTAATATCCGGAGACAACAAATAATGACAATAAAAAGAACGCCATCCGTTATTGGACCAACAGACCCTGATGTAGCTAGAAAACTACAAGCCAATTTAAAACAAGCGGCCGTCATAGCAAATGGAAGACCCACTGTATCTCAGTCTGAACTTATATTACCATCAACGACTATAAGAACGAGTCCAACCTCAATAACACTTAATACTAGCGCCAATAATCAGCCTAGTGACACTGTAACCGTTTATCCTTCTTCCGGTAATGTATATGTTAGCAGTATAGATCAAACTATACAACAAAATATAGTAAACCAAACAGGTGTCTATTCAATTATTGCAGGAAATGGAGTATCAATAACTAGTACAGGGGTCAGCGGTACAGGGAATGTCACTATAAATTCATTGACTAGTGGTAACACAGGCAATATCACATTTAGTGGTACTACTATGACAGGACCTGCAGGCTCTAGTGACAGTTACAGCATATATATTCAACCATCTGCTGATTTTACTAATGCTTTACAGATTTATCCAACAGCAGACAATGATATTCATTTGTTTGAAGCATCGGGTAATGCTATCACATTAGGAAATTATGGTGATAGTCAAATATCAGTTTGGGGACCAAATTCACCTAATGCTAACATTACTCTACAGTCTAATGGCAATACATGGAATTTTGGAGAAGATGGTACCTTAACATTACCTGCTAATGCATTTAGTGTTAACTATGCCAACGGTACACAAGTACCATTAGGTACTCCGGCTGGAAGTTCTGGTGCAGCACAGTTCAACTGGCAAGGAAATTTCTCTAATCAAGGCGGCACACCCGGAGATACCTATAGTACACTACAGTTTGACAGCAATGGTATGCCAACATTGAATGGAACCAATGCATATCAACAAAGAGTTGACAATTCACCTTATATGCAAATACTTGCGCCTAGAGTAGAGAGCACCGATTTTGGAATTGTTGCTGGACCTGGACTAACAGTAGTCGGATACGATGACACCTACAATACACCACGCAGTGCTTACTTGTCAGTGCAAGATCAATCCAATGCTACCCAACAATGGGATTTTGGTATTTTTGGAAACGGTGATAATAATTTTGTTGTCAGTGACAGAACTAACAGCAATCAATGGGCATTTGGCACAGATGGTAACTTAACAGTACCGGCCGGTATACTAGGTGCAGGCAATTTAAAACTTTCTCCGGATTCTACTAACGCTAATGCTTATTTGGATATCTATTTAACCGGAGGTCCAGACATTCATATTGCCGGCAACGGTGAATCTATTATTCTAGGAACTGATGCCTATGCTAATGTCATGGTCAATGTTAATGGTAATGTGTATATACAAGCAGGTAATGCCGGTGGCACAAAGACTTGGAACTTTGACACAAGTGGCAACTTGGCATTACCAAATGGTGGTATCATCTATGAAACTAACATTCCAGGTGGAGTATTAACTGGCAATACTATTGTTCTAAAACCACAGGGCGGCATTAATTCTGACCAACAGTTGCTTGTTTATCCAACAGCAATTGGTTCTGACTTTAATCACTTACATTTGACTTCAGGTAATTTATACAATACTGAACTATTCTTAGGTAGTGATGACTTATATGTAAAATTGGCTAACACTGGAAACGTTATTATCAATAGTAATGATGGTACCGGAAACAGTGGGCAATGGAACTTTGATTACACAGGTAACTTAACACTACCTGCGAATGCGTTTGCTATCAATTACGCTAACGGTTCTCAGGTAGCGTTGTCATCTATTGCTAACGGTAATAGTAATGTCAATATCCCTGCAGCAAACGGCAATGTTAATATCTCTGCTGTCGGTAATACTACTATGGTTGTTACTGGAACTGGTGCTAACATCACCGGTAATCTTACTGTAAGCGGAAACATACTGAGTAATTATACATTCTCTCAAAGTGGTAATACCAGTGCGTATGCAACCAAAAGAATTTTACAGTATGTTCCGGGCACAGGCGCTGTCACATACAGCAACGATATAGATGCATCAAGCATATACATTACAGGATATGCAATAGAAATTCATGTTAGCCCGAGTGCCCTTAATGATACTGGTAACGGTACTATTGGCACCCCAGTTAAAACTATTGCTAGAGCTAAAGCATTATTGGCGGAAGCCTTTGAAACATCATCGGCGGGACAAAGAAAAACAATTGTATTGCATCCTGGTGATTATGTAGAAAACGTAACCATTGATACTCAATACACTGTTTTAACCACACATGAGTTAGTGGGTAAAAATACAACGCTTAGTGGTACATTGACTGTTACAACAGGATGTACTATTGATGGGCTGAAGATGAACAATCTTGTTATCTCGGCAACTTCCGCAACCGGGTCAGTTGATTTAATTGGTTGTACAGTGACAGGTGCAGTAACTAAAACATCTTCAGCATATACAAATTTTAGAGGATGTGATTTATCTTCTGCTACATTAAACATTACTGGTACAGGAACAACAGTTTTAGTTGGTGGTAATTATTTTACGCTTACTGTAAACAATGCCGCAGCCGGCGTTTTGGCCAAAGCAGTTGTTTCAATGGGCCCGGTAACTTTGACGGCAGGAACACTACAACTTTCTGACACGCTGGTCTATGCTGCTGCTAATACTGCTAATGCCATAACGCAAAGTGCTGGTTCAGTGTTAACATTAAACAATACCCAAACATTGATACCTGATCTCACAAACGTAGCAAGAAATAGTTTTGGTGGATTCTATTCTATTATAAACGCTATTTATGATAAAGTAAATTCTACATTTGGTGGTACATCATTAAACTCAATCGTATACAGTCAGTATATCAATTCTGATACCTTAACGACTACTGGTAATGCTAACGTTGGTAATTTGGGCACAACAACTGCAATCATTACAACTGGTAATATTACAACTATTAACAGTGGTTTATTACAGAATGGTAATTCAAATATCACTATTACTAGTAACGGTAACATCTCGTTGTCGGCAGTAGGATCTCCTGATGAAGTTATAATTACTGCAACCGGCGTAAATGTAGCAGGTACATTAAATGCTAATGGTAATGCTAACGTTGGCAACTTAGGTACAGCACAAGTTCTTGCTACTGCCAATATCACCGCGCCTCAACTAATCTCAAATATTGCAACTAGCACTGCTCCGTTGGTAGTAACAAGTACAACTCGTGTTGCAAACTTGAATGTTGATTATGCTAATGTTGCTGATTTTATCACTGTAGCTGCCGGTACAGGAAATAACTTCCTTATCTTTGCAAATGCGGCAACAGGAAACATATCGGAACTAACAAGCACAGGCCTCACTGCTAACCTTTCAGCTAACTCTATTACAGCAACTACATTTATCGGTGCATTAGCAAATGGTAATAGTAATGTCAATATTGCAACAGCAAATGGCAATGTTACTATAGCAGCAGTTGGCAATACAACTATGACAGTCACTGGTACTGGTGCTAACATCACTGGCACATTGAATGTTACCGGTAATATCACAGGTAATACAGCCGGCTTTGCTATCGGTTACTTGAATATTCCACAAGTTGCTGCAAGCAATACTACAATCGCATTAACGGATGCAGGTAAGCACTACTACTCAACATCAGCTGGTAACTTCACATTAACTGTTCCAAATAACACAACTACATCATTCGCAACAGGTACAGCAATCAGTATTGTTGTTCAATCTGCTGGCAATGTCTTAGTCAATGCCGCAAGTGGTGTAACATTGTATATGGCAGGTAACTCAACAGCGGCAAATCGTGTTGTAAGTAATTATGGTATGGCAACACTAATGAAGGTTGCAACTGATACTTGGATGATTAACGGTACTGGGGTAGCATAATGAGTGGAATTATGCAAGCCACTATCGGTAGTTGGAAGTCTCTTTCTACTCCGCCGGTATTAGTCTATGATTTAGATGCGGCAGACTATTCGGCTGTTCCTGTAAATGGTTCTACGGTGGCTGGCACAGGTGCATATACTATTACTGTTGCTAATGCCGGTTCAAGTATTTCTTGGCAAGCCGACAGCGGTGGATTATTTAGAAAAAGCACCTCGCTAGGAACAGATTTCATGTACGGCGGACCCAACTGGGTCACAGGACAAAGTTACTCAGTATTCATGGTTTACAGACGCATAGCCACATCATCCGGACGACTGCTGAACACACAAAGTGAAGCCAGTAAAGACTGGTTGTTAGGGTTGTACAACGGTAATCCCAACGCATTCTATCCCAATTTCTCAGTGAACTTGCCTTCATCAGGTGCTGATCTAGTATGGCGTTTCAATTGGGCTACATGGAATACCACAACAAGTTTGGGACAACTATACACTGCAACAAGTACTCAACCAACTGGTACATCATTCACCGGAACAAATGCCGGTGGTGGCGGTTTTAATCAATTACGAATGTTCAGCAGATCTGCAGGTTCGGAAGTGCAATCTGCTGATATAGGATTAGTCAAAGCGTACAACGGAGTGTTGACTTTAGCTGATATACAATCTCAATACGCTACATACAAATCAAGATTTGGGTACTAATATGATTAAACAAGATCCTCGCACAATCATAGACAGCAACACAGACCATACCTTTAGTAAACCAATTCATAGTGTTTCTTCTATTAAATTAGGTCCTAGGACACTTGCTGGTAAATACAACCTGCAATGGGCTCGTGATACGATTGATACAAGAGACTATGTTTACAATGCGTCCAATGTAAGAGTTTCATCTACGGTAGATTTAAGGCGGTATTGTAGCCCAATAGAAGATCAGGGCAATTTAGGCAGTTGTACAGGAAATGCTGTAGCAGGTGCGATTGAATTTCTTAACAAGAAAAATAATAACATGCTTGATGTAAGCAGGTTGTTTATTTACTACTATGTACGATTGATAGAAGGAACTGTTAATTATGATAGTGGTGCTTACATAAGAGATGCCATCAAAGCATGTTATAAATATGGTGCATCACTAGAAAGATTATGGCCATACAACATAATTAAGTTTAGGACAAAGCCATCGACTGCCGCAATCAACGATGGGCTAAGAAGAAAAATATCTAGATACGAACGCATTACCGATCAGTACACTGGATCAATTAATGCACTATCTAATCAATATCCTATAATAATGGGATTTGATGTATACAGCAGTTTTATCAGTACAGGTAGAACAGGAGTTATGCCTTACCCTAATACACGAACTGAAAGGTTGTTAGGTGGTCATGCTGTACTGTTAGTAGGGTATGATATGAATAGAGAGGCATTTATCGCTAGAAACAGTTGGGGCACTTCTTGGGGATTGAAGGGTTATTTTTATATGCCATTCCAAGTGGTTCAGGACACTACCATGAGCGATGACTTTTGGATAATAAAAACGGTTAACAACCCATAAAAAAAGCCCCTTATGGGGCTTTTTGTTTTGTGAACAAGTTATGCGTCGGGTGAATTTACCTCCTCCAAAATTTGTTCAGGGGTTACGGTTGCTTTTTTAGCACGGGCTTTGATTGCTGCCAAACTAGGTTTAGCCTTTTCAGCCTTAACCTTTACTTCACCTTTCTTAGATTCCTTGCTCTTATCAGCAAGACAATCGGCGATAGTAGCCTGATCACTAGGGCTTTGAAACTCGGCATGCTGAGCCAAATAGTTCAGTGCCTCAATTTTAGTCATCTCACTGGGCAATTCAACGAAGTCACACCGACTTGCTCCGCCCTTAGTGAATTGTTTGATGCGACGAACCATGTCATCCGTGAAACGGACCTTGATTGAATCGCCATGAACAGTAATACCCGCAACCTTAAAAGTCTGATTAGACATTGTGATTCCTTTAAATAAAGTAGGATTTAAAAATTAACACGGAGCAGCAGATTCGGAAATCAACTGATTACCATACATTGCCCGCAACATTTGATATGCGTTATAAGGATTATCTGCTTGAACGGTAACACGCATAAAACCACCGACAACAGTACGAACAAAAGCCCAGTAAGTATACATATCAGTTACTCCAAAGTAGAAAAACAAACAAAAAAACACTAGTCAAAATTAATGTTTCGATTGGGTAAAACATCAACATCAGAAGTCTAGTATACACCCAATCCGATATTTTGTCAAGCATAATCATTCCTCGTACCTGTTGTACTTTGGCTTACGCTTGTAGGAATCCTTACGCTTCACAGCCTTGGGCTTGAAGGGGGAATCCTCAGAGAAGAGGACAAAGTGTGCCCGAGTTTTGGCTCGGGGAACTTTGAACGAGATAGTTTCTTTACGCATGATCTGTGTTGCTAGTTGCTGACTCAATATAATAATTATATCACCACGGGTATTTATTGTCAACTTTTGGGAACGGAGAAAGTGACTTTTTTCACGGATTTGATGGTAAAACTACGCCACGCTTGGGCTTCCAAATCATAGACGGCTAGGGTGTTTTCTGACTTTTTCCGTTCAGTTTTGCCCTCAGTCACAGGAGAAGGGGGAAGAATCTCAGGATCAAGAGTACATTTCATCACCCGTTCGGATCCGTCTTTTTTGGTAAAGGTTACGGTTACTTCATTGGAGTGCAATGCTCCCTTTAGCCAAGTGGTAAAGGTTGTCCAATCATTTTCAGCCCAATCTTCAGTTGGATTATACGGATTCAAGGTGTTCCTCTTTCATAGTAAAAAATTGTCCAATTTTATGTTCTTCGGACCAACTCCTAGCATAGTCATTATCCTGATTGCATAATACTAATGCTTCTTCTTTGGTAATGACTCGGCTACTAACAATGTTCTCGCCAATATGGTGTTGGCTGAATTCTTTTGCCGCTTCCATAGATACAGTATCTAATGCCCATTCTTTTTTGTCATGTCCATAGTTATCGATTCCAACAGGAACTTCAACTAAGTACCGCATACGGAACATTGATACACATTCAACTAATACTAACTGCGTTTCTTCTGACATATTATTCCTTACAAAAATATTCTAATTAAACCAACAGAATCAATGGAGACAAGCAAGAGGTAGTTAGCGAGCATACCAAATGAGCGACGAGAATAAGCACACCAGGCATAGATAGAACAACCAGTAATCCAAGCAGGGTAAAGAGCCATAAGTGGAGGGTTTGGTACTGTTCCAGCCATCGCAATAGCGCACCCAATACTAAGAGCCCAAGCAACCAACTCCATAATAAAGCGTATACGATCTGATCGGTAATCATCTATAATCCAGTGTACTGAATTATTTATAGCCTCGTTCATGATTCTTTGGCTATCGCCATCTCCAAAATTTGTTCAATCATTTTATTCAAAGTGATATCACGCTTATGCGCTTCCATACACAATTGTAGCATAGTATCATCATCTAAGTCAAGAGGAACTGTCACTCGGTTATCAAAACTTAGCCCATTGAATATAGCATAAGCCTTTTCAAGCCAATCATCCGCAACTTCTAAATCACACCAATTGGTATCATCCCAAGCATTATTAGGGTCAACTTTTTTATCGGCTGATTCAGCATAGTATGCGTCTTTATATTCAGGATTAAGCCAACGATATGGTGTTAGCTTTTCGTCCTTAGCATTGACTGATGCTTCATATACCACTTGCGTTTTTGAATCAAATAACACACTAGCATGAGCATGGTCTGATTCATAATCCAAATACCTTGCGTTAGATCCATAGCACTGCCAATGATACTCACTACCACCGGTAATGCGGTTGTCTAATGCTTCGTTTATTTCACCTAGGTGCATAATTAATCCTTTCCTTTATGTTCGGGTTGTTCAACTTTAGTTTCAAATTTAGGTTCAATATATTTGTCCCATACCTTCTGTCCACTGTTCCATCCAAATACTGAGAAAAATCCAAATATTAGTGCGCTCCAAATCATTTAATATCCCCAAGAAAGTATACCACCAGTACCAGCCCAATAGTAATTATCACAACCAATTAATTGGACCGAATAAAATTCATTCATGTTTTACCTCTTTAGCAATTTGTTTGTAACCTGCCCAACTAGGGTGAATTTTATCTGGTTGTAGGCGAGTGATTGGCACTACAGTATCACCGTATAAGGCAGCTATCATTTTGACTATGCGTTGAATGTCTGGCTTGATTGCGGGCAATATCCAAAACACGCGGCCTGCTTGAACTTTTTCTCTTAAGCGTTCTAGTTCTTCTTGTGTTTTGATGCCTTTATGATCATTACTACCCAAACTGATAATCACCGTGTTGGCGGTGAGATCGTATTTTAAGTAGTCTCTATTCCATTGTGTAGTATTCCAACCGCCTTTACTCAATGACTCGCATGGCGCTACATGATGATATAGCCCTACTGCTATACTATCACCTAATACCAAACAGTCAATCATGCGTAGTTCCAAATGTATTCAACGCTGGATTCAACTGTTTAATCAATTCTGTTTCACGGGCATGGGCTGGGCCCTTACCACGAATCGTTTCTAAATGACCAAACACAAACGATTCAGGACCATATTCACGCAGTGCGCGGCACAGACCCCAAGTCTTGTTTTCTGCCATAGCCCGTTGTAGATGCTTCTGCATACGACGGGTAAGAGTGCGCCTGACGTTTCCGTTGTAGCACAGTGCAGTCAGACCAATGTACTGTTCTCCAGTACTAGTGTTCTGAATCATATAGATCAGATGATTACGATCTGTTCGGCGCTTGCGTGTTGTTGTCATCATGTATATATTATAGCAAACCGCCCATTTATTGTCAAGTGTTGTTTTATACAACACTTTCCCACTCTATTTGACTTTTTTCAGGTACTCTCTGCCTATTAGGCCTTGTTCAATTTCTTGCAATGCGGTAATAGCAGTTAGATTAGTTGTTTCAACTTTAGGTTTATAACCACGCTTTAATTCTCTTTGTCTTACAGCCGCAATTAAAATTAAATCATAACAATTACCAATTGCTTTAATAGCTTTTTCAGAACTAATTCTAGGCATATAATTTCCTTTTGCTTTATTTATTAAAAACTTTTTGTATTTTAATACCACATTTATTTAAAAAATATACCCCATCTTCAGATCGGTAATCTTCTCCGTAATAGACTTCAGATATACCTGCTTGATATATTCCTTTCGCACATTCTAAACACGGAGCATGAGTTACAAATAAAGATGCTTTATTACCTGATCCATTAGTTTTTGCTAATTTCATTAATGCATTCATTTCAGCATGTAATACTTCAGGTCTAGTTTTTAGTGTACAAGTATTATCTAATTCTTCACAAGGTGAAACAGGTATTTCATCTTCGCAATTGTTATCCCAGCCAGCAGGCGTACCGTTATAACCATAACTGATAACACAATCATCTTTTACGATAACTGCACCAACTTGTAGCCTACGGGCATAACTTAATTGGGCAACTCGGGTAGCCCAATCCATATATAGATTAATAAATTTTTGTTTCATTTGATGTTTGGAGCGGGTAGCGAGAATCGAACTCGCAAATAATCCTTGGCAAGGATTCAGGTTACCTTTACATCATACCCGCGCTTTCAATGTAGCATTTACTCTACGAACACTGTGACTAATACCACAATACTGTGTACACTTTGACATGACATTCCTTAAGTTATCGGTGCCATACCAAAATCTTTTCAAGTCACCGTATCTCTTTATTTTAAACCCAGGGAACTTATGTGAGAAGCATAAACGGGCAATCCCGTCCATATCTACCATAATATTTCTGTCGAAGGAATTACAAATCAATTTTTCAGTACCTCGACCATTCCACCCAATAACCGCATCGTTGTTTTTGTGAACACTACGATGGTACATCTCAACTGTTTCAATCCATTCAGGATCTAAACTTAGATTATACTTTTCATTACAAGCATTTAGTATTTTAAACAACCCTTCATGATCCCTAATGACATTGTTATCATAAAACTTGTCATCTCGCTGTTTGCCTTCTTTATCTAATAGTGTACCAAACATTGGTTGAAGCCAATTTAATTTTAACTTATCTGCTTTAAGGTCATTCAATACAAAGTCATAAAACTTATCTAAATCTCTGTAATTTTGCTCGCACATTATAGACATTGCGTATACAGGATTAGATTTGTTTAATTCTTTTCTCGCTTGAAGTAATAGACGAATAGCATTAACAGCCATGTCAAATGATCCTACCATGCCTCTAGTTGAATCATGTACTTCAGGTATGTAACTGTTTAGTGATATAGTAATCTCAGTTGGACCTTCAACGATTAACTTTTTAGCCATTGACAAATCAGTAACCATTGTACCGTTCATCACTGATAAACATCTTAGTCCTAATTGGCGACAATATCTAGTAATTGGCCAATATCTTTCAGGATTCATTAATGCTTCACCGCCACATATTACTACTGCACCATGTGGATTTAATTCATGAAATTCCTGAATAATATTCCCGCGTTCTTCTATAGTGATATGAGTAGGTAATACAACTTCTTCCCTAGTCCAATACATGCAGGTTTTACATTTTAGATTACATTGTAAGTTAGTATCTAAGAATAGAAATTTTGGCGGGTGATTCATTAGTCTATTTATGCAGGTTTATGCCCACTACTGTCAGCACCTGTTAATATCCAAGATTTTTCATGTCCTATTTGTATTGTAGGATCTCCCCATATAGTATAACCTAATTTTTTTACCCTATGACAAAATCCTGTATCTTCTGATAAAAAGGTTTCTCTTTCACTATCAGAAAATACTAGAGGTTTGAACCACGGGAATGTCAATGATTCAAATACACCCTTTTGAACACCCATGAATCCCATGCCAGTTGCTAATAATTCAATTCGCTCGCCATTAACATCGACCTCATTCCTAGGCATCCAATTCATTGTGTTTTTTTCTTTACCTTCAACTGCCTGTGCGTATATTTTATTATTATATTGAATATAAAATCCAGTTACAATTTTATGTTCGGGGTTACTAATTAATTTTTCTAAATCTTTAGGTGTCCAAACGCTATCACTATCAATCCAAACAATCCAATCGTATTTTACTTTTCCATTAAATGGCTTGAAATCTTTAGGAGGATATCCTGTTCCACCTAATAACCAATTACGGCAATTATAAATTACAGGTGTATAAGTAGTGCTAACATTAAATGCTATACCTTCTTTGTTTAACCAAGTAACGGTATTAGTCCAACATGTCACCCACGTTCTACTAAATGACATTCCAGGAAAACAAAATACTATATTCATAATTATTATTAATTTGGTGCCTCGTGACAGGGTCGAACTGCCGACATTCGCCGTGTAAAGGCGCTACTCTACCACTGAGTTAACGAGGCTTTTTTACTTTTAACCTTGACCTCTATATTTTTTAAAACTTCTTTTTTCTGTTTTATTTAGAGTGCTAGTCTTAACCTTTCCACCTTGACTAGTTCGTTTAACAACCGATTTTGTAGTACCCTCAGATGCCTTAGCCATATAATATCCTTTTTAAAAATGTACAGTATTTACTTAGAATACAGATACAGAAAAAAATATTAAGCTAGGTATTCGTAATTGACAGTTTCAGTGTTATTTCTGAAAACACTAGCTCCATTTTTTAAATGAAATCTGCGAGCCATTTCAGTTGGTGGACTTAGTGTTACAAAACGACTAATATGAGGTTTATTGGATTTAATATAACTAACAGCATTTAAAATTAAATCTCTACCAGCACCTGGCTTATAACTCCATATAGTATAGAATATAGCCATGTTAGGATTGCTATCATGATTGAACAATTCGCTTTCTGTTGTAGGTATTTGGTCTTGATAACTAACACAAGTAATTGCTTTTACTATGTTATTTTCATCTTTCAATACAAAGATATCTCTATTGTTACCTATTCTTATAGAATGAGGTATATTGGGGCGAACAGGGTCCTCAGCCAATTTAGTAAACAATTCGTCTTGGTCTGATTTAATCAAGTATAACATATTGCTATTTATTATATGTAGATATAAAAGATATATTTTGGTGCCCCAGGTCGGACTCGAACCGACACGCATTTCTGCACTGGCTTCTAAGACCAGCATGGCTACCGTTACATCACCGGGGCTAATATAATTGGAGCGGGTAGAGGGAATCGAACCCTCGTATGCAGCTTGGAAGGCTGCCGTTCTACCATTGAACTACACCCGCACTGTTGGTGGAAGCGGTGAGATTCGAACTCACGGACCCCTTTCAGGGCCTTTAGTTTTCAAGACTAACGCAATCGGCCTCTCTGCCACGCTTCCCTAATAAGGTGCTCTGCATCCCTCGGCGGTAATTATAGCGCATCAAGCATATGGACCTCAGAACAACAATTAGTTCTTACCACACACCATCACACACGCCCTCCACCCGCTCTCGACAGGGATCGTTATCGCATTGCCAGCGCCGGTTAGGTTAAACCGCATGTTACCATGTGAAGATATTACTCTTCAGAACCACCCGTACATATCACTGTACTTCATATCCTCTGGGTCAGAGTATCCGTTGATTAGACGGAACGTCTTGGCGGAGAGTATAGGATTCGAACCTATGCACCGATTTCTCAGCGACGGTTTAGCAAACCGTTGTATTAACCACTCTACCAACTCTCCAATCTTGGTGCCTCCGGAGGGACTTGAACCCCCAACCAACGGCTTATGAGGCCGCTGCTACTAACCGATTGAGCTACAGAGGCATATACTTGGTGCCCGGGGCCGGACTCGAACCGGCACGCCTTGTGAGCGAGAGATTTTAAGTCTCTTGTGTCTACCTATTTCACCACCCGGGCGTTAATTTTTAAAGAACTTCTAATTTCTCAGTGTATGTATACATTGTACACGACACCTGCATATTTGTCAATTATTTTAAGAGACTTTCTACCCGATCTAGAACTAGATCCCAATGCTCAGTAAACCTGTGACCACCGTTCTCCAAGATGGTTGTTGTTGCGTAAGGAAAGCCTTCTAGCATAGATTCATGGGGGATGACCTCATCATCTTTAGCGACAAACAAACTCACCAAACTAGGGGAATAGATTTCACGGACATGTTTCCGCATACTATCTAGTTTATCTAAATGTGCTATAGAAACAAGAAATTCTTCACCAGTATAATAGTTTTTGTTTGGTCCTAACTTCTCCTTAAGAGTCTCGCTGGGGGTAGAACTAGGATTAACTAACACAGCACAACTGTCATACAAGTGACCGAAATAATTTGCGTAAAATGCTCCTAGACTAGTACCAACGAATACCAATTTTTCGTTTGGTTCTCGGGATTTCATAAAGTCACAGACAATACCGTCGACCAACTCACCCACTAGATCGGGGTCAAAGGGCAGATCGGGTGCGATTACCTTATCGTCACCGAACCGTTTTCTGAGAGCGGTGACCTTATCACTAGTGCCTGAACTCGCAAAACCATGTAAGTAAACTATCATATTGACGCCCAAAAGTCACTGTCTGAACTATAGTATAGCAAACTATAGAATATTTGTCAAATTTTGGATACGATATTGTCAGGAAGATGCTTTAAATCAAAGCCTAAATTAGATAATTTTTCTTTACCATTTGGACTTAATTTGACAAATCCAACTATTATCTTTTCATGCGGTTCGCCCTGAATTAATCTAGTATAATGATATCCATCAGGATTTAAATCTAATATCTTTTTACCAGTTAAAAACTCAGCATATTTATTGTCAATTGGTTTTGCGCCTGCTTTAAGCATTAATTTTTCAGCAGGTCCGCTTACTTCTGCCCATGCTCTTTTTGTTTTAATGTCATCTTTTTTGAGCATGTTATAATCTTTTAATCCTTGTGCAGTGGCTTTATATTCACCTTCAGGATTAAGTTCTGTTTCAGTAGCACTAGCAATCATTTTAAAATTATCCGTATTAGATACTTGTTTATAAACACCTAATGCAGTTATATGATCACCACGGCGAACTACTTTCCAATAACCTAAATCATTTGCTAATTCTTCAGCACTATTAGCGCTTTTAAAGCCGCCAATCTTTTTATAACTACGCTGAAGCATATCCCATATCTTATCCGCATACTTCATTTTTTGTTCAGGAGTATGTAGATTAAGAACCTTTTCAACTAATAATTGATGATAACGCATCTAGTATTTATGCAATGCGGCAATATCATATCTACAATGGCGTTGTATAAATAACAATATATGAACAATATTTATTTAGTTACGTTTCCAGGTGGCGGTGGTGGTGATTTTTTATGCTCTCAAATTTCTAAAGACATTAATTTTTATCCATTAGAATCAAGCATGAATACTGCGACTAATACATGTGAGTTAGAGAATCCATTTTTAAAATGGAATATTGACCTAAAATCTCATCATAAATTTAAGGTTTTAGAAATTTCTGATGTTATGTTAAAAGAAATAGAATTATATTATAATGAAAAAGATTTAGTAGCACCTACTCATTTTTTCGGTAATCTTAGTGAAATTAAATTGCCTAGGCTTAAAGGAGTTCACCTATACACTAAACAATTTTTTCCCCTTTTCTATTTGTTATATTGGATAAAAAGATTGTCTGGCCCGAAGCACTTTATAGATAAAGAGACTTTTTTAAGAAAGGTAACAGGTGCTAGTAGCTTACCCAATGATGCATATGCTAAATTCTTTAGAGATAAAATAGCAGATAATATATTGGCAAATAGAAATTTTGTATATGATTTTGAACTAATAGCCGCAACTAGATTACTTGGTAATGCCATAGATTGCATTGAAAGGTTTTATAGATATTATTGTTTTATTTTTTCCTTTCCTAATCCTCACACCGTATCTAAAGATTGGATTCCATATAATATAGATAATCTCTATCTAGACCCAGTTAATAACTCAAAAGAATTTTGTCAACTGTTCAACATGGAAAAACCAATTAATCCCGAAATTATTGCATCATATTATTCCAAAAATTTACAGGTAATCGAAGAAACATTTGGCGAACCATATGAAGTTTTTATTCTCGGTGATTGGTTATCAAAATTAAAAAAATGGATTGAACTTAAATGTCCAAATTCATATTCAATTAATTTTTAATTTTTATAGGAAAATCAATGAACAATATCTATTTACTTGCATTTAATGGCGGATCAGGAGGAGATTTTTTATGCTCTCAAATCTCTAAAGATAGTGATTTTTATCCATTAGAATATAAAATTAATCCTATTACCAATACCTATGATTTAGAAAATCCATTTGCAAAATGGAATTTAAATACAAAAAACCAATTCATGCAAGATTTACTAGTTACTACCGACAATACATTAGAAAATATAGATTTACATTATAATGAAAAAAATTTAGTAGCACCTATTCATTTTTTTAGTTATTTTAATCAAGCGCATTTAGATACAATATATAGATTACCTAGACTTAAGATAATTAGAGTATATAGTAATCAATTAACTCCCCTTTTTTATTTATTACTATGGATAAAAAGATGGGTTCTCATACAAGAGTGTGAAAATAAAGAGATTTTTATTAGAGAACAAATTTCAACGTATACCTCTAAATTCGATATAGCTGCTAGAAATAAAATACTTGATAGCATATTTGCTAATAGAAATTATTATTATTCATTTGAAATTTTAGCCATGTCAAATTTATTTAATAATTCCACGGATTTTGTTAAGAATTTTTTTTTAAAAAAATATAATTATTATAATACCTTCGTTCAAAATAACACTGGTAAATGGATTCCATATAATATAGATAATCTCTACTTAGACCCAGTTAATAACTCAGAAGAATTTTGTCAACTTTTAAATATGGAAAAACCAATCGATCCCGAAATTATTTCAAACTACTACTTTAGAAATTTACAGGTAATCGAAGAAACATTTGGCGAACCATATGAAGTTTTTATTCTAGGTGATTGGTTATCAAAATTAACAGAATGGGTACAAATTCAGTGCCCAAATGCATATTCAGTCGATTTTAAAATTTTGTAATATAGGAACCCATTGTTCTCTTAGTTGAGTCATACTATTTTTAAAACCAGCAGGTGTTAATTCTCTTTCTTCTATAAACATATAATTTTGATCAAAAAACTTTTTGGCTTCAACAGATCGTATTGTACGAGAAAAGTTTCCCACATACCATTTAACTATGTCCTGATCAGTGCCTTTGGGCAATATGATACCCCAAGCTGCATATACATTCATTCCCGGCACCCATCGATTCATCAACGGAGCATCAATTCCTACTAAAGGTTTTTCTCCGCATATACTAATGAATTTAATTTTTCCACTAGATAACAATGTAGCGGCTACCGCAGTAGGGACAATACCAAACTCAACATGACCTCCGGCAACGTCTTGTGCGGCTTGAGCAGGGCCTTTATATCCCACAGTCTTTACTAATTCACTAACTTTGACCTTTGTGGACATATATTCAAATGCTAATTTATGAGCACCGCTACCAGCAGCAAAAGTAATAGGTTTGTCAGTATTTTTAATTCTTTCTAATAATTCAGGCACACTATTAACGGTGCTACCACTATAAGCAATAATAGCTAGCGGGCTTTTAGCAATAGTAACTACATATTCAAAATCATCTAATGTATATTTTACAGCTGGTTTATTGAAGAATTCACTAGTGACCCAAATTCCTTGATGACTAGGCACATAGATATTATAGCCATCTGCGGGTTTTTTGATGAATTCATTCATGGCCACTACACCATCTGCACCTGGCTTATTTTCAATAACAAAATTAATTTTAGGATTTAACTTTTCTAATATACTACTAACACCCCTAAAACTAATTTCATTACCCGACCCAGGTGCAAACCCTACAAGAACATTTATTGGTTTTGTAGGCTCCCAAGCATATGCTGATACCGACAAACAAGTTAATACAATTATTTTAACAATGTTACTAAAACATCTGACCATTTGTTTTTTATCTCTATAGTTTGATTAAAGTTATATTCAATCCAACTTGTTGTAAAATAATTCCAAGTTAGATTATGTTTATATGCAAATTCTAATATATGAGAATTCTGATTACTTATCTCCCCTAACATATTGGTACTATTTTTATACCAAGTGTAATCGGGATATTTAATATTAAATCCACCTGCTTCATGCCACCAAGCATAACTAGACATGTCTGGTCTATAAATTAACATTATCCAATCATTAGGAAAAAATGTTTTTACGTCATCTAAGATATATGCCCAATTATGACTTTTGATTAGCCTTGTACCATCTAAACTCGACCATGCTTGATCTATATACTCAGCATCAAGTATTGCATCGAATTCCATGTGTCGCCCAAAGTATGCACCCTTATGTCCACTAAATCCATTATGACTATATTCTCTCTCAGAGGTGCGATCACTAATATTAAATCCATCAAGACTTTCAATAGTCTGCGCTATTCCGCTCCACCGACTTCCAGGCACACCAGTAAAAAATATTCTTTTAGGAAGTTCTATGCCATTCTGCATACAATCTAGGCCTTGTTAAATGTTCATCTATTTTTTCTACTGTTTGAACATAATTGTGCTTTTTGGCAAATACATTTAATTTATCAAATGTCCATGGGAAAAAAGGAATATCTAAACACTGTTTATTATCGTGGTCACGACGACCTGGATTTAATCTCCAATATATTCTTGATGAAGGAGTTAAACAACTTACTACTTTTTCAATTTGGCGTTCAATGATTTCACTAGTGCCGAAATTAATACTACCTAAGCAAGTAGCAACATCAAACAACCTATTTGGTTCATATTCTTCTATGGTACATTTATAGTCAGCCTGAGCAAACGCAGGATCTATACCTATAACATTTTTTACTAAGGACTTAAAAGGATTAGCCCCACATCCTACATCTAACAACCATTCATCATCATTGATGAAAGTTGATATTCTTGCAGGGCTAGTCAATCCTCTTGAGTCACCTGATACCCAATGTTTAGAAAAATATTCATTTAAAAATTTTTGATTATGCATTTAATCATTTACCGCGATTAGAAAAATATTTATTATTTTATCTATACGCGGAAAATATTATTTGGAAGTGCGGGTGGGGTTCGCACCCACTGCAATCCGTTCTATTGGACTACGTTGGCACCGCACTATATTTGGCGCACCGTAGGGGACTTGAACCATCATGCATGATTTGGCGGTCCCAAGGGGTAACGATCCCCTTCTTTCAGCGTGACAGGCTGATGTGCGTCCATGAACACTTTGAGACCTAACTCAATCTACTGCCAATGGGCATTCTACCATTACGAATGTCATTGCCCAACTTAGCAGCCTCTTTAATTCTTTGTTTGCCCTCGTCGCTAGCATTCTTGACACCCCAAGTTTCAGTTTGAGTATGACAATTAGGACAAAGATAACGATAATTTTCTAGTCTATCGTTTTTGTTGTTTCCGTCAATGTGGTCAATCTGAAGTCGTATCGGCTTGCCGTTATATTCAGATATACCACATTCAGTACATTTGTACTCGGTGAATCTTCTAAAATATGAAAGTGCGTTTGACTTAGTGTAAATACCACTTTCAATCTTTTCTTTTAATACATGTTGTATACCACATTCATTACAGCAATATTTGCCCTTACTTTGAGAGGGGTGCCACATAAATTTGGTATCGCAGTTTAAGCAGTTCTTTTTCGGCATAGGTTAGTCCTTTGATAAAGTATTTATCACTCTAACCTAGAAATTGCGCTAACGGTGCATATACTGACAGGCTTTACACCTGATTGGACATTTGCTAGCGCACTCAGTCTAATGTCTAAATCATCAACTTGGCAGGGGTATAGGGATTCGAACCCCAACGAACGGAATCAAAATCCGGTATGCTACCATTACATCATACCCCAATTGTCTTGGTGGGTCCACCCGGACTCGAACCGGGAACTCTCAGATTAAAAGTCTGATACTCTGACCAATTGAGTTATGGACCCGAAAACTTGGCTCCCCGGGGTAGGATCGAACTACCGACACCCTGATTAACAGTCAGGTGCAACTACCGCTGTGCTACCGAGGAATAAACTTACAACTCTACACGCTCACGAAAATAAGAGTCCCAACCCTCTTCAGGGGGAGCTCCTATTACACGAGTTTCAACAAAAAATCGATAATCTCCAAAAGTTACAGTGTATTCACGGGCGGCGTCAACTGCCTGTGAACGTGATTCATAGACACCAAGAACTTCTGTCCCTTCAGGACCTTCATCAGTGACTAGAACATATACTTGCATGATAGTTCCTTTTCTGTTCGTTTTTTCTCACTACAGAAACTATTATACATACCTACCGATTAATTGTCAAACGCTTGTTGCTAGTTGTTTTTTAGCAACAGTGATATTTGGTGCCTCCACTTGGACTTGAACCAAGGACTTCCACCTTATCAAGGTGATACTCTACCAACTGAGTTATAGAGGCAATTTGGTCGGGGATGCAGGATTCGAACCTGCGACCTTCTGCTCCCAAAGCAGACCGTCTAACCGGACTGACGTAATCCCCGAATTCTATGGCTCCGGTGGATGGAATCGAACCACCACTAGCGGTTTTGGAGACCGCCGCACTGCCATTATACTACACCGGAATTGTTTGGTGGAGTGTACTGGGATCGAACCAGTCGTGCCATAAAGACGGCGGATTTACAGTCCACTGCATCACCATTGATGCTTCCACTCCATATTGAAACACACTTTTTAGTTCTTTCGACCTCTCCGCGTTCGGTAAAGGTAATGTGTTTTAATATGGCGCGACTGGAGAGATTCGAACTCCCGACAGACCGGGTAGAAGCCGGATACTCTATCCACTGAGTTACAGTCGCAATATGGCTCCTCGACCTGGGCTCGAACCAGGGACCAACGGATTAACAGTCCGGCACTCTACCAACTGAGCTATCGAGGAAAAAATTTTGTAAATGTGTTATTTAATAACGTTGTATTTAAACCTCTAAAACTTAAATATTCTATCAAGAAAGATAAACTATTATTATTTTCTTTAATACGCAAATTTCTATGTATTCCTAAAACAAAACTGTTTTCATATATCTTTTCTAAGACTTTTTCTGTAGGCAATGAAGTTCGGTAATTCATAAACAACTTATTCATGCCGCTACTACAATGTAGTAATTCTGAATTAGGTAAAAACATATTATATAATGCAAACTCACTTGGCAATTCATCCTCAAAAAATAATGACGTATAATCAGTACAAATTATAGAATTGACTATAGATGTATTCATCTTATAAGGAGTCATGTAGTCAATATGAAGTTTTGGAATTTCTTTCTTATATTTTTTAGAAGTTTTTTCTAAAAAAACATCTACATCCATTCGTTTTTTGTTACCTTTATAATAAATGAACAAAGATCCATTACCGTGAGGTACATTCCAATCAGTAAGAGTGAATGGCTTTATAAAAAAATTCTTACTATCTAATATCAAATAATTTTCAGTATTAATTTTTTTAGCAATTTCTAATTTTAGAATTTGCTGTTGCCGCCAGCCAGATTGTAATACCAAATCATTTTGTATTAGTACTAATTTATGTCTAGTATAATACGGCGACAATGCCGATTGCCATTCACTTAATTCAATTTTAGTATCCTGAATTATAACGAAATGAGTTACATTGTCTATTACAAATTCCAAACTTGATGCTTGCAATAACATTGCATCAAAATCGGTACTAAAGGTAACAGTAACAAAATTCATATTTAAATTACTGTCAGTAACGAGGGGCTATCTATTTCATCAAAACCATTACTTTTTCAAAAGTTTCCTCAACTTCCCATGTACCGTGGGGAGGAGCAAACACAAAAGTAACTTCTTCTGATGTTCCATCTTCACGCAAGATAGTGCTTCTATGTACCGTTGCAATCAAATCTTTTCTAATTGCGACTTTTTTCCCTTTATGTGCGGGGTTAGCGTTGGTGAGTTTAATAAACATTGTATTTTCTTTTAAAGTAAATTGGTGCCCCCTGACGGATTCGAACCGCCGACCTACTGATTACAAATCAGTTGCGCTACCAGCTGTGCCAAGAGGGCGTGTTAATATTTAATTAGTATACACTAACTCAATAAAATTCTACTATGTTTTGGTAATCCTGCTCTTAAATAATCCATCTGATCAGCCAAAATATTACGATTTTGTAATATCATATTTTCAAAATGGTTTGGCACATATGGAACATATAGTAGTTCCATTCTTGCCTCTTTAAGAGTTTTACACCCTTTCATAGCGTTACAATCTTTACATGCGGTAACTACATTCATCCATACATTTTCCCCACCTTTGCTTTTGGGGATAATATGGTCTCTGCTTAGGCTGTTAACATTGGGAAAATAATCACCACAATATGCACAGATATGTCTATCTCTACCAAACAATGTTCTATTGCCTAGTGCTACTTTACTATGCTTAGTTGGATTAAATCCATGTCCTTTGATAGCAATAATTGATTGAGTTTCAATGTAACTTAGTTCGCCATTGCGTTGAATTCCACCACGATATTTAGCCACAATTTCACCCATAGTCCATGCAACACTTTTGGTTGCATGGTAAAGAATTGCGTTATCATATGAAATCCACTGTCGGGGCGTTCCCGATATATCCAGTGCTAAAACTGACATTAAAAACTCCTTGTTACTAACTATTTACAGTATGATCAATTTGGTAGAAATATCTATATGATACGTACCGCATTATACTAAATATATCTACGCTATAGAATCCATTAGCGCATACTATCAAGTTTACTTTCTGGTATTTTTTTAAGAGAATCTTTGCGAACCAAACAATCTCTTTGAGTACCATATTTAAACACACGCAAATATTCAATGCCATCAATCAACCTAATGTCGTTAGGGTTCTTGCATGAATATTTTTCTTTATTAACTAAATTTTCAAAATATGTTGTTTTCATGATTACTCCTTAATATGAACACTCTGGGGCCTCGCCTTACCAGGGCAAGCCTATGTCCGTCCCAAAGTGTGTAGTAAAACATACTACATGTAATATGCTTTACTACTCGGTATTTTTCAAGCCACATTAGGCTTTTCATCCACCGCGCCGCCCGTTTCTCCGATTTATAGTGCGGAGTAGGTCCTCGTTACCTTACACTGTCTTTCAATTGTATCTCAATCTTCCTTTTCTGTCAACCATAAAAAAACCTCGGAATATTCCGAGGTTCTGATAATTCGTATGTTTACTTGTTATCCAAACCTCGGAGTAGCCCTTCTATCAGATGTGGGATAGGCTGTCTCCAATGACCATGATTTAATATAGGTTGATAAGAAACAAGTTTTCATAAAGCTATTTATCCCTAATTATTATTTTAAATAATTACCAACTAGCTAATACACAATATCTAGTATATACTTCTAATGGTAATGTCCAATCATCTTCTATTTTAAATCCACGAGATACTAATTCTTTTATCAAAGGCTCGGTACTAGTAACAGTATTAATATGAGTATCTATTTGAAAATCTGTACTTTGTAAATAAACATATCCTGATTCATACTTTTTAAAGTTTAACCAATCATAATTCATATGCTCACATGAGGTATTAACTATCAAGGTATTGTTCTTAATATTATCTTCCCAAGTATTACATTGCGTTGCATCGGCAATTATTGATTTAAAATCCCAATCATAGTTTAATTTTCTACTGAAATTAGCCCAAAAATGATCTAGTTCAATTCCTATAGCACTTTTGATAATATCATGTTCATGTAACATATGGGGCAGCATACCATGCCACTGCCCCATAAAGATACAATAATAATCAGTTAAATTAGATAGGTGTTTAACCGCGCCAATCTTACTATGCAATTGTGAGTAAGTTAACCCATGTCTTAGATGCCTATGTGTGGCTTCATCAACATTTAAACCCCATTCACTAACTTGCATGAGTCTCCCAATTGAATTGGCTAGTTTTTCCATATACTATATTTAATATATGAGCTAGGTTTAATAATATAAATATTGTATGCCAAAAATAAATTATTTTTTAGATTCATACAAATATTTTTGCCAATTAAACCAAGATCCAATCACAGGTTCCGTATTAGACTATGGCTGTAACTATGGAATGTTTTTAGAAAGTAGCAGAAGTTTATTCTCTGAAAACATGTATACTGGTATAGATGTAGACTTAGAGGCATTGCAAGCTGGTAAGAAAATGTTTCCAAATGCAAAATTTATTCATTATGACAAACATAATTTTATGTACAACCCAACCGGGTCTAGAAGCCTTTGGCCTGACATTAATGAACAATTTGATTGTATTATAAGTTATAGTGTCATAACACATACCACAAAAGAAGACATGTTAGATGCTATTGCCTGGCTCTATACTAAGTTGAAATCAGATAAAAAAATGTTTATTACTTGGTTAGATCAAGAAAATAAAATAGCATTAGCTTACTTTTATCAAAAACGTATGAAAGATTTTGGTAGTTGTGATAGGATTCAAACAGAAGATTACGTTTATCTCATTGACAATAAAACATCCAAAGTACCCAATGATGGGATGTTTTTAGCTTTTTACAAAAAAGAATATTTGGCTAGCTTGTTGTCCGATTATGATTTTTCTTTAGAGCAATCACCTGATTTTACTAATAGATGTTTTCAAGACTGTATAATTATAAAGAAAATATAATGAAATATTATTTTAAAGTTAATTTTTTAGAGACTAGGAAGTACACTGATTATTTTTTAAAATTAATTTCCTCGACAGTTTTTATTAATAACAGTGTTGCTTCGGTGTCATTTAATATTAATGATCCGATGATAAAAGAAATTTCTTCAACATTGAAAGAACTGCAATTACCTATGATTGGTCAATTTATATTTTTTAAACATCACCGTAATCAAGATATACACAAAGAAGATATCAGATGTAGTTTAAATTTGCCTTTAATAGGATATGAAAACTCATTGATGCATTTTTATCAAATTAATGCTTTACCTATAAAGAAAAAAAGTGCTTATTATTATAAAGAAACTGATGAAAAAACAATAATAGAGACTTTACCAGGTACAAACGAATGGGTTTTGGTTGATTCTTCCGTACCACATTGCATTGTTAACAGCGATTTTAATAATCCTAGATGTACGATAGCCTTAAGATTTTTAGGAAACCCGACACTGGAAGAATTGAAATTTAAAATTGAACAATTACAGCAACATTAATTTTTCATAATATTGATTTTTTAATATTACCGTTTTTTCATCTAATTTTTTACCAAATGATTCAAAAGTTAAAGTATCATCTTGTAGAAATTTAAATAAATCTTCCATAGTATATCCTAAATTAAGAATTCTTCCTACCCAAGTAGCAGCGCCAAATTTATTTTTCTTTTGAACTCTTGGGTCGTTTCTAATATCTTTTACTAAAGCAACTGCTTCTTGAAAAGTCATATCATCATTTTCCCACGGACGATCCTTTTCTATTTTAAACCCGAATTTTTTAGGATCCCTATCTATTTTACTAGAATTTCTTCCATCTGGAGAGTCTCTAACAGTAAGAGGCAAAAATCCAAATACATCAAGAGGACAATCATCACTAACTAAGTAATCTACGCTAGCCAGTATACTTTCCCTACTTTCACCAGGAAGTCCGGCAATAAAAGTACTACTCGCAATAATATTATTTTTCCATAACTCATTACAATAACTTAAAGTTTCTTTAATTCTATTTGGACCCAGTCCTTTACCTATTTTTTTACCTGCTTCTTCATTCAGTGTTTCTATTCCAAAGTGAAGACTTTTTGCACCGCTTTCTAAAAGGAGTTCCCTCATCTCAGGAAACTTCCAAATTAAATCTAATCTCGCATAACTAGTATATGTTAATTTAAACGGTAATGTAGTTAACACACTATGTATGAATTCCATTTTAGGAACACTTTCATTGATTAGTTCATCAGTAAACATGTAATGAGTAGTGCCATATAGTTCATAATTTCTAAGTAATTCTGATTTTAAAGTTTCTCCATTTTTTTGCCAATCACCTGCTTTTTTACCTATCAGGTCAAATCTGCAAAATGCACAACTAAAAATACACCCTCTAGCTATTTCCACAGGTAGAGATTCACCATGGAAAATAATATCATGGGGTTCATATATAATTTGACTATGAGCAAATTGTTCTTGAGTATAAAAATAATCATTTCCGTCAATGTAAATACATTGGTCCTTTTTCATTATTTTTATATCATCGCCGTCTTTAAGATGTCTAATCAATTTAATAATAACATTATCGGCTTTGTTTAATATAATGTAATCAGTTCCTGCCCAATAACAATAGTCAGTTAGTCTAGCACCACCTAAACAAATTTTAACTTTTGAGTTTTTAGATTTAGCATAATTGGCTATATTAGTAAATTCTTCATTAGGTCTTCCAAAATTCAAAACTTTTCCGTTAATTCGTTTTTCCATTAGGGTAGCACCAAACCCCACTAATAAAGTGTCTTTAGTGACAAATTTATCTATGATTTTTTCTAATTGGTCATATTGATAAAAACTAAAAAGATCAACAACTTGACAAGTATAGCCATATTTTCGTATTTCAGTAGCTACTTTATAAGTACCTGCATATTTTCCATATCCATATGTGTCAGCAACGTCAGTAAATAATATTATCTGCATGTCATATTTCGATTGGTAAAAAGCCGTAGATAAATATACTTATCTACAGTAGCAGTTACAGATAATAAAATGATAAAAATATTAGATCAAATTGAAGTAAGTAAAGTTTTAGAGGCATATTATGCTCTAGAAAACGGGATAGTTTGGACTGGATATGGTCAGAATAGTAGACAGACAGGTCTTCAATATAAACTAAATGAGGATCCTTGGACAAGCGGTGTAGGTAAAAGTAAGGGACATGAGTTAGATTATGACATAATCAATCCCTTTTTTAAAGACACAATATTTGAAAATATTATTGAAAAGTATTCGTTAAAAAGAACTAGATTCATGTGGCTTGGGCCATATTCTTGTTATAGTATGCATAGGGATTATACGATAAGGATTCATGTTCCAATAATAACAAATCCAGACTGCTATTTTGTTTTTAAATTAGGGGAAGTTATTCATTTGCCAGTTGATAGTGTTTACCAAGTTACTACTACTGAACTTCATACTTTTATTAATTGTTCCAATAGCTATCGATTACATTTAATAGGAATACCAACATTTGCTAATATTAGGTCAAATTAAATAAAATGTTTACAACTAAAAGTGTTTTTGACCAAGACTATCACCTAAGTCATAAAGAACAATTATTGAATTATTTTATTGCGGCTTATCAGGAAAAAGATCATCCGGGACATATTAATATGTGGGATGAAAATTGGGAAGAAAAAAATTTCACTTTACCTTATTTAATTTACAAAAGTGAAAGATTTAGAAATGGACACGGTGACATGCATATTATACTTGATGAGCAAGATAATATTATTGCCAATGCAGGAGTCAACATATCTGATTTTGATCCTTTTGTAGCTTTATCCGGTGTTAGGTCTTGGATAAATAAAGAACATAGAACGCAACTATTAATTGGAAAATATATCTTACCCATACAGTTGAGTTGGGCAAAAGAAAAAAATTTAAAGACTATTGCTATATCATTCAATGATTATAATAAAAATTTAATAAAACATATTACAAGATCGGGTTTAGGAATTAAAAAAAGACGTGGTCCACATAGTATGTTTTACAATGGTCAATATGAAGTTGAGTTCCCAGTGACTATTAATTATACTAAACAATGGGTAGTATACCACAAAATAGACGAAGATTATATCCCAAATTGGGAATTAATAAGGTATGTTGAATAATGAAATATTTGGCCTCATCTGCACATAGTTTAAGTATAGTTCAATTATTATCTGTAATCCTAACTATAATAGGGTTCAACTATTTTGATTTTAATTTAGTAAATTGCTCCTTAATATTTTTAGGTTATTTTATTTTTAGTGGTTTGGGTGTAAGCATGACATTGCATAGATACTACTCTCACAAATCATTCGAATTTAGATATACATGGTTGAAATGGTTATTTACTATAGTAGCAGTATTAGCCGGACGAGGCAGCCCTGTTGGATGGGCTTATATACATCGATTACATCATAAATTTTCAGATACAGATAAGGATCCACATGGAGCTAAAACTGTAGGATGGAAAATAATATTCCCAAGTCTTGTAGAAAATTACAAAGATCCTATAGACAAAAAGGTTATCAAAGACTTCATGAATAAACCTCATATACTAATAAGTAGGTATTACATGGGTTTTATAATATTATGGTCTGTTCTATTATTAATTCTGAGTCCTGCTATCTTTTATTTTTTGTATGTCATACCTGTGTTTTTGACTTTTGTAAGTCTAGATTTGTTTGTTTTATTAACACATAAATACGGGTACATTAGTCATAGTACCACCGACAACAGCAAAAATAATTGGTTTATATCATTGATTCTTTGGGGAGAGGGATGGCATAACAATCACCATAACAACCCAAGAAAATGGAATTTAAAAGAAAATTGGTGGGAAATAGATTTATTATCATACTGCATAATGCTTGTAAAAAAATGAGTAAACTTATCTCTAACAATACTCTAGTAACCCAACTATTTTTAATTATAGCAATTATAGGGGGAATCATTGGGCTCTATAACTATGAACTGACTGTAGACCACATGATGTTAATTGTTACTGGGTATTTTTTATATAGTTGCTTAGGCATAGTAATAACATTTCATAGGCAATTGACTCACCAAAGTTATAATACGTATCCTATACTAACTAAAGTCTTTAGTTTTTTAGGTTGTATGGCCAATACAGGAAGTTCAATATCTTGGGTTGCTACGCATATTAAACATCATTTACATTCTGATAAACCAGGCGATCCTCATAGTCCATGGATTTCAAAATGGAAAATATTCCTTCTTAATTACCCCAGTGACAGTGGAATAAAATGGAGAATGCGTAAACTTATCAGTGACCCTTTTCATTTATTTTTGCATAAATATTATAATCTCTTGATAGTATTATATAGTTCAGTGTTGTTTATATTAGGAGGTTGGAAATTAATGATATTTTTACATTGGATACCAACTGTAGTAGTAGCGGTAATGAGCAATGTTGTAAACTATGCGGGACACAAAGATAACTGGTATGGATCATATAAAAACTTTAAGTTAAATGACCATAGTGCGAACAGTTGGGTATTCGCTATACCAAGCTGGGGTGAAACTTGGCACAACAATCATCATAGATATCCAAGAAATTATACCACTAGATATAATTGGTACGAATTAGATATATCTGGGCTAATTATTAAACTTATTAAAAAATAAAAATGGATTATTCAGATTATTTTACAATATTAAACATAGATTTTCCAGTAAGGGAAAAACTGTATCATGAATTAAATTATGCTATTTCAAAAAATTTATTTTATATCAGTCCTACTGAACAAGTGCGATATAATATAAACAAAGATTTAAGAAAAGAAATACAAGATATAATGCCGTTTAAAATTAGTGATTGTGGATTTTTTAAAAATGTTCCAAATTGGACCTATCCAGTTCATATTGATGGGCAAAGACTTTTTGCAGTTAATATGTTAATGGTAGATGATCATGATGATTTTGAGGTAGTATTTTATGTAGATGATTCTAGTTTAGCAAATGATATTGATGGCACTGATAAAGAAAAATTTCGCATCCCTTATGCAAAAGACCAACTTGTATTACTAAACACTAAGAAATATCATTCCGTGAGAAATATAAGTAACACTACAACAAGATATCTATTATCTATTGGTAATATAGATACTGGCTATCATGAAATTAAAAATAAATTTATTTGATATTTAAATCGTTAAGAATTTTTTGATGCTGTTTTAAGAATTTTATACTTTCAATTTTAGCAGCCTCACCAAATATGCCAATTGGGATAGACCCTTTACTTAGCATATCTCTTCTAGTCTCTGCTGAATTCATTTCAGTTTGAAAGTCATTGATAATTTTTTCTTTAACAGATAAAGGTAATGACTTATCAACAACTACCCCTAAAGTTAATTGCGTTGGAAATTTTTCTTTATACTCTTCGACCCAAGTATTAACCTTTACACCCGTAAAAGAAATATCGTGAGTAGAAATTATTAAATTTATTTTGTCATTATTGATGAAAGAGAGTATTGTAGGTAAATTTGCAAAATAGCAATCTACATGTCCTCCCAACAAATCAAGTGTTGGTTTATTTCCACCCGTAATATAGTTAACTATTTGATGATCTTTGTTTATTTTATTAAAAAATATTTTAGAAGTTATTTCTTCTACCCCGTTAACAGCGGTACTTGCAAAATTCAAATCCTTTTTATAATTTGATATATCACGAACATTTTTAAATCCCAAATCTGTCCTACATGCTAATACAGCCGGACTTGATGCAATTAATCCAATTATCTCAAGGTCATCTACATTGTAAATTAAATTTTCCTTATATATAATTTTATTAGTAACAAATGTATTTTCCATGACAACGAATGACATAGATTTTTTTTCTTGCATTTCTCGTATACCAAGCTGACCGTTTGCCCCTGGTTTATTAGTAACCATATAATTTAATGATAACTTATTTTTTATCAATGCTCTAGCTATAATATCAGTATTACCACCAACCGCATACCCAACAATTAGTTCTTGTTGACGATTAGCAAAGCTATTTGTTATTAACCCAAAAATTAAAACTAATTTAATTAGAACTTTCATTTTTCATTTTTCCTACTCTGTAAATTTTTTTAAATGATACGAGGCCCTCAGGACCGTTGTCATTTGTATACACATATTTACTAGCCATTTTAACCATAGAGTTTATTCCCTCTTTCCAAATTTGGTAGGCTCTAGATTCTGTATGGTTGATTAAAAACCAATGGTCATACTCTCTATTCCAATCTAAGATTGGCTTATCAGCTTGAAACCAATTATTATTCCAAGTTGAATAAATTATATTTCTCAGCATTTTCTCATGAATAAGATTATAAACTTTAGTACCAATTGGTACAGTCCAAATTTTTTGATGTACAGGATTTAACTCTAAGTATTTTTTAATAACATGTGCTTGTTTACATATTATTTCAAATGCATTTGGGTTCCAGTAAAAATACTCTACTGTTGCATTATCATATCCTTGAAGGTAATTTTCTACCCCCGAATTAGTAGCTCTATCGGTAAAACCAACAACAAAATCATTAAATTTATTAATAGCAGATCTAGGTTTACATACACCTAATATTACACCAATTTTTTGATTTTTATCTAAAACTTTTCTTACATCATCAATAGCAGCAATATCCCACCTGACCCCACTGACCGGGCTTAGTAATTCTCTCCGATTTTCAATCCATCCATCGTCATTGCTTTTTAAATAAGAATCAAAGACATGGTCAGTTAAATCCGATACCGTAATTTTTATATCAGGATATAAATTGTGAATATCTTTCAGCCTCGGTATTGTTTGTAAAACATGCTCAGAATATAATGAATTGGATGAAGATTGATCGTTTTTATCTAAGTTTTTTACTGAAACTGTTCCTTTTTCAAAATGAATAACTAGCAGTTCATCAACCTTTAAATTTTGACGAAGGAAGCTAGTTAACAAATTATGTGAGTCTGCTCCACCACTATATAGAATTATAATATAATCATATTTTTCCCGCAATTCCTTGGCTCTTTTGTCATATAACTCATCAAGAGTTTGGTTAGGTTCTACTGTCCAATCAAATTTATCAAAAGCATTGTCATAAAACGCCCATTCTACTTCTTGATTAGTTTCGGTAGCATGAATGCAAGCTAAAATTTTATTAGTAAATGTTTTAGATCCTACACGGTAGTAGCTGTTATTTTTCATATTATGTATTTATTGAGTAAATAATAGTAGTTTATATTTCATCGAATGAATCCAAAAACCTGTATGTTTCCTTTCACTTCATTGAGTGTGTCGCCCCGAGGCGCAATCAGACCATGCTGCATGTATAATAGTCCTGATATGCCCACTTGGGAAAATATCAAAGACTTAACATCGGAAGTACCATGGCCTAGCAAATCTATTAAGATACTTCAAGAAAAAATGTTGAGTGATCGCATAGAAGAATTAACTCCATTGTGCAACTCTTGTTGGGAACCTGAAAATGCAGGACTTGATAGTCATAGATTAAGATACCAAAGATTATTAGCACTTCCAAATGAAGAGTTAATTAAAACCCCTAAACTAACATTTTTAGATTTACAGTTTGGATACTTATGTAATTTAAGTTGTATTATGTGCCATCCCGAAGAAAGTTCACAGGTTCAAAAAACAATTTTCAAATTAATAGACAATACTTCAAATACTAAACAAAAAAAAATTTACCAATCTAAGGTAAATTTATATGACAACCATGATTGGACTGTAGATGAAAATTCGTATCAAAAAGTTTTGGAATTATGCCAGCCTGTCAAGAATATTAAAATATCAGGGGGAGAGCCATTTTTTAATCCAAAATTTAAACCTTTCTTAGAATTTTTATTATCAAAAAAAGTTCCAATTGAATACTTGCATGTGACCACAAATTTAACTATATACGATAAAGACATTGTTGAACTGTTAAATAGATTTACTAATGTTAGATTTAGATTCAGTTTAGAATCAATAGGTAAAGAAGATGACTTTATAAGATGGCCTAGCAGATGGGAGGAAAAACAAGAAAATTTACATGCATATTTAAGTCAGTTACACACAAAAAACATTGTTTCTAGTACATGCATCCAAAGTTTAAATCTATTTTCTTTTTCAAATACTATTAAATTCTTGAAAAATTTACGTTATAATATCAATATTCAACAACAAATTGCTGAAAATTCATTAGCTGGGATTTATTACTCCGACAAACAATATATTGAACACTACTTAAAAAATAATGAAGCTAATTTTATATCTAAGTATTTAGAAAATATTATAACCCATATCAATGATCCTTCATTTCAAGTTAATTATTTTCTAGATATGGCCAAACTACAAAATAAAAATATACAAAACGAATTTCCAATTTGGTATGAGTTTCATACCAAATATATTAGAGATTCAAATTCAACGTAAAGTTTGGATTTAGTGCGTGAAGATATTCGTAAAATGCATCATTTAATTTTGAATCCCGTTTTCTAAATGTAATAACTAATGCAATTCTTTTACCTGTTAAAAAATTAGCTCCATGAATAATATCGGTTCTAAAATAATACCAGGTTTTAGGTTTTAAAATCGTACTAGTTATTTCTTTATAACCTCTTATATCCCGTATATTTTTCATTGTTTCATGTTTATATAACGAGCTATTTGGATCATGATACCAACTTGTAATAATATTTTCACCGCCCAAATCTATAAAATATATAAGTTCACCGGCTCTTCCTTTATCAACATGGGGGGTTTGCCAACCATTTTTTTCCGTGGATTTGGGCCATGTTGTTTGAAGATGAATCATCCAATCGTCTCCGACCGAATCTTTATCCCCATTATATTTAAATTCAGAAAGTAAAGGAAAAGTGTTTTTAGACCATTCAATCATAGGTTCTAATTCATTTGGATGTAGCTTATGATGTAAGAAATAAGCGACATTTGTAATTCTTCCATCATCAGTATCAACATATGGTCTTCTATCAGGATCATTTATTTGATCTAATTCACTAGCTACTACTCGTTGCGGATCAGGTTCATAGTTTTTAGGAACAGGAGTCTCTAAATTTCGATTCCCTAAGTTCATATCCATATAGCAAAGAATTTTAGAATAGTCCATTTTGTCTCATAAATATCTATTTATTATAAGAGAAGTTGAATGTTTTTTACTGGCCATAATAATTGGTATCAATGGGGATATGACAATTCAAATTGGTTAGGGCGACGGACATCAATAGATCAGACATTTTGTAGTAGATATGTCATTGACAAAATAAAATCAATGACATTTGCAGAAGCTTTGGATTATAACTTAAAGACCTTTGTTAATGACTTTCCAAATGAAAAATATGCTTTATTATTATCTGGAGGATCAGAAAGTGAAACGGTATTTCGAACATTTATAAAAAATAAAGTTGACTTTACTCCATATATTTTTCGTTATGAAAACGACATAAACATTTACGATGTATCATACGCTATTACACTGTGCGAATCACATGAGAAAAAATATAGGTTAATTGATCTAAATTTAAAAAAATTTTTTGAACATGGTGCCGAAAAAATAAGCGAATATGCTCAAATTGACAACCCCCGTTTGTTACCACAATTAAAGTTTTTAGATTATATTGATGAAATGCCAATTGGCTGTCACGGTGAACCGAGCTGGCATAGGCTTAATCATAGTTACGAAGAGCCTGGTATATGGGTTAATTCTGAATTTGAATTTGAAATGGGATGGGACAAATATATTCAACGCACCAATCGAACATCTATAATGTTATGGTTTAAATATACCCCCGAACTTGCATTAGCATATAACCAAACACCGTGGATTAATACGTTAATAAATGACGGATTTTATGGTAAGCTTGGGCCTAGAAGTACAAAAATTCAAGCATATAAACAAGTTTACCCTGAAATGCTTTTTAGAAAAAAACAAACCGGATTTGAAAAAATTGAATTCGTTATTGACGAATTTGAAAAATTTTTATATCAAAAGTATAATGGATTTTTATACCGAGGAATAGTACAACGATCTAGAGAGGAAGTTTTTAAAATATTATTGAAAAATGTAAATACTTTTATGACGTTACTGCCGTAACTAATTGATGCGTAATATTATTTTCCAAACAATAAGCGTCTATTAAAGATTCAAATCTTGCCAAACCTAAAGGATCCGATTTAAAGTTTAGATATTGCTCTTCACTTTGCCAAATATTATGCATAGTAAGAGTTAGATTATCTTCTGAATATTCAAACTGTGAGGTTAACCAAAACATAGTCTGTACATAATTATTACTAAAGTTTATACAGTATTCAATTTCCTCCGGTGAAGAAAATGACCATTGTGGTATATAAAAATTTACTGAAGTGCTAGGTCTTACTTGAGTTCTTGTCACAGTGTACATACTATTCTCCCATTATAATGTATTTATTATAATTAGAATTAAACCTTTGGTAACCAAAGGTTTAATAGTCCATCACAGAAGTTCGTAGTCCTGTTTACCTACTCCACATTCAGGACAAGCAAAATCATCAGGTAAATCTTCCCAATGACCTTCTAGTTCTTCATTGTGGACATGACCACATACGATACAAACGTGTTCTTGATTAGCCATGAGTTAACTCCTCCAATTTTTGTAGATAGGCGGCCGCATGACGTTCTTCAACTCGCTTAAGAGCGGCAAAACGTTTTTCTGCCTTAGCTAAAATTTGTGCAAATTGTTCGGCATGCTCTCGGCTTTCTTCAATTTGTTCACCAAATTCTTTGACTGCATGACCATACATTTCATCGGATGCTTGTCCTTGGAACGTTGGATACATTTCCATGTATTCGTAAGTTTCCCCTTCAATGGCTTTAGTTAAACATTCTACAGTATTGGGCTTGCCAATAAGTAACTCAAGATGACCCCAAGCATGTTTGAGTTCTTGATCCGCTGTATGCTCAAAATGTTGGGCAATATCTTCATGCCCTTCTTCACGGGCGATCCGAGCAAAATAGCGATATTTAATATGAGCCATTGATTCGCCTGCCAATGCGCTCTCTAAGTTCTTAAGTGTGTTTGACATAATGTCTCCTTTGTGTGTGATGTTATTTAGTCAAAAAAGGCCGTGCGGCCCTTTTTATCATTTTAAATTAGTTTAAAATGAGTGAGTGTACGCTAGGTTATAGCTGTGATTGAAACTGTCACCACGAACTAGGTCATAACGAAGACCAACACTATCATGTTTGGTAATAGCATAGCTAACACCGGCACGAGCAGTATGGGTAGTGTCAAGATCACCATTGTTACCAAAACCATTACGGAAACGATAACCAACCTTGGCAGTTAGCTTGTCAAACATAGTGTATGTAACGCCCGGCTCGACACTGTAGTAACCAAAATTAGCGCCATTAGTGAACTTTTCACCTGTAGCAACACGGGTGTAAACACCAACTGGGCCAACTGGTAGTGAACCAGTTAAACCAACTTCAAGACGGTCGCTAAGTGCTTTAGTGCCAGCCTGTTGGTAAGCTGTAAAGCCAATATCACCGGCAAACATTTTGCCAAATGATTCTTTAACGCTGAGTTGATAGTTGCTGCTGTCGCGGGCACCACGATCACCCTTTTGGATTTGATCTTCAAGGGTAATGCTAGCTGCATTGGCTAGACCAGTAACAGCCGCTAGTGCTGCGATTGCGAAAACTTTCTTCATATAGATATCTCCTTTAAAAAGTTTCATACAGTATATATTTATTCTAAAGTGGTGTCAATATAATTTTTACCCATAAAAAATGTATAAATATTAAAAAAGGACAATATATGAGTGAGATTGTAATACCTTCAATTCGTGAAACATTGCGTATACAACGTTGGGACGATCATAGATATTATCATCATAGCAGAATTAATCAATTCTTACATTTGATTTCGGCTACTAGTTTCTTAGTAGCATATGTATATTTGTTTGTCAACCCCGTAATCTCATCTTACATTGCTTGGTTTGTAGCTATGACTACACGCCAAATTGGGCATTTCTTTTTTGAACCCGATGGTTACGATGAATATAACAAGGCCACTTTTGAATACAAAGAAAAGATAAAAGTTGGATTCAATCTCAAACGTAAACGAGTGTTACTAGCATGTTGGGCAGCAGTACCTATACTAGCTTACTTTGATGCCGAACTTTTTAACTTTATCATGCCCGATGCTAGCCCAGATACACTGTTTAATCGTATTGGGTGGGGTTGGTTATGGTTGGGTGTAGCAGGTGTAGTATTTAGAATGATTCAACTTACTGCTATTGAAAGTCGCCGTACTGCTATCACTTGGTGTATTAAGATCATTACAGATCCATTCCACGATGTCGTTATCTATCGTAAAAGTCCACTATATTTAATGCAGGGACAACTCATTGACCCCGACTTAAGACAAGACTACGAAGATTAATTTTCAAGACTTAGATATTAAATAACTGATGTACTATTTAGAATTGCCTAATTTTCCAACAGATGTGTTGACCGAGCAGTATCAACGTCCAGGCTCGTATGATATTAAAGTTAATTATTGGAATGTTAAAATAGAATTTTTTAAAAAACAGATAATTGATTTTTTTGTAAGTCATAATCTAGAATTAAAAGATGGAGAAATATTTAAGAAAAGTCCCGGAATAATAGGTATTGTTCATACTGATGTTGTTTGGGATAGTTTTCAATCTGCATGGACCCGTTGGCATTGTGCTGTTAATATTAACCTTGACAACACTAATTCATTGATGTATTGGTTTTCAACTACCGATACTGAAGTGTATCCCATGCCAGGAGCAACTGGATTAAGAGGAATTCATTATGGCACTAAAAATAATAACAACTTTCATGACCGTGATGAATATACAGTCCTCGATAGTTTTTGCATTAATGGTCCAACGCTAGTAAGAACCAGTGTTCCTCACTTGGTTAAGAATTTAGATAATAAAGATCGGTGGTGCCTTAGTCTAAGATTTAAGGGAAACCCAACTTTTGAAGAATGTGCTAAGAAATTGCTCCTTTAAAGTGATCTACGCCAAGACTACGAAGATTAATTTTTAGACATTGACCCAATTTTATTGGGTACATTCATTCTGTCTTCAATAACAGCAATATGCTGACGATTCTCAGCAATCATGTCACGGTTACGTTGAATCTCTTTTTCGAGGTCTTGACGTAACTTTTCACGGGCAAGTTCTGCTCCTGAATTGTTGGCCTGTTTGTTATCGCTAGTAACTACTAGAGAAATCTTACCATTCAATATGGTAACGTCATGACTGAGGTTCTGTAGGGCACTCATTAGGTACACTACACATGAGAATAACAACGGTAATAGTGCAAAACTAATCTTTTCAATTAGTTGGCTTTTGGCGTGTGCTTGATCAACTTTTTCCTGCATATCCATAATCTCCTCTTTTAACTATTTATTAAAATAGTATATTATTTACCAGCCAGTGGGTTGTCCATGGCTTTTTGAATCTTTTGATCAACTTCACGCTTTAGTGTTTCCACTTCACGATTGATTTCTCTACGGGCAGTAGTAAACTCTGAATTAATCTCTTTACGAGTTTGTTCCATATCTTTGCGTATGGTAGCAGCCTCACTACGGGCTCTTTCTAAATCTTCACGCACTGCTTTACGCATATCACGCATTTCTTGTTCAGTTTCACGCTGTGCTTGTTTAACGCTGCGTTCTACTTGTTCTGTAACACTTTCATTACGACGGATATCATTCTTTAAATCGTTTTTGATATCTCTAGTATAGTCACTGGTCTTGCCTGAATTTTCTTCCATCACGGCCAATCGTTTATCAAAGCCCGACAGATCAGGAGCAGTGTATTCAGAAATCTTTTTCTTCATACTTTGATAGTCTTTATATACTTCAAAACAGCCATATAAGCCACCCAATGTACTACTAACAATAGTAAATGCTACCATAAGTTTAGCAGGGGTAAATTCATAGCCACCAATACTAATTACAGTATCTTTGCTAGCATATTTTTTTACTGCGGCTTCGGCGTCATCAATCTTAGCGTCTACGCTTTTAATTTCTTCAGTCATATTATCTCCTATACTGTTGTTCTATCATCTGTTGATGTAAACGGTCTGTTGATAACTGTCTTAACGCTCTAGCATTATCAACTGGGGTTTGGTTCTTATAGATTTCTTTTGGCTCATACATTTTGCCATCTTTAAGCATCAAATTAGTGTAGTTACTATAGCCAATTGGAGTAGTAGCCATCTTATTAATATCCACATTACCTGCTAGTTCATTTGCTGCGACATTAGTTTTTACTTTTTGATTTGACTCCGTAGTAGAATTTGTAGTTACAATTGGTTTTGTTTCAACTACTTCATTAAGTGGGTCTGTGCGATTAGTCATAAAGCCTGCCGTACTGCTAACCTGTTCTACTTCTGTTTGTCTAGTAAAACTCACTTGCTGTGATGTGGTCTGCTGCTGTTCAACAGGTGCTGCTGCCATAGCATAAAACAAGGTGTTCTGCGGTTGTACATAGGCAAACGTCATAAAAGATTGTTGATCGGTTGAAGATTGTGAAAATACAGGTGTATTTGATGTAGTAATGATTGGAGTTACTGCGGTCGCCACTGTTGTATTAGCAGATTTGTTAGGTTGCGGGGGTAGACTACTTGTTACTGTAATTTGAACAGGTTGAGTTGATTGTACCCTGTTAAAATAAGTTTGAGCAGCAGATATCATGCTATATTGTGAATCATTAGCCGTTGTTGTAGTAGATGACACAGTAGTAACTACGGGTGTAGATACTCTCAATGGGGCGGTTTGAACAGTTGTTGCCACAGTGGCAGATTTATTTTCGTTATTAAGGGGTGCTGCATTAACCATTGATAGACCTGATTGCGCTTGGCTAACAGGCGCACTCGCAGTGGCAGTGTTGGTTTGTCTTTGAGTCTGTACTGATGCATTGGACAGTGTTTGGCTCATTGTAACTGCGGCTGTAGCAACTGACACAGCCTGTTGTTGAGCCTTGTCACCGGCCGCTGTTGCTTCTGTTGTAGCCATTTGTACTGCGGAATTTTGTATTGCCTGTTCACGCTGTTGATTCTTAGCAATTATACTTAATGCTGCTGCTACAGTTTTGGATTGAGGACTGCCTTTGGCTGCTGTAGTATTGCTTGTTTGCTGTGGTGTTGATTGAGCAATATTGGCAGTGGTAACAGCAGAAGTACTAGCTGTGGGTGGTTCCGCTATTGGAGTGGATGTTGTATTACTGGTACTAAGTTTGGCAGCCATTGCTTGAGCAAAGCCACTACAATCGGGACTATATAGTGGGTTCTTAACACAAGGATCTGGTGTATAAATCAGACTCATTGAATAATTGCCAATTGAAGAACCTATACCAGATGCCCCACCTGAAAGTCTAATATTACCAAGTGCGGATTGATTCATGCTACTTGATAGTAGTAGTTGTGAATTTACTGTTCCACTAGTGCCTTCACTATTGAAACTATGATTTCTTGAAATTATGGTTTGATTACTGCTATTGGTCATTGAGGCACTAGCACTGACATATGCTGGAGTGTTCATCACCCAACTACACCCATCTTGATTCCAAGCAGTACATCCAAAGAACCCTTGCCCCACTGTATAATCAAATTTATAATTAAAGCCATGTACTGTAGCACCAAACCCAGCACTTTTTAATGCTGTGTTAATAGCAACTACTTGAGTCATTGAAGTAGATACAGCATCAGGATTTGGGGCAAGATTACCGGTAGTTATTATGTTACCAAATCCCGAGCAAATAGAACTGTAAGCAGGATTTAATTTACAAGGATCTACAGTGTATAGTAAATTAAAGCTATCAACATGTACTCTAGGCCCATAATATCCTGCCCAGTTGTTTTGATCCTTACCAGTAAAACTAACGGTTATACTACTAGCTGAGGCGATATCGTAGCGATTATTAAAAAATTGTGTACCCGAAAAAGTAGTAAAGTTTGGCAAGTTTTGATTATAGTCATAATTGAAACTTTCTACAATGTTACCAGTACTACCTTTTAAGGAAACGTTGCCGGTTAAAGTTCCTCTATTACCCTGATAATTATTGAGGTCATTATTGATTTGCCACTGATAACGATATCCACTAAGTTGGACTCCTGCTCCAGAATTTGCCAATGCCTGATTAATCGCAATTGTTTGACTTACTGTACGAGGAGCATTGCTAAAAATAATATTACCCGTCGAGGGATTATATGCGGGTGTAGGTCCACCACTCGTTCCACCTGCCTCACCAGTAACGGTATTGTTCCAAGGTAGTCCACCGCCCAAATTCAGTATATTGTTAGTACTGTTTAGGTTTAGACCTGTAACAGGGTCTATATTTTGACTATTAGTGGAAGCCGAATAACTTGAAAGCAACAATGCCCAACAAGCTACCGAGACCAATTTTCTTAAGGGTGTCATCTTCTTTTACCTCTACTGCCACTGGCATTTTTTCTGGGTTGGCTTCCCATGCTGCTCGTGCCGCATCTCCAATTTTACCTTCATACGGGCAAGGTGTGCCTGCGCTCCACATAGCATCAAACACACGGCGATCCTGACACATTGTGGCAACTGCTGCTACCTTCATACCCATATCGTAAAGTGTTTTGGCTAACTTTAGTCTTTCGCAATTAACATCTCTAATAGTAGAACCACTACTAACACCAAAGATTTGTGTTTGAACAGCACCACTTACACCAGTGGTACATAGGTCAGCATTACCACCACTCATCATAGTAGGAGCGATTGCTGTAGGAGGGGGTTGTATAACTCTTTGTGTAATCTCTGACGAATTAATATTTCGGTTAGTCATGTCACCAGTTTGTACATTTTGGTTGACATTGTTACTATTATTAGTATTACTACTAGTACTTGAACTTAAACTAGTGTTTACATTGTTATTGTTGTTGGTCATTGTACCTGAGTTAATGTTATTATTGGTATTAACATTACTGTTTGTGCTGGTGCTGTTATTAATATTTCTATTAGTCATGCTGCCACTAGTGATATTATTGTTAGTATTAACAGCAGTGCTAGTGCTTGCATTGTTATTGTTATAAGTCATTGTGCCAGTATTAACATTCACGTTTCTGTTAGTACTTGTGCTGGTACTAACATTATTATTGTTATTGGTCATCGTACCATAATTGTAATTGGTACTGTTATTAGTATTGACATTTCTGCTTGTACTAGTATTAACATTTTTATTGACATTATTGCTAGTACTAGCGTTATTGTTATTGTATGTCATTGTACCGCTGTTGATATTGTTGTTGGTATTGACATTGTTACTAGTACTAGTGCTGGTACTGGCATTATTGTTATTGTATGTCATTGTACCTGAATTAATATTGTTATTGGTATTGACACTGGTACTTGTGTTGGTATTGATATTACGGTTAGTCATATCACCACTATTGACATTATTGTTGTTATATGTCATTGTACCACTATTAACATTGTTATTGGTATTAACACTAGTACTAACGTTATTATTGTTGTTAGTCATTGTTCCAGTGTTCACATTGTTATTGTTATAAGTAACAGTTCCGCTGTTAACATTGTTATTGTTATTGTTATAAGTAACAGTTCCGCTGTTGACATTGTTGTTGGTAACCGTACCGCTTTGGATATTATTATTTGTATTAACGCTGGTATTGACGTTATTGCTGTTGCTGTTTACTGTACTAGTGCTCGTACTATTGCTGCTACTAGTACTGGTATTTGTTGTATTGACACTGCTGGTACTATTACTAGTGCTATTAGTATCCACCAAAGTTTTAGAATCATAACTACCTTGATTAATTAAAGTTTGACTATAGGCCGTACCCGTAAAAAAGACGATACTGGTAGATACCAATATTTTTTTAAGCATAAACTTTTCCCCTATTGTTAGAGAAGTTACTTAATATTTACTCGGTTACCATTAACATTTATCTACTAAGTTATCTCTAAATATACGCCAACACTCTTCCCAACTCCAACGTAGACTAGCTTCTTCTACACGAACACGATCTAATCGCAAACATTGGTCAATAGCAGTCTTTAAATCCTCATCCATATAACCTGTTAGTCCCTGATCTATAACATCTTTAGGTCCAGTTACTGGATATGCTGCTACTGGTGTGCCACAAGCCATAGCTTCAATCATTACTATACCAAACGTATCCCAATAACTAGGGAATACGAATACATCAGCATCGGCGTAATACTTAGCTAGTTCTGCCCCACGTTTTACTCCTACGAATTCAACATCAGGATATTCACGCTCCATACGACGGCGGCATGGACCATCACCTACGACTATTTTGGTAGCACTTGGATAGTATAATCTACAAAAATCATCTAAGTTTTTTTCTTTGCTGACACGCCCTACATTTAACAATATGGGCTGTGATAGTTCTGTAGCAGTTCTAGTGCTGCTGCTAAATATGGTACGATCAACCCCGCGAGTCCAAGGCTTGATGTCGGTTCTAAATCCACGACTAGCCAAATCATCAACCATGCTTTGTGTAGTGGTCAGTACACGACCACTATGTTTATGAAACCAACGCAAGTAACGATAACTCCAGTCAGTGGGTATGCCTGCAATTTTGTTTATGGCTTCGGGGAAACGAGTATGGTAGCTAGTATTATAACGCCATCCCCAATAGTCCATCCAGCAACGGGCAGCAAAGCCCACTGGACCTTCTGTAGCAATGTGTATGTAGTCGGGATTTACTTTTTCAATAATCCTGCCAATGCCCCAGGTCCAACTAAGTTTGATTTCACCATAGCCAGGACAGGGAATATTAACAAACTGCCGGGGATCAAGATAAACAAAATCATAGCCATCCCGCTCAGCCAAAACTTCCAGGTTATGAAAGGTAGTAACAACACCATTAACCTGCGTTGGTTCATTGTCGGTTATGATTAATACTGTCTTCATTTTCACGCACCTCTGCCCATGTTACGATTTCCCAGCGACCATCCCAATGTTCAACTAGTGCTGTACAACTTTCACACCAGTCACCATCGTTCATGTAGATTACGCCGTTGATTTCTTTGATTTCAGCCTTATGTATATGCCCACAGATCACACCATCGTAGCCCTTCTTTTTGCAATAACCGGCTAGATTTTGTTCAAATTGAAACATAAAGTCTACCGCTTTTTTGACCCGGTGCTTAAGGTACAAGCTAAGGCTCCAGTAGCCAAAACCCAAACGATGACGAATCCAATTGAATTTAGTATTGATATTGAGTACGCAGTCATATGCTTTGTCTCCTAATATGCTGAGCCAAGGGGCCAGCCTAGTAATACCATCAAATAAATCACCATGAACTACAAGATACCTTTTTCCATCTATACCGGTGTGAATAGCCTGATTACAGATTTTAATACGACCAAAACTAACACCATATGGTATAAGTGGGCGTAAAAATTCATCATGATTGCCTGCCACATAAACTACTTGTGTTCCGCGTTTGGCATGACCTAATACACGGCGAATTACATTGGTATGACTTTGATGCCACTTTAGAGTGTTCTGTTTCATTTTCCACGCATCTATAATATCGCCTACTAGATACAACGTTTCGCAACTATTATGTTTTAAAAAGTTGTTTAGATAGTCTGCTTTACAGGCTTTAGTACCGAGGTGTACATCACTAATAGAGATTGTACGGTAAGTTGTTTGCGGCATAATACTATTTAATGTTTAATATATTACAAAGCTGTTACAATCATAAAAAAAGAGCCATATGGCCCTTTAGTGCTGGTTACGAGCGTCCAGCGATCCCTCTATCTTGGGCCCGTTTTAAACAAACTACTAAACCAGCGTTTTGCGCTGGTAATTACTTTCCCAATAAACTATCAACCTTCGCTTCAGCAACATTCAACCGATGCTCAATATCATCTAGTGCAGGATCTGCTGGAGCGGAAACTGCTTCAAATATTTGTTGATGAACTTCAGAATTAACTGCTTCTCCTGTTGCTGTTGAAACAATATGAGCTACCGCAGCGGCAATTTCTTCTGTACCTGCAGTTGGTGCAGGCATTTCAGCAACTGCTGCTGTAATAGCGGCTGTAATTGCTTCAGGGTCTGTGACAACTTCAGGCTCTGCTGTAACAACTGCTAGTACCGCTGCTTTTACAATATCAGCAACTTCAGGGTTAACAATTGCATCTGCTTCGTGTTGAGCAGCTACTACATCGCCAACAATGCCTGCGGCTTCTGCATGGTCAGCACTTGGTGAAAGTGCTAGTACATCTTCAACAGAAACTGGTGCTTCATCAGCTACGGAATAAACAATGGCGTCAATATGGCTCTCAGTTTTTTCAGCGATCAAATGATCAACTTGAACTTCAACAACTGACAATCTGGTGTCTAGTTCTTCAATGCTTGTGGCATAATCTGTGTTAACTTCTGTGCCAGTTAGTGTTGCTAACTTAGCTTCTACTGCTACTAATCTTGCGGCTAAATCTTGTAATCTCATGGGTTGCTCCTTTAGGTTAGGTGAGTGAATCATGTCCACTCACCCTTATTTAACTGCTACTATATTAAAGTATTATTACAAAATATCAGAAACTCAATAATAGTAGCTGTCCACCTTCAATTAATTCAGCAGCATTAGCACCAGTTGCTGCTTTGTGATTTTGATCAACCAATAAGAAGTAACGCTTGCCATCAGTACGACCTAAGATACTGGTGATTTCAATGATACCACTGGATTCTTCGTCATTGGTCTCAGTTCCAACAACACCTGTGTAATAATCACCAAACAGCTTCTCATCATGTTGAGCAAGTAGTGTTAGTGCCTTGGTAACAGGATTGTATCTCCAAATCTTACCATTGTGATTGTTACCACCCACATCTTCTTGTAGAATGATTGTGCCATCGCTAGCAACAGTCATGTTGTCAAACATCTGTGTGCCATGAACACGACCGGCAACAGTAACTGTTTCAGTACCATCGAGCACCATTTCAAGGATACCACCCGATTCAGGACGGGTTAAATCAGTAAATGTCATGCTCCAAAGGCGTGTGCGACCAACTTGAGCAGTATTAGTAATACTGGTATTGATCTTGCCCCCGGTGTTGTCTTTAGCAGCATCTACTGTGTTGGTTGTTACAAAGTAGTAGCGGTTCTTGTTAACTGTATCCCAAGCACCATCTTCTGGACGCAAGAAACTTGTACCAGCAACACCAGTTACAGGAACATTGGGAACAAAACTAAATGTAGCAGTCTTGTTGACTAGTCCTAAACCAGCATCAGTAGCAGTGGTTTCATTAGCAGCAACACCACCAACATTGACCACAGCACGATACAGCGTACCATTGGTTAGGCCTGCTTTATCAACTTCAGTAGCACCAGTCTTGTTCTTAGTGCCGACATACATATAAACACCATTGCTGCCACTGTCGCTATTGGCCATAACAATGGTCTTATCGCCGCTGTTAGGATGTGCGATTAGATTTTCCCAGCCTACACCAAATGTGGTAAATCCACCAAAGTGTGGGAGAATGTATGCTTTGCCTTTGTCTGCTCCACTAGCCACAATAGCAACACCCCGACCCATTGTAACAGTACCGTTAGCGGTTTCTTCACCAGTCATAAACATTTTAACCGAAGAACCATTGCCTGTTGCTGAGTTGAAGAAAGCGCCGGCTGCTGGTAGATCGGCTGAACAGAAACGCTGAAATGCTACAGCAGTTTGCTCGGCCCAAGCACCATTGACCTGTGCATAAACTTTTTTCATTAGGTCACTACCGCTCTTGACCTGTAGAGTAGTTTTATCAATAACCCACTCACTAACAAAAGCACCAATACCACCATGAGCACGGGCAATACCAACAGTGTTGGCCAGTTCATGAGCCATTAGCACGGTGAATGTGTTGTCACCATTGTCGTAAGCACCTAGCCCATCCGGGATACCTACCATGCGATAAGTGCCAACAGCGTCACCAACGGTTAAGATACTGGCAACTTTTACGCTGCTGTCAATTGGTGTGATATAAGGATCTGCTGAACTACTAGTTGCTTTGCCTGATGTAAAACCAGTAACTTCTTTGGGTGCTGCTACAGTGGTGTCATCGCTACCACATGCTGTTAATAGAGCCGTTGCTACGGCTACTGCTAGAACGGTATATTTCATTTTAAAACTCCTTTTGTATGTTTGTTTATTTGACTAACTTTGCCCAATCGGCACGAACTTGATCCTTAACCTTTTGGGGTAATGGAACATAATCTAGGTCTGTAGCGTCCTTGTCACCCTTTGTATAGACCCAATCAAAAAATTTGGTAACTTGTTTTGTTCGCTCTCCAGTAGGATATATGAGAATAAATGTAGCGGCAGTAATAGGCCATCCATCTAAATCATTGAGATTAACTGCCATGTTGGGCACTGACCAGTCAGCAGTCTTGGCACTTTCAGCAAATGTTAAGTCATCTGGTTGAACTACAGCACCTTTGCGGTTCTTCATGGCCACATGAGTTAGTTTGCTCTGTTTAGCAAATGCGTACTCAACATAACCAATTGATCCTGCCAGTTGTTGAACGTTGGCAGCAACACCAGCATTGCCCTTACCTGCTGACAAGTTTGTGGGCTTCCAAGTAACTGTTTTACCCGTACCGGTACCTGCTTTAAAATCAGGATTTACTTTGCTTAAGTAATCAGTAAACACAGCAGTTGTACCTGATCCATCAGCACGAACCACTACGTTGATAGCAGCATCAGGTAATGCTAGACTTGGATTGAGTTTTGTAATAGCAGCATCGTTCCACTTGCTGATTTTACCTTGATAAATGTCGGCTAGTGTCTTGCCATCAAGAATCATTTTACCTGGCTCAATACCTTTGATATTGATTACAGCAACAACTCCACCGATAACTGATGGGAATTGATATAGCCCAACTTCTTTTAATTTATTGTCTGGTGTAGGATCATCACTTGCACCAAAATCTACGGTTTTAGCAATGATTTGAGCAACACCACCGCCACTTCCGATTGGATTGTAGTTAACAGTAGTACCAGTTTCTTTGTTGTAGGCTGCTGCCCATTTTGAATAAATAGGAGCCGGGAAAGTTGCCCCGGCTCCAGTAATCTGTGCTTGTGCAGCAAATGCGGCTGCGGCTAATAGAATTCCAACAATTTTCTTCATTTGATTTCCTTTAATAATATGTGCTCTTGCACAATTATTATTTAATAATAATTATGTTACAGGAATATTACAAGGCGCCCAAAATGAATAATATTTTTAAAACTTTATTGAACAGTCCGTTTTGATTTGTAATCTTCTATTGCCGATTTAATCGCATCTTCTGCTAAGATTGAGCAGTGGATTTTGACTGGCGGGAGAGCGAGTTCTTCCGCAATCTGTGTGTTTCTAATTGTTGCTGCCTCGTCGAGGGTTTTGCCTTTAACCCACTCTGTGACAAGACTTGAGCTAGCAATCGCTGACCCGCACCCATACGTTTTAAATCTAGCATCTTCTATTACTCCATTCTCATTTACTTTAATTTGAAGTTTCATCACATCTCCGCATGCCGGGGCTCCGACTAGTCCGGTGCCTATTGTATCGTCAATTTCAAATTTTCCAACATTGCGTGGGTTTTCATAATGATCAACTACTTGAGGTGAATAAGCCATGTTGTTCTCCTTTTCTTTATTTAATCGTTTTTATCAGATTCAAAAACTATCCAACCCAATTTAAATAGGTCAGATTTAATCTCTTCTGTGACTTCACCTTCTCCAACATAGCCTTTTGAACCGTCTTCGTCACCGTTACCAAGGCCACTGCCCATGCCAGAACAATACCAATCCATGTAATCACCCTGTTGTCTAATATCTGCTACAATTCCACCAGCATATCGCCAACTACAACTCCATTTTTTCTCATTAAGTATAGGCCATACTTCATTCTTTATAAATTCATTGTTGCACAAGGCAGCATAAAGACTCTGAGCATATCTATCATCTTTGCACTTTTCTGCTATCCAATCAGAAGTTAACAGATCGTACTCCATATTGTTTTCTTGCCACATAGGATCTAACTCATCCTCTTTTCTTTTTTTAATCATGTTTTCCCACATGTCAAGATATTCTTGATTAGGAGTTTGATTTTCTTCCTTGCATCGTTTTATATAACTTGTTCGTTGGAAAGAATACTTGTTAGGACTAGAACGAAGTTTAGACATTTACTTAAAATAGATAAGTACCAATGCCATTGCTTGTAGCATAAATCCTACACCAATAGTAGCGATATTAAGTAAATCTTTGAGCAAAATAGCACGAAAGAATAACAAACATAGAGCGGACCACAACATCAAAACAACATCTACATTGGGTGCTTTGTCAGTTAACCCTGTCATCAAGGCTAAAAACGAAGGTAGTGTAGCCGCATGAAGCGCAATATTAGCTAACCACCCTAGCGTGTCCGCAGAAATTTTGTGTAACTTAGTGGTAAGAAATTCAATTAAAAATGTATAAAGGTCTACTAACTTGGTCATCATGCTTTATCCTTGTAAAAAATATGGTTACCGATTTTGTTGATTTTTTGATATGGCCATGCCGGGTGAACATATACAGCATGATAATACAATGCATCATGTAAACTGTCAAGTCTAAACCCTTCTAACAACACTTTTTTGGCTACCGCATAACTTTCTTTATATGCTTCGTCCGTGGGTTTAGATTTAGTCTTACCTATGCAATACCAGCTAAATTGACATACTACTTTTTCCATGATGACGTTCTTTTGGTAAACTACAGCACATACATCTTTAGGAAATCTAGGATCGTCTACACGGTTAAGGGTCACTTGAGCAACCGCAACCTTACCTTCAAATGATTCCTGAGCCGCTTCTTTGTAAATATTCATAGCCAAACAATCTAATGTTCTGTCTACATTTTTTGCTGACACATATGACCGTGGTTTGTCCAAAGCAACTTCTTGAACAGAACCAAACTTAAAAGCGGTTACTGCATTAATAAGTACAGCAAGTAATAGCACGCCGAAAATGCTATTAATCGTTCTGATTGAAAATTCCATTTTCAACTCCTTTTAGTAAAAGTAACTCGTTGGATGATTATATCATCCTTTCTATATCCACGCAATAGAAACGGGTTAGGTTAGTCTATCCAACAATCGCAGTTGCACTTGATAACTTCTTCAATTGCATCTGCTACATTGTAGACTGATGGTGACAAAACTGATGCGGTCAATGCCGCATTTAGATTTGGTGGAATAATATTGCTGGCATTTGAACCAGCTAGACTTCCTGGTACAGCAGGGCCCCCAATATCAAGAGGCGTACCCTGCGAGCTTGGCCCATTAGTTATAACTGCAATGGGTTCTAATCCAGCTGGTCCGGCTTCTAAAATCGCAGATACTAACCCGGGTCTAGGGTTAACTGAGGGTTTAGCGATTCCATTGGCAGTAGAAGTTGTAGGTGATATGATTGGTTGAGCTGGTCCAGTTCCATTCTTAGCTGGCCCTAATAAATTTTTATTATTAGGATTACTTCGTGCTGTATTTAAAATCTGTTTAATAGGCGATATAGTCTGAGTTGTTGCTAATTTAAATTGAGTAGTATTAGGATCGTAATAGCCAATTGGCTGAGCAGATGAGTTGCTAGGCAGAGTAAAAGTAGTTGATGGATTATCCATGTCCCCGTTGATACCCGTAACTGTAATTCCCTCTATACCTGTAGGTAGTGTTCCATTAGAAATTAAAATTTCTACCTCTTGTTGATCCAATTCACCTGGTATATTATTATCCAATTCTATACCAATCTCTTGTAATCTAGCACCATTTCTTTCCTGTCTCATCATTGCTACAATACTCTGACCACCAACTGTGGTTAGATCACTGATAGCTTCCAATGTTTGAGCATACATGTGGGGTAACGTACTTTTTGCAATAGTAGGGATCGAGTCAACAAATACATACTGACTAGTTGGATACAAATTTAACCAAGTATCACGAGTAGGACTAGGTACCGGGGGTATTCCTGTATATCTACTTCGTTGTTCTATTGTAAGTTGTGTGCCAAATGCATCATATATAGTATTTAAATCTACGCTAAGTATAGGATTAATAGTTCGTATAACTGCTATCTCTGCATTAGCAGCATCAATATAATATTGTACTGCTGTATTCATTCCAGGCCATCCTGCACTACCATAAGTAGTTGGAGGATTGGCTATTGTTCCTGTAGGCACTACTACCGTAATAGGACCAGCTGAAGTTAATGCAACGGAAGTTATTCTGCCGTAAGTAGCTACATCATTGGGATCCGTACCAATAGTAGTACTACCTGTCCCGCCATTACTCAATGTAATGCTAGGTGCGGCTGCACCTTCTCTACCATACCCTCCACCTGAATCAACTAGTGTGATTCCTGTAACTGTGTAATTCCCAAACCCATCATTAGTATATTGAACAGAAACAGTACCAACTTCCCACGTAACCGCTAGATATAAATTTTTATAAGTGTTGACTAGAGTAGTAGTTTGTAATGATTGAATGCCTGATTGAATATCATTCCATGCATATGGTAACCCACTCATACATCCTAAAAAGTCACTCATAGTATATGCGCCATATGGTCCACTTCCTAATGCAACTAAGTTGTACGCTGTTGTAGATAAATCAGTATTAGTTGGTACATTTGTACCATTAACTTGATCTAACCCTTTTGTTGTTTCAATATTAAAAACTACTTGAGAAAATTTTTCAAAATCAACATTTCGGATGTTTCTAATTTGCTGCATAGTAGCAGAAAAGGCTCCAGCAGTTACAGCAATCTCGTCAGGTAATATTCCTGATAGATAGGAGCCAAAGCCTTCTTTTGCTACTTGAAAATTTAATGTATCTGCCATGATTAATTTAGAACCTCATTAACACCAATCACCAGTTTGACATTATGCGATACCAATCCTTCTGTCAAATAAGTATGAGCATCTGCTACAGTAATTTTTACGACTTCTCCAAAAGAATGTGGTTTAGCATACTTCACCACTGCTAACTTATTATGAGCCGTAATAATATCACCTGGCATTAACCTTTCAATTTCAATCCAACCTTCTTCAGTTAACATTCTATGGTTAGGTGATCCAACCAATTTAATATCATCAATTCCGACTTCCCAACGATTAGCATCTTCAAATGATACCGCAGTTACAGGGTAGTCCCCCCACTCTTTAGTTGTTTCGTGTTGAGTATAAACTAACATACCTTCTTTAATGTCTTTAGCAGGTATTGAAGTTCTATCTGCTAATGTAATATTGATCCACGGTGCAGGACATCCACCTCCCCTATACTGTCCAGTCGGCGCAGCTTCTGGCACAAATCGTTCAAGCGGAACTGCGGTTGGTGCTACTTCAGGTGGTATTGGGGTAGGAGGTTCTACTATAGCAGGAGGACCAGGTGGAATAATTACACCGATTTGCTCAACTATCGCAGGTGCTTCTAACCTAGAACTTACTGAACCATTATCAAATATAGGATAATATGTTTTAGCGTTAGTAGGACCAGGATTAGCATTGTAAATAGGCACAGTCAATGATTGATAACTATTTGGAAATAACTTCTTAATGTTTAGTAAATCTGCCAATGACTCTAATCCTTGAGTTTTGCAATTCAACGGTATTAGTATGTCAGCTAAATCCTGTCCTACAATAATTAAAAATGCCCCATATATCTGTTGCTCTTGTAATTTTGTAGGTGTTAACATTCTTCCACTAGAAATGTCATCTATATCTTGTGTTGAAAGTCCTGCTGATAATAAGGCTAATGATAACGATTGAGTAATAGAATTATATTTCTTAATAGTTTGCAATAGTACAGAAGGCATTCCAAACTTGAGTATCTTAGATAAATCTATTACTTTACCTGCGGTAATACAGTCTTGACCAAATGCTTGTGTTGCTAGGCTTACCCCAGTTACATCAGCACTGATTAGATCGTTCATATTACTATAAGTGCCTTTAAGGAACTTAGTAGAACCCTGCAATGCGTTGATAGTAGTATTAGAATAGTCTATAAAATTTTGAGAGGCTAGGAAGCTTGACAAAAAATCTTTATATTCCGGCATACCTGAACCTGCTACGATGCCATTCCAATTAAATTCATTCCAAGCCTGTAATGCATACAATCTTAAAAAGCCCCATTGGGTAACACTTTTATTATTGTTGGTCGTATCATATGGAATCCAAGTTGCACTTTGTCCATCACCAGTATCACTTGCAGTTGAATAACCAGTAGTAGCTTGTCCTTGCCATTGATTAGTAGGATCATCAGTAGTGTATCCAAGGCTTTTTGAATTACCTAATGCTGGAATAATATCCTTACCTATAGCAATTAAATTGTCATAGGTCGAAGTTCCAGCAGGAGTTTGAGAAACACTACCGTTATATGCTTGATTTATTGCGTAAGTTAATAATTTAAGGCATGTATTGTTGACTAGACTACCCGGGGTATGACTAGCATTGGTCTTGCTAGTCCCTATATAGCCTTGATTAGTAGAATTAATGCATAGACCTATATTTTGTAACAAGGAACTATTTACATTGACACCCAGTGGACTTTGTTTACCTGTAGTACTCATGGGCAATATACATCCGAACTACCTTGTACAATAGGATGACCGCATGTATTACCTGAACCAGTACGAAGTACTGGTTCACCCTCAGCAAAAACAGTAGGACTACCTTCTGTAGTTCTAGCGGCATTGTGAGGAGGATGTGGTTTACCAAACGGAGCATGAGGTGTCATTACACTTACATGTAACCCTACAGGCATGCCATTAGCGAACACCGTGCCGGCGCCTCGCATGATTTTTCCGCCTGCTGAATTTGCATCACCCTGTCTGCTCAATTGCGCCATATTATCCTAAGATTAGTTTTTTATTAGGTACTGCAATTCCTGTTGTTGCTTGAGTGTATTTTGCTTTTATACCCTCGTCAGTTATTCCATAAATTGCAATACTATTAGTATTTAGCTTTATTTCACCCTGGGGATCCGCGGTAAACAAGCTAGGAACTAATCCCATACCTTGCGGACCAGGTGCTACGGACACCGGGTCAAAAATAGTAATGTAATCTGTTTCTGATTTAATTACCTTAGCGATTAATTCTTCTCCACTGTTTAATTTAAACGTATAAATTTCATCTGTATTAAGCATTATATTCCTTAAGCTGCTAATTTTTGTTTGAGTTCTGGAAACCCACCCACATACTCTTCACCAAGAAAAATTTGTGGCACTGTTCGGGCAGTTGGTACTGCCTCTAATAATTGTTCTCTTGTCCAACCTTCACCGATCTTCTTTTCTTCAAATTGTATTCCTTTACTATTGAGCAATGCCTTCGCTTGATCACAATTTGAACAATTGTTTTTACTCCATACTATAGCTTTCATACTTTTTCTCCTTATTATACTTTAGGTAGCTGGTCATAGTCAAGTGATTCACTCATCACGCCTAATACATAATTAGTACTTTCTGTTTCTTGAAGGGCTGACTGTTTTTTACTTGTATCGCTATGTTTATTAAACCATGGAATAGGAGTAGTTTTTGGAACATTAGTATTGATATATTTGATCCCAATATCTTTTAATGCATGTAGTGCAGTATAATCTACAAAATCTCTTAGGATATTAGGATTAAGTCCAATTACAGGACCCATTTTAAACAAATAGGTAGCCCAATCTTTTTCTTCTCTAATAACATCCATATACATACTGTATACTTCTTGCTCACACTCTTGTTTTGCTTGAGCAAATCTAGGATCTTCTTTTACTACTTGATTAATCATCCAAGCAGTCCATTCTTTGTGCAAGAGTTCATCTTGTAGAATTAGGCTAATAATGTTACCGTTTCCAATAAAGATTTTGTTCTCTACCATAGCAAGACTAGTAGCAAAACTAACCATAAAACGAAATGCTTCAAGGGCATAACTAGCATTGAGTGCTAACCAGATGGCCCGAATATGTACCTTTTCACTAATTGCCTCGCCAAGCTCTTTATGGCAATTAATCATATGCAATTGATCATAATAGTTACCCACACTACTAGCCATGTCCACAATTTCTTTAGTGTCATGAATAGTGTTAAACACATCCTTTGGCACATTATAGATATTACGAATGATATGACTATAACTGCGACTATGTATGTTAGTTTCAAAGAAGCTCCAATTATACATTAGTGCTTCTAGTTCAGGTAGACTAACAACAGGTGTAAAAACCTGTGCTGGACCACGACCTTGAATACTATCAAGTGCGGTTTGTCTTAATAAGTTACTAGTAAAGATATGCTTAACTGCATCACTGGCATCTTTAAAATCATTAGCATCTTTAGATAGAGAAATTTCTTCGGGTACCCAAAAGAATCCCCTAGCTGTTTGTTCTATCTTTTGTAATTTATTATACTTGACTTCTTCAAAGCGTTGAATTGTAACAGGACCTTCAGGGTCTAGAAACATTTTACGATTTATATAGTCTGTTTTAGTGTTTAGGTTGTATTGGTGTTTTGACATAGTTTTCTATTTTAGTTATAATTATCGTCTTTGTCAAGCTCTATCCACGTATAGTCGCCTAACCATTTCACCTTGCATATGTACTCATAATGACTTGGTGGTCCGCTACTCCAATCATCAGGTCCATTATGTGTCAATATTGTGCATTTATCTATATGATTAAATGCTAGCCAATATATCTGCCCATGATATATTTGAAAGTTATATTTAGCACTATGTACTGATTCGGTAATGTCTAGTCTACGTTTAATACTGGCTGCTTGTTTCTGTAGTACATTAACCAAATCCATAATACGATTATATTCTTGTTGGGCGTGCATTTTGGCTACATTGACCATAATGTCTTTTTGTTTTTCAACAGGAATCAAATCAAATTTAGGCCCACTAGATTCTGTAGGATAAGGAGTAATATTTCTATTGAAAAATTCAACCAAGCCTGTACTTAATTCAGCATCATAGCTCTCTCTGCCTTGTGCTAAATTACTTCTAGCGGTCATTGATATGTCCTGTTATTCATTTTTTTCGTCAATAGTGTAAAACCAATCATCTCCGGCAATCCATTTGCGTGTGCCATCTACTGTGAAAATAGTCTGCGCGGCTTTGAAGTCTGGGAATTTTACTTTGCCTGAAATCAAACTTTGATCATACCATAAACATCGATTGTTAGGCTGACAAGCAAACTGACCGTTTTCTAGACGAATAAAATTAAATGACTTATGTTCTTCAGCAACCTCAGTAAAGCCAGTATCAACATCCATTCCGTCAGCACAAAAGTCTACTGTAAATAAATATATTCCGTGATGCCATGCACGATCTTTTCCTAAAAACTTAACACCTAGATTACGCAGACCTATTTTTTCAATAATAGTAAAGCGATATCCCATGCAATCCCAAAGCTGTAAAGTATCTATAGGTAAATTTCCCGTATAGTTTTCTTGCCATACATAAGCGTGGATAGGTAGTTTATCATATAGTGCTCCGTAATTAGGTAATAATGATTCAATACGAAACACTTGCCCTCGTAGGGCTTTGAGGCTAACCCATATTGCAGGTTCTAACTCACCGTGACCTTTTTCAAAGTTATAAAGAAATTCTCTTTTAACAAAACATTTGATTGGTGGCAACGATCCGATAATATAACTCATATTGTATGTTGTCCTTATAATTTACAGGCCAAACAATCTTCTTCATCATCAAAATTAATAGGGGCAAGAGGAGCCTCTTCTATAACTGATTTACTTCCTGCTTTATTAATCAAACTATAGTAAAAAGTTTTTAAACCCCAAATATGAGCTTGCATCAGATTTTTAGCTATAAGTGTTGTAGGAACTTTACGATCAGGGAAAAATGCCGGATTGTAGAAAGTATTAGTACTAATGCTTTGGTCTATATAAGCAGCCAATACAGCGGCGGTTTTGATGTAACCATCACAGTCTCGCTGATCCCACATTAGTTGATATTTGTTTTTTAGTTTTTGATATTCAGGTACTACTTGAACGAAAGAACCAGCTTTGCTTTCTTTTACAGAGATTAAACTCATTGGCATCTCAATACCATTTGTAGAGTTAATAACTACTGAGGAAGATTCAACTGGTGCTATAGCCATTAATGTAGCATTACGAACACCGTGTTTCATCATGTTTTCTCTGAGAGTTTCCCAATCAAGTTCAGGACTAAATTCTGCCAAATCGTTAACTGCTTCGGCTCGTAACTCCCACGGAAAGATACCTTGTCCATATCGTGTTCTAGCACTTTCTCTGCAAGGTCCACGTTCTTTGGCTAATTCTACAGTGGCTTCTGTTAGATAATATGCTTGATGCTCAACCCAAGTTTTAACATCTTGAAGTGCATCCTTTTCACCGTACTTGTAACCACGTTTGGCATGCCAGTAGGCCAAGTTAGTTACTCCAATGCCAAGTGGTTGAATTTCTTCATTACTTAGTTTAGATTGGATACTAAGGTAGTCCTGATAATCAAGGATATTGCACAGGCTGCGCTGGAGAATGCGACAAGCACGACGCATATCCTCAGGATTTCTGAACGCACCCCAGTTAATCGATCCCAAGGTACAAAGAGCGATACGGCCATCGCTGTCATCCAAACGCTTAAAAGGACGGGTAGGGAGTAGAATTTCACAGCAAAGATTACTTTGGTAAATTGTATGGTACTCGGGATCAAATGGACCCTGCTTCATAACATTGTCAATGAACACTAAGTAGATACGTCCTGTATCTGTGCGTTCTTTTAATATGCCACTCTTAAATACTTCTTCAGCACTGATAGTTTTTTTACGAAGACCATCTTGGTGTTCGTATTTTACATAGAGTTTTTCAAAGAGTTCGGTGTTTTTGTAGAAGGCTTCGTAGAGGTCCGGTACTTGGTTTGGATCGAAGAACGTAATATTCTCTTTGTTCTTAAACCTACGCCAGAAGAATGCTGAGAGTACGACACCATAGTCCATATGTCTGACTCGGGTTTCTTCTGTTCCTTGATTATTTTTGAGCACAATAAGGTCATCAAATTGGTGATGCCAAATCGGATAGAACACAGTCGCCGAAGCATTTCTAATCCCTCCTTGTGAACAGGAGCGCAAGTCCCCAAACCATTTCTTTAAGAACGGAATCATGCCAGTATGCATGATCTCGCCTCCCCTAATTGGGCTACCCAATGGGCGTAGCCTACCAATCTCTAAACCTATGCCAGCACGTTTACTAGCATACTTGGCCATCATTTCTCCACTAGCAAATATGGAGTCAAGATCATCATCACTGCGTATGAGAACACAACTAGAAAACTGCTTTGTAGGAGTCCCAAGCCCAGCAAGAACAGGAGTAGCGAGAGTAAATAACCCATCACTGGCTGCATTGTAATACTCCTTGATATATTTTAATCTTGCTGAAAGCGGTTCTTCTTTATGAAAGATTGTCGCGGCAGCGATCATATAACGAACTTGCGGCGTTTCATAAATTTCTTTTGAACTACGATTTCGTACCAAATACTTTTCAATTAATTGTTCAATTGCCGCATAACTATATTGTTCATCCCTTCCATGATCAATAAAAGCTTCCATTTTATTCCAATCATCTTCACTATACCATTCTAATAATTCAGGGGTATATAAACCCACTTTTATATTTCGTACAACAACATCATAGAGTTTAGGAACAGTATAGCTTCCGTAAACATCTTTGCGTAGCATACTTAAACGCTGTTTACCTGCAACATATTGGTAATTAGTGTGACCTACATCAGGATTGGTCTCAACGTCAATCAAGTCAACAATAGCTCTTAATGTAATTTCATCAATTTCTTTAGTCGTTATGCCATCATAAAAATGTGGTTGCGCTTTGATTTCTATCATACTTTGGCTTACATCAGCAATGCCTGTACATATATTTGCAATTTGCGCTTGCCATTTTTCTATTGTAAGGGGCTCTTTTAAGCCTGAACGCTTAACGACATTTATTCTCATGTTCAACCTATTTTTTTAATTATTTTAGAAATATCTATTAATTTAGAAATTTTAAAATCTTGTAGACAACTATTTACTACCATATTGGGCCAGTAATTAAGTATATATTTTGCATCATCTACCAAAACCAACACAACATCTTCATTATTATAGTCTTTAGCGTGGGCAAAGTCAACACGATCTACGCCCAATAGTAGTAGAGTGTACACCATACCCAAACCACGAGCAATAGTACAGTAGTTATTTTCTGCTAATAATTCCCATGGATTGGGCCAATCATTAATAAAATCAGTATGAAGGTAATGATTGACCAGTGGTGCATGTTGCCACCACCGATCAATTTCTACACAGGTAGTTTTTAACTCTTTATCTTCTAATGACTGTCGTAGACGATACCAACTCTTTAATCTAGTATCATATGCTGATTGAAATACATTGGACATTTATTTGAGTTCAACGCCAAATGACTCAAGTGCTTCTAATACTACATCATGGGTAACAAATGATTCAGCATTGAATTCACATTGTTCCCATAACCAAAATTGTTTTTCTCTTAGGTATTTTCTATCTTTAAGTAGATTAACATTTTCAGGGTGACCAAATATTACAGGATCGCTTTGGCCCCAAAGTACTATACCTGGTTTACCTTGATCCCAACAATAATGTTGGAAAAAACTATCAATACCCATCCAAGTTTTACATTCTTTAATCAATTCAGCGAGGTCTTCTAACGATAAATTTTGTCTAAAATCAGCCACTAGCGGTACTTCACCTTCTACCCCAACTTGAACAATATGCTCTTTGACTTGAGCAATTACTTCTTCCCAATATGGATAATTTTTAGGATGTTGTTTTCCATTACGCATTGTCTTTGCGTAGGGTGATAAAATAATCATTTAAATGCTTCCACAGTTAAAAATAAATGAGCAGGATAATGCTCTAGGTATTTGCTAGCGGCAGGTAATCTATTTACTTTGTTAAACCCTGTCCACATCAGATGGGTACGGAGTTGGTCTTCAGTAAATAAAAACAAATGTTCCTGACCTTTAATCCAAGGCATTGAGAAAAAATGCCCATATAAATGTATTCTATAGTCAGGTGAGCCATTAACAAAATCTCTGCAACTTGCTAAGAAGTCAGGTGTTTCTAAATATAATCTACCATTTGGTTTTAAAACCCTATGCCATTCTTTAAGTACATCTTTACCTTTATGCCAATCAAAGTGTTCAATAATATGAAATGCTTTTATTTCATCTACTGAATTATCTTCATAGGGTATTGTGCTTACATCAAACCTAGCGTCAACTTTTCCATCATGATACAAGTCTACATTAACATATCCATCGATATAATCATCACCGCATGCTAAATTTAACTTAATCATGTCTTATCCACATATAGTTTTCTAAATCCATCTTCCAAACTGCCTGTCCAATTCCATTGATCCATCTTCTGATAAACATTGAAATGTTCAATTGCACCAAATAACTGTTTGGCTTCGGCTATACTTCTACCAGGAACAATGTCAGGATAGCAAGTAAAAATGATAGGATTTTTAATATCAGGTAATACTTTCTTAAACACTATATGATCACCCATACCACAGTCTAATACAACTATAGTACTATCTCCAAGATTCATTATGTTTTTGAATATCTGTTCATCATGCATGAACATTTCATAATGACCATCTCTTATACCACCATCTCTATTTTTTAAATGCCAAGTAACTGCATTTGGTACTATAAGATTTTTATATCCACGCTGTTTTAGTGCATAGGTAAATAGAGTTTCTTCTCTATGTGCTATTCTACTTAAGCCCAAATGATAATCTGCTATTCCTGCTCTATATAAAAATGAACAATGTAAATGGTCTACTTCTTGTTTTTCTTTAATATAATACCACTGTAAATTGCCTTCATTATAAATGTCTTCAATTTTACCAGTAGCCTGTATTTCTCCACCTAATGGAGGTGTTAATACACTACCACCTACTCCACCAACATCATCCGCAGTATGTGAATATAATACTTCTAGTGTATTGGCTTCGGCAACTGTATCGTCATCCATGCGCCAAACCCATTTATATCCCATTCTATTTGCTTTGTCATGATTAAAATGTTGACCTTTCTTTTCAGCAAATAACCATTCCCATTGAATGCCTTTTTGATCTAGCATTTGAAAAATGTATAGATAATGCTGATGTTCTCTTACATCAATAGGTTCTACATTATCATCAAATACAATGAGTTTATCGGGCTTCAATGTTTGATTAACTACACTCATCATTGCTAATGGCAATGTAGTATCGTATCGACCTCTAGTAGAAATGGAACATAATATGTTTTTACTCATCTTTTCCAACGTTGGTTACAATAAGGAAGTTCTTTCCAATTAAATTTATTACCCAAATGATCTACTTCATACCAATATATTTGGTCTGATCTTAAATTAGTAAATCCAAATTCTTTTAGTTTATTTTCTATTATCTCTTTGCCTTTATAAGTAGGATGTAAGTCAGTATGAATTTCTAGCACAATTTCGTTAATTCTATTCATTTCTTCTTGAGTCGCATTTAAAATAATATCGTATTCAGCACCTTCACAGTCTAGTTTTAATAATATGTTATTACCTTCTATCATTTTTAATAATATAGGCAAAGATAGACTACGAACCAATTCATGCTCAGTTGTAATATTATACATACTATTTGCACCGGCATTGTCATTATTAATGCTTACACTAATATATTTCCCATGCTCTGCTGCCACTACATTTTTTAATGCGATTATAGAAGATAAGCCTGATCGTTTTACATTAGATTGAAAAATGTTAAAAGTTTTAGAAACAGGTTCAATTCCTATTACCTTTTTAGCTCCCATTGCTCCGGCTAGTAATGAAAAGGCTCCTATATTTGCTCCCACATCTATAACTGATCTACCTGTTAATTCTTCTTTAGTAAGATTGTATTGATTTGATTCAATAACTTCACGATGCATATTAGCATCTTGTTCTTTTAGCCAACTCAAATCTATAGTTTCATCTTTATCCCAAATACATAACATTAAGTTTATATTCTCAGGGTCACCTCTTACTAAAGGATCGTCTAATAATCTTCCATCAGGTGCTATATATTTAAATTTAAAACTAGGGAAATATAATTCATCTAACATATGTAGTTTATGATGTGGACCCCATTTACCCGGTGGCTCAAGCATAGGAACCGTTATCATTAATCTTTTACAATGCTTTTTTAGTCTTTCAACAATTTCTAATCCGTTTTCCAAATGCTCAATTACTTCAAAAGCAACTATAGTATCATACTGATATAATTCAAAATTATTAATATCAGCATTAATAAACTGTGCATTATATCCCCAATCTTGATCTTTGGCTGCTTTAATTATATACTTGTCATAATCTAATCCAGTATATTCAATAGTGTTAGGAAAGAATTGAATTCCATAACCACTAGTGCATCCTAATTCAAAAACCTTAGTTCCTAATAGATTTTCTGCGGCCCACCGATATCTAGTTACTTCTCGGTCATACACAGGATCACCCTTGAAAAATACAGCCCTCTCCCAATAATTTGAAAGACGCCATTTATACCAATCAGGATTATATTTTCTTGCTAGAGTTAATGAATTTTCTAAAAATACATCATTATAATCATTTACTAGTTTAGAATCGTGCATTGTGCCTTCACCCTTATGATATATAGGGAATTCGCCGATATGTAGATTAGTAGTAGTATCCCAAGATTTGTTAAGTACTTCACATACTTCAAACCCTGCATTTTCTGCTTCAATACAGAATTCTGTATCTTCTCCGCCACCTACACCATAATCCATGCTTAATAAACCAATACTATCAAACACTTTTTTATGAATCATTACACAAAAGAATACAGCAAAGTCTCTGCCTGCTGGCTCACTATGACCTTTAATGATACAACTAATGCCGCATTTTGGATTACTAATAAAAGGACTTTCTAGTAAGTTTAGCCAACCATTTACTTCATGAGGTAATAATATTGCATCATTGTTTAACAGTATTATTAAGTCCGTCGTTGCTAATTTAATGGCAGGATTACATGCGCCTGAGTATCCAAGTGGTTCATTAGCCCATGCGATTTTAAAATGCTTTTTTAATCCTAAATATGTAAACTTTTCTGATAACGCACCCAAATACTCTAGCGTATTATCAGTACATCCATTAGCGCTGACTATTAACTCAATATCTTCTATGTTAGAATATGCTAGTATAGATTCAATACAAGGTTTTAATAAATCATCACAATGATTATAAGTGGGAATTACTATACTATATTTCATATTGTACCTGTGTGTTTATTTGCTTCATACCACTCTAGATTATACTTCTTAGCAAGCCTTAGTTCATTATTTCTAAATGTTTGATTCCAATTCTGAACTAGATTAGGATCATGAACAGTACCCTCACCACGATGATATATGGGGAAAGTACCTACGTGTAGCATTGCTTCATTAGACCATACCATTTGAACAGGTTGAATAATTGAAAACCCTGCTAATTCTGCTTCCATACAAAATTCAATATCCTCTCCACTACCCGTACCATAATCTTCGTTTAATAATCCAATCTTATCAAATACTTTACGGTCAATCATAACACAGAAAAATATTCCAAAATTTCTTTTTATTATTTCGCTATACTTTAGTAGTACTGCGGTAATTCCACAGTTACTATCATCAAATCCATTGTTAAGTAGAGTTAACCAATCATTTTTATTTTGAGGTAGTAGTACTGCATCATTGTTAAACAATACTATTCTATTAGTTGTTGCAACTTTAATACCAGCATTTGTTGCTTTTGGATAACCTAAGGGATTATTATCCCAAACTATCTTAAGATGATTTTCTAATCTAAGATAGTTGAATTTTTCTTTTAGATTTCCTAAGTATTCCAAAGTATTGTCAGTACATCCATTAGCACTGATAATAAGTTCTATATCTGTTATATTTGAATATTCAAATATAGATTCTATACATGGTTTTAGTAAATCATTGCAATGATTATAGGTAGGGATTACTATACTGTATTTCATTTACTTTCCTCTGTTCTACTTATGACAGTAGATTTTAGTCAGTAAATTTATATTAGCCACAAAAAAGCGCACCGAAGTGCGCTTCCCTGTAACTTCCCATCCCGATTGAGAATTAAAGTTATTCCAATATTATTGGAATGTAAGGTTAGAAACAGCAATTTCCCCAACATAGTCAGCCGCATTACCGAAAGAACTTGCGGTATTGGTTAATTCTATGTATCCGTAACGAGTCATAAATGACACGACTGGTTCGAATGTTGACGGATCAAGGACAACACCAGAACTCATCAAAGGAATATATGGGCAATAGAACGCGGCTGCGTCTGTCTCGCTTGAACCTTTGTAACCGACTAGCACAGGAATGTTGTCAGCAGCATAACTGTCAACGAACACACGCATTGCACCGTTCAATGTACCAACGAACTTGGTGTTTGTTGGGGCTTCGAATGTGCCTTCTGTTGTGCGAGCAAAAGCAGAAGTTGTAGCACTCTGAAGAACTGTCAAGCTAGCAGAACTAACAACGGCCCAGTTACCAGCACCACGACGGGTACGCTGTGCAATCAAGTTAGCAACACGGTTGATTAGAACAGCTAGAGCAGCGTGTTCGTCACCAACGTATGTAGCTGTACCAGATACTGTAGCTTGGTTGTATGTATACTCTGTAGAAGCAAGAGTACGGAGTGACAAGAGGATCTCTTGGTCGATCTCAGCAGTGATCTCTTGTGCTAGAGCAGCCATGATTTCTGCTTCAACGTCAATACCATGCTGGCTTTGAGCGTCTTGTGCAGCTTCGAATGTCCAACGTGCCTGTAACTTGCGTGACTTAGCTTCAACAGCCTGTCTTAAGATTTGCACGGAAATTTGCTTACCGCCATTACCTTCTAATGCTGCTGTATCGTTAGCAGTATAGTAGCTAGTAGAAGTAGCATCACCTTTAACTCTTGAGTAAGCCTGTGCAATTAAGAATGGGCTTAATGCTTCCTGACCAGCTGTTACGCTTGTCTGAGCAGCAGAGTTATCAGTTAATGACTGAGCATAACGGACACGTAGTGTATGGATCTGACCAACTGGGCCAGTCATTGGCTGAACACCAACCAACTCGTTAGCGATAACTGTTGGCATAACACGACGGATAACTGGAAGAATCACACGGTTTAATGTAGCGATATTGCCAGCTGTAGTTGTACCTGCGGTACTTTCAGCAAGTAGTTGCTTTTTGGTGTTTTCTAAGATAACACCCATTGTTGAGCGGCGAGTGCCTTTTAAGCCTTCTAACAGAGCTTCCTTGGTCTCGTCCCAACGGCTTTCTAATAGAACTTTTGACATTTTTATTTTCTCCTAATCTATGTCTTAAATTAAAGCCCTGCCAGACGCTTGATATCAATCACGTTATCACGCTCTTGGGTATCAATAATATCTTTTTTGGCAGATTTATCACCTGTCACTTCACTAATCATTTTTGATTCTGTAATTGTCTGCTTAGTAGCTTTCTTTTCAGAACCACTGTTTAGTACAGCCGGTAGATACTTTTCAAAAGCATTCTGTAACCTTGGGGTTTGAACGCTTTCTAATAAAGATAGCATTACCTTAGCCTTTTCTTCGTTCAATGGAGCAAGTAAATCACTCATTGTTTTTTCACGAAGATTAGATTCTTTGATAATACGCACTTCTTTCTCTTTGCTCTCAACTAACTGTTTAGCCTGTGAGATTAAACTCATAGACTCGGCTAGTTTTTGATCTTTCTCTTTTAACGCAGCCATTAACTTGCGTGTCTCAGCTTTTTCATTTAAATGAGTAACTGAAAACTCGCTAGCGAACGATTCAAATATTCTGCGACCGAAATTGTTTTCACGGGCGGCTTGAATATCTTCTTTAAGCTGGCTTAGTTCACCTTTAAGATGTTTAGTAACAACAGCATTCATTCTCTTAGCACTTTCTGTGACAAATTTTGCCTTTAGTGCTTCAAGTTGTTTGCGTCCTTCTGCAACTAATTTAACCTTAGCTTCAACAACTGCTTTCTTGTCCTGTGAGAATTCTTTGATTTCACGGGCAAGTGCATGAACAATAAATTGCTCTAGCTTTTGCTGACTTTCCTGCTGAATCTTGCGATCACTACGCAATTCTTTGATTTCTTCGGCTAGTTTAGTAACCATGAAATCATTGAATTTTGATGCGCTTTCACGAAGTTTCACTTGGCTTTTTACACGGTCTTCGTTCATTGCTTTTCTTTCATTATGAAATTCTTGAATTTCTTCTGAAAGATTGTCTGTTACCATACGATCAAGGGCTTCAACCATAACGCTTCTGTCATGCTCATACTTTTGTGCAAACTCTTCTCTAAGTTCTGCACGAACCTGTTCACGAGCCTCATTCAACTTGGATTCCCAGGCTTCATTAATCTGTTGCCCTACGTCTTCATTAATAAGTCCGCTCTCAAGTAATGGTTTGATTATTTCCAATGTCATTGGACATCCCCTTATTTAATTTTGAGATCCTTGATGAGGCGTATGACTTCCTCTTTCAAGAATTTCTCTACTTTTTTGTCGCCTTTAGCGTCTTTTACAATACTCAACAATCTATGACCATGCTTCATGTTCATTATGCCTTCATAAATTGCCTTTGGATATGCATTAGGTGCGCTTGGTTGAGCGACAATATCTACTGTGACTATTTCAAAGTCACTTACTTTGCCGTCCATGTCGTTTACATTACCTGATCCACGACTTGATACGCCTAGTTTCACACCACTCTCCAACATAGTCTTTACTAACTGACCCATTGGAGTTGGTAATATTTTTAGTTTTCCGAATCCATTAGCTCCGTCCATCCACATACTAGTAATCATATGTGACACACGGTCTAAATTAATTTTGAGGTCATCAGGGTGATCTACTTCACCTAGAACTGAATGACCATCTGAAATTTGCTCATTAAGAGTTTGCACGGCATTTTCAATTTCAGACACGGGGTAAATGCGTTCATTAGCATTTTTAACCCCGCCCTGAATGAAAATTCCCTTCATGTATAGGGACTTTCCGTTAGCGTCATCTAACGACTCGACCACCATTCCTGCGCGGTCAAATGTTAAATGTTCTTTGAGATAAGCCATTTCTCTCAGATTCTCTTAGATTCTTCTTCTAGCAGGTTTTCTGCTTTCCATAACGCTCTTGTCGTTCTGTTGAACAGAACCACCGGCGCCAGCTTCTTTACCTTGTGGGGTCTTGTGACCAAAACCGCCTGGCACTTTTTCTTTGAATGATGACTTGCCTGCATCTTGTCCTGGTGTGTTTTTAAACTGACCAGCACCCTTTACAGTTGTCTCACCCTTAGAACCGTAGTTGCTAGGAGCTTTAGGACTTGTTGGAACTGTCTCAGATGCACCAGAGAACTTTACTGGCTTGCTGTCCATTCCTGCTTGTCCACTGTTTTGTAGACCTGGGCTCTTTGTTTGTGCGCCATTGTCGCCGCCGATTTTAGAACCGTAAAGACCTGGAACATTCTTTAATTGAATTGCTTCCATCATTTCTTCAGCACCTTCTTCTTCATCGTCAAATTCTTCTTCGCCTTCTTCATCACCCGTCATTTCTTCTTCGTCGCCGAAATCTTCTTCGTCGCCCATACCATCGTCATCACCGCCCATGATCTTTTCAAAATCAGCCATTAACTGGTCTAATTTGTCTTCAATGCGAATAACCGCATCTTCAACTTCATCATCAGCTTCTTCATCATGCATATCGTCAGAACTAATGTCAATGACTTCTTCTTCGTCATCGAATCCAATATCATCTTCATCTTCTGTCATACCACCAGCTTCTTCTGCGCTGATTTCGTCCATTAGATCGCCGACTTGACCTCCCATGCCTTCTTCACCCATCATTTCGTCGTCCATGATAGATTCGTAGATTTCACGGGATTTTTCTACTACGATATCGTGAAATAATTCACGGGCTTGTTCTTCATTCTCATTGATAATCAAATCAATAAGTTGTTCAAATTTTCTATGATCCATTATTGTTCTCCTGAAGTGAAATGGCTTTGTAATAATTATTTAGTGGGTATACCAAAAAACAGCTTATTAACTACTGTTTTTTTACGTTTTTGTAAAATATATACAAAATTATAGGGTAGGAGCTGCTGCTTCTGCCTTAGGTCCGTATTGATCGTGGACTTTTTTTAGATGTTGTTTCTTTTCGTAGTTTCTTACATCAAGCATTTTTCTTAATTTTCTTATTTGCTTTAATGTAAGTTTAGTTTTTCTAGATTGTTTCCAAATAGGTTTACTGTTATCTTGATCAACATCTTGATAACCTTCAACCGGCGGATCAAACATTTCTAGTAACTTCATGTAATTATTTATCTTATGCTGTTAAACCGCCGCCACCTGCTCCACCGGGAGGCATTGCGCCTGGTGCTGATTGCACAGGGCCAGCTACTTCAGGTCCTGCAGGCATTTCACCTTCAGCCGGTGCTTGTTCTATATCATCTGCTGTTTGTTCATCAGATTCTATATCACCTATGCTTACTCCAATGTTTCTTAAATCACCACCTTCAGGTGTGCGGTCTTCATCTTTGTTGTTTTCTTCACGCCAAAGTTGCTCATTCTTAGTAATTTCTTCTTCACTAAGACCTAAGAATCTTTCTAGTGCGAATCTTTTTGATATATAGGGAAACGCTTCCATTGCTTGGAATGTAGATACTCTAGCAGTATCTAACTCACTTTGACGATAAGCAGCAAAATTTTGTGGAGGATTAAACTTTAGTGAGAACAATCCACTATCAATATTCAATCCTCTCCAACGCAAGAATAATTTAAATTCTTCGTCTAATTTTAATGCAATATAATTTTGTAAACGCTCACAATATTGATTAAATCTAAACTCTTGTATCATTGCTGTGCCAACACGACCATCACTTAATGGGGTAGTATTGTCATCAGGACCAGTTGGTAAATATGAACTTGGTACACGCAATCCACGTGCCAATCTATTATTAAAATAGCGCAGGTCATCGATCTCGCCTAGATTCTGTCCACCTGGTAATAATTCTACGCTACTTCCTCTACCATCAGCAGTAACAGGGAAGAAATAATCTTCGTTCATACTTAATGGATTATATGTAGCATCTACTATGCTTTGTCCACCGTATACTGAAGGGATACGTCTTTGATGAATTTCATTTTTAATTCTTTCAACAAACGCCATAGCCATATGACTTGGCATATTACCAACGTCAATCTTAAACATTCTACGCTCAGGCGCACGTTGTACACGATAGATTAATACCGCATCTTCTAACAATTCTTTTTGTTTATAAACTTTAAAGACATTTTCTAAAATACTTTGACCAAAAGGCCAAAATCTGTCAAGACCTTCTGTTAGACTTAAATGTACTACATGTTTAGCATCAACTGAACTTTCACTTTGTCCTAATGTAAACCTACTACCAGTAGTATTGTAAGGCATTGCTGGAACAGTGTACGGTGTGTTAGTACCGCCACCGGTTCCACCTAATCCAGTAGCTGGATTAGCTGCAAAGTCTGTATTAGTTTTTTGTGCTACTGACAAGTTCTGTAAGTTAATGTTTAAGTCTTTAATGACATATTGTTCAGGTTTCTTACCTTCACTTTCGTTAACAATAACCTTAATAACTTTTAGCATATCAATCCAATATAGTCTAAAGTTTTCAGGATCACGCAAAAAGACTTGATCTCCGTACTTAATAACATTTCTGAATATCTTAAATACGCGGGTATCAAATTCGTTTAGTTTACACCATTGCTGCAATTGAGTTTTTAATAAGTCTACTTCATGGGGAGTAGGATCTTCTTTAAATTCAAAAGCAAATGGAGTTTTATTTTGTTCATTTTTTTGTGTACTGAATTCTGATATAATGTCCAAACATGCGTTGATTTCAGCATCAACGTCCATCATTTCATATTGGTTATATCGTTCAATACGGTTTGGGTGACCTGTATAGACTTCAGGAAGTCTACTCATATAGTTTTTATAGCCCCAATCTAGATTATTCCAACCACCAGTAGAACTACCATTTTGTCCTGGGCTACCGTTCCAAGCACCGGCGTTACTGTTCACACCGGATATAGGACTAGAAACTCCGCTCCTATTTATAAATCGTTTTTTGTAGGTCATAATGTATTTATTAAACTTTAGTGTACTTCAATAAATCACTTTGGGTATTGTTGCTCTCGGATAACTCATTAATCATATCGTCTAATCTAGAAATCATTACATCAAATTTATCTGTAAGCATTTCTATTATCCTGTCATTAATGTCAGTTCCGGTGACCGTAGCAGTAGTAGTTGTGCTTTCTATTGGTTGAGAAGCGGGAGTCGTTGCTAATTTTTCTAATATAGAATTAGCGTCTAATGGAGCAGTAATTTCTCTACCATGATGTTCTACTGGATAACCTGTCATAGGTCCATCAAAGATACCTCCCAGTTCAGCTTGAGGTATTTCACCTGATCGTAATTTGCCTGAGAAACCTTGTGCAAGTTGCATTCTTTTTTGTGTTTCGGCTTGTCCTCCGGCATATCCAACAGATTTACCAACTTGTTCAATATTACCAAGATCGACCCCACGAGATTGTTTTTCTTTAAAATATACAGCAGCTAATTTAGCCGCTATATCCGGGTCATTAGCTAAATCCGGATCTTTTACTAAATCAACACCTATAAGATTTCCATATTTTTCATAATTACTTTTACCGGTAAGTTGTATTAATCCTCGCCCTCTATATTTGTATCCTTCATCAGCAGCATTGCCCATTCTGCCGCCGTATATTACATTACCAACTGCTTCAGGGCCCTTATCTACTACACTTTGTGCTTCTTCTAATGATCTAAAACGAACTTTATTTCCACTACCCGGACCATATAACCTAAGTAATGTTTGTGCGCTGTATTTACCAACATCTTCTGATCTAGCTTTAAAGCCAGATTCGGCTTGCACTTGTGCCATAAGATTAGAAACAGAACCAGTATCTGATATACCCTGTTTTTTTAATTCTGCTAAAAATTTGTTTTGTTGTTCGCCACTGGTCGCTGTTGGTTGAGATCCTGATGACAATCTAGCACCCATGTTGCTAAAAAATCCACCTCCACTTGCACCACCAGTAGATCCACTTGCACCACCAGTAGATCCACTTGCACCACCAGTAGATCCGCCTGAACCCCCGGCACCTCCACTACCAAGCTGCCCTGTTACTACTTTTATTTGTTTAGTAAAATTGTTTAAATCAAAAAATGCGTTTTTAACCCCGCCGGTAATTCCAGCTGTACCATCAACAAACTGTTCAAGTTTCTCAGTTTCTTCTTCTTTTAGTTCTAATTGTTCGTCTAGTTCTGTATTCCATTTATTAAGATTGCCTATTAACTTTTTTAGTATAGCGTCAGAATCTTTTAAATTCTTGTTAAACGCTTCAGTATTTTCTTTTTCTTCTTTACTATCTGCTGAATTTTGATCAGCGTTATTTTGCAATCCATCAGGTAATTCTGTTTTTGATGATAAAGGGATCACTGCCTCGTTACCGTGTAATTCAACAGGATAACCAGATTTAGGACCACTGAATATACCACCTTCAGCAGCTTTAGGTACTAGTTTGACCGCTTCTTGATTTTTCTTTTCTTGAGCAATTGCCCCATCTAAGGTTCTCAACATCTCTTCGTAAGATTGTTTACTCTGTAGAGAATTGGTTCTTGGTCCTTTTTCTTCAAGTTTTTTTCTTTGTCTTTCAAGTTCTTCTATTTTTTCCTGACCCTGTAACTCCCTTTCATTTTGTTTAACTGTAGAAGTGGTAGAAGCAGTAGATGCTAAGGTAGATGTTGTAGTATTAAATGATTTAGTCACTGCAGGAGGCGCTGCCGCTACATCAAAATTTGAATTAACTTTAGTTTTTTGTTCTAAAGAATTAATTGCTTTGTCCAATGAATTCATGGTTTCTTTCCATGATATTGCATCTTTTGTTGTATTAGTTTTAGGGCCTCTCTCTAACAGTTTTGCTCTGTCAGCTAACATTTTTTTAAGTTCAGTAGCTGGGTCAACTGCCGAAGAATCAGGTTGGTTCTCTGTTGGTTTCTGTTCAAAGGATGATGCCGGTCTATTTGACATTTTTCCTAATTCTGCTTTAGCCTTAGCTAACTCATCTATTGCTTTTTTCTGATCAGCCTCTCGTCCAAATCCCATTTTTTGAGTAAGGGATGCAGTTTCCATAGACTTTGCATATTTGGCTTCAGCTTCTACAATTTTTTGTTTGGCTTTTTGAATCGCCTCTTCTTTTTTAGCTTGAGCCTCTTTATTTTTTTCCTCTTTCTTTTGAAGCTCTTCTTCTTTATTTTTAATTTTTTCTTTTGCTGCTTTCTCTACTTCTAACTCTTTTAACTTCTCTTCCCAATATTTTATACCTCTGGCCGCTGCCGCTTTTTCCTCAGCAGTTGTAGCATTTTTCTGATCGGCAATGGCAGCATCTTGTTTAGCCTTAGCATCTACTATTTCTTTTTCTTTTTCTGCAAGATCACTTTTTGCGGTATCTAGAGTAGATACTTTTTCACCAAGTTTTTCTCCTAGTAATTGTCCACCTTTACCACCTAACCAACCACCTAATGCACCGCCTATAGCAGTCCCTATACCAGGTAATATCGCAGTTCCGATCGCTGCACCTATCAGTGTTCCAGATGCAGTTCCTGCACCTTCACCTAATGCGCCGCCTTTCTTTTTGTTAGCTTCTTCTTCGGTGATCTTTCCTTCTTTTAATTCTTTAGAAGCGTCTTGGTATCCGCTATAGGCTTGATATGCTCCCACAACTGCGCCCATTCCCGCTGTACCGGCAGTAGATCCTAATACTTTGCCAACCGATCCCAATGTTTTGGTTAATGCTGACATACTTGATGACAACGACGATGCAGCAGCCGTTGCTGCAGGTGCAGCAGCAGGTGCAGCGGCACTAGCAGGAATTAACAGCCCACTTGCCGATTTTACAAAGCCAGATGCAGCAGGTGCAGCACCTGCTGCTCCGGGAAGTGCACCTGCTGCTGCACCTAACCGACCCATACCCGTAGCCTGAGCAAGAGCGTTAGTACCTGAGGCTACTAAACTGTTTCCAAATTTAGCAAGACCAATAGTTACTAATCCAGTTAATGCAGCACTAGCAAATCCAATAGCTAGTGTCATTCTATCAAAGCCAGCAATTAAAGGATTTCCTGCAAGTACTATCTCATCAAACTTTGTTGCAACCTGAATTTCCGCAGTGACCATTTTGGCTCTGGTATCCTGCATAGGATCTTTACCAGCTTCTTTTTGTGCTTTGATTTTAGCTTCAGCTTCTTTTTTAGCGGCTACTTCATCTTTTTCTCTTCTACCACCTAAAAATTGTAAAAATTCTTTAGAGTAACCAAATGATTCCCTTACTTCTTTGTTATGCATTGCAGAAACGCCAACATTCTGTAAGGTTTGATCACCTTGTTTTTTTAGAGAATTCAAGAATTCTTGTGTTACATCTTCACCATTTTTTATGCGTCTTGCAAATTCCTCAATAGGCACGCCCATTCTTGCAAGCATTGCACTTTCTTGGGTTACCGCGCCAGTAGCCAAGAATTTGGACATGGCATCGACCATCTTAGGATCTTTAACTTGGTTTTGAATACCTACCAATAAAGCATCTCTAGCCTTTAGTTCTGCTTCTAATTTCTTTGCTCTTTCTTCATCTAACGGAAGACCTGTTTTGCGTAAACGATTGATTTCCATTTCCATTAAATTGGTTTGGATCAATGTTTCTTCCCTACTTAATGCAGCTTCATTTTCCTTCTTAATTGTTTCAATATCTTTTCCGCTTAAAGCACTAAGTGTTAACAGATTATCAGTATATTCTAATGAAGCTTTTCTTAAAGAGGCTTCGTCTTTATTTCGTGCGCTAAGATTTCTTCCTGAGATAGTCTGAAGTTTTATATAATCTGCTTGATTTTGTATTAACTCCCCTTGACTTACACCTAATCTAAGATATTCTTCTCTTTGTTGATTAGTAATTGAAGTTAGTCTACCAAATGCTTTAGTGCCGTCACCTACGGTATTACCCAATGAGACTAGACCTGAGCCCATACTTTGCAGTGGTCTAACTAATAAGTCTAAATTTTTACTAGTAACTCCAGATTGGTGTGCTAACTTAAGTAATTCTTCACCGGTCATTGCACCGGCATTTCCAAATTTAGATAATTGATCAGAGGCTTTTAATACATTGTCCGCTTGAGTTAAATAAGCACTACCTACTTTAGCAATGCCTTGCGTGAGTATTCCTAAGCCTTTGCCAAGCAAGCCAAAATTATTAAGTACACTAGTAGAACCATTTGCCAAGCTAGTTAATGTACTTTCATATTTAGAATATGACCTTTCCCCGCTAAGTACAGCTTTTGAAAATGACTCTACTGCGGCTTGTCCATGATCAAGACCAGCCTTAAAGTTAGTCATAGCCTCATTATATTTTTTAGCAGCTTCCTGACTATCTTGTTGTACTCGGGTATACCCTCGTGTAGCATTGCCTAAACCATCAAAAGCTTGAGCCTGACCCTTAATATTATTCTCAAGGTTCATCTTTGCTAATTGCTCTTTAGGCACCATGGCCATGTTGAAAGTTAACAGAGAATTCAACATCTCTGTATTACGAT